>Ga0193706_1001471_pt1 | contig 10477 bp, 8 predicted proteins | sample U3c1metaG_FD_160130 | JGI IMG/M metagenome (GOLD analysis project Ga0193706, IMG submission 160130) | Soil microbial communities from a riparian zone of the East river system, Colorado, United States - U3c1 | ecosystem: Environmental > Terrestrial > Soil > Riparian zone | place: USA: East River... | reverse complement strand
TCACCTTGATCGGCCCGTAGTGCGCCTGCGGCACCCGCAGGTACTCGGCCTGGCCGCCGGGGATCTGGCCGTAGAGCTTGGTGTAGCCGAGGAGGGAGGCGCCGGTGCCGTGCGCGTGGACCTGGGTGGTCTCGCACTGGGACTGGAGGCCGCCGGCGCACATGAAGCAGTGCCCGCAGGAGACGTTGAACGGGATCACGACCCGGTCACCGGGGGCGATGTGGGTGACCTCGGCCCCGACCTCCTCGACGATGCCCATGGGCTCGTGGCCGAGGATGTCGCCCTCCTCGAGGAAGGGCCCGAACAGCTCGTAGAGATGGAGGTCCGAGCCGCAGATCGCCGTGGACGTGATCCGGATGACGGCGTCGGTCGCCTCCTCGATCTTCGGGTCGGGGACCTCGTCGATGCGGACGTCCCGCTTGCCGTGCCAGGTCAGTGCCTTCATGAGGTCTCCTCGTCAGGGGTCCGACAGGCCTCCCCCGCCGGACGCCGTTCATGCACCCCTCGTCCGAACTGATGACCCCGAGCTCCGCCGGGCCTCAGCGGATGACGAGGGGGGCCGCGCCGGCGTCGGTGATGCGGCCGATGGGGGCCGCGGCCAGGGTGCCGTGGCGGGTGAGGGCGGCGACGAGGTCGTCGGTGGCGTGCGGGGCGCAGGCGAGCAGGAGGCCGCCCGAGGTCTGGGCGTCGCTGAGCAGGTGCTGGGTGGCCCGCGGGGTGGTGCCCCAGTCGGTGTCGGGGTCGACCCAGGCATGGTTGCGCTGGGTGCCGCCGGCCACGGCTCCGGCCTCCAGCAGGGCGCGAGCGCCGGCGATCACGGGGACGGCCGCGGCGTCGATCTCGGCGCCGACCGTCGCCGCGCTGGTCATCTCCCGGAGGTGCCCGAGCAGGCCGAAGCCGGTGACGTCGGTGCCGGCGTGGATCGGTCCGTCGCCGCCGATGCCCACCTCGCGGGCGGCCGCGGCGGCGCCGGCGTTGAGGGTCGTCATCACCTCGATGGCCGCGGCGAGGTGGTCGGCGCCGGCCACGCCCCGCTTGGCCCCGGTGGTGATCGCCCCGATCCCGAGCGGCTTGGTCAGCACGAGGTCGTCCCCCGGCTGGGCGCCCCGGTTGGTGAGGACGTGGTCGGGGTGGACGGTGCCCACGACGGCCAGGCCGAACTTGGGCTCGGCGTCATCGATCGAGTGCCCGCCCACGATGAGACACCCGGCCTCGGCGGCGGCGTCGGCCGCGCCCTCGAGGACCCGACCCAGCAGCTCGAACGGCAGGGCCTCACGCGGCCAGGCCACGAGGTTGAGCGCCACCAGTGGGGTCCCGCCCATGGCGTAGACGTCGGAGAGGGCGTTGACGGCGGCGATCCGCCCCCAGTCGCGGGCGTCGTCGACGATCGGGGTGAAGAAGTCGGTGGTGAGGACGAGGGCGCGGGTGTCGTCGAGCCGGTAGACGGCCGCGTCGTCGCCGGTGTCGAGGCCGACGAGGAGGTCGGCGTCACCGCTCGCCCGGCGCAGCGCAGGGGCGTGGGCCAGGACGTCCTGGAGGTCCGCCGGCGACAGCTTGCAGGCGCACCCGGCGCCGTGGCTGTAGCTGGTGAGCCGGATCGCCGCGCCCGCCTCGACCTCGCTCATGGGTGTGGCACGCTACCGGACGAGCGACACGCCGTGCCGCGGGCGCGGCGCCGACGGAAGGGTCGAGGATTGGCCAGCGGAGGCGAGCACCCGCCCTCGGTCGACCGGCTGGCCCGCTCGGTGGCCGACGTCGACCTGCCCCTGCCTCTGCTCGTCCTCGCCGCCCGGGAGGCGATCGCCGCCGGCGATCCCGATGCCGTCGGCGGGCGGGCACGGGGCCTGGCCCGGCGCCTCCTCCAGCCGGTGGTCAACGCCACCGGCGTCCTGCTCCACACCAACCTGGGACGGGCCCCGCTGGACGTCGCGGTGGCGGCGTCGGCGACCAACCTCGAGCTGGCGCTCGACGACGGTGGGCGGGGCAGCCGCCAGGACGCGGTCGGCCTGCTGGTGTCCACCCTCTGCGGCGCCGAGGCCGCCCTGGTGGTCAACAACGGCGCCGCCGCGGTGATGCTGGCCACCGCGGCGATCGCCGGAGGCCGGCAGGTGGCGGTCAGCCGGGGCGAGAGCGTCGAGATCGGCGGCGGGTTCCGGATCCCGGACGTGATCGCCTCGTCGGGGGCCCGCCTGGTCGACGTGGGCACCACGAACCGGACGCGGGTCGACGACTTCCGGCGGGCGGTCGACGCTCCGACGGGCGACGTGGCCTGCATCCTGCGCGTGCACCCGTCGAACTTCCGGGTCGAGGGGTTCACCGAACGCCCCTCGGTGGCCGACGTCGCCGCCGTGGGGGTGCCGGTCGTGGCGGACCTCGGCTCGGGGCTGGTCGACGCCCGCTGCCCGTGGCTGCCGGGCGAGCCGCCGGCATGGCTGGCGGGCGAGCCGGCGGCCCGGCAGGTCCTCGCCGAGGGTGCGGCGCTGGTGACGTTCTCGGGCGACAAGCTGCTCGGCGGGCCCCAGGCCGGGCTGATCGCCGGCCGCGCCGACCTCGTCGCCGCCTGCGCCTCCCACCCGCTCGCCCGCGCCCTCCGGCCGGGGAGCCTCGTCCTCGCCGCCCTCCAGGACGTCCTCCTCGCCTACCTGCGGGGCGACGCCGCTCGGCTCCCGTTCTGGCGCCAGGCCACCACGCCCGTCGAGGACCTCCGGCACCGCGCCGCCCGCATCGCCGACGCCACCGGGGCGCGCCCCGAGGACATGCAGGTCCGCGCCAGCGAGGCCACGCCCGGCGCCGGCGCCGCTCCCGGGGCGACGATCCCGTCGGTGGCCCTCGTCGCCCCCGGCGACCGCCGGGACGCGCTGCGGAGCGGCCCCGTCCCGGTCATCGCCCGAGTCGCCGACGGGTCCACCTGGTGCGACCTGCGCTCGGTCGAACCGAGCCACGACGACGTCCTGGCGACCGCGCTCCGGGAGGCCGTGACCCGGCCCTGAGGAGGGCGGGTCGCTACCCCTCCCGGACGAGGGTGCGGAGGTCACCGACCCGGCGGGTCAGGCCCCGGGCGTCCAGCTCCGCCAGGAGGGGCAGGGCGAACCGCCGCGTCGTGGCGAGCACCGTGCGCGCCTCGGCCACGGTGAACCCGCCGGCGCCCAGCGACTCCAGGCGGGCCACGGCCTCGGGCACGGCGCGGTGGTGGAAGTACATGCCGTCGCGGCGGACGACGAGCCGCCGGCGCACGAGGGCGGCGACCTCCGCCGGCGGGATCCCGTCGGGCGGCGGGGGGCGGAAGAGGTCGGCGACCAGCCGGTCGAGCCAGGGATGCCCGTCCCCGTCGTCGTCGTCGGAGGCCACCAGCCCGACGTGATCGCCGCCCACCACGACCTCCGGGACCAGGCCGGCGTCGACCAGGGCGCGCGCCCGCTCGCCCAGGGCGCTCTGCGGCAGCCCGGACGGTCCGGCGGCATCGAGCTCCCGCATCAGGTCGGCGCGCCCGGCCGCCAGGGCGTCGTCGGAGGCGACCCACCGGCCGACCGTCGGCGGCCGGGCGACGCCCGTCAGCCGCTCCAGCCGGCCGGCGTCGATCCAGCCGTGCTCGGCCACGATGCGCTCCCACCGCCGGTCGGGCCGGGCCCGCGACGGGGGCAGGAGGGGGTCCAGGTCGAGCACGATGCCCCCGCCGACGGTGGCGTCGGAGCCGGTGTCGCGGAGCACGTAGCGGTCGCCGGGCCGGAGGGGCAGGGCCACGGGCAGCCGGAGGCGGACCAGGCCGTCCCCGCCCGGCGGGACCGACGGGGCGCCGAGCACCTGGAGCCGGACCGCCCACGACCCCGTCCCCGTGTGGAGGAGGTGGGCGCCCCGCCGGGTGACGGGGCGGGGGGCGGAGGCCAGCACGGTCAGGGTGGCGTCGACCGTGGTCGTGGGGTGCCAGCGGTCCGGCTCGACCAGGGCCACGCCCCGGCCCAGGTCGGCGGGCGCCAGGCCGGGGAGGTTCAGGGCGACGCGGTGGCCCGGGCCCACCGTCTCCCGCGGCTGGTCGTGCACCTGGATCGACCGGATGCGGCTGGGCCGGTCGCCGGGCGCGGTGACGAGGGTCTGGCCCACCTCCAGCTCGCCGCCGGTGAGGGTCCCGGTCACGACCGTGCCCGCACCCCGGATGGAGAACGCCCGGTCGACCCACAGCCGGGGCCGCCCGTGGTCCTCGGCCGGCGGGGTCGCCCGGACGAGGCGGTCGAGGGCGGCGGCCAGCTCGGGCACGCCGGCGCCGCCGGGCGCCGCCGTGGCGACCACCTCGGCGGGGGCGAGCGGCCCGCCCGCGAGCCGGGACCGGACCTGCTGCTCGACCTCGTCCCGGCGGACGGCGTCGACCCGGTCGGCGTGGGTCAGCGCCACGACGCCGCCGGCCACGCCGAGGAGCTCGACGATCGCCAGGTGCTCCTCGCTCTGGGCCTTCCACCCCTCGACGGCGGACACGACGAGCAGCACGGCGTCGACGGCCCCGACCCCGGCCAGCATGTTGCCCAGGAAGCGCTCGTGCCCCGGGACGTCGACGAAGGCGACCGGTCCGGCCGGAAGCTCGGCGACGGCGAAGCCCAGGTCGATGGTGAGGCCGCGCTCCTTCTCCTCGGCCCAGCGGTCGGGATCCGTGCCCGTCAGGGCGAGGACGAGAGCGGACTTGCCGTGGTCGACGTGCCCGGCCGTGGCGACGATCCGCATCGGGCGCGACCGTAGGCGCCCCCGGGCCACGGCCCAGGGGGTACGGTCGCCGACGGAGGTGTCCGAGCGCCTGGTGGGCTCCGCCGCCTTCAAAGCGGTCGGGACGGGATCACCCTCGTCCGGCGGGTTCGATTCCCGTCCACCTCCGCCACCGAGCACGGGCCGTTCGCGAGAAGATCTCCGCGCCCGTGTCGATCCGGCGTCCAGCCGTTCGACCTACGGGTGAGCGTCCGACCGGACCCTCGCCACAGGAAGAGAGATGACCGTGAAGTACATGCTGATCATGCGGGCCAGCGACGAGGCCCTCGCCGCGTTCCCGGAGGGCGGCGTCGACGACTCCCTGAACGCCATGGGGAAGTACAACGACGAGCTGATCTCGGCCGGCGTCCTGCTCGCCGCCGAGGGCCTCGACCCCGAGGACCTCGGCGTCGTCGTCGACTACTCGTCGACGCCACCGGTCGTGACCGACGGGCCCTACGGCGAGACCAAGGAGCTCTTCGGCGGCTTCTGGATGATCGACGTCGCCTCCAAGGAGGAGGCGGTCGAGTGGGCCAAGCGGGTGCCGATGGGGCCGGGCATGAAGACCGAGGTCCGCCGGGTGCCCACCATCGACGAGTTCCCGCAGGACAACGTGTGGATCCAGAAGGAGATCGCGTGGCGGGAGGCCACCGGCCAGCTGTGATCGAGCGCACGCCCGCTCGTGAGGCGCGGGACGTCGTCGGGGCGGTGTGGCGGATCGAGTCGGCCCGCATCGTCGGTGCGCTGGCCCGCACCACCGGCGACTTCGCCCTGGCCGAGGATCTCGCCCAGGAGGCCCTGGCCGAGGCGCTCGTGACCTGGCCCCGCGACGGCGTGCCCCAGAACCCGGCGGCGTGGCTGATGACGGTGGCCAAGCGGCGGGCGATCGACGCCTACCGGCGCCGGACCGCCCTCGACCAGCGGTACGCCGCCCTCGCCCACGACCTGGGCGAGGGCGGGACCGTGTCGGGGGCGGTCCCGGACCCGGCCGACGACGACCTCCGCCGCGACCCCGATGCGATCGGCGACGACGTGCTGGCGCTGGTCTTCATCTCCTGCCACCCGCTCCTGTCCCCCGAGGCGCGGGTGGCACTGACCCTCCGCGTCGTTGGCGGCCTCACGAGCGACGAGATCGCCCGGGCCTTCCTGGTGCCGACGGCGACGGTGCAGGCCCGCATCACCCGGGCCAAGAAGACGCTGTCGGCCGCCCGGGTCCCGTTCGAGGTGCCGCCGCCCGACCAGCGTCGGGAGCGGCTGGGCTCGGTCCTCAGCGTCGTCTACGTCGTGTTCACCGAGGGGTCGACGGCGGCGTTCGGGGACGACCTCATCCGGCCCGACCTGGCCCACGAGGCGGTCCGGCTGGCCCGGATCCTCGCCCGCCTGGTGCCCGACGAGCCCGAGGTCCACGGGCTCCTCGCCCTGCTCGAGCTGACCGCGGCCCGGTTCCCGGCCCGTACCGGACCCGACGGCGACCCGGTGCTGCTGGCCGACCAGGATCGGCGCCGGTGGGACCAGGCCGCGGTCCGGCGGGGTCGTGCCGCCCTCGCCGTCGCCGGGCGGGTCGGTCGTGGCCTGGGGGCCTACGGGCTCCAGGCGGCGATCGCCGAGAGCCATGCCGTCGCCCCGTCGGTCGGCGCCACCGACTGGGAGCGGATCGTGGTGCTCTACGAGGCCCTCGACCGGCTGGCCCCCTCGCCCGTCGTCGTGCTGAACCGGGCCGTCGCCCTCTCGATGGCCCAGGGCCCGGCCGCCGCCCTCCAGGTGGTCGACGACCTGGTCGCGACCGGTCAGCTCGCCGGCTCCCACCTGCTGCCCAGCGTGCGGGGCGAGCTGCTGTCCCGGATGGGCCGGACCGACGAGGCGCGGGCCGAGCTGGGGCGCGCCGTCGACCTCTGCGGGAACGCCCGCGAGCGCGCCCTGCTCGAGCGCAAGCGCGACGCCCTCGGCTGACGTTGATGGTCAGGTCGGAGGGGCGTCCGGTTCGTCGGCCTCGTCGCCGTTGGTGGTGGCCGTCATGGCGGCGGGCCGGCGATCGTCGTCGCCGTCACCGTTGCGCCCCGGGCCCGAGCCCTCGGCCAGCGAGCGCATCAGGAGGGCACCCAGCCCGCCGATGACGCCGCCGCCCTCGGACCCGACCTGGATGTCGGGGACGATCTTGACGTGGCCGGCCCCGACCTCGCGGAGGGCGGCCACCATGGCGGTCTGGTCCGACCCGATGGCCCGGCGCTGGGCGTCGAAGCCCTTGGCCCGGGCCAGGCCGAGCGCCTCCTCGGCGGCGGCCGCGGCATCGCCGAGGTCGCGGGTCCGGCTGGCCTCGGCCGCACCGGTGATGGTGATCACCGACGACTCGCCCTCGGCCCGGGCCTTGGCCGCCGCCGCCCGCGAGGTCTCGATGTCGATGGAGACGTTGGCCTGGGCCAGCTCGCCCTGCATGTCGGCCACGCCGCGCTGCTGCTCGAGGCTGACGCGGGCCTCCTGGGCCTCGCGCTGCTGGGCGAAGGTGGCCCGCTCCTGGGCCGCGATCTCCCGGCTGGTGAGCACCTGGACCAGGTCGGCGGGGAACACGACGTCCTGGATGTAGACGCCGCGGGTCTCGACCTCGTAGCGGGAGAGGTACTGCTGGATGTAGCCCTCGGCCGCGTGCTGGACCTCGTCGCGCTTCTCGATGAACTCGGTGGCGCCGAGCGTCTGGAGCTTGTTGCGGAAGTAGTTGCCCACGGCCGACTGGAGCACCTCGTTCACCAGGTTCTGCATGGTGCCGACCATCGAGATCACCTTTGGCGCCCGGGTGTCGGGCACGTGGATCTGGACCTGGAGGTCGATGTTGAAGGTGAAGGCCTCCTTCGACTTGGCGTCGATGGGGGCGAGGCGCTCGTCGAGGCTGTGGGCGTCGCTGGTGAGGTGCGACCAGTTGAGGGTCAGGATCGACGTGGGGACGATCTCGGCCTCGTAGATGCGGGGGTTGAGCGTGTACTTGCCGGTGCGCAGGGGCTCGGACCAGATGCCCTGGTGGCCCGGCTTCACGATCGAGCCGAACTTGAACTCCTCGCCCGAGGTGTCCTCGGTGGGCAGGCCCACGTAGGCCTTGATGACGGCGACCTCGCCCTGGCGGACCACGAGCATCTCCCGCAGCTCGACGTTCACCAGGAAGGGGTTGAGGAGGTACGAGCCGTAGAGCAGCGGGTCGTGCTGGAGCCCGATGCAGCCGCCGTTCTCCAGGAACGCCTGGTAGTCCTGGTAGTTGTCGTGCATCCCGTTCTTCGATCGGAGCACGGCCTGGATGACCTGGATGGGCGAGCCCGCACCGGAGCTCTCCATCTCGGTGACGTCCGAGAAGCCCCCGATGCGGCTGGCGATGTCGCCCGAGGCCGGGCCCTCCAGGGTCGTGACCACGCCGACGAGGTCGGTGTCGCCCTGGGGCGTGATGTGGGTGACCCGCAGGGCGTTGGGGTCGACCTGGCCGACGGCCGAGAGGGTCGAGTCCGACAGCGCCTTGCCGAAGACCCGGTCGCTGGTGATGACGACGAACCCGATCGGGTGGATCGGGGCGGTGGTGCCGGGGGGCAGCACCGGACGCTGGACGCCCCGCTGGCCGCCCTCGGAGAGGAAGCTGCGGACGTCGGAGAAGCTGCCGAACTCGGGTCGGTAGACGGCCGACTTGGCACCGGTCGGGACGGCCTGGCCGACCTGGGCGATGACGAGGCCGATGCGGTCCGGCGGCACCTGCACCCACGGGAAGCGCTCGACCCGGAAGATCGGCCACAGCTTGAACCGCAGGCCGGGCATCAGGAGGTCGGCCTGGTAGCCGGCCTCGCCGTTCAGGGCGATGAGCTGCTCGTCGTCCTGGCGCTTGCCGATGCGCTTGGCGACGAGCCCGACCTCGCCGGGCCCGATCGAGTGGAAGCTGCGCAGCCCCATGAGGACGAAGACGACGGCGATGATGCCGACGATGACGAGGACGATGCCGATGGAACCCATGACAGGCCGCCTTCCCGGAGCCGCTCGGCCCCGGTGGTCGAGCGTACGCCCGTGCTGTCAGGAAGTCGCCGCGAAGACGTCCTCGTCGCCCACGAGGGCGAAGCCCAGGTGGAGGCGCCCGAGGCGGACGGCACCGTCGACCTCGACGTCGAGCCGGCCCGCCGGGTAGAGGTCGGGCTCGAAGCCGTCCTCGGAGCCCGGCGGGGCCTGGGCGCCCAGACGCACCCGGGCGTGGCTGGCCAGCCGCTCGGTCTCCCACACCGCCTCGTCGTAGTCGGAGGTCACGAAGAAGCCCCGCTTCGGGTTGAACACGTCCTCCAGGACGTGGACGTCGTCGGTCTCGGTGGTCCGGACGACGAGCTGCCGGGCACACACCGACGACACCCGCCCCCGTCGCACCGCGGCGTGCACGTCCGTGGGCCGGAACAGGCCGAGGGTCAGCTCGACCCCGGCGGGCAGGAGGCGGACGTCGATCCGCCCCGCCGCTCGGGCCGCTCGGGCGCGGGCCAGGTCGGTGGCGCGGCGCTCGACCTCGTCCCGCCGGGCCTCGTGGCGGGCGCCGAGGAACTCCCGGAGCTCGTCGTCGTCGAAGAGCCGCTCGAGGACGGCCCACTGCTGGTCGGGCGGGAGCCGGTCGAACACGGCCCGCGCCACGCGCTCGCGCTCCCGGCGGGGGACGACCTCGAAGGCGGCATCGAGGTCGGCGGCGGCATCGGGCCCGCCGGTGGCGACGCGGTCGACCTCGGCCCGGATCTCGCGCGCCAGCTCGAGGTACGGCCGCAGTGCCTCCAGGTCGTCACCACCGCGTCCCACCCCTGCATCATCGCTCCTCGGGGGCGGCGCCGGTCGATCAGACGGCGGCGAACATGACCTCGGCGCCGATGGGGACGTAGGTGCCGGTGGCCAGCACGGCGCGCAGCGAGGCCACGTTGCCCGGGGCGACCTGGACGAAGACCGGCTCGCCGGCGGGGACGAGGTGCGCGGCCGAGGCCGCCAGCTGCCGTCCGACGCCCCGGCCCCGCCCACCCGGCTCGACCTCGAAGGCGGCCTCCCAACGCCCGGCCAGGCCCCGGGCCAGGATCAGCAGGCCGGCCCCGTCGGCCGTGGCCCACGTCCGGACGTGGCGGCGGAAGCGGAGCGCCCGGTCCACCCGCTCGTGAGCGGCGTCGGGCGCGACGGGGTGGAGGTCGAGCGGCGGGGCGCCGGAGGCGTGCGGGGTCACGAGGACCATGTCGAGGTTGTCGTAGGTGCGGCCCAGCCGGTCGGCCAGGGCATCGAGGAAGCGGCCGTTCACCGGGGCCGACAGGTCGCCGTCGGGCAACCGGGCCCGCACCCACGCCGGGTCGACGTCGGCGGCGACGACGTGGTGCCCGCAGAAGGCGAGGACGCCGGCGACCGGCCCCGGCGGCTGGGGCACCACCGTGACGCCGCCGTCCTCGGCCGGCGGGCGGCCGGCCACGACGTCGCGGAGCAGCCGGCTGACGGGGTCGTCGGGTTCCACGGCCGGCACGGTAGCGACCGCCGCCGCACTCCAACCCGAGTGATCCGGTCGGAAAAGCCGATGAAACCGGTGCGGTCGGATCGGCGCTCCGTTAGCGTGCCGGCCTGCACACGCCGTGGGGGCGTGTCGAAGGAGGAACCATGCGTCGTCGCCCGCTCCTGTCCCTGCTGGCCCTGCTGGCCTGCGCCGCCTTCCTGGCCGGCGCCTGCAGCAGCGAGGACGACGGCGAGGAGACCGGCACCGACGGCGGTACCGAGGACGCCGGCGAGG
>Ga0193706_1001470_pt1 | contig 10477 bp, 9 predicted proteins | sample U3c1metaG_FD_160130 | JGI IMG/M metagenome (GOLD analysis project Ga0193706, IMG submission 160130) | Soil microbial communities from a riparian zone of the East river system, Colorado, United States - U3c1 | ecosystem: Environmental > Terrestrial > Soil > Riparian zone | place: USA: East River... | reverse complement strand
CGTTTCCTCCTGGCCAAGGATCGCATCCCGCGGGATCCGACGGAGACGCTGACCTTGCCCCGCATCGAGCGCTATCTGCCGGAGACGTTGAATGAATTGCAGGTGCAGCAGTTGATCGAGAGCATCAACACGACGCAGCCGCGCGGGTTGCGCGACCGGGCGATCATCGAACTCCTTTACGCGAGTGGATTGCGGATCTCCGAGCTGGCGAACGCGCGCCTGGAGAATTTCAACGCCGAAGAGCGCATTCTCCGCGTCACCGGCAAGGGCAACAAGATGCGGCTCTTGCCGGTGGGCCGGAAGGCGTGCGAGGCGTTGGCCGCGTATGTCTCGGCGGAGCGGCCGAAGCTGGTCAAGGCGCGGACGGGGAGCGAGATATTTCTTTCCGCGCGCGGGACGAAGCTGACGACGGTGCGGCTTTGGCAAATCGTGAAGGAACGTGCGCGCGTCTCGGGCCTGGAGGCAAACATCTATCCGCATCTTCTGCGGCATAGCTTCGCCACGCATCTGCTCGGGAACGGCGCCGATCTGCGCATTATCCAGGAGTTGCTGGGGCATTCCGATATTTCCACGACGCAGGTTTATACGCACGTGGATCAGCAACGCTTGAAAGCGGTACACCGGAAGTTTCATCCGCGGGCGTAATCCTCGAGCCCGTGAGCAGGAGAAAACCGTCGCCGCTTTAAAGCGATAGTCAGCCGCTTGCGGGACCGCTACACTCCGCGCCTATGAGACGATTTATCGTGCTGCTCCTGATCGCCGTCGCGGCCGGAGCTGGAATCTGGTACAGCTTGCGCGGGGCCGCTCCGCGACGCTCTTCGAGCGACAGTGTCACCGCGCTCCTGCCGAAAGAGACGCTGGCGTTCGTTTATCTGCCCGATTTTAAACGGAGCCGCGAGCAGTGGCACGGGACCGAGCTTTACAAGCTCTGGCGCGAGCCGGCAGTGCAGGACTTCCTTCAGCGACCGCTCGCCAAGGTCCCCCGGACCAACGCGATGCGGCAGAAGCTTCAGGAAATGGAGGCGCTGGACGCAAAGGACACTTTCGTCGCGGTGACCGCCTTCGCGGAGAAGCGACCCAAGCTGCTCGCCGGATTCCGTTTCAAGGGCGACAACGCCAGCGCGGAAAAGGTCATTGGGCCGTGGCGCGCGCGTTTGCGCGAAAAAATGCCGGGCGCGAAACATGAGACGGTGGCCTACGAAGGGCATCAAATCGAAGTGGTCAGCGAAAATGCGATCACGGCGGCAACGGTTTACGCGGGCGATTGGTTTTTCGCCAGCAATGACCTGCCGAGTCTGCAGGCGCTCCTCGACCGGGCCGACCAGCGAAACAAGGACGGGGCGACGACGTTGACCGCTGATGAATTTTTCATCGCGGCCGTGAAACATCGGCCGGTGAATTACGCCGTCTTTGGTTACGCGCGCCTGGATCGGGTGATGGAGAAATTAGCCGACAAAGCGCCACCAGAGGCGAAAGGGAGCGAACAGATTGCCGCGCTTCGCCAAATTCACAGCATCTCCGGGACGACCTCGTTTCAGGATGGAAAAATTCGCGACGTGACCTTCGTGGCGATGCCGAAGTTAAAGGAAACCGGCGAGCTGACGCGTTCGTCGTTGTCGCTCGCGACCAAGGAAACCTTCCTTTATCTGACCAGTGTGCTGAATCTGCAGCAGATCACCATGCCCAATCCCCAAGCGACCGGCGCGGGCGGAGTGCCGGTGGCGATGCAGCGCTTCTTCAATGCTTTCACCGCCAATGGAATCACTCGCGACGATTGGACGGCGGCTTTCGCACCGGAGTTGGGGTTGATCGGCGATTGGCCGGAGGGTGCGCGGATGCCTGCGCTTTTCGCCGCGATCGCATTGAAGGATGCCGCGAGAGCCAGGAAGATTCTAACGGCGCTGACCGCGGCCGCGCCCGAGGAGAACCCCTGGGTTTCCTCGGAAAGAGAGGGCGTCCTTTATTACTCGCAACCGCCGGCAAATCCGATGGTGCCGGTGACACCAACGATTGCGCTTTCGCCGCAATTGTTGGTCGCGGGGCTGGATGCCGGGTCGGTCGAGGCGGCAATCAAACGGGGTGCCTCGGGCAATTCCGAACTGGCCAACGCGAGTGATTTTAAATCGGCCGAGAAATGGGTCCCGGCGCCGCAACAATCCTTCACCTACATCGATCTTGCGCTGCTCTACACCCGCCTCGATACCACGCTGCGGCCGATGCTGGTGATGGCGGCGGCCTTTGTGCCGAAAATCACCGAAACCGTCGACTTGGGGAAACTGCCCGCAGCGGAAGTGATTACCAGACACCTCAGTCCGTTGGTCGTGTCGCAAAGTTATGATGGGGACGGTTATGTGACGGAGTCGGTGGGACCGGTATCGATTTACGAGACGGCGTTAGGGATAATCGGAGCGAGCGGCGCTGGGGCGACGATCTACCAGCAACAAATGCGAGGAAGGCTCGGAAATTCGCCCGTTCCAAGCGCGGGATCGTCCGCTCCCTTGCCGGATGAGCCGTCCCCTACCCCGGCCGGAACGCCATAGCAGGAGGCGAGACAGAATGAGCCATTTCCGAGGGCGGAATCGCTCCCAAATCTGAAGGCTTGACGGGGGCGACCTCAATTTCCCACGACCGGAGAATTGTACTGCCAACCGGGCCAAATATGCTATCGTCTGCGCCTTATGGCCATTTTGAAGAAAAACGCATTCTCCCGTCGGGTTCCTGATCTCGTCACCGAGGAGTTGGTCGCCGTGCTTTCGCGCCGCGCCTCGTTCGAGTTCAAACAACTCTTCGACATCGTGCACGAGAATCTCCGGGCCCGGAACGCCGCCAGTGGTGGCGAAGAAATGCTGCGCCTGCGCGCTTACGAGAAACTGCAGAATCTTGTCGCCCGCGGGGCGGTAAAGAAAACCGGCAAGAAATATAAGGGGCTGCCCGCTGCTCTCGCGCAGGCCATTGCCCCGCAGAATGGTCACATCCCGGCCATCGCCGCGGCACGAGCTGCAGCCGCCGCCAAGAGCGCGGCGGCCGCTGCCGCAGCCGCGAAGTAAGAATCGGCCGCGTTGGCGGCTGCCTTCCCGGTTATGCTTCGCGAATATCTTCCTGTCCTGCTCCACATCGTGGTGGCGATCGGATTCGCCGTCTCGGCCCTGCTCATCAGCGTGCTTATCGGGCGGGCTGGAAAGCGGAACCCGATCAAGGATTCAGCTTACGAATGCGGGATGCTGCCGCAGGGCGAAGCACAACCGCGCTTCAGTGTGAAGTTTTACCTGGTCGCGATGCTCTTCATTCTCTTCGATCTCGAGATCGTCTTCATGTATCCGTGGGCGGTGGTCTATCGGGAGTCGATCGTGCAGAGCAAATCCATTCTCTGGAGCATGCTTAGCTTCGTTTCCATCCTGATGGTGGGATACGTCTATGCGCTGAAAAAAGGCGCCCTCGACTGGAAGAAATAGGGATAGGAGTGCGCCGCCTCCGGACTTCGGGCGATCGGCGGATTTCCTGCGCGACTCATCGTCCGCCACCGTCGGCGGGCCGGTCCCGTTTCGCGCTTGCGTGCCCTCTTTTCCCCGCCTAATCCTATTCCTCCCATGGTCCACCACATCTCGCTCTACAAGCTCAAGCCGGACATTACGCCCGCACGCGTCGAAGAGATGATGATGAACACGCGCATGCAGCTGCTGAAAATCCCCGAGGTCCTGAGCATTAAATGCGGGAAGCGAATCGATCCCAAGATGGCCTGGCCCTTCTTTATCGCGATCGATTTCGAATCGATGGATAAATACGAGATCTATTGCGAAGACCCGATCTACGTGAAGTTCAACGAGGAAATCATCAAGCCGAACATTGCCGACACGTTGAAGCTCGACTTCGAGATGGATCCCGGCAAGGACGTCCAGTTTTCGTAAAGATTTCTCGCCCGTCCGTGTTTTCCATCCCTGCGTCTTAGTCCGCGCAAACGAGCGCCGTGGGGCTGGCGTTGCCAATCGCAGCGGCGCCGGTCATCGTTCCCCTTCCACCGATGCGACTCGCTTACCTTTACTCGCGCTATCCGGTCCTCTCGCAGACCTTCTGTGATACCGAGATGCTCGAGCTGGAACGCCGCGGCTGGTCGCTCTGCCTGGGTTCGGTTCATCCTCCGCTCACGACCTTGCGTCACGCCCATGCCGACCAACTGCAGGCGCCGGTTCATTACGCACCTCCGGACGCGGTCCTGCGACTTTTTGAGGAGAAAGCCAAGGCGGAAGGACGCTGGCCGGAAGATTTAATTCAAGCTCACGAGCGCAAGTACGGGAGCGAATTCAAGGCTGCTTTGCGAGCGCGGAATGCATCCTATTTCGCGCACCTTTTCACCCGAGAGGGCATCGATCATTTCCACGTTCACTTTGCCAACCGCGCCGCTCATACCGCTCTTTTTCTCCGGGCGATGTCCGGCATTCCCTTTAGCATCACTGCGCACGGACAGGATTTCATGTCCGACTTGGGCAACCTCGAATTGCTTCGCGAAATCTGCCTGGCCGCGGAATTTATCGCGGTCGAGACAGACTACAGCCGGGGACTCCTGGCCGATCTTTGTCCTCCAGCCGCCGACAAGATCCGGCGCGTCTATAACGGGATGGATCTCGCGAATTTTCAGGAGGTTTTTATCCCGAGCTTCTCCCAAGGTGCGATTCGCCTGCTCAGCGTCGGCCGCTTGGTGGAATTCAAAGGCTTCACCCATCTGATCGCGGCGTGCGCGGACCTGCGCCGACGCGGCCTCGATTTTACCTGCGAAATCATCGGAGACGGACCGCTGCGGGAAGAATTGCAGCGCCAGATCACTCAAGAAGATCTGGAGTCCGTCGTCACGCTGGCTGGCTCTTTGCCGCAGGAAACGGTCTTCGAAAAGCTACGCGGCTGCGATGTTTTCGTGCTCGCTTCCATCACCGATCGCGCCGGAGCGAGTGACGTCTTTCCGACCGTAATTCTGGAAGCGATGGCATCCGCGCGGCCGGTCGTGTCGACCGAAGTGGCGGGCATCCCGGAAGCGGTGGTCCATTGTAGAACCGGATTTCTCGTGCCGCCGGCGGACAGTATCAGCCTGGCGAATTGCCTGGACCGTTTGATCCGCGACCAGTGGCAGCGGGTGGAATTCGGCACCGCTGGGCGCGCTCGTGTGGAGGAGCATTTTCAAATCGCGACCACGATCGAGCCGCTGCTCGAGTTGCTCGCGGACCGAGTCGAATCGGCCGCGGAGCCTTCGCTCGCCTCTTCCGAAAACCCCAATCCTTCACCAGTGGCGTATCTGATCGATCGCTGGCCGAATCCGAATCTGCCGCTGCTCGAAGTCGAACTGCTCGAAATGCAAAAACGCGGCGTTCCCTTCATTGCGTTCGTGTGCCGCTTCGATCCGGCGATGCCGCTCAGTCCCGCCATGGAGCAACTCGCGACCCAATTTGTTTTCCTGCCCGATCCGATGGTGATCGAAGCGGAGTGGCAAAGGAATCGCGCTTTCGTCCGCCTCCTGGAAGACGCCCGCGCGAACGAAAAACATCGCGCCGCTTCCGCGCTCTTTCTCGAACAGGCGCGTCACGCCATCGCTCTGCGTCCACTTTTCCTCCGTCATCAAATCGCGCATTTGCACGCGACGAATTCCGGCGCGCTTGTTTGCGCGCTGATGTTGCAACGCCTCCTCGGAGTGACTCTCAGCGCCACAATCGAACCAAATCCGGAACTGCAACTGCGCGCGCTGCGCGCAGGTCTGGGACATTGCCAGGGCGGCCGGGTGAGCGATCCGGGTTTGAGCGCACATTTGCATAACGAATCTTTCCTGCTCGAGCCGGCTGGATTTTCTTCGCTCCTGCCGAAGTTCGGCGTGGGCTTGAAACGGCATGGGGGCATCTGGCAGCGTTGGGCTGAGCTGCTCGCGGGCTGGCGCTCATCTAATTTATGAAGAAGAAAGCAATCCTCCTCGCCGGGGGCGCCGGAACCCGCCTCTATCCGCTGACGCAAATCGTCTGCAAGCAGCTCCTCCCGGTTTACGACAAGCCGATGATTTGCTATCCGCTCGCGACGCTCATGCTCGGAGGCTTGCGCGAGATTCTGATCATCTCGACCCCGAAAGATGTGCCGATGATCAAGAGCTACCTCGGCGACGGTTCGAACCTGGGCCTGCGCATCGAATATGTTGCGCAGGCAAAGCCCGAAGGCATCGCGCAGGCGTTTCTCCTCGGCGCTGATTTCATTGGAGATGCGGGTGCGTCGCTCATTCTGGGCGACAATATTTTCTACGGGAAACTCGATTTCTATCGCGACGCGCTGGCGGTCGAGAAAGGAGCGTGCGTTTTCGGCTATCAGGTGCGCGATCCGGAACGCTACGGCGTGGTCGAGTTTGGGCCGGATGGACGCGCCATCAGTCTGGAAGAGAAACCGGAGAAGCCGAAGAGTCACTTCGCCGTCCCTGGGCTGTACGTGTACGACCAGCGGGTGGTGGAATTTACCCGCGCACTGAAGCCGTCCGCGCGCGGAGAGTTGGAGATCACAGATCTCAACCGCCATTACCTGGAGCGGAACGAGCTGCACGTTAAACTGCTCACCCGCGGCATGGCCTGGCTCGACACCGGCACCCAAACCAGCCTTTTGGAGGCGGGTAATTACATCGCCACGATCGAACACCGACAGGGATTAAAGATTGCCTGCCTGGAGGAAGTGGCCTTTCGGATGGGTTTCATCGATCAAGCCCAACTGGAGAAAAGCATCGATCGATTGCCGAACGGCGAATACAGGGAATACCTCCGTCTCGTCTGCGACGAAGGACTTCTGCCGATCCAACCGGTGGCTGAGAAGTAGGGAGCTACTTCGGTTGCTGCCGCAGGAGATGACTCGTGTCGGCGAGGAGTTTGGTCACGGAATCGGGCGCGGTCATATCGTAGTAGCCGCGAATCACACCCTGCCGATCGACCAGCGCCGCGCGTGTGCTATGGACCGGCGCACCAAGCTCCTCGGTGCCGTCCGAAACAGCGAGCTTGAAGCCATTTCTGATCAATGGGTAGAGCGTCGTTTCCGGGCCGGTGAGAAAATCCCAGCGACCGCTGCGCGCATGCAAACGTTTGCTGTAATCGCGTAACACCGCCGGGGTATCCGTCTTCGGATCGACCGTAAATGAGACGAGGTGCACGTCCGAGTTTTCCAAAGGCCGCTGCAGTTCACTCATGCGACTGCTGATCATCGGACACGGGCCGGGGCAACTCGTGAAAATGAAATCCGCGATCCAAATTTTGCCCCGTAACTGCTCCATCCCAAATGGCCGGTCCTCCTGGTTCACGAGCTGAAATGATGGGACCGAGCCGAACGAGCCGAGCGAGCGTTGGGCGAGGTGATTGACCTGCGCACGCCAGACAAAAAAGAAGACCGTGGCGACGAGGAGTGGGAGGCCGAGCATCATCGCTTTCCAGGCGATGGCACGAGATGAGGCGGGAGGGCGCACAGGAGCGACGGTCGTTGCATTCATGATTTCGTCAGAACAAGAGCAAGCAGGAGAAGGGGCAGGTAAATGATCGAAGCGAGAAAAAGAGCGCGCGCCGCCTGGAAGGTTTTCTTCCGATGGAACTGCATCGCCATGTAAATAAACCAGCCACCCAAGGCGAGCGCGATGGGCAGATAAATCTCGGTCGTTAGGCCGAGATAGGTGGGCATGCCAGTGATGATGAGCAAAAGCATGCAAAACAAAACGCCCTGGCTCGCGCTGCGCACACCGGTTTCGTCGTCATGCGACAACATCCGAAATCCGCCCCGCGCGTAATCCTCGCGATACATCCAGGCGATGGCGAAGAAATGCGGCATTTGCCAGCAAAACAAAATCGCGAAAAGACTCCACGCCGCTCCCTCAGCATTACCGGTGGCCGCGGCCCAGCCGATCATGGGCGGGAGCGCGCCCGGCACCGCCCCGACCAGGGTGTTGACGGTGCTAATTCGTTTCAGCGGGGTGTAGGCCAGAATGTAGATGCCGATCGTCGCGGCGGCGAGGAGCGCGCTCAGCCAGTTGCAGCTCGCGGCCAGATAAACAACGCCCGCCACCGCCAGGGCGGCACCAACGAGGAAGGCATTCCGCGGTCGCATCCGGCCAGCCGGAATCGGGCGCTCTCTCGTCCGATGCATAAGCGCATCGTGCGGACGTTCCCACCACTGGTTCAGGGCCGCCGCTCCAGCCGCCGCCATCGCAGTACCAAAAACGGCGTGGAAAAGTCCCAGCCAATCAACCCCGCGTTCGGCCCCCAAATAATATCCGACCGCGGTCGTCAGGAGCACGAGCATCGTCAGCCGCGCCTTGATCAGCTCTGCCAGATCGCTCATCAAACCGCTTTTTTCCAGGATGGGACTTTCGCCCGGTGTCGCAACAATGCTTTTCATTGCGCCTGCGCATAGGTCATCTGCGACTCCTGCGTCCTATGATGAATGCTCCCGCGCGACCGTAATCCCAGCGCCGAAATGGCCACGCCCAAGGCGAGCATCGTTGCCCCCACCGCGACGTGCGCAGTCGCGATATCGGCCGCTTTATTACTCCAAATCACCCACGCTCCGAGTGTGATTTGCACGGCGAGGAAAAAAATCCACCACCGGGAAAGGACGACGCTGGTTTCGGTCGCAAACCCACGCGAGCGCGAGAGCAGAAACCACGAGCCGACAACGCCGCCGGCAATCAGAAGCGCGACAAAGCGGTGCACCATCTGCAGCCAGATTTGCGCCGCCGTGACCTCAGAAAAAGCACGCGCGTCCCGCCAGCTATTCACGCGCGCAAGAGCTTCCGCGCTGACATCGGGAATGACGCGGCCATAGGCCGCTGGAAAATCGAAGATGGCAAGATCGCGGTGTTGATGGCGCATGGTCGCACCCAGCCCGAGTTGGAGGTAGATCAAAGCCACGGTGATAATTGGAAGCCAAACCGCCGCCCCTTCCAGCGACGAAGCGTTCGCCTGAATCCAATGTTCTGAGGTCGCGAGAGCGATAAAGACAAGGAGACCGAAAAAGGCCTGCGCGAGACAGGCATGAAAGATTCCGATTTCATCCTTCAAAAGCGTCACGCGCAGCCCGCCGAGCACGCCTTGCAATATGACGCTGCCGAGCGCGACGACGCCCAGAATCCGCATCCATCTCCGCGTTTCCGCCCGCCACAGCCAGACCGCGAGGACGATCGTGAGGATGCCGATGACGGAAGCGATCAAGCGATGTGTGTGCTCGAAGAAAACCCCACCGATCCACTGCGAAATCGGGAAAAGGAACATGTTGTAGCCGAAGGTGGTAGGCCAATCCGGAACCGCCAATCCCACGCCTTTGCTTGTGACCATTCCGCCGCTGCAGATCAGGAAAAGAGTCAGGCCGGACAGGAGCCAGGCAAACCGATTCAGCCACTTTGATTCTCCGGGCGTGCCAGGCATTGCCTGACTGTCACCCATCCCGAAGGCATCGCCAAGTTCGCGGCACGCCACCCTCGATCGAGCATCGTGGATGCGGGGCGTGCCGTGCGCCTGGCGGCAACTTTCGGTCACGGCCAGGCGCGGGAAAACTCTTGCGGGACCAAGGCTCCGCTTCTCCAAACCCCGGACCGAACTGGGCTAAGGATGATGTTCGCCAGGCGGCGGCGTTCCCAGCGGTTCGGCAGCCTGCGGCGCGCCCGGAGGTGGAACGCTCCCTTGATTCGGCGCCGGCGGGGGTTCTCCGGCCGGACGTTGCAAGGGCGGTGGAGCAGTTGTGCTGGCAGCCAGATCCGCCCGCTCTTTCAACCACGCCTGATAGTCCGCGGGCGTAACGACAACGAGCGAACCTCTCATCCCGTAATGCCCCAGGCCGCAAAGCTGGCCGCAGACAATTTCATATGTCCCGACTTTGATCGGGCGGAACCAGAGAGGAATGATCTGGCCTGGAATTGCATCCTGCGCCGCGCGCATCGCGGGAAGCGCAAAGTTGTGAATCACATCCTTGGACGACGTTTCCACGATGACGGGACGATCAACCGGCACGTGCAACTCGGTCTGCACAACGAGGTCGTCCTTGCCGGCCTCATCCGTCGGGTCTAGCCCGAGCTGATTGGAGTTGCTGACGAGAGTGACATCCCGCCGGCCGAATTGCCCATCGGGTCCGGGCATGTGGAAGTTCCAGTTAAACTGCTGACCGATGGCATGGACGAGGATGGCATCTTTCGTATCGGGAAAGTCGTTCACGAATTTGCCCCAAAGCGGGATGGCGAACCCGATGAGCAGAACGGCCTCGATCAGGACGACGGCAAACTCGAGGTGGGTCGAGATTCCGCTTTTCACCCCTTCGTGATCGGCCACGGGATGGCGGCCTTTGCGGAACCGGATCAGGACGTAAACGAAAAAGGCGGACCATCCCAGAAAGAGCGCGCCCATGAACCAATGGCTGAACTCCAGGATGTGATCGATCTGGTAGCCATGCTCGGAGGCATTCGGCGGCTGCCCGAGAAATTCGTTAATCAACGCCAGTG
>Ga0193706_1001469_pt1 | contig 10484 bp, 11 predicted proteins | sample U3c1metaG_FD_160130 | JGI IMG/M metagenome (GOLD analysis project Ga0193706, IMG submission 160130) | Soil microbial communities from a riparian zone of the East river system, Colorado, United States - U3c1 | ecosystem: Environmental > Terrestrial > Soil > Riparian zone | place: USA: East River... | reverse complement strand
GCGGAGCGGCACCGCCTCAGGACTGTGACGCCATCGATCATCGGCAGCCCCAGGTCGAGGATCGCCGCATCGTATTGCTCGTCGTGGAGAAGGCGTTCCGCGCGTTCACCGTCGAAGGCGAGATCCACCGCATATCCCGACGACTCGAACGAAGCAGCGAGGCTGCGGGCGAGGCGTTCCTCATCCTCAACTATGAGCAGTCGCATGACTGTTGAGCGTCGCCGCTCGATCCTGAACGGAAGCTGAACGAAACGTTCGAATCGTGTTCAGCCGGGCTCTCGCAGGATACCGCACGTCATCGCTCAAGGGAGGTCAGCATGCTTTTGCCAATTCATATTGCGGCCGGCGGTCTTGCGGTCATTCTCGGGTTCACCGCTCTGTCGGTGAAGAAGGGCGGCACGATCCACCGCCGCAGCGGACTGCTGTTCGTCTACGCCATGATCGTCATGGGCACGACAGCCTCAATCCTCGACTTTGTCGGGAAAGGGGGAGCTGGGAACGTGGTCGCCGCGGTCCTGTCGGTCTACTTCGTGGGCACGGCGCTGACGACCGTCCGCGCCCCGTCGAGATGGACCCATGCCATCAACGTAGCCGCGCTGGTGGTCGCGGTCGGACTCGCGCTCGGCGCGATCCTCGGCGGCATCAAGAACATCGACAGCTCTCAGCTGTCGCCGGGCGGCGTGCCGTTTCGCACCATCGGTGTGATGTCCTTCATTCTCGCCACGGTCCTGCTGCTGGCAGCGATTGGCGATGTGCGGGTCATGCGATCCGGCTTGCCCCGCGGCGCTGGGCGTCTGCGGCGCCATCTGTGGCGGATGTGCTTCGCGCTATTCATCGCGGCGGGGTCGTTCTTCTCCATCCGCGAGCGCGTCGCGAAGATCCTTCCCGAGCCGTTTACGACCGGCACGATGCGGGCGCTGCCCATCCTCCTGATCTTCGGCGCGATGTTCTATTGGCTCTGGAAGGTCCGCGGCGGCCGCGCATTGCCGGTACCGGAGGCGACACCATGAAGCACAACCTGATGTTGACCATCACCTCTCTGCTCTCGATTGTCTTGTTCTCCCTTCATCTGACGCAGGACATCGTGGTGGGCATCGAGCCGGGATCGCGGCAGAACCTCATCGGAGGAGTGCTGATCCTGACGGTGTGGCTGGTCGGAACGCTGCTGCTCGCCGAACGGCCGCTGGGTTCCGTCATCCTCATCCTGGGGTCGATCCTGGCGGCAGGTGTTCCAGTCCTCCACTTCAGCGGCCGGGGAGTGGGCCGCATCGCGAAGTTGAGCGGAGGCTTCCTCTTTGTGTGGACACTGCACGCCCTCGCCATTACCGGGCTGTTCTCGCTCATCCTCATCATGCGCGGACTGTGGAGCCGGCGAAAGGGTCAAACTCGATGAACCGGGAAATCGATCCACAGGTCTACGCGAGAGTGGGCGGCGTCGTCTATCTGATGATCATTGCTCTCGGCATCGTTCAAGAAGCGTTCATCCGCGGACGCATCACGTCCGCGAATCTCAAAACCATGGAGATGCTCTGGCGGACTGGGATTGCGACGGAGCTGCTGCTGTTGATCCTGTCCGTTGTGCTCGCGGTGGTCCTCTACGCCTTGACGAAGCCGGTCCACAGAGAGCTGGCCTTACTGGCGCTGCTCTTCAACGTCATCGCCACCGCGGTCGAGTGCGCGTATTCGATGCAGCTCGTGGAAGCGTTGTTTCCACTGGGCAGGAGCGCCTACCTGTCCGCGTTCACGCCTCAGCAACTCCAGGCGATGACGGCACTGGCCATGAAAGCGCACGCGTTCGGATTCGGCATCGCTCTGACGATGTTCGGCCCGTACTTCCTGGTGACCGGATACCTCACCTTCAAGTCGGGCTATTTGCCGAAGGCGATCGGCGTGCTGTATCAAATTGCGGGACTGGCGTACGTGTTCAACGGCTTCGCGCTGGTGCTCGCACCCCAGTTCGCCGGTCGCGCGTTCATGATCATGGCCGGGCCAGCGTTCATCGGTGAGACGTCCTTCGCTTTGTGGCTGCTGTTCAAAGGAGTGCGGATCGAAACGTGGCGCTTGTTCGCCGGGGCGCCGGCCTCCGTCTGAGATCTATGACGGGTGCATCATGGCGAGCGGTGTCCGTCGTTCTTCGACACGCGACTCCCGTCTCTGGATGGGCCGTAGGGCGTCACGTAGTCGCGTTCCACGACCGGCGCATTCCTGTCATCGCCCGGTTCGCGAACCGCCGGCAGGATGATTCGCGGAATCGGGTCGGTCGATGCGGCGAACATGCCCTTCCGGCTGGAGAAATTTCCGGCGAACGTCGCAACGACGAGATCGAGCTCCGGAACGACCGTCACGATCTGGCCGCCCGCGCCGCGCGCCGAGAAGGCGTACACCGTCCGATTCTTGTATGGATAGTCTTCGCCCCACCAGAGCAATCCGTAATAGATGTTGCTCAGGTGATAGAGCCGAGCGCTCGCGCGTGCGACGAACTCCTCGCTCACGATCCTGCGGCCCTGCCACGTTCCGCGGTCGAGCATCAGCTGCCCGAGCTTGGTGAAGTCGCGCAGGACCAGGCCCACACTGCCGCCTCCGTACGGATGACCCGCGTGATCCAGTCCCCACACATAACGGCGGATTTTCATCGGCTGTCCCAGCAGACGATCGAACAGCGACATCGGGTCCTCGTGCGCCGCGCGTCCGGCCATGCCGAGGGCGAGGTTGGGACTGGCACTGCAGTAGACGGCGTTCTGGCCCGGGGGCGTGACCAGCGGAACGTTCATCGTGTAGCGATAGAAATCCGGCTCCGCTGTCTGCTCCCACATGACTTCTTCATTGCCGGGCGCGTTCTCATCCGCGTCGTCGCAGTAGTAGCCGGATGACATCGTGAGGAGGTGCTCGAGCGTCATCGCGCGCTTCTGCGGATCGAGGTCGGGCGCAAACGCGCCGCCGTTCATGACCTGATACACGGGACTGGAGAGCTTTAACGGGACGCCGGCATGCATCGCCGCGCCAATCAGCAGCGCCCTCAGGCTTTTCGACGCTGAACGGGTCGTGTGCAGCGTCTCGCGATCGACGTCGTGAAAGTACTCCTCCAGAACGAGCTTTCCGTGCCGCGCGATCAGAACGCCATGAACCTGCGGGGCATCCTGCGAGTCCATCGGCATGTCGAGAATGCTCTGGACGAACTTCTCCATCGCCGCCTTGTCGATGCCCTCCGCGTCGAGCGTGCTCGCGGGCCAGCCGTCGTCGAGAGGCAATGGCGAGCGATATGTGTACTTGCCGGGCTGTCTGCCACGCGGATAAAACGCGCTGTCATCGGTATCGCGCACGAAGTCGTAGCTTCCGCCGCGCCCGGGAAAGGCGAGGGTCATCACGTCGTTCTCCACGTCCACGGTTCCACTCGCGACCTCGCGCTCTTTTCCGCCGCGCTTTCCTATGAGCTTGACCGTATCGGCGTCGCGGATCAGTCGCTCGACGCCTTGCCGCGTGCCTAGGTCGAACTCGGGATTGCGCAGGATGGCGCGGAAGGATCCATCCGCCTGCAGTTGGAGGAGGAGGTAAAACGTGAACGTGTCCTGCGCCGGATCTACGTTGCCGCGCCAGCGATTCGCTCCGTCCGGGTTCAAGGTGACCGGAGACGCATTGATCGGTGTAGTCGAGCCGGCGCCGTTCACAGCCGTACCGAATCGCAGCCAGTGTCCCGAGATCACATTCCGGTCGCCGAGTCTTCCGCGGAAGATTCCGCCGCCGTTCGGCAACTCGAACGTGAGCCCGCCGTTTGCGAAGGTCGTCGGCACGGCACGGCCGGCCAGATCGGCTGTGTAGGCGGTGCCTTTGCGCTGCACGATGAGCGTGCCGCGCTCGTCGGGACCGAACCGCTTCTTCGCCTTCCAGAGTCCCGCCAGATCGGTTGCAGCGCCCGCGGTACCGGCGACAAACACGGCGACCACGATCGACGCGATGCGAAGTTGTTTCATGCGTTCAGACCTCCAGCCATGTGCATCGTGCCGTAGGAATAGACGCCGCAATCACGTTGGAAGTTAGAGCCGGACATGGCGTCATCGACTTCCGTTGAGTCGACATCACCCCGCACCCGTTGGGGACGCACAAAACGAGCGTGTGGGCCTTCGCCACCCCGTAGAACCGGGGAGTTTCTTGGAAGCCGCGGGACGGCGAAGGATCTCAAGATGTGCAACTCATGGCTTTGGCACGGTCGGCTTCGGCACGCTCGGCGCATCTTGAGATCCTTCGCCGCGCTTCGCCGGCTCAGGATGACGGAAGTGCGAGCGTGGCTCTCCCTGTCATGGCGCTCAGTCTCGGCGCCAGCATCTCTTGACAGGCATATACCCACAGCGGTATATACACATCGTGGAATCCGCATTTGCAGTCCTCGCTGAGCCGAACCGCCGCGCCATCCTGAGCATGCTCTCGTCCTCCGAGCTCTCGGTGGGCGAGCTGATGGAGCAGCTCGACCTCCCGCAACCATCGGTCTCCAAGCACCTCAAGGTCCTGCGCGAGGGCGGCTTCGTCGAGTCGCGCGTGGACGCGCAACGGCGCGTGTATCGCCTCAATCCCGAGCCGCTGCAGGAAGTCGACGAGTGGCTCGAGCCGTTCCGCCGCTTCTGGTCCAGGCACGTCGATGCCCTCGAGCAGCACTTGAACCGGATGGAGAAGACCCGCTCCGTGAAAGGAAAGAAGAGACATGGGAAGCCGTGACTACGCGCCGGACCACGCGTTTGGCGCCGAGGTCCGAAAAGATGGCGACAAGTGGACGCTCGTTCTCGTGCGTGAGCTACGCCATCCACCGGCGGAAGTCTGGAAGGCGCTCACGGAACCGGAGCATCTCCGCGAATGGGCTCCGTTCGATTCCGACCGGAGCCTCGGCACTGTCGGCACCGCACGGCTCACGACAGTGGGCGCGCCGGCGCCGCAGGTAACTGAGGCGCGCGTGAAGCGGGCCGACGCGCCGAGGGTGCTCGAATTCGATTGGGGCGGACAGGACGTTCGCTGGGAACTGGAGCCGCTGGGCCGCGACGGCACGCGGCTCACGCTCTGGCACAACATCGACCGCGGCTTCATCTCCATGGGGGCGGCGGGCTGGCACATCTGCCTCGATGTGCTGGATCACCTTCTCGCCGGTCAGCCCGTAGGACGAATCGTCGGCGCCGATGCCTTGAAGTTCGGCGGCTGGCAGCGATTGAACGTCGAGTATGCAACGCAGTTCGGCGTCGAGCCCGCCGGCGGGTCGGGCCAGCCTCCGAAACCTTGAAGAGTTGGAGAAAGAACCTCATGGAATCGACCCTGGAGAAGCCGGCAATCGTCGCCGCCGGAACGGTCCCCAAAGTCACGACGATCGCGTATTGGATCGTCACCGCGCTCTTCTGCCTGCAGATGAGCTTCACCGCCTACGCGCAACTGCGCCTGCCCCAGGTGGCGCAGGCGTTCACGCACCTCGGGTTCCCCGACTACTTCCGTGTCGAGCTCTCGTGGGCCAAGTTCCTCGGCGTCGTGCTGCTGCTCGCGCCGGTGCCGGCCCGGCTGAAGGAATGGGCCTACGCCGGCTTCGCCATCACGCTCGGCTCTGCGCTCCTCGCCCACTTCTCGGTGGGCGATGGCCCCGATGCGTGGGGCTGGGCCGCGGGCACCAGCGTGCTCTGGGTGCTCTCGTATGTCCTGTGGCGCCGCAGGCAGGGCGCGCGCTTCGGATCGGACAGATCATGACGACAAAACGCGCACCAAGCAGCGCGGACGCCTCGACGAAGATCACGAACAAAATCAAGGATCTCGACGACTGGAGAGGCGAGATGCTCACGCGTGTTCGCCAGCTCATCCACGATGCGGATCCCGAGATCGAGGAGGAGTGGAAATGGGAGAAGCCTTCCTCCGGCGGGACTCCGGTGTGGTCCCATGACGGCGGCGTCTGTACGGGTGAGTCGTACAAGCAGGTCGTGAAGCTCACCTTCTTCCGAGGGGCTTCACTGGAGGATCCGCAGAAGCTGTTCAACTCCAGCCTCGAGGGGAACACGCGCCGAGCCATCGACATCCGCGAAGGCGACAAGCTCAACGCGGCCGCGTTCAAGAAACTGATCCGGTCCGCGGTGGCCGCGAACTCGACGGCCCGGGCAGGAAGCAAATCCGCGAAGAAGTAGCGAGCCGAGAGTCTATTGCGGAAGAGGCGTCTGCTGGTACGCCACGGCGCGCCACGTGCCGCCGTCCTTCATGAAGATGCGCGTGAAGCGCACGTTGACGCGGCGTTCGCGACCCTTCGAGATGCTGAAGTCGCGGTACACACCCGTGAGGATCGCCACGTTCCCGAGCACTCGCGCGTCGAGATCGGCGAGCTCGAACGACTTCACCGTCGTGTTCCCCTCACGGAGGCTCTGCATGAATTGCGATCGGGCCGACAGAGCTCCCGCCGCATTGATGGTCGTGTAGTTCTCCGCGGTCTGCCGATCGAGAAACTCGACGTCGCCCCGCACAAAGGCCTGCTGTCGCTCGCGCTCCAGAGTTTTGATCTCCTCTTCGGTTCCGCCCGTCGCGATGGACCTAGGGCTCACCGACGTGCAACTGACGAGAAGAACTGCAAGGGTGAAGGCGACGAGGGATCTCGAAAGGACCATCGAGGCGACCATAGCACGTACGAAATCCCTGCGAGGATGTCCACTGAGACGTTTCACCCACGCGGAGCTCCTGCACGAAGAAGAGACGCTCGAATCCGATTTCGAGACACGAACGGCTTTTCTGAAAAGAGAGATTGCATCGCTGGACGCCGCGAAAGCCGAAGAGTTGCTTGCGCGTGAGACCGGCCGTCCGTACCTGTCCTTCGTCGAAGAGACACGGCGGTCCGGCGATCATCTGACGCTTCGCGAAGAGCAGATTTTGGGCGAGCTTGCGCCTGCGGTCGTCGGCTGGCCGGCGGAGTTGTATGACGCCCTCACGGAACGAAAGGAGCAGTCGCGGGATCTCTACGCGTTCGCGCTCCTGCGTCTCGTACGTGGCCGGACGCAACTGGCGCGACTGCGGGGATTCCCGGACGCTGCCAGTGAGGTTTACGCGGGCTCCAACCTGGAACGAGCAGATTCGCGCCGCCTCCTCGATGCGGTGGCAACAGCGAAGGACGTGTTCGTCGCGTTTCAGAAGGAACGGAACAAACGGTCTGAGCAGCCATCGCCACGGTATTCGTTCGATGATGCGAGGCAGCACTTACTCTCGGCGCTCGAGCCGTTCGGTGCGCGCTACACCCATGAGATGGCGTCGCTCCTCGACCCTGCGAACGGGCGCATCGACATCGCGCCGGGCGAACACCGGCTGCGCCGTGGATTCTCCAAAGGGTTTCCGGCATGACGAGCGTCTTCTTCATGAACGGTTTCAGCGGCACGTATCACGATCTGCGGGTCATCGCTCACGAAGGCACGCACGCCGTCGAGCGTCAGATGCAGACCCGCGCCGGCGTTCTGCCGGTGTACGCATCCGGACCGAAATTCATCATGGAGGCGCTTGCGATCGCGGCCGAGCTGCAATTGGCGAGGTCGCTGTACGAAGGAGCGGCCGATCGCGATCTCCAGTGGTTCTTTCTCGACCAGCTCCTGAGCTCGAAGGGGCTCACGATCCTCTTCCGAACAGCAGCAGAGGCGGAGCTCGAAGAGGAGATTTACGATGGCGTCTCCCGCGGCGAGGTCCGACGCCGGGAAGATCTCGACTCCCTGACTCCGAAGGTGTTCGGTAGCTATGGTCTGACCGTGCCGGCGGACGAATGGACGAGGATTCCGTTGATGTTCGAAGACCCGTTCTACGACATCAACTACACGTTCGCTGACCTCATCGCCCTTCAGCTGTTCGCGAAAGCGAGCTCCGATCCGCGCGGATTCTCAGCAGCGTACGAAGGCGCTTTGGCGAGCGGGTTCGACGCTCCGGTCGATATGTGGTTGAAGAACCACTTCGGCATCGACGTGCGCGATCCGGGCCTCGTCCAGCGTGGGCTGGAAACCCTGCGGCCTTACCTCGACGCGGTCAAGACGATGCCTCGCAGCGAACAGAGTCGTTGATCGAAAGCGAAACAGTGGGAAGGGCTGCCGAGGCGACCATCGCTCGTACGAAATCCTTTCCTGGTTGACCTTCTGGTCCACCGGCTCTAGATTCGTGGACACACACCATGATCGGCTCCCAACTCGGGCGGTACCGCATCGAGGAGCAACTCGGCGCCGGCGGTATGGGTGTCGTCTATCGCGCCTACGATACGCGGTTGCAGCGAAACGTCGCGCTGAAGATCCTTCGCGAAGGAACAGTGAGCGGCGATTCCATGAGGAAACGGTTCAGGCGGGAGGCGCTCGCTCTATCCCGTCTCAATCATCCCAACATCGCTACCGTCCACGACTTCGATTCCGAGTCGAACGTCGATTTCCTCGTCATGGAGCTGATTCCGGGCGCGACGTTGACGCCTGGTCGCAATGGAATGCCCGAGACGGAGGTCCTTCGCCTCGGATTGCAGCTCGCGCAAGGTCTCGCTGCCGCACACAGCGCAGGAGTGCTGCACCGAGACTTGAAGCCGGCCAATGTGCGGGTCACGCCGGACGGCCGGCTGAAGATTCTTGATTTCGGGTTGGCTCAGCTTCAACACCCGACAGGAGCGACCGCCGACACCGCGACTGCTCCGGCAAATGCCATCGTCGGAACTTTGCCCTACATGGCTCCGGAGCAGCTGGAAGGCGGCACCATCGATGAGCGAAGCGATGTCTATGGCGCCGGCGCAGTCCTGTACGAGCTCGTCACCGGCAGCAAACCGTTCCCCGAGCACAACTCCGCCCGTTTGATCCATGCCATTCTTCACGAGCCTGTGCCGACGCCAACCTCGGTCAACGCGGCCGTGTCTCCGGGTTTCGAGCAGGTCGTGCTCAAGGCGCTGGACAAGAACCCTGACCGGCGATATCAGTCAGCCAAGGAGCTCGCTGTTGATCTGAGCCGGCTGATCGGCTCGACGGAGAGCGCGAGTGCACGTGCGCTTCCTGTTGCGCGGCGCCAGCGTCGCAGCAGGATGGCGCTGGCCGCCGCGCTGGCCGTTGCCGTGATGATTGGATTGGCGTTCTCGTCGGAGACGGTGCGTGGCCGGCTCAGCCACGCTCGGGTCGAGTCCATCGCCGTGCTCCCGATGCAGAACACGACGGACGACGCCACGCAGGAGTACTTCGTCGACGGCATCATGCGCGGCCTGGTCGGCAAGCTGGCCCACATCTCCACGCTCCGCGTGACGTCTCCATTCTCCGCGTTGCAATTCAAGAAGGAAAAGAAACCACTCTCGAAGGTCGGCTCGGAGTTGGGCGTCACGAAAGTGATCGAAGGTTCGATCAGCGCACGAGGCGATTCCGTTCGGGTGGCGCTCGCACTCCTCGACGTTGCCACCGGCGAGCGGCTCTGGTCGCACACGTATGAGAGTCCGCGTGCCGACCTCTGGAACGCGCAATCCGACATGGCCAGAGACATCGCCGATGCCGTGGGCGTTCGTGTTTCATCGCACGACGAAGAGCTGCTCAGCGACGAGAAGCCAGTGCAGCCCGCGGCAGTCGAAGCGCATTTGAAGGGCATCTATGCGGGGTTCGAAGGAAAGGCGGCCGAGGCAAAGTCGTACTTTGAGACCGCAACGAAGCTCGATCCGACATACGCGCCTTCCTTCGCCGCTCTGGCCGGCAACTACATCAACAACGGGTGGTTTGCGCAGAGCCTTCCGCCGATGCAGGCGTACCCGCGGGCCAAGGAGCTGGCGCTGAAGGCGCTATCGCTGGATGACACGCTGTCCGCTCCGCACGTTCAGCTCGCGGCCATCAAGCTGCATCACGAGTGGGACTGGGATGGAGCAGAGGCGGAGTTCAAGCGGGCGATCGAGCTCTCACCGAGCGACGCCGGCGCGCACCACATTTACGCCCATCACCTGCTCGCGCTCGGTCGCCTCGACGATTCGGTGCGCGAGACGAGGGTCGCCGCCGACCTCGATCCGTTGAACCCGACATTCGCAACTTGTGTCGGCTGGCACTGCCTTTACGCCCGGCAGTACGACGCGGCCGTCGAACAGTGCATGAGGGTCATTCGAGACAAGCGCGCCGTCAACCTGACCTACTACTACCTCGGACGGATCTATGCGCGGCAAGGGAGACTCGACGAAGCGATCGCCGCACTGCAGACCGCCGTCGAGAAGTCCGGAGGGATGACCGCGATGCTAGCCACCCTCGGGTACGCGCTCGCACGCGCCGGCAAGCGGGATGAAGCGATGCAGGTACTCGAGAAACTGCACGAACGCGCGCAGACGCGCTATGTATCGGCCATGGATGTGGCGGTCGTTCATGCAGGCCTGGGCGACGACGATCGCGTCTTCGAGTGGCTCGATAAGGCCTTCCTGGAACGATCGACCTGGCTGGTGCATATCGCCTGGGACGATCGCTTCATCGAGTTCCACGGCGATCCACGCTTTCCAGCGCTCCTGCGCCGCATGGGCCTTCCCGATG
>Ga0193706_1001468_pt1 | contig 10490 bp, 8 predicted proteins | sample U3c1metaG_FD_160130 | JGI IMG/M metagenome (GOLD analysis project Ga0193706, IMG submission 160130) | Soil microbial communities from a riparian zone of the East river system, Colorado, United States - U3c1 | ecosystem: Environmental > Terrestrial > Soil > Riparian zone | place: USA: East River... | reverse complement strand
CGAGGAAATGCGCCTCGCACTCGAGACGTTCGTTTGCGGATTGAAACCGGCGATCGGCTGTGTCGACGTTGCTGCCGCGCTCAATGGCAACTGCGGCCAGATGATCGAGCAGCGCCGGATCGACATTCGCAGCGCCCAGAAGCTATTCGAGTCGCAGCCTGGATCGCGAATGGGCTGGGAGCGCAACTCGAATGCGTCTTCGGGAACGTATCCGGTCGGCAACACCGCCCCCACCTTGCGTACAACTGGCCCGGGGGCGAGCAGCGAGGTCATCGACACTCGCAGCACTACGATTGTCGAAGGCGAGCTCCCGCCGAGAAAAAACTCCCGCAGCTTGTGGATCGGGCTCGGGGTAGCAGTGCTGGCAGCGCTCGGTGTCACCTCCCTGTGGCGCATACACGGCGCCCCCGGCCGCTCGGCACAACAGCTTCGTCCCGCCGTCACCGCCCCGACTCCACAAGGCGCAGCGAGCCGCGGGGCTGAGGTCGCTCCGACCATCGAGATCACCGTGCAAGCCGTGCCGGCCAGCGCGGTGCTCAGCATCGACAATGGGCCCATTCTCCCAACGCCACAGCGAGTCCGCATGCCGCTGGACCGCCGGCCCCACGCGTTGGCGTTCCGTGCGGACGGCTACGAAGAACTAACGCGCATGGTCACCTTCGATCAGAGCCAAGCCATCTCGGTCGAGCTCGCGGCGCAGCGCCCGGCGCGCGAACCCCGCGTGCGCAGGCTGAAGCCGGCGCGCGGTCCTGCAAGGTCCAATCTACTTTCAGCCCCCGCTGCGCCGCGCGATTCGCTGCCGTCCGCTCCAGCGACCACAGCCTCCGAGAGTGCACCTGGCACGCTCCAGGATCCCTTTTCCGAGCCGCTGGTTCGACAGCCCCCGCGGCACAACATCGACGAGACCGATCCGTTCGGGAGTCAGCCATGAAAAGCTCGTTGTCATTGGGCCTTTTGGCGATCCAGATGCTGCTTTCCGGAGCGGCTTTCGCGGAGCCGGCTCGCCCTCTACAACGCGCACCCGCGCAGGCTGCGGGGCCATCCGTAAGCGCCACCGAGAACACAGAAAAGGCGCGCGCTCACTTCACGCGGGGAGTCCAATTCTACAACAACGGCGACTACAAGCTGGCACTCATCGAGTTTCGCCGTGCGCACGAGCTCTCGCACAACTACCGGGTGCTCTACAACATCGGGCAGGTGAATCATCAACTGGGCAACTACACCAAAGCGCTCGCGGCTCTCGAGGAGTACCTGCGCCGGGGCGGGACCGAAATCCCAGAAGCAAGACGCGCGGAAGTCACGACCAATATCGCCGTGCTTCGCAAGAAAACCGCGCGTATCAGGCTCACCGTCGACGCTGAAGGCGCCGAGCTGTTTCTGGACGACCGGTCGTTCGGACATGTGGGACGTGAGCGCACGCTCACGATCGATGCCGGTGAACATCGGCTGGAAGTAAGGAAGTTCGGTTATCGGCCATTCTCCAAACTGCTGGCTCTGGCTGCGGGCGACAACGCGGAGGTCCGAGTCCAGCTCGTCAAACTGCAGCCGCTGACACTGGTGGCCGCATCCGGCCCGCCAACTCCCAAGACGTCTCCGTTGATCTGGGCAGGCTGGAGCGCGACAGGAGCGTTCGCCGTCGGCGCCGCGGTGACAGGCGTGTTGGCGTTATCCAACGCCAAGCAGCTTGCCGATCTGCGTGACTCGCCGGAGTCGAATGCCGAAGAGCGCGAAGACACCGCCAAACGAGCGCGTACCTTCGCTACCGTTGCGGACGTGCTGGCCGGCGCAGCCCTGGTGACGGGAGGAACTACCCTGTACTTCTCGCTGCGCGGTGGCTCGAAGAAAGAAGAAGCGCCACGCCAACCCGCTACTCAAATCGGCTTGAATGGCCTTGGTTTGGCCATCGCTCATCGCTACTGAGCAGCGCGTCCTGCAGACGACCCAACCTTTCGGGCACGGGCGCTCCGTGCACGTTGCACTTCTGCGCACGTTGTACGTCTCTACCTCGTGAATCGATCGGAAGGCTTCTGCAAAGTCGCGCAGCAGCGCGGCTCCGCCGGGGCACCTCGAATGTCGAACGGTACACCTCGCGCGCCATACCGTCACCCGGTGTGCCCCGCTCGCGCAACGAGTCCGCTTCGGCAAGAGCTCGCCCCGGCGCCTCTCACTCACGAAAGCACCACGATGCCGCAGCGTTCGGCGCGCGCCATGGCGCGCGGAGCGGCTCCGCGTGCTTGCGGCACTCCGATTGCACCCCGCTTGCGCGCGCCGGGCATTCATCCGGCAGAGGAGAGGTTTAAATGAGACCACTGCGACACGCGCTGCATGCCTGCACACTCGTGGCGTTCGGGCCGCTGGCTCTGGGCTGCAGCTCCACGGGGGACGACAATTCCACCGACTCGAACTCAGACTCGCTGCTGGGCCTTCCACTTCCGGGCGTGATCAACCCACTCAATTGCTTCATCTCGCAACCCAAGGACACTTTGATCGCCGAGCTCGTCAAGGATAGCTGGCGAGTCAACTATCCGCTTACCCGCCTGTACGTGGGATCCGATGGACTGATCACGGGCCCCGGCCTGCCACCGGCACTCGCGGGAGAGCTCGAGGTCATCAACACCGTCGAGCCAGCCCGCGCTTCGGTGGCGCGTGCGCTTGCGGGTGTATCCGGGTTGCCCGACTATGGCATGGGGGCCATGAGCTTTGCCCTGCCGGCGTGTATCTTGGGCGTCCCTGCCTGGACCCCAAACGGCACCAGCACGGTCTATACCACGCAGAATCTCGTCTTTCCGAATGGCGTCAACGTCAGCTCCTGGCGCACGGCGCATCGCGAGTTCGGAAAGGAATGCCCACTCGTCAGATCGCTCCTGAATACGGACGTCATTGATCCGCCGGGTGACGGAAGCACGAATCTTCCGCCAAGCGCGACGGTGAGCGCCACTGGCGTCACGGCCAACGCGTACGGACTGTGCGCGCCCGGAACGGCGATCGGGACCTATTGCAAGCTGAACTACGCAACGGGCGTGCGCTGGACCGGGCGCAACTGTCAACTCTACTACGGCTCCACGCGCTGCCTCGTCTACTAGACCGCTCAGGCACGCACTGAACCGCGACACGGGCGACACGGGCGACATGGGCGACATGGGCGTTCGCGGAACCCGGAGTCGCGTCGCGCATTCGCCTAACGTGTCAGCGCACCGTCCCGCCTTGCGCGCAAAACAGGCCGGCGTGAACCGGTCCGACGAAGCCGCCAAACAGGATGCACATCTCGCCCGTGTACGCTTCGTTGGCGAAGCGCAGGGCGTGGTCACGCTGGTTGTTGACCTCGCACTCCCACTCGATGGTATCGCCCGCCTTGACCTCGAGCTGCCCATTCCAGCCGCCGTCGCGGCGCGTACGAGCATCGGGTGGCGGATTTCTGTTCACGCTGTCGTAAATCAGGTCGGCCGGCTCTTCCCAGTTGTAGCTTTCGTACACGAGCTCTCGCGCGCCGTTGCTATGGCGCCAGACAGTGAAGCGCTCCGTGTTCGCGTGAAAATGACCGAACAGATCGAAGATGCGCGCGTCCCGGGTCACGGTGCACAGGTGATAGATGGTCTGCTCGGTTCGCGGCGGCACGTTCATGTCCAGCCCGCCGATTAGAACAACCGGGCGAACCGGGTCGGTGATCGTCGAGGGATCTTTGTAGAGCAGGTTTACCCAGGCCTCTCGCAGCAGCGGCGTGGCGTCACGCGGTTGAGTGTTCACGAAATGGAAGTCGAACTGGACCTTCGACTTGGCGGGCAGCGTCTGGCCAAGCCCCTCGTTCTCGGGCGCGATTGCCTTGCCCGGAATGTCGCGAATCGGAGACTGAGAGCCGGCAACGCCGCCGCGGACGCTCAAGGCCCCGGCGCACTCACCCCAGCCAACCGGCATCGCCGGGTCGACAATGCGAAGGATCATGTGATGCGCACCCGGCCGCATGCGGTTCTGCTGCTCGAAGTAGGTGAAGTCGGACTCGTTGGAGGACTCCACCGTGAAGCACTCGACCTTCTCCTCTCCGGGTTGAATCAAGAAGCGCGCGACTTCGGCTGCGTCGTCGTAGTTGGTGGGGCCGACGTGCAGCTGGATGCCTTTTCCTGCGTCGGGTACAGCGATGCAGTTTGCATCTCCCCGGTACTGGGTGCGGCTACAACCGACCGGCAGGGATTTCTCCCGCGCCTCCGTCGACTCATCGGACTCACTGCCGCAGGCGACGATTGAGGGCACTGCCAGAGCGACACAGAGAGTCCGTACCAAGCTACGCATCGGTGTTGCCTCCGGTCGTGTTGCAATGAATGGGTGCACTCATCGGTGGCACGAGCAGCATTGTGAACGATTGCGCGGTTATAAGCACGCGCCGCGATCCGCCGGCCATGACCCGCGCCGAAATACGACGCTCGCCGAGCTGCACACACGCGCGCGTTGGCGTGTAGAGTGCGCCCATGAGCTTCGAGTTGAAGTATGCCCATGACCTCGAGCCCGCGGACGCGCGCGCGCGTCTGGTCGCCCTCGGCGAGTACCTGAGCAACAAGCATGGCCTCACAGTCAGTTGGTCGAACGACACCGAGGCCAAGGTCTCTGGCAAGTTCCTGGTGGTCTCGATCGAGGGCACGTTGAGGCTGAGCGGCAAGAGCGCCGAGTTCACCGGTAAGGATCCCGGCATGCTGTGGCGCGGCAAGGCACGCGACTACTTACTGGGAAAGCTCAAAACGTACCTGGACCCGGCCACTCCGCTGCAAGCACTACCGCGACGCTAGCGCGCTTCAGGCCTGTTTTCTGCAGGTGGCTAGGCAAGCGCCGCTGCTCATTGCCGTCGATATTGTTGCAGGCTCACCCGATATGATCGGTGGAACGAGTTGTGGACATGGTCTGGTGTGACCTTCAAAGCCAAACTAGGTCGAATGCAAGCAATTGGCGGGATGTCCGGCGCGCGGCGCAAGCTCGGTCGGATGCTGCGTAGCGGCGTGGTGGCCGCTGCGCTCGTTCACTGTGAGCCCCATGAGCCACAGGGAACAATCGCCCTCGCACCGAGTACCGACCTCGTTCAACAGCAAGACGTCACCCTGAGACTCACGGGCTGGGCCGTCGCAACGCCGCTCGTCGCGTGGCTGTGCGATGCCGCCGTTCCAACCCACGGCGACGACACGGAGAAATTGTTGGAACACTGGAAGCGCATGCTGCGGTAAACGCGCAGCTCCCGGTGACGCTCCGCGGCTCCGGCTGGACTCCGAATCAGGAGCTCACGGTTTGGCTCTGCCTGACGGATGCGCTCAACGGCGCCCGATGGTGCAATCCCCGCGTGGCCATCCCCGCCCCGTTCACCGGCATTCCAACCAGCGCTACCGGAGCTTTCGACCTCGACATGGTGGCACCCTCGGAATTTCAAGTCTACGCGATCGGCTCCGGGAACCTCGATTGCCGAACGAGCCCGGGACGCTGCTCGTTGACTGTTGGTGACGCCGTGATGATGGCACCAGGAGCGCCGCCCGATTTTGCTCCGGCCGTGCCTTGAGCCGCGCGAAAGGCGAACGGTTGCCGAAACGCTCGAGTCGCTCCAGAACCTCAGAGCGCTAGCCTCTGAGAGCCGGTGACTCGGACACAAATCCAAAGGCAGCGCTCACTCGTAGCGTGTTCATCACGCTCGGGGGGATGAGCCATGAACTTCTTGTTTGCCTTCCAAGACTTCGAGCTGGACGCAGCGCTTTTCGAGCTGCGCCGGAGTGGACAACGCTTACCCGTTCAGCCAAAGGTGCTGAAGCTGCTGTTGCATCTAGTCGTGCATAGGAGTCGCGGCTTCCGGTTGAGCGAGCTCCTCGTGACGCTGTGGCCGGGCGAAAGCGTCGGTCCCGCGAGCGTCAAGCGTGCCGTGAAGGGAGCTCGCGCGGCGCTAGGCGAATCCGGCACTGGCGTCTCCGCCATACGCAGCGTGCGCGGTCATGGTTACCAATTCGTCCTGGCCGTTCGTGAGCTACGCCGAGCGGAAGTGGCTGCGGCGTCGATTCCAACGCGTGCAGACGGCATGAGAGACGCGTTCATTGGACGCCAGGGCGTACTTTCGCTCGTTGACTCCACGCTGCAGGAAGTGCTTTCGGGACGCGGCACCAGCTTGCTCTTCGTCGGTGAGCCGGGCATTGGAAAAACGCGCACGTTGCGCGAGCTTCAGCGACGCGCTTCGGCCTTGGGGGTGCTCACGTGTCTCGGTCGCTGCTCCGAGGTGGACGGAGCTCCTGCACTCTGGCCAGTGATCCAGATTTTGCGCAAGGTGATGGCGACGCTGGCGGCTGGCGAGCTCCGAACGCTGCTCGGCGCGGGTGCGGCTGACATCGCGCAGGCGATTCCCGAGCTCCGCGAGAGCCTGGATGATCTGCCCAAGGCGCCGGAGATCGACTCTGTGGCCGCGCGTTTCCGTTTCTTCGACAGCATGGCGTCGTTCGTCCGACGTGCGGCAGAAGAGTGGCCGCTCGCGATCTTGATTGACGACTTGCAGCGGGCCGATCCTCCCACGCTTCAGTTGCTAGCTTTTCTCGCGCGCGAGATCGAAGGCTCACGCGTACTGCTCGTCGCAGCGACCAGGCCGGTGAGCGACGGCGCAAACGCTAGTCCCCTTGCAGCACTGGCGACGCGCACTATCGAGCTGCGTGGACTGGGTCGAGGTGAGCTCGGCGATTTTCTACGTGCGCGACTGCGGAGCGAGCCGCCCGCGGACGTGCTGGAACGGCTCGAGCATCGGACCTCGGGCAATCCGCTGTTCCTCGAGCAGATCCTCTGGGATGCTCCGGCCCGCTGCGAGCTCTGCGCGTCGCTCACGTCGGCTCCGGCCAACGGCACCCGGATCGAACCGTGTTGGCATCGGTTCATGGTCGATGCTCCGGGACAGGGATTGCGCGCTGCGGTCGATCGGCACCTGCAGACGCTCGGCGAAGAGTGTAGCGGCATGTTGCGGGCCGCGGCGGTACTCGGTCGCGAATTTTCGCTCGAGCTACTGAGGGACATCCGGGAAAGCCCAGCCGAGCGTCAGCTCGAGTGGCTGGAAGAGGCCGTATCGGTCGGAGTATTGCTGCCCTGCTCCGGCAGCGTCAGCTCCTACCGCTTTGCGCACGCGTTGATTCGGGAAGCGCTGTACGAACAGCTGTCGCTCGCCGAGCGCGCCAGATTGCACTGGCAAGCGGGCTTGGCGCTCGAGGCCCGGGGCGCAGGCGGGAGCGATGCGCTCTTGTCGGAGCTCGCCGAACATTTCGTGGTGGGCAGCGCTGTCCACGATCGAGGGCGCGCGCTGCACTACACGCTGCGCGCCGCAGCTTCCGCGAGGCGTTGCCTCGCTTACGAGGACGCGGCCCGGCACTTGGGGCGGGCCCTCGAGCTGCTCGATGCAAACGCCGATCCTCGGCAGCGGATGCGTGTTTTGCTCGAGCAGGGCGAGTTGCTCAAATTCGCGGGACGACCAGACGCCTCGCGCGAAAGCCTCCTGCTCGCTGCGGGTATATCGCGCGAGCTCGGTGCCCACCAGGAGCTTGCGCGTGCGGCCGCCATGTTGGCGAGCGCGCCCGAAGGCGGGATCGTGGACCATGTGCGCGTGGATCTCTTGCGGGAGGCGCTGGCAGCGCTTCCCCCGGGGGACAACCAGAAACCCTGCCTGCAAGCATTGCTCGCGAAGTCTCTCACGTACTCGCGCGATCCGGAGAGTGCGCGGATTGCGCTCGCGGCGTTCGCAGCCGCGGACCGCGTCTTGCCACTGCAAGTGCGCGCGGAAACACTCGAGGCGTGCCACGAGGCTTTGGCTGCATCGAGCTACTTGCCCGAGCGGCTTTCGATAAGCGATGCCCTGACTCGAATCGGTCACGAGACCGGCGACCAGCGCATCCTGCTGCGCGCTGCTGCGGCCCGGGTTTGGAACTGCCTGGAGCTCGGCGATATGGGCGGCGTGGATGCCGCGACCGCTTCGCTCGAAACCCTCGTGGAACACTCGCGCGAGCCATTCTTCCGCTGGCATGCGCGAGCATTTCGTTCTATGCGCGCGATGATCGCCGGGCGGCTGGCTGACGCGGAACGTCTCGCGCACGAAGCGCAGGCGCTCGGGAGCGCCATTGGCGAGACGCTCGCCCACCACATTCATTGCGCGCAGCTGTGCGGTATCCTGCGGCTGCAAGGTCGCGTTTCGGAGGTCGAACCGCTGGTCCGTGACATATCACACCGGCACCCGACCCTTGGCGGTTGGCGTGCGGTGTTGGCGCAGCTGGAAGCCGAGCTGGGACGGAAGGAGGTCGCGCGTGACTCGCTGCAGCGCCTGCTGGAACACGATCTCGACGATCTGATGCGCGACCCCTCCATGCTGAGCGCGCTCGCTCCCGCAGCCGAGCTCTGCGCGTTCGTTGGCAATGCCGGGCAGGCACGGCTTCTGTACGACGCTTCGCTTCCGTATGAGCATCACCACGCCACGGTTTCGGTAGGAGTTGCGACCTACGGTCCAATGGCGCGGCACCTGGGCATGTTGGCGATGCGCATGGGCGAGCTGGCATGCGCGGAGCAACATCTCGAGCGCGCCCTGCTGGCTGCAGAGCACATGTCGTCTCCGACCTTCGAGAGCCTGGCTTGCATCGCGTACGCGCGGCTATTGCTGCTGAGAAACGACTCCGCCGCGCGCGAACGAGCCACAGGGGCCGTCGTTCGAGCCTTCGATTTGGCGCAGGCATGCGGCATGCACGCACTCGCGCGAGACTGCCGCAAGATCGCGGAGCGCGGCGCGCTCCCTCTAGTCGCGACAGTGACTCAGAGGAACCATTCGGAAACCATTGGGTGACCCGCGCTCGAGCGCGAATCCGAACTCGAGCGGCGACCGTACGTGGAGGGAGTTCCAAAAAGGAAGATGCCGACGCGTGTCGGCACCAGGGAGGATCCAATGCAAAAGTATTCGTTCTCGTTCGTGGCACTGTTCGCTGTAAGCGTTGCGACCGCATGTGGCGGAGCAAGCGACGAGAATTCAACGGACGTCGAAGTAGCGAGCACTACCCAACAAGGGCTCGCCGACTGCCAAGTCACCAGCACCACGGCGTTCTGTGCCACCACGACGCCCACCCCGCCGGTGCTCTTGGGCCGCAGTGTCTTCTACCGGGTCGGCGCGAACACCGGGCCAGGTTATGACGCAGCGACCGGAAGGCACGCGGCGGTCGTACTGTTTCAGGGAACCAGCGAGCCTGGGGCCGGGGAGGACAACGCCGGCGGTAACAATGGTCCCGGAACAGCGTGGAACGTGTCGGTCCCTATCAGTCGCGAATTTGGCGGCTACTATCAGGTGGCGACGGTCGTGGCGCTGGTCAGTGCCGGCTACACGGTGATTCAACCTGCCGCCCGTAGGCGCCCCGTCGGCTATTTTTGGGACACCAATGCTGGCATTCCCTTGGGCAGCGCGTGGGGCACCGCGAGCAGCCCGGGCCCCGACCGGCAGTTGATGAATGCCCTCGTTGCGCAGCTGCAGCCTGGCGCGTCGCTGTTCGGGCCTATCGACATCCATCATGTCTATGCCATGGGGATCTCGAGCGGCGGCTATATGAGCAGCCGCATCGCCAATGAATACGCGGGTGGGATCAACGCCAACAGCACGGTGAAGGTGACGAGCAAGCCGTTCCGAGCCGTAGCCATCCAGAGCGCCGCCTACCAGAACTGCTCCAACCGTGCCAGTCCGACGGGATTCTTCAACTGCGTCCAGCATACGGCCGCTGCAAACCTGCCCACGAACCACCCCCCGACCTTCTTCCTGCATGACGATACGAACGAGCCCATAGTCGACTTCGCTACCGCGGATGCCTATTACGGCAAGCTTGGTATGCAGTTTCCAACTGGAAATCCAGTCTACACCGTCAACGGCGTCCAGGAGACGTTCAGGCGTCTGGACACGTTCAATGGTGAATCGGAGCCCGAGCCAGGCCACCAGTGGAGCGACCTGCTGACCGGCGACTCGAGCAACGATATCCTCGAATGGTTCAATAGCCACCGCTGATCGAGCGGCCCGTCAGTAAGAAAACAACTCCGGAGCGAGGAGATCGCGCTCGTTGTTGCGGACATCGTGATCCGGCGTAATCGCTGGGACGCGCAAGAGGACGTAGAACTCTGCCTCGGGTGCGAAGCTGCTCTCGATCGTGAAATCGATCGACGTGCTCTCGCCGGCCGCTATTGATCCCGTGAAGTCGCAATTCGGGTACAACTCGTAACAACTGAAGCGCGGATCCGAGCTGCTCGTGGCGACCCACGTGGCGCCGAACGCGCCGGACGGTTCGATCGACAGGGGTGCCTCGGCGGTTGCATCGAGCGCAGCCGGGCCGGCGTTGCTGATCGTGACGCGATACGTGCGCTGCCCCGGCACACCCGTCGAAAGGAGCTGCACGTCGCTGAGGGCGAGGTCCGCCGTGCCGTTCGGCGCCGGTCCGATGTTTATGTAGGTTTGTTCGTTCCTGCCATTGAAATCCATGGCCTCGGAG
>Ga0193706_1001467_pt1 | contig 10491 bp, 9 predicted proteins | sample U3c1metaG_FD_160130 | JGI IMG/M metagenome (GOLD analysis project Ga0193706, IMG submission 160130) | Soil microbial communities from a riparian zone of the East river system, Colorado, United States - U3c1 | ecosystem: Environmental > Terrestrial > Soil > Riparian zone | place: USA: East River... | reverse complement strand
GAACGTCGACGTCATTTTTCTCGTCGGCTGCACCATCGGCCGCCGAATCGAGCGAGCCGCTCGCGTCCGGCGTAACCGACGCATCGGGCCCAGGACCTTCGTCCGTCGTGTCGGAGCAAGCGGAAAGCGCGCCGCAGGCCAGCCAGCCGATGATCGCCGAACGTGCGTACGCGCGACGGTGCCAAAGCGAAACGGAAGTCATCGTCCTTCTCCTCTTTCGATGCCATCCAAGCCATTCGGATGCGGTTGACACGCGTTGCAAAGCGCGAGCCACGATGATTTGGCGTGCGACGACATGGCGCGCAGAGCTTCTCCATGTCCAGCCGTTCGGAGGTGCGCGGGCTGGCACAGGTTTCCGACACAAACCGCGTCATGCAAGTCATAGGTCGCACGACCGTAGGTTGGTTACCGATGGCCCGGCTTGTACCCGAAAAGATCGCGGAATTTGCTTCTGCTCACCGTCGTGGGAACGTCCACATTCGAAACTCAATCCGCATCAACGACCAGTACCGTCTTTGCTTCCGGTGGACGCCCGAAGGCCCCGACGACGTCGAGCTTGTCGACTATCACTGATCCGAGAGTTCGAGGATTGCCATGAAGAACCAAATGCGACCCATCCACCCAGGCGAGATTCTCGCGAGGCGTACCTCGTCCCGCTCGCCATCAGTGCCAACGCCCTCGCGCAGGCGCTCGGCGTACCTGCCAACCGCATCAGCGGTATCGTGGCTGGAAAGCGCGCTGTCACGGCCGACACGGCGCTGCGTCTTGCCCGGGCGTTCAAAACATCACCGGAGTTCTGGCTCAACCTTCAGCAGGCTTTCGACCTGCGCACCGCGGAGCGGACGGTAGGCTCCGCCGTGCGCGGCATCAAGCCCATCAGGCGCGGTCACGCGGCGTAGAGGGCGAAGCAGGTGGCGAGCGTGCCCAATCGATGTCCGTGTGGCCTCGAAGTCGGAGCTCCCGGGAGTCGTTCGAGAGCCGGGAGGCTCCGCACAGTGCGGGCGATGGGCAGGTTGGCAGCGGTGTCGCCGAGGGGCGAGGCCGGGCGTCCTTCAGCACGAATCGCTGGCTGAATCCATGGACCTATTCACGTCCGTATTGGGTGCTTTCGGCGCGTGGGGCGCGAAGACCGCGTGACCCTGGCTTTGCGGTCGCTATTGGTATCAGTTATACTGATACACATGAAGCCACGCGAAACTCTCGACGCCTTCGATAGTTGAACAACGGACCCGCTCAGCTTGCCGAACAACTTCCATCCAAATGGGTGGAACGCCTACAGTCGGTTTTCGTGGGTTCCCGGATCCGCCTCCGATCGCTCGGCCGTATCGATCTCCTTCGCGCGAAGCTCTTCGCGCTTTGCGATCGAGGGATCGACCTGGGCGACTGTCTGGCGCTAGCGCCCACCGCCGAAGAGCTAACGACCATCCTTCCATGGGTTGAGGTTCAGGACATCAACCCCGATTGGCCAGCCCACGTGCGTGCAACGCTGGCCGACGTGGGACGGAGGCTCCGCCATGGCGTTTAGCCGCGCCATGGCGCCCATCGCTCCGGCGGGACCCAATGCGCTCACGTCGGCGATGGTCGGGATCGGTATGAATTTCGCCGAGCGGGCGGCTTCCGAACCCAACATCGAAGACACGCTGCTCTTCGCTTCCGTTGAAGGAATGCAGAATGCCGATCTTCGCGTCCTCGCTGTCTTGGTGACCTGGTTCGGCATCCACTCGCCGTACGTGAATGCAGATCGCCTGACCAAGCTCGTCGCTGCAGAGAAATCCGACCGCGTACGAGCGTTCTGGTCGGCCTTGGCGCGCTGGCAAGCCAAGGATCGCCGTTTCAATCGACTCGCGAAGGTGCACACGGGGCGACGTGTCGATTTGCTCACGACAGGCAACGCCTTTCAGGTGCGGCGCCACGGAGAGGACCCTCGATTCGCCGGAGGTCCGCTGAGCGTCCCCGCCAACGTCCTACGCGACCGCCCTGCCGATGTCCTCCAGTCCGGCAAGCTTGCCCGTCGTCATCGTGCCTATCGCTGGCGCCTGATCATAGGGCCATCCTATCGCGCAGACATGTGGGCGGCGCTCGAAAGGGAGACGTCGCTCTCCACCGCCACGTTGGCACGAAAAGCCTACGGATCGTTTGCTACGGCTTGGCACGTGCGGCGCGATTTCGCGTTGCTGGCGGGTAGCACGAAGAGAGCATAGGCTCGGCCCTTTGCCCTGGCCAGATCCGAGCGATTCGTGGTCGCGGAAGGGCGGGTGAACAGGTACGCCACCGCCGCCGGTGCCATTGAATCCAAGGGCCTATTCACATCCTTATCGGGTCACGGAAGGCTCACGTCATGGAAAAAATTCAAGCCAGTCCGGCGGTCGAAGAGTTTTGGAAATATACGAAGGCGTTTCAGTCGCTCGACCCAAAGGCGGTCGCGGCGCATTTCAACGAGCCAGCTCTGATGATCACGCCGCAGGGAGTCAATGCCTTGCCCAACAATGCCGCCGTCGAGCAAGCCTACGCGCGCATTATGGCCGAGCTGCCCGCGCAGGGTTACGCCCGAACGGAGTTTTCGCAGATCGCAGAGCGTCGTCTGGGCGACGACCTGGCGATGCTGACCGGCTCTGGCAACTGGGTCGACAAGGCCGGCAAGAAGTTCATGCCCTTCGGCATGACGTACACCTTGCGTCGAACCGGCCAAAGCTGGCGCATCGTCAGCGCCTTCATTCACGGCGCCGACGCGAAGTGAGTCGCTCGGGAAATCTTCCTGGCCCGAGTCCGATCCCTCCGGTAGGGCAGCTTCGCCGCGTCACTCCATTTCGAGGGTAGAACCAAGCTGTTAAGTCGCGGTGGTGCACGCCCCGACGGCGCGGTGATGGCCATGTACGCGCCACCGGCCGGCTTATACGCTGCTGCCGTGCGTGTGGCTCCACTGCCTTCGTCTATGGAACGGACGATGGCCGAGCGAGGCGCGCTTCGCTCTCGCGTGCGTAGATCCGCAAGAGCGAGATCGCGATGGACATGAGGAGAGGTCCGAGGATGAGGCCCACCACGCCGAAGACTTCCACGCCGCCGAAGAGGGCGACGAAGGTCAAGAGCACCGGCAGATCGCCTTCAGCGCCGACGAGCCGCGGTCTGATGAGGTAGTCGGTTAGGCCCACCACGATGACCGCCCCGTACGCGAGCTCGACGATCGCCTTTCCGGTTTGGCCCGTCACGAGGAGGAAAATACCGATCGGCACCCAAACGAACAACGTGCCGACCACGGGCAACAGCGAGGCCACGGCGGTCGTCGCGCCGAAGAACACTGGATCGGGCACTCCACAAATCCAATAGCCAATGGTGGCAAGGCCCCCTTGAATGAGCCCCGTGCCTACGGTCCCCACCAGGGTCGAGCGCCCCACTTCGCGAAACTCTTGGAACAGTGCATGCGTGTGGTGCGGCTCGAGGGGCAGCATGATCTCGGCGCGCTGCGCGATGAACGACCAGTTTCGGAGGATGAAGTAGATGGTCAGGACAGCGAAGAAGAGCCCCATGAATCCGCCAAACGCGGCTTGCGCGACGAACCCGGCGACGAGCGCCGCGCGAGAGGCGACGTCCGCAGCCGCGTCGCGCAGCTTCGTAGCGAGATCTTCGAGACTGATTTGCAGCGGCCCCAGGCGCGCGGCCAATCCTTCCACGTAGGCGCGCCCCGGTCCGTCGGGCCCGAGGGAAAGGAAGAGCGCTTGCGCCATGAGCACGCCGCGCGCCACGACGAGATAAAAGAATGCTGCCATGGCCCCCGCGATGCCTATACCCGCAAACGCGGCGCACGCTGCCGCGACCAGGCGTGGTCGCCCTGTTCTCGGCGCGAGGATCTGGTAGACCGGCTGTACGGCAAACGCCGTCAATGTGCCGAGAAGGATCCCGATCCCCAGCGGCATCGCGATCCACGCGACGATCGCGCAAGCCAGAACGGCGAACATGCTGAGCGCGCGCCATTGACGCTCTCGCTCTTCCGGTGACGGTGCTGGCCGCGAGGGTCGAGAGAGAGGGGATGTCGAGAGATCCGGCGGGTGCTCACCCTCGGGCGCTTTCATCATAGGTGATGTAGCGCCCAGGTTAGAGCATCGGACGTCCGCCGGGTTCGAATGATGTGCCGGAGGTGTTCGACTTTGTGCCCCCCTCGCTGATATTTGGCCCCGTGAAGGGTGGCCGAGGTGCCGTGCGTTCAACGGAGCGCGAAACGCCAACATGTCGGAGCGAACTTGCCCGAGCGCTGGCACATCGCGCTCAACGCGCACCGGCGTCGTTGCAGCTGTGGGTGACGCGGACACCTCTCGCTTGGAGCGCTTGGATGTGGACCATCTGGGTCGGACATTGGAGCGGATTGCCCTCGACCTGGAGCGACGTGATTGTCGGCAGGTTGACAAGCGGCGAAATGTCCGTGATCAGATTGTCAGGCAGACTGAGGCTTCGAATGTTGGTGAGGGCCGCGAGCGGGGAGACATCGGAAATCGAAGTCTTGGTGATGAGCACCTTTGCTCCCGCCGCACTGAGGGCGGTTGCGAGGGGAGCGACGTCGGTGATCGACTTGCCTCGGACCAGCGCCGACTCCACGCCTGTTACCTTGGCGAGCGGAGAGAGGTCGGACAGCGTTTCGCTATAGAGAAAGAGGGTCTGAAAAGTCAGCGAGCCGAGGACGGTGATGTCCTGAACCGCATTGATATCGAACCGCACGACGCTGAGAGTGGACAGTTTGCCGATTGGGGAAAGGTCGAGCACGTGTGGCCAGGGACCGAAGTCTCTCCCAAAAGCGGGGTCGAAGTGGAAATCGAGCCACTGGAGACTCGTCATTGACGCCAGCGGCGCAAGCTCGAGCAGACCCCAAGAGGGTAGGTCGGGCCCGCTGATGTCGAGGCGGGTGAGCCCGGTGAAACATTCGAGTCCCTTGAGCGACGTGAGTGGTTCGGCGGGGGTGAATTGAATCCGCATAAAATCCAAGTGCTGGGCGTTGGCAGCCAGAACCGGCCCCCCGTCAAAAGATTCGACGGCGGCACGTTCGACGTTGGGGTCCGCGAACGACACGATGCCCGTGCACCCGGCATTGCCGCCGCCAGCGTCGGTCGGATTGGCGCCGCCGGCGTTGCCGGAGCCACCCGCGCCGGCCGGGGCACCGTCGAGCTCGCCTCCCGCTCCACCGGCGCCTCCCGCAACACCACCTTCGTCCGGGGGAGCGCCGCCGGAGCCCGCGCCGCTCTGTCCCCCGGTCGTGCCACCGGGCGGCGGTGAGTTTTCGCCGCAGGCCCCAGCGGTGCAGCAGAGCAATAAAGCGCTTGGAAGCAGCCGTCGAATCATTGGCCCCATGGATCTTTTATGCCAGCCTGGACCTGACCGATCAAACGATATCACTTCACACCGCGGGGCGACGCCCGCTTCGTTATCCTCAATGTGACGTGATGAAGCTCGAATGCACCACCCGCTCTGTTTTTGCCAGAGGTAGAACAACGAGGTCGCTCGCGAAGCAGTCCGTCCCGGCGGTGGGCCGGACTGCGCGGAATCCCTTGTCGAGAGCCGTCGAATAGACGTCAGGGGTATTCGTCGGAACCCTGAACCCAAATGAACGACTGCAGATCGATCATGTCGCGCGGCTTGAGATCGGACAAGTCACGGCGGAGCTTCGACGCGAAGGCCAAGAGGCTCGCATAAGTGTCCCAGTTGGGCCGCGAGGTGTACGAGAAGTCGTAGCCATACGCTTCGGCGGCGCGCCTCGTCACGTTGGGCTTGAGAAAGATCTGCTCGTCCGGGCGCGCGAGAAAACCAAACACTGTTGCTACGGGCCATGTGAGCACGCGCGTCTGGCGGCGCGGGAGCGTGCCGACCGTCGCGATCCAGCGCTCGAACCGAGTGGATAGAGCCGCTCGACCGTCCACCAAGTCCCAAAGCCCCCGCGCAAAATTCCGCGCCCCGGCGGAAGTCCGAAGCGCGTCGCGCACCGCCATTTTTTCGAAGGAGAAGAGCAAGTTGGTGCGCCCTTCGATAGCGACGGCACGTCGCGCGACCTCGGCCCATTGGCCGGCGCGGACGAGCGCGCGAAGCTCTCGCGGATGCAAGAGCTCCTCCCATCGCGCGTGCGCCGTTTCTTTGTAGCCGCGCTCCCAGTCGTAATAGGTCTCGTCCCGAAAACCGCGGTGAAAGTAACGTAGGAACTTGCGCCGACAGCGAGAGGCGCCGCGTGCGTTGGGGTCGAAGGCCCGATGCGCGCGCGCTGCTGCTGTTGCCATTGGGTCAGAAACCTACCTCCGGCAAGGTGAATGCACGGCGTGTGCCCAAGAAAGTGCGCATCTTGCCGCGACATGTCACGCCACTCGGGATCGACGACCTACAACCGACGGCGGCGCCGTACCGACCCGCGGTGATGTACAGTGTCGACGTGGCCAGGACCTGCCTATGATGAAGACGGCGACGTTGCCCGTCCGCGACGACGGGTCGCTGCGCCTTGGTATCGTCGCCGACAGCCATTCCGCGCCGCACCGCGCGGCGGCTACGCTCCTCGCCGCGCGGCGCCCCGACGCCATCCTTCACGCGGGCGATATCGGCGATCTCGCCGTGCTCGATGCGTTGGCGACGGTGGCCCCGGTACTTGCCGTTCGCGGAAACATCGATGTCCGTGCCCCCGGGCTGCCCGACCTGCTGACGCTGAACCTCATGTCACACGGCGCTTTGGCGTTGCGAATCCTGCTCGTCCACATCGCCGTCAACGGCCCCAAACTGCGCGCGGATATCGTGCGCTTGGCGCGCTCCGCGGATGCGTCGCTCGTCGTGTGCGGACACTCCCACGTCCCATTCATCGGCCGCGACCGAGGGTTCACCGTGTTCAATCCGGGTTCCGTTGGCCCGCGCCGCTTCCACCTCCCCATCCTTTTTGGCATCCTCGATCTCACGCCGACGGAGGTTCGCCTCGCTCACGTCGACTGTGAGACAGGGAACGCATGGAATCCGCCTCCCGCACAAGCGCGAGGCGCGATGAAGCCGTAACCCGTCCATTCATTCGAACACTCTCACGAATCCAAGTCAATCGAGGGGGAAACATGAAAGTTTTGGTGGTTGGAGCGACGGGCCTTCTGGGGACCAATGTCTGCAAACGCCTGACCGAAAGGGGGCACACCGTGGTTGGACTGGTCCGACCCGGCTCGCCCAAGCAGGCCGAGCTTCGAAAAATCGGTGTCGAGATTCGAATCGGAGATTTGCTCGATGCCCCGTCGCTCGACGCTGCCTGCGTGGGGGCCGAGGGGGTGATCGCCACAGCCACCGCCATCGTCTCGAAGGGCTCGGGGAACTCGTTGGCCGCAGTCGACGGCAAGGGATACATGGCGCTGATCGCTGCCGCCAAGCGGGCATCGGTCAAGCGCTTCGTTTTCATTTCGGCATCTCCCACCTGCTCGCAAGATGTTCCGCTGATTGCAATCAAGCGGGCCACCGAGCGCGCCATTCGAGAAAGCGGAATGAAGTGGACGATTCTTCAGCCGTCCAATTTCATGGAAATCTGGTTGGGTCCTTCTTTGGGCTGGGACTTGAAGGCGGGGAAGGCCCAGATTTTCGGCAAAGGCGATGCGCCGATCACCTGGATCTCCATCGAGGACGTCGGTGCGTACGCGGTTGCTGCGCTCGACTCTCCTTCGGCGGAGAATCAGACCATTCCCCTGGGCGGTCCGGAGGTGCTCACCATCTCGGCGGCGTTGAAGACGGTGGAGTCCACGCTGGGGAAAACCTTCAAGGTCACCCGTCTTCCCGGCTTTGTGCCCAAGATTGCCTCGGCGCTGCTACGCCCGCTGAACCCCAAGCTATCGTCATTGATGGCGCTAGGGGTGCAATCGTTGACCGGCGACGTCATCGACCAGACCAAACAGAAGTCGATCGTGAATGTGCCGCTCACGTCGCTCGAGCAATATGTACGCAAGGCAATCAGCTGATCCTCACGCCATCGGGTCGGGTGCGTACCCTAGATACTGTGCATTGACTGCTTTGTCCGACTGGCGACTTCGAGTACGGTGCGCGATCAAATTCGTCTACTCCAAATGGGGCGGGTTGGGGCGTTTGGTCCCAAGGAGAACTGAAATGAAACGGACATCGTGGTGGACCGTATTGTGCGCAGTGGGTTTGCTGGCCGTCGCCGACCTTGGCTGCGCGGGCGACGCCGGACCTGCGGGACCTCCCGGACCTGCGGGACCTCCCGGACCTGCCGGACCTCCCGGACCCGGGGGCTCGGCCGGGGACGCTGCCGCGATGGACGCTGCCGCGATGGACGCCGCCCGGATGGACGCTGCCGCGATGGACGCGGTGGCGATGGACGCTGCGGCGATGGACGTCGTCCTGATGGACGCCGCCGCTCCGATCGTCAATGCCGGCGCTCGTGTCATCAACATGACTCCCGCGCGTTTCTTCCCCGAAGGCGTCACGGTCGACAAGAACGGAAACTTTTACATCGGGAGCATGGAGCTCGGAGAGATCTACAAGGGCACTGCCGACAACATGACCGCGACCCCCTTCATCGCCGCGGGCGCCAATGGCCTGGTGTCGGTGCTAGGCATGTACGCGGACGATGCCGCCAACACGTTGTGGGTCTGTTCATCTGACGCCGACAATGGCGCGCGCAAGGGCACGGCGCCCGTCGCGCTGAAAGCGTTCAATTTGACGACCGGCGCACCCACGGGCAGTTTCGCTTGGCCCGCGCCGACGACGACGCCGATTGCGGGAGCGACCGTCAACGGGTTCTGCAACGACGTCACGGTCGACGCCGACGGGAACGTTTACGCCACCGACTCTTGGTACCCGCGGGTTCTCCGTCTGCCGAAAGGTGGAACGGCGCTGGAGCAATGGGTGAGCGATCCCATCCTGGGGGTCGAGCAGTGGCACCAAAACGGCCTCGACATCGACCAGAGCTCGAGCAGCGTGTTCGTAATCGATCAGGGCACCGACAACCAATCGGGAAAGCTGTTCAGGATTCCGATCACGGGGACCGGCGCTGCCGGAACCATCACGGAGATCACGTTTCCGGCAAAGCTGCGGCATCCGGACGGCCTGAAAGTCATCGCGCCGAACTTGCTGGCGATGGGCGAAGCGGCAGGCAGGATCAGCCTCATCACGTTGGCGGGTAATACCGGAACCGTGACCGACGTGCTCGCTGGATTCAGAGGCGTCGCGACCTTGGCCCTTTATCAGGGAAGCGCCTGGGTCGTGGAAGGCCAAGGCGACCATTTCTGGGACTCGGCCAACGCCGGGCCCAACGCCGCGCCCCCGTTCCGCCTGGTCGAAGTTCCGCTCAACGTCGGCGCGGGCAAGACGAACATCAGCATCGCGTCGCCTCGTTTCTTCCCGGAAGGCGTCACCGTCGACACCGCCGGGAATTTCTACATCGGCAGCATGGACCAAGGAACGATCTACAAGGTGCCGACCGGCACCGCGACAGCCGCACCGTTCATCACCGCAGGAGCCAATGGGTTGGTGTCAGTCTTGGGCCTGTACGCGCACAACGCGTCTTCGACGCTATGGGTGTGTTCTTCCGACGCCGGCAATGGTCAGCTGAAGGGCACGGCGCCGGTAGCGCTGAAGTCCTTTGACTTGGCGACGGGGGTGGCCAAGGGCAGCTGGGCGTGGCTCTCCCCGACGACACCGCTCCCGGGCGTGACCGTCAATGGGTTCTGCAACGACATCACGATGGACGCCGCCGGCAACGTCTACGCGACGGACTCGTGGTATCCGCGCATTCTCCGCCTTTCAGCGGGAGCGACCAGCACCACGACGCTCACGGAGTGGGTGACCAATCCGCTTTTTGGAACCACCCAATGGCATCTCAACGGCTTGGACATCGATCCGAGCGGGGCCAACATGTACGCCGTCGAGAACAATCCGGGTCACCTCTACCGGATCGCGATCGCCGCCGGTGGCGCGGCCGGGACGGTCACGGAGATCACGACCTCGAGGCCACTTCGCGCACCCGATGGGTTGAAGGTCATCAACGCCACCACGTTGGCCGTGGCGGAAGGCGCGTCGGGCGGGATGGCCCTCATCGATCTCACGGGCGACACGGGTCGGGTACGAACCGTCAGCACGGGTCTGGACGGTGTCGCGACATTCGCCATGCGGGGCGGCGCCGCTTGGGTAGTGGAAAACCAGGGTGACCATTTCTGGAATCCCACGGCTGCGAATGGTCCTACCGCGACGAAGCCTTTCCGGCTCGTCGAGACTCCTCTGATGCCTTAGGGCTGAGGTGTGGAAAGTGAAGTGGGCGGAGGGAGATAACTCCGCCCACTTCCAGATCGCGACGCCGGGCCAAGAGCGCCGCCCGATTGCCCTCCATCCGATGGTCAGGTGGAGTCAGGCCCGGTCGGCCGGTTGAGGGTCGGTCCGACTAAGGCGCGAGGGTGCACGGCGTGAGAACGCCGACGGGAGCACCGCTGTCCGTGCACACCAGGACTCTCAGTGGTTTCGTTGCATCCCCCGTCTTGTTGCCGACGGCGAAGG
>Ga0193706_1001466_pt1 | contig 10494 bp, 11 predicted proteins | sample U3c1metaG_FD_160130 | JGI IMG/M metagenome (GOLD analysis project Ga0193706, IMG submission 160130) | Soil microbial communities from a riparian zone of the East river system, Colorado, United States - U3c1 | ecosystem: Environmental > Terrestrial > Soil > Riparian zone | place: USA: East River... | reverse complement strand
CAGCGGGCCGGCCAGACAGCCGCGCCCGGCCTCGTCGGTGCCGGCCACGAAACGACTCTGGAGGCCGCGGTCGAAGGCGAACAGGCGGCGGCTGCGGGCCAGCCTGCGGCGGCCGGTTCGAGACTTAGAGGGTGCCGATGCGGTCGGGTGGCCAGTAGGTGGCAAAGGCCTCACCGATGATCCAGCTTCGCGGGACCGGTCCCCAGAAACGGCTGTCGTCGCTTGCCCCACGGTTGTCACCCATCATGAAGTAATGATCGGGCGGGATCGTGATCGTCCGCGGCATGTTGCAGGCGGCGGCGCTGCCGCAGGGGATGATGTAGGGCTCGTCCTTCTTCTCGACCCCGTTGACCACCGGGTGGCCGTTCCTGACGGAGAGCGTGTCCCCCGGCTCGGCGACGATCCGCTTGATGAAGTTCTGGCTGGACTCGGACTTGGTCGGCTGCCGGCACGGTTCGCCGGGCTGCGCCGGAACGCCGCATTCGGTGCCGTTGTCGGCGCCGACGGGCGGATGGAAGACGACGATGTCGCCGGCCGCAGGGTCGTTGAGGTGGTAGACGAAGCGGTTGACCAGGACCCGCTGGCCGACGTCGAGCGTGGGCTCCATCGATTCCGAGGGGATCTGGTACGGCTTGACGACCCAGGCTTGGATCGCCAGCGCCAGCCCCAGGGCCAGCGCGACGATGACGACCAACTCCACCAGCCCGCCGCCTTTGCCCTTCGGCTTCGGAATCGCGAGTTTCAGGCCGGATCCTCGTCGGAGTCGCCGGCGTCGGCCGGCTTCTCGTCCTCGGCATCCTCTGACGCTGCGTTGTCCTCGGTCTCCCCGGCCGCGGGCGCATCTGCGTCCGTGTCCGCCGCTGCCTCAGTCTCTGCCGCTGCCTCCGGCTCTACCTCTGCCACTGCTTCCGGCTCTGCCGCTGCCGCCACCTCGGGCTCCACCTCGGCGGGCACGACCTCGTCCTGGCTGACGCCCTCGGCATCGGTCGCAACCGGCGCCGCCGCGGCGGGCGCCGAGATCACGTCGTCATCGATGCCCCAGCGCCGCTCGGCGACGCGGGCGGCCTTGCCGATACGGCCCCGCAGGTAGTAGAGCTTGGCCCGTCGCACGTCACCGCGCGCCGCAACCTCGAGTTTCTCGATCTTGGGCGAGTGCAGCGGAAACGTCCGCTCGACGCCAACGCCAAACGACTGCTTGCGCACCGTGAAGGTCTCGCGAACGCCCGAGCCCTGACGCCGCAGGACGACGCCCTCGAAGACCTGGGTCCGTTTGCGACTTCCCTCGACGACCTGGAAGTGAACGCGCACGCGGTCGCCGGGGCTGAAGGAGGGCAGGCCCTGCCTCAGCTGGTCACGCTCGATGCTGTCGATGATTGAGCTCATATTTGGCGAGAAAAAACCGCCGGACCCGGGTGCGGGAACCGTGCGGTGGCGGAATGGTAGCTACTCGGCGCCCGACTCGAATTGCTCAGCTCGGGCGCGGCTCTGCTGGAGACGCCACAAACGCACCTTCTCGTGGTCCCCGGAGAGCAAGATCTCGGGCACGTCCCAGCCCCTGTGAGAGGGCGGGCGGGTGAAGTGCGGGTACTCCGGCATGCCCTCCAGAGCCGGGCTGAACGACTCCTCGACGGCGCTGTCGGCGTGGCCCAGAGCGCCGGGCAGCTTTCGCATCAACACGTCGGCGACGACCATCGCCGGCAGCTCGCCGCCGGCGAGCACGTAGCGGCCGATCGAGAGCTCGTCGTCGGCCAGGTGCTGGTGCACCCGATCGTCGAAGCCCTCGTAGCGCCCACAGAGCAAGGCGACGTGAGGCTCGGCCGTCAGCTCGTCGGCGATCGCGTCGTCGAGCAACGGGCCCGTCGGCGAAAGCAAGACCACCCGCGGCTTCTCCCCTTCCCCATACGCAGCCTGCAACGCCGCGTCGACGACGTCGACCCTGAGCACCATCCCCGCCCCGCCCCCGTACGGCGAATCGTCCACCTGGCCCGCCGTCAGCGGCGTCGTATCCCGGTAGTTGAACAATCGCAGCTCGTTCCCCTGCGCGATCGCGTTCTGCACCGACCGCTGCGACTGAAACCAGTCGAACGCCTCCGGGAACAACGTGAATATGTCGAGCTTCATGTCAATCGAGGATGTCGACGATGACCCGGCGGTCGATCCGCACGGCCGCCGCCTTGGCAATCGTCCTGATCGCGTTCGCGACCCGGCCGCCTTTGCCGATCACCCGGCCGAGATCGCCCTCGGCCACCGTCACCTCGTAGATCAGGTCGCCGTCCTCTTCCAGCTCCTCGACCACGACTGCGCCCGGGTCCTCGACCAGAGCCTTGACGAGGAACTCGATCAGCTCGGTCATCGGAGCCGCGCCCGCCTAACTGCCGGAGGCCGCGATGCCCTTGGTGCGCAGCAACCCGGCCACGGTCTCCGAGGGCTGGGCGCCGTGCTCGAGCCAGTGGCGCGCGCGCTCCTCGTCGAACTCGATCAGCGACGGGTTCGTCTGCGGGTTGTACTGGCCGATCGTCTCGATCGTCCGACCGTCGCGCGGGGAGCGCTTGTCGGCGACCACGATCCGCCAAATCGGGTTCTTCTTGGAACCCACTCGTCTAAGTCTTATCCGGACAGCCATTTGGACCGGGCAGGTTAGCGCCTACGTATCTTCGGGCGCGGCGCCCCACCGGTCATCTGCGCCAGCTGCTGGGCGTCGGGCATCTTGCCGCCGACCATCGAGCGCATCATCTTGCGCATCTGGTCGAACTGCTTGACCAGCTGGTTGACGTTCTGAACCCGCGTTCCAGAGCCGTTTGCGATGCGTTTGCGCCGTGAGCCGTTGATCATCCCCGGGTTCGCCCGCTCGGCCGGGGTCATCGACAGGATGATCGCCTCGACCCGGTCCAGCTCGCCCTCGTCGACGTCGGCGTTCTTCAGCTGCTTCATCGCCCCCATCCCGGGCAACATCCCGATGATGCCGCTCAGCGGCCCCATTTTCCGCACCTGGCGCATCTGCTGGAGGAAGTCCTCGAGCGTGAACTGGTCCTTTTCGAGTTTCTTCTGCAGGTCGACCGCCTGCTTCTCGTCGACCTGCTGCTCGGCTTTCTCGATCAGGCTGAGGACGTCGCCCATGCCGAGGATGCGCTGGGCCATCCGGTCGGGATGGAACTTGTCGAAGTCCGCCAGCTTCTCGCCGGTCGAGGCGAAGAGGATCGGCTTGCCGGTGACCGCGTTGACCGAGAGCGCGGCGCCGCCGCGGGCGTCGCCGTCGAGCTTGGTCATCACCACGCCGTCGAACTCGGCGGCCTCGGCGAAGGACTCGGCGACGCCGACGGCGTCTTGGCCGGTCATCGCGTCGACGACGAGGAGGACGTCGTGCGGCGAGGTCTTCTTGCGGATTCGCGACAGCTCGCCCATCAGGTCCTTGTCGATGTGGAGGCGGCCGGCGGTGTCGACGATCAGCACGTCGCGGCGCTCGGTGCGCGCCTGCTGCAGCGCCCACTCGGCGATATCGACCGGGTCGCGCTCGGTCCCCTGCTGGTAGACGTGGGCGCCGGCCCGCTCGCCGACCGTGACCAGCTGCTCGACCGCGGCCGGCCGGTAGACGTCGCAGGCGGCGATCGCGACGTCCTTGCCTTCTTTGCCGAGGTGCATGGCGAGCTTGGCGCAGGCGGTGGTCTTGCCGGAGCCCTGCAGGCCGGCCATCAGGATCACGGTCGGGCCGCTGGAGGCCATCGCCAGCTCGCGCCCGCTCCCGCCCATCAGCGACGCCAGCTCCTCGTTGACGATCTTGACGACGTGCTGGCCGGGATCGAGGCTCTTCAGCACCTCGTCGCCGAGACAGCGCTCCTTCAGCTTCGCCGTGAACGATTTGACGACCTTGAAGTTGACGTCGGCCTCGAGCAGGGCAAGGCGGATCTCACGCATCGCCGCATCGACGTCGGACTCGCTCAGCTTGCCGCGCGAGCGAACGTCGGAAAGGGTCGCCTGCAGCCGGTCTGAGAGCTGATCGAACAAGCGCTTCAGCTTAGAGGGCGCCTGAAGGCAAGAGCGCCGATGCGTGCAGGACAGGGGGTCCGGTGGTCCTCTGGGCGAATTGAGTCGCACGCGCTACGCGCGCTGCTCCGGATGCTGCTGCCCGCCTATGGCGGGCAGGAATCAGATTGCATATCGCGGCCTGCGGCCACATTCGCCCAGAGGACCACCGGACCCCCTGTCGAGCCGCAACATCTTCCTAGCCAGGCGACTCTCAGCTTCCTGCCAGGAGAACTAGACCTGGCGCAACTGGCCGCGGCTCGTGAGAGGGGAGCAGGTGCTCCTCCGCGGGAATGTGCGCGAAGCGCGCGGCAATGCAATCCGGTTATTGCCCGCCATAGGCGGGCAGCCTCATCCGGAGCCGCACGCGAAGCGTGCGCGACTGAATTCCCGCGGAGGAGCACCTGCTCCCCTCTCGCCAGTCCCCCGAACGAAGCGCCTACTCAGCAAGCAGCGCCGCAGCGTACTCGGCGGGGTCGAACGGGCGTAGGTCCTCGAGCGTCTCGCCGACGCCGATCAGCTTCACCGGGATCCCGAGGTCGGCGGCGATCGCCAGGGCGATGCCGCCCTTGGCGGTGCCGTCGAGCTTGGTCAGGACGACGCCGTCGACGTCGACCGCTTCGGAGAAGACCTTGGCCTGGCGCAAGCCGTTCTGGCCGGTGGTGGCATCGATCGAGATCAGCGTCTCGTGCGGGGCCTCGGGGATCTGCTTGGCGATCACCCGCCGCACCTTGGCCAGCTCCCCCATCAGGTTGTCCTGGGTGTGGAGGCGGCCGGCGGTGTCGACGATGACCACGTCGGCGCCGCGGGCGCGGGCGGCCGAGATCGCATCGAAGGCAACCGAGCCGGGGTCGGCGCCTTCCTCGCCTCGAATCAGTTCCGCCCCCGCCCGCTGCGCCCACTCGGCCAGCTGCTCGGCGGCGGCGGCGCGGTAGGTGTCGCCCGCGGCGAGGATGACCGAAAGCCCCATCTCCTTGCTCAGGTGCCAGGCGACCTTGCCGATCGTCGTGGTCTTGCCGGTGCCGTTGACACCGACCATCATCAGCACCGCCGGCTCGGCGCTGAGGTCGATCGGCGCCCGCCCGGCGCCGGCGACCTCGGCGAGGATCTCGATCAGGCGGTCGCGCACGGCGGCGCCGTCGGCCGGCACGGTCCCGGCCTCGACCTCGTGCTCGAGCCGTTCCACCACCGCGGCGGTGGTCGGGGCGCCGGCGTCGGCGAGGATCAAGGCCTCCTCCAGCCGCTCCCAGGTCTCGTCGTCGATGCGGTCGAAGAGACTGGCGGAGATCTCCTCGGTCAGCGCCTGGCGGCTTTTGGAGAGGCTCTCCCGCAACCGCTTGAAGACGCCACGGCGCTCCTCGGGCCCTGGCTCAGGCTCCGCCGAGGCGTTCGCGTTTCCGCGCGAACCCAGGTCGATCGTCTCCTGCCAGCTCGTTGCCATCGGCCGGAGAGGCTATCTGTGCGACGGCCAGCAGCTCCTCCGCCGATGCCGCGAGGTGCCCGACCAGCCGCTCCGCGTCCGGGACCGCGCCGGGATCGGCGAGCAGCCCGAAGCCGACCTGGCCGTTGTAGCTGAGGATGGCGATCGCCAGGGCGTGGTTCTTGGCGAGGAAGCCGACCGGGTACACCGCGGTCAGCTCGCGGCCGAGAACGTAGAAGGGGACCTGCGGGCCGGGGAAGTTAGTCACCAGCAGGTTGAAGAGGCGGGTGGAGAAGTTGATCGCCGCGGTCGGCGACAGGAGCACGGGCGGGGCGAAGTCCCGGAACCAGTCGTTGAGGCCCCAGATCGCCTCCGCGCCGAGCGGTTGCTTGGAGGCCTTGAGCGCGTCCATCGCGACGGAGACGGCGCGCAGGCGCTCGACCGGGTCCTCGATCCCGACCGGCAGCGGCCCCCGCATCGCGGTCAGTTTGTTGCCGAGCTCCCCGTGCTCGTTTTCGGTCCGGATCGAGACCGGCACCAACGCCTTCAGCTCGAGCCCCTCGACGGCGACGTCGCGCTCCAGCAGCCAGCGGCGCAAGGCGCCCGCGACCACGGCCAGGGTGACGTCGTTGACGGTGCCGCCGAGCGCGTTCTTGACGTGCTTGAAGTCGGCGAGGTCGAACGTCGACCAGCAAAAGCTCCGCCCCTTGCCGATCTCGGTGTTGAACGGCACCTTCGGCGCCGGGCGAGCCAGGTTCCAGGTCACCTCCCAAAGCCCGATGAGGCCGTCGGCGGCACGCCGGCGAGCGCGCTTTGGCTCTCGCAGCGCCCGCCGCAGCCAGCGGCCGAGACGCGCGAGGGTCGCGGCGATCCCCGAGGCCGCGTGTCCCACCAGCGCCATCCTCGAGGGGGTCCGGGCGGGGGCCCAGGGCGCCTCCTCGCGAACCGGCTCCCGCTTGGGCTCGACGTCGAAGAGGAGCATGCCGATGTCGACCGCCGAGATGCCGTCGGCCATCGCGTGATGGGTCTTGTAGACGACCGCGAAGCGGTCGTCCTCGAAGCCCTCAACCAGGATCAGCTCCCAGAGCGGCTTGGAGCGGTCGAGCGGCGGCGCGAGCAGCTCGCCGACGAGGCGCCGGAACTGATCCTCGGTGCCGGGCGCGGGCAGCGAGACCCGGCGCAGGTGCTGGTGGATGTCGAAATCCGGGTAGTCGACCCAGAACGGCGTGCCGAGCCCGAGAGGCGGATAGAGGAGGCGCTGGCGCAGCCGCGGCAGATGGTGAACGCGGCTGCGGATGTGGGCCAGGAAGTCGTCCTCGCCGGGAGCGCTGCCCTCGCACATCAACAGGGCGCCGATCGCCATGTGGCCGTTCGATCTCTCGTTGGCCAGAAATGACGTGTCGAACGACGTCAGCCTGTCCATGTGATTTTGCGCCATAGCCCTGTCCCTCTCAGGCGGAGGGTACTGGCTGGATCCTGGCCGCGGCACCCGAAGCGTTGTGCCTAGGCTACGGCGGAGAGGGCGTCTTCGCCCTCGCCCTCGTCGTCCTCCGCGGCGATCTCGCGGGGCAGGCGGCGGGAGACGATCTTGGTGACGCCGTCGCCGCCCATGCTGACGCCGTAGAGGACGTCGGCGGCATCCATCGTCCGTTTCTGGTGGGTGACGATGATGAACTGGGCGCGGTCGGAGAAGCGGCGGATCAACTGCAGGAAGCGGTCGATGTTGGCGTCGTCGAGCGCGGCCTCGACCTCGTCGAGGATGTAGAAGGGGCAGGGGCGGGCGAGGAAGACCGCGAAGACGAAGGCCAGCGCGACCAGCGACTTCTCGCCGCCGGAGAGCAGTGAGAGCTTGCGGGTCGACTTGCCGGCCGGGGTGACCTCGATCTCGACCCCCAGTTCCTCGCGCTCCTCTTCCTCTTCGTCGGGCTCGGGCTCGGCATCGTCGCTCGGGGCCTCCTGCTCGCCGCTGGGCCGCTCGGCGTCGCGGACCGGGCGCAGGCTGACGCGGCGCAGGACGCCGCGGCCGCCGGGGAAGAGATGCTCGACCATCTCCTCGAAGTTCTTTGCGGTGGCGTCGAAGGTCTCCTCGAAGGCACGCTCGATCTCGTTGTCGATCTCGCGGATCAGCGTCTCCAGCTCGCGCATCGCCCGCTCGGTGTCCTCGCGCTGGGCCTGCAGGCTCTCGACGTGCTCGCGGGCCTCGTCGTACTCGCGCTCGGCCAGCGGGTTGACCGGGCCGATCTGGGCGCGACGGCGCTCGAGCCGCTCGAGCCGGCGGTCGATCTCGGCCCGCTCCTCCTCGCTCATCGCCTGCGCAGCGGCGGCGACCTCCTCGCCGAGCTTCTCGGCGATGGCGCCCAGCTCGCGCTCGGCCTCGGCGCGGCGGTCGCCGAGGTGGGCCGCCTCGACCTCCGCCCTGGTCAGCTCGTCGGCGACCGACTTCATCTCCGCCTGCAGCTCGAACTCTTGACCGGAGCAGGCGCGCAGCTCCTCGGCGATCTCGTCGCCGTCGCCCTCGCCGCCGACGACCTTACCCTCGGTCCGCTCGACCCGGGCGCGGATCGCGGCGCCGACCGCCTCGACCGCGGCCAGGGCGGCCCGGGCGTCGCCGAGCAGCGCCTCGCCGTCCGCCATCCGTTTGCGCAGCGCCTCGCGGTGGCGCTCGCCCAGCAGCCCCTCCGCCCGGCGGGCGTGCCGCGAGGCCCGCTCGGCACCGGCGCGAACGTCGCCGAGCGCCGCCTCGCGGGCCGACTCGGCGGCATCGTCGGCACGAGCGATGGCGAGGCCCTCGGTGGCGCTGTCGATCCCGGCGCCGATCTCGCTCAGCTCCTCGCCGAGCTTGCGCGCCCGTTCGGCCGGGGCGCCGCCGGGGCCGACGTCGAGGGTCAGCGGGCCCAGCTCCGAGCGCAGCGCGTCCAGCCGGGCCTCGATCTCGGTCTCGCGGCCGGAGAGAGTGGCGGCGCGGACGGCGATCCGCTCCTGCTCGCCACGCAACTTGGTCAGCAGGCCCCAGGCCTGGGTGCGCTCGCGATCGCGGGCGGCGAAGCGCTCCTCGGCCTCACGGCGGCGTTTGCCGACCGCGGCCAGGCGCTCCTCGATCTTGGCTCGGGTGGCTCGCGCCCCCGCCGCGGCCTTCTCCGCGGCGGCCGCCCGGTCGGCGCCGAAGCGCAGCTCCTCGGAGACGATCTGGCCGCGCAGGCCCAGCTCCTCGCGCTCGATCCGGGCGCCCAGCTCGGCCGCCTGGGCCTGGCGCTTGAGCGGCCGCAGGCGAGCGCGGGCCTCGCGCTCGACGTCGAGCGCGCGGTCGAGGTTGTCGCGGGCGGCGCGCAGCTTCAACTCGGCGCGGCGGCGGCGCTTGCGGTGCTTTCCAAGGCCGGCCGCCTCCTCGACCAGGAGTCGGCGCTCGCGCGGCTTGGAGTGGACGATGGTCTCGACCCGGCCCTGGGAGATCACCGAGTGCATCTCGCGACCGAGGTTGGTGTCGGAGAGGACGTCGGTGACGTCGGCGAGCCGGCAGCGGGCGCCGTTGAGCCGGTAGACGCCGTCGCCGGAGCGGTCGAGGCGGCGCTGCACGGCGATCTCGGAGAACTCGGTGGCGGCGCGGCCGTCGGCGTTGTCGATGACGACCTCGACCTCGGCGGTGCGGCGCTGGCCGATCCCCTTGCCACCGGCTGAGATCACGTCCTGCATCGAGGCGCCGCGAATCGCCCCCGGGCTCTGCTCGCCGAGCGCCCAGAGGACGGCGTCGGTGATGTTCGACTTGCCGGAGCCGTTGGGGCCGACGATCACGCTGACGCCAGGGGAGAACTCGAGGCCCACCCGCTCGGGGAACGACTTGAACCCCTTCATCGTGATCGATTTCAGATACATGCTCTTCTCGTCCCTTCGACGCCTAGGCTCGCGGTTGAGTCGGACGCACCGCCGGTCACTCCCTAGCCCCCCAGCTGCTTCAAAGCCTGCTCCGCCGCGACCTGCTCGGCGGCCTTCTTACTGCGGCCGACGCCCTCGCCGACCCGCTCGGAGTCGACGATGGCCTCGACTTCGAAGGTGCGCCGGTGCGGGGGGCCGGTGGCGGCAATCACCTCGTAGCTTACGCGCGCCCCGCGGCGGGCAAGCAGCTCCTGCAGAGCGGACTTGAAGTCGATCCTGGTCTCCGAGGCGTGCTCGATCCGCGGCTCGAAGGCGGCCGCCACCGCCGCCGCGGTGCGCTCGAAGCCGAAGGCCAGGTAGCAGGCGCCGATCAGCGCCTCGGTGGCCTCGGGCACGGGTCGCTCACCTTCGAGCAGGACCTCGGCCGGGATCGCCCCGGTCATCCCCTCCGGCTCGGCTTCGCGCAGCATCTCGGGAACGCCGAGCTGGCGGCCGATCTCGGCGCAGGAGACACCGCTGACCGTCTGGTTGTGGATCTTCGTCAGCCCCCCCGCGGGAACGTCGAGGAAGCGCTCGGAGACCTCGGTGGCGACCGCGAGGCCGAGGACGCTGTCGCCGAGAAAGGCGAGCCGCTCGAAGGAGTCGACCCGGCGCTCGGCCCAGGAGGAGTGAGTCAGCGCCTGCTCCCGCAGCTCCGCGGGAAGCTCGCCGATCAGGGCTGAGAGGGCCGCGACCGCCGGCTCCGGGCTCGCCACCACCCGTCAGGCCGGGGCGTGCTCGACCACGAAGCCAACCGCGTCGCCAACCGTCGCGATCCGCGATGCCTGTTGATCGGAGACGCTGACCCCATAGCGGTCCTCCAGCTCCATCACCAGCTCGTAGAGGTCGAGCGAGTCGGCGTCGAGGTCCTCCTTGAAGCGGGTCTGCTCGCCGATCTTCTCGATATCGACTTCGAGCTCCTCGGCGAGGTGCTCGCGGACGAGGGTGAGGACTTCGTCGCGGGTCATCCCGTCCTTCCTATCACGCGCCCTCCCCGGCAGCCAGGGCGCCGCGGCCGGCGCCGCCTTCGCGCAGCAGCGCCGCCGTGCGCCCGACCGCGTCGACCTCGGCGCAGCGCGCCGCCAGCCGCACCGCGTTGGCGATGCCCTCGGCGCCGGAGCTGCCGTGGCCGACCACGGCGACTC
>Ga0193706_1001465_pt1 | contig 10501 bp, 8 predicted proteins | sample U3c1metaG_FD_160130 | JGI IMG/M metagenome (GOLD analysis project Ga0193706, IMG submission 160130) | Soil microbial communities from a riparian zone of the East river system, Colorado, United States - U3c1 | ecosystem: Environmental > Terrestrial > Soil > Riparian zone | place: USA: East River... | reverse complement strand
TCAGGTCTCCGGGTTACGCACCCCTGAACACATACGCAGCTCGGGGTAACGTTGATACGTGGCCCTGAGCAGCTCTCAAGAAACTGCCGGCGCTAGCGCACGATGACCCAGAGAGGGGTGGTCGTTCGCGGTGACCGGTCGAATAGCGCGTCGCGTCAAGAGAACACAGATTGTCGGGAGGTAGTGATGGCGCAATCTACGATCGTGGGTCAGGGCAACAATCCAGTGAAGCTCAGCACCTCCGCCACTCCGGAGTCGCAGCCCAGATCGAGGCGCCCAAAACGCCGGCGTGGCCTCGCTATCGAGCGCCGCTACACGGCTGCGGATAAGAATCCGCTCGACGCCGTGGTGTGGGAGCGCCGGCAGAGCGTCATCACCAATCCGGACGGCTCGGTCGTCTTCAAGATGGAAGGCGCGGAGATCCCCGCCGCCTGGTCGCAGCTCGCGACCGACATCGTCGTTTCCAAGTACTTCCGCAAGGCGGGCCTGCACGGCGACAAGAACCGCGGCGAGTCGAGCGTGCGTCAGGTGGTTCACCGTATCGCGCACAGCATCCGCGTAGCCGGCGAAGAGTTCGGCGATTACTTCGCGAGCCCGAAGGACGCAGACGCATTCGAGGCCGAGCTCGGCTTTCTGCTCGTGAATCAGTACGGCGCGTTCAATTCACCCGTGTGGTTCAACTGCGGGCTCTTCCATGAGTACGGCATCGAAGGTTCCGGCGGCAACTGGGCTTTCGACGCGCAGAACGATCAAATCACTGAGACGCCGAACGCCTATTCCCGGCCGCAGTGCTCGGCATGCTTCATCCAAAAGGTCGACGACGATCTGATGAGCATTTACGAGCTCGTCAAAAACGAAGCGCGTCTGTTCAAGTACGGCTCCGGCACCGGCTCGAACTTCAGCGCGATTCGCGGCAAGCAGGAGAAGCTCTCCGGCGGCGGCACCTCGAGCGGCTTGATGAGCTTCCTCGAAGTGTTCGATCGCGCAGCCGGCGCGACCAAGAGCGGCGGCACCACGCGGCGGGCAGCCAAGATGGTCTGCCTGGACATGGATCACCCAGAGATCGCCGACTTCATTCAGTGGAAGGTGCGCGAAGAGAAGAAGGCGAAAGCGCTGATCGCCTCCGGCTTCGAGTCGGACTTCAACGGTGAAGCGTACCGCACCGTGAGCGGCCAGAACTCGAACAACTCCATCCGCGTCACGGACGACTTCATGAAAGCCGCGCTCGGCGGCGGGCAGTGGCAGACCATCGCTCGCACCACGGGCGAGGTCGTCGATTCGTACGACGCAGCCGATTTGTGGGGCAAGCTCGCGGAGAGCGCCTGGGCTTGCGCGGACCCCGGCGTGCAGTACGACACCACCATCAACCGCTGGCACACCTGCCCGAACACGGGACGCATCAACGCGAGCAACCCCTGCTCCGAGTACATGTTCCTCGATGACAGCGCGTGCAATCTCTCGTCGCTGAACCTCACGAAGTTTCTGCGCGACGACGGCGGCTTCGACGTCGCTGGCTATCGACACGCGATCGACATCTTCTTCATGGCCCAGGAAATCCTGGTGGATTTCTCGAGCTACCCCACGCGCGGCATCGCCCAGAACTCGCACGATTACCGGCCGCTCGGGCTCGGCTACGCCAACCTCGGCACCTTGCTGATGCTGCTCGGCATTCCGTACGATTCCGACAAGGGTCGCTCCGTGGCCGGCGCGCTCACGGCGATTCTGTGCGGCCACGCCTACGTGTGCAGCGCCAAGATGGCCGGCAGCAAGGGCCCGTTCCCCGGGTACGCGCCCAATCGCGAACCGATGCTGCGCGTGATGCGCATGCACCAGGAGGCGGCCTACGCGATCAACCGCGACGAATGTCCCGAAGAGCTCTGGCGCGCGGCCAGCGAAGACTGGGACGAGGCGGTGCAGCTCGGCACTCAGCACGGTTACCGCAACGCCCAGGCCACCGTGCTCGCCCCGACGGGCACGATCGGCTTGCTCATGGACTGCGATACCACGGGCATCGAGCCCGACTTTGCGCTCGTAAAGTTCAAGAAGCTGGCCGGCGGCGGTTACTTCAAGATCGTCAATCAGTCGGTGCCGGAGGCGCTCAAGCGCCTGCGCTATTCGGAAGTGCAGATTCGCGAGATCGTCGCGTACATCTCGGGCACGAACACGCTGCTCGGCGCTCCGCACGTCAACCGCGCCGTTTTGAAGGCGCGCGGCCTGCTGGACGAAGAGCTCGGCAAGGTGGAGAGCGCGCTGCCCGGCGTGTTCGACTTGAACCTGGCGTTCGCGCCCTGGGTAGTCGGTAAAGATGCTTACGAGCGCCTGGGCGTGACGGCAGACAAGCTGTCGCGACCCGGCTTCAATTTGCTCAAGCACCTGGGCTTCAGTGACAAAGAAGTCGAAGAGGCCAACGACGTGATCGTCGGGCGCATGACGATCGAAGGCGCACCGTACCTGCGCGACGAGCACTACGCCGTATTCGACTGCGCCAACCGCTGCGGCCGCATCGGCAAGCGCTTCCTGGCGCCGATGTCACACGTGCGCATGATGGCCGCCGCTCAGCCGTTCCTGTGCGGCGCCATCAGCAAAACGGTGAACCTGCCGAACGAGTCCACCATGGACGAGGTGCGCGAGATCTACGAAGAGGGCTGGAAGCTCGGCTTGAAGGCCGTGGCGCTCTACCGCGACGGCTGCAAAGCCTCGCAGCCGCTCTCCACGTCCAGCAAAGAGCGTTCGGAGAGCAGCGAGGAGACGCCGGCCGCCACGGCCATCGTTCCCTCCCTGCGCCCGACCGGAACGCGCGTGCGCTTGCCCAAGAAACGCCGCGGCTTCACGCAGGAGGCGCTCGTCGGCGGTCACAAGGTATTCCTGCGCACCGGTGAGTACGAAGACAGCAGCCTCGGCGAAATCTTCATCGACATGCACAAGGAGGGCGCCGCCTTCCGCTCGCTGATGAATTGCTTCGCCATGGCCGTATCCGTCGGGTTGCAATACGGCGTGCCGCTCGAGACGTTCGTGGAGCAATTCACGTTCACTCGCTTCGAGCCGCACGGCGTGGTCTCGGGTCACCCGAACATCAAGTTCGCCACGTCGATCGTCGATTACATCTTCCGCGTGCTCGGGGTCGAGTACCTGCAGCGCTACGACTTCGCACAAGTGAAGCCCGCTGAAGCACCGGCCGTCATCGAGGATCCGACGGTCCCCAAGCTCGTCGCCTCCCCGGTCGAGACCGCCGCACCTGCAACCAGCGAGGTGCGCGGCGCACTCGACGCGCAGCTCGAAGAAATGATGGGCGACGCTCCGGTGTGCGACGGTTGCGGCCACATCACCGTTCGCAACGGCGCCTGCTACAAGTGCCTCAACTGCGGCAACTCGATGGGCTGCAGCTAAAAGGCCAGAATCCTCGTGACAGCGAGAAGGCGCCGGCGAGCTCCGCCAGCGCCTTTTCGCGTTTGTCGCGGAGTCAGCCGGTCTCGAAATTTCGCTCGGCGTACCGTAAGCCCCGAAAACCCGCGCCGTTATAGAACTGCCCTCCCCCCTCATTGTGCATTTTCGGCCAGTGTTTAGTAAAAGGGTCACGATGCTGACTCGCGGCATGATCTGCGCCGGACTACTCCTCGCCTGTTCCACCAGCTGTAAGCAGAAGGACGAAGCGCCCCCGCCGCTCGCGTCTGCTGCGCCGGAATCCCCTGCGCCGCCTCCGGCTGCGCCGCAGCCTGCACCGCTGGCAACGGGAACCGCAATCCCCGCTCAGCCTGCGGACGCCGCTGCGGTCGTGGACGACGCCGCCTCGGACGCTGCCAGCACGGCTGATGCGGCCACGGCCGCCGTGGACGCTGGCAAGAAGCCCAGCGCTGGTGCCGGCATCAAAGGTTGCTGCGCCGCGCTCGCAAAGGCAGCCAAGGGTGACAAACAAGCCAATCGCTACAAGGCCGCGGCGGCCGTGTGCAGCGGCTTGGCCCAAAGCGTCAACGCCGGCACCGCCAGCGCCGGCGCCGCGCGCACCACGCTGCGCGCGCAACTTCAAGGCGTGCCCATTCCCGGTGGCTGCTGAGAGGCCGCCACTTTTCCTGCGTCAAACTGCGGGCCGCGGCCCGCTCGGAGGACCGAGATGAAAACTGCTTCGCAATCCGCTGTGAGAACCGTGCTCGTTGCTATCGGCGTCGGGGCGTTGCTCCCGCTCGCCGCGTTCTCCGCACCGGGCTGCAAGAAAGACGAGCCGCCTCCCCCGCTGCCTTCGGCCGCGCCGGCGCCCACTCCGGCCGCGCCGGTCGAGCTCGCGCCGGAAGATGCTGGCGCCGACGTGTTCGACGCCGGTGAAGATGCCTCGGACGCCGCGGTCAAGAAGGTCGGCACCGGGGGTGGTGGCGGTCTCGCGCGCTGCTGTGCTGCCCTTCAACAGAACGCGGCCAGCGCGCCTCCGCCCACGAATACGTACATGCTGCAAGCTGCGGCCGTCTGCAACGCAGCGGTCGCCGCCGGCAAGGACAAGAACAGCGTGGTGGGCGCGCTGAGCGGCGCGGTCAGAGGCGCCGGCTTGCCCGCCGCCTGCCGCTAGTCGTCGTACTCCGCACCCCGAGGTGGTCGAAGCCGTCTGCCAGGCGGGTGGCGCCGCCGCCGGCGTGTTCGAGCACCGTTCCGCGGCCGCGCTCCACCCGTCCAATACGACGAGCCGTGCGCGGCCGCTGCGCTGCTGGGCCCGCTGCCAGCAGCGCGTAGTCCTCGCCGCCGTACAGCGCGAGCTCGAGAGCGGGCACGCGCACGGCGCGCGCTGCCAGGTCGAGCTCCGGCGCGAGCGCGCCGCGCAGCGCGGCTTCCTCGAAAACGACCCGCACCCCACTGGCATCCGCCAGGCGCGCGGCGTCACCGGCCAAGCCGTCCGACACGTCGAGCGCGGCGCGGGCTGCACGAGCCAGACTCGCGCTCTGATCCAGCCGCGCCAGCGGCCTCCGAAAAGCCTCCACACAACGCTTCAACGCCTTGCTGCGCGCTGCACGGCCGCTCCGCAGCAGCTCGAGGCCGGCGCGAGCCAGGCCCACGTCACCGATCAGCCAGAGCTCGTCACCTGCGCGCGCTCCCGAGCGCAGCAGCGGCTTCTCGCACTCGCCGAGCACGGTGGTGGTGACGGAGAGCTCGCCGCCACGCGAGAGATTACCGCCGATGATCGGACAGCGCGCCTTGCGAGCGGCTTCGGCTTGCCCGCGCGCGAGCGCGACGAGCTCGGCCTGAGCGTCTGCTGCCGGCAAAACGACGTTCGAGAGCGCCGCCAGGGCGCGTCCGCCCATCGCCGCCACGTCACTCACGGCGGCCTGAAACGAACGCCAGCCCACGTCTTCCAGGCTGAGCCACGCGCGATCGAAATGAACCCCCTCCACACATGCGTCGCTGGTCCACACCAGCGTCCTCGCGCCCGGGAGCTCGAGCACCGCAGCGTCATCGCCGATGCCGACCGCGAGCTCGGGTAGCGCGCCGGCTCGGACCCGGAACAGCTCGCTGAGCCGGCTCACGGCGCGCGCCTCGCCGGATGCTCCCCGCGAGCGCGCGGCCCGCTTCACGGTTCTCTCATGCCCCACGACGCCGCCGTTCAAGTCATGGTCGCGCGGCGGCTCGGCAACGTGACGACGAACACGGACCCATTCGGATGATTGCTCTCGATGCGCACGTTCCCATCGTGCGCATCGACCAGGCGCTTGACGATCGAAAGCCCGAGACCCGTGCCGCCCTGCTCGCGCGTCGAGCTCGAGTCCACCTGGTAGAAGGCGTCGAATACGCGCGTGCGTTCGATCTCCGGAATGCCGATACCGGTGTCCGCGACGCGCAGCTCCACGGCGGTGCGTTTGGTGCTCAAGAGCACGAGCCCACCACCCTCTGCATCGGAAACCGAGTCCATGCTGGTGATTTGCCCCGAGAGCGTGACAGTGCCGCCCGACGGCGTGAATTTCACGGCATTTTCCGTCAAATTCAGCAGAATCTGGCGCATGCGTTCTGGATCCCCCCAGAGCTGCGGCAAGGGTCCGTCGATGCGTACGCCGATTTCCACGCCCTTCTTGCGTGCGGTGGGCGTCAGAGTCTGTGCCACGTCGTGAACGAGCGCGCGCACGTCCACGTTCTGCTTGCGCATGCTCATCGTGCCACTCTCGAGCTTCGAGAGATCGAGCAAGCCCTTGATCAGACCGAGCAGCTGTTCACCCTTTTCACGGATGGTCTGGATGAACTCGCGCTGCTCTTCCGTCATGTCGCCGGCGATGCCCTCCACGAGCATCTCGCTGTAACCGATGATGGACGTGAGCGGCGTTCGCAGCTCGTGAGATACGGTAGCGAGGAAGTTGCTCTTGAGGCGGTCGAGCTCTTTCAGCCGATCGTAGGCCTGTTGCAGCTTGGTGTTCTTGTCCTGAAGCTCCCGATAGCTGTCACGCACCGTGGCCAGGTGCATGTTGCTCGTCAGCAGCGCTTTGTGGCCGCTGAACAAAATCAGGTCCAGGCTGCGGCGCAGATGCCGCGCGATCTGCGCGACCGTCTCTTCGCGCGCCCGCGGCATCTCCAGGAGCAGCGTGCGCGCGCGGCCGCGATCGATGTCCGGCTCGAGCTCGACCAGCGAGTCCGGCAGATCGGCGACGTGCGCCGGCAAAAAGGGCCCCAGGATGAGCCGGCCAATCCGACGTGCGTCGTAGGTGATGCTGACGACCCGGTACACCGCGCCGCTGATGCACGGATACGTGACCTCGCCCTCGTTGCCGGGGTTGATGGCCTTGATTGCGCTCACCACCTCGGCCAGTGCGAGGCGGCAATTTTTCATCGTGTTGAGGTACGTGTAGAGCTTTTGATGGCTGGTCGCGTCGGCCAGCATCACACCCGTTTCACCGAACACGCGCAGCGGGATGTGAAACAGGTCGTAGAAGCTCTGCACCATCTCACCGAGCGCATCGCGATCGACCAGATCTTCCAGACCGATTCCGCGTCCCAGCGCCAGATCGTCGAGCGTGCGTTCCGTGGCGATCGCGGGCATCAGGGCACCGCCTGCGGTCTCGAGATCGCCGCGCTCCCACCGACGCGCGAGCCGAGGATCTGCGCCACGCTGCCCTTATGGCCGAGCTTGGCGGCCACCTGCGCGAGCAACGCTTCCGAGTCGCAACCGAACTTGCGGCTCAGGTCGTGCTCTCGTTCGAGCGCGCTCCAGGTCAAGTGCAAGAGGCCCATGAAGCTCTCCACCACGCCGGGGCCGCGTGTGGCCACGGCGAGATAGACCGGCTCACGACCCTGGGCGGCGAGCTCGGCGATCTCTTCGTCGCTGCGCACGTTCGGCAAATCGCGTTTGTTGAACTGGATGATCAGCGGCATTTGCTTCAAGTTCAGGCCGTTCTGCTTCAAGTTCTCCTTCAGGTCCATGAAGGCTTCGGCGTTGTGCTGAACCTCGTCGGCGCGAGAATCTGCCACGAAGGCAATACCGTCTGCGCCCTGAACCACGAGCCGCCGCGTCGATGCGTGGATCACCTGCCCCGGCACCGTGAACACCTTGACCCGAATCGACAGGCCGCCCTGACTTCTGAAATTGAGCGGCAGCAGATCGAAAAAGAGCGTACGATCGTCGCGCGTTTCGAGTGTCATCAGACGCCCGCTGGCATCCGAATCACACGCCTGATGCAGTGCCTGCAGATTCGTCGTCTTTCCACTCAGCGCGGGGCCGTAGTAGACGAGCTTTATCGTGAGCTCACGGGCACTGAAGTCCAGCTGCACAACCTGTGACAGTACCCTACCGAGCTCGGGGTTACCACCAGCCGTGCGCGCTTCGGGAGCCTCGTGGCAAACCCGCTCGTAGTGCTCCTCTGGCTTGGGGCGGCCGCGCCAGCGCCCGCTCACGACGAACAACTCGCGCATTTCGCAGCAGCGCACCATGTGCGACTTCGAGACGCCGCGTACACGGTGCCCGGCACCGCAGGCTTGTCCGAGTACGATCCCGCGCTAGTGGATGAGCTCGAAGGGCTGCTCGAGAAGGCGCGTCTCGCTTCCGGCGCAGGCGACGAAACGGCCGCGCTCGCTCATATTCAAAGCTTGGATCGGACTTTGCGGGCCCATGCAGAGCTGCCCCAAGCCGCCTGGCTCATGGCAGAACGCCTACATATCGAAGCGTATCTGCTGGAACGCCACGCGGGCCAGCAGAGCCGCGCCGAAGAGCTCCGCCGCGCTGCACGGGCGCTCGAAGGACAGCGTGCGCAAGTTTACAGGCCGGCTGGCGAGGAGCGCGCTCCTCCCGGCCCCCCGCTCCCGCCCGATCCCACGGCCGGCGACGCTGGCGCTCCGGTGCGCGTTTCGGGCCTGGTGCGGGGCGACGTGCTCGAGTGGAACGGGCGGCCGAGCCGCGCCAGGCTCCGCGTACGGCCTGGCCCGCATCACGTGCGCCTGCTCCGCGGCGGACAGCTCGCATGGGCACAGTGGATCGACATTGCGGCAGGTGCCCCGGAAACGCGGCTCCGCATGCCCGCCGCCGACCCGTGCAGTCTACCCGTCCTGGGTTCGACGCGGGTCACGGGAAGTCGAGTGCTCGCAGCTGCCACGCGCTGCGAGCGCTGGGCCGTCGCTCGTCCCCACGGAGCGGCCGCGATCGAGATCGCCCTGTGCGCTGGCGCACGCTGTGGCAACCTCCAGCGCTGGCCGGTGCCGAGCGATGCATCTTCGGCTCCAGCGGGGACCGTCTCGGAGCGGAGCTGGCCTATCTGGGCACCCTACGCGCTGGTGGGCGCCGCCGCCTTGGCCGGCACGGGCATCGTGCTTTGGCGTCTGGGAGTCTTTGACCGAGACGCACCCGAGCCGCGTGTGATGTTCAGCGGACCGGCAGCGCTGAGCTTTTGATCGCCCGGAAAGCACGACTGAGCGAGGCGCTAGCGCACACTCTGCCAGCGCGCGCGGGCGTCAGCGATGGCCTCGAGGACGCGCACCCGCGCGGGACCGCCCACGACACTGCGGCGCTCCACCGCGGCTTCGGGATCGAAGGCACTGCGTGCTTCGGGCGTCGCGAGCGCCGGCTGCGCCGCTGCGAGCGCCTCCGCGGGCAGCTCGGCGAGATCCACACCGCGAGTTTCCGCCTCGCGCACCAAACCGCCCACGACGTGGTGCGCCTCGCGAAACGGCATACCGTGCCGCACCAGCAGATCCGCCACGTCCGTCGCGCACAGATGCCCGCCATCGAGCGCCTTGCGCAGGCGCGCGCGGTCGAACGCTGCCGAGCGGATGGCTCCCGTGAGCGCGTGCAAGCTGAGGAGCGCGCTCTCGAACGCATCGAAGAGCGGACGCTTGTCCTCCTGAAGGTCGCGCCCGTAGCCGAAGCACAGACTCTTTTCGAGCACGAGCAAGGCGTTGGCGCAGCCGATCAAGCGCGCGCATTTGCCGCGCACGAGCTCCGCCACGTCCGGGTTCTTCTTCTGCGGCATCATCGACGAGCTCGTGGCGAACGCGTCACTGAGCCGGATGAACCCGAACTCCTGGCTCGACCAGATCACGATCTCTTCGCCGATGCGCGACAGATGCACGCCGAGGATGGCCAGCGCACAGCCGAGCTCCATCAAAAAATCGCGGCTGCCGGTGGCGTCGACCGAGTTTCTCATGGCGCGCTCGAAGCCGAGCTCGCGTGCGACACTTTCGCGATCGATCGGGAAGCCCGTGCCGGCAACGGCGCCAGCCCCGAGCGGCGACTCGTTCAAGCGCCCGAGCGCGTCCCACAGCCGGCCGCGATCGCGCCAGATGAGCTCTTGCCACGCCATCAGATGGTGCGAGAGCCGGCTCGGCTGGGCGCGCTGCAGATGCGTGTAGGCGGGCATCAGCGTATCGATCTCATTTTCCGCGCGCTCCACGAGCACCAGGCCGAGCTCGGCCAGAACCGCCAGCGTCTCGTGTGTCTTCTTCCGCGACCAGAGCCGCAAATCGGTGGCCACTTGGTCGTTGCGTGAGCGCCCGGTGTGCAATTTGCCGCCCACTGGACCGACGATGTCGGTGAGGCGCGCTTCGATGTTCATGTGCACGTCTTCTTTCGCCTCGTCCCAGACGAAGCGGCCCTCGCGGATCTCGGCGGCGATTTGCTCGAGCCCGCCGACGATTTGCTCTACCTCGGAGACATTCAGCACGCCGGCGGCGCTGAGGCCGCGCGCGTGCGCGATCGACCCCTGAATGTCTTCTTCCCAGAGCTCGCAGTCGATGCGCACGCTGGTGTTCAGCTCGTGCATCGCTTGGTCCACCGCATTCGGCAATCGCCCGCCACGCGCTACGCTCATGTCACTTCTGCCTTTGACGGCGGCTTCGCCGTTCGGCGCGGATCTACGCACGGAAATCCCACGCCGCCAAGCGCGGCGCTTCGCGCCTGACGCTCAGGCGGTCAGCTCGGGGCTCGGCGCGGGCTCACGGCTCTTGGCAGCGGCGAGCTCGCTGAGGCGCGTGCAGAGGGCGCTGAGCTCTTGCGCTTCCCGATCGCACGTTTCGAGCTCGCGCTCGGCGCCGGACGCGCCGTGCGCGCGTT
>Ga0193706_1001464_pt1 | contig 10503 bp, 9 predicted proteins | sample U3c1metaG_FD_160130 | JGI IMG/M metagenome (GOLD analysis project Ga0193706, IMG submission 160130) | Soil microbial communities from a riparian zone of the East river system, Colorado, United States - U3c1 | ecosystem: Environmental > Terrestrial > Soil > Riparian zone | place: USA: East River... | reverse complement strand
CCATTACGCGATCGAGGAGTGGGCGCGGGTGCCGGTGGAAATGGACATCGCCTCCGAGTACCGCTACCGCAACCCGGTGGTCGGTCCCGGCGACCTGGTCGTCGGCATCACCCAGTCCGGCGAGACCGCCGACACGCTGGCGGCGATGCGGCTGGCCCGCGACGCCGGCGCGACGGTGCTCGGGATCACCAACATCATGGGCAGCCAGGCGACCCGCGACGCCGACGCGGTGCTCTACACCCGCGCCGGCCTGGAGATCGGGGTGGCGGCGACGAAGACGTTCGTCGCCCAGGTTGCCGCGATGTACCTGCTGGGGCTGCGGATCGCCGAGCTGCGCGAGACCCTGCCGCCGAGCCGGATCGCCGAGCTGGTCGCCGAGATGAAGGGGCTGCCGTCGAAGATCGAGGAGACCCTGGCGATGACCGAGGAGCCGGTCCGCGCCGTCTCCGCGGCCCACAGCGACCAGAACTTCTTCCTCTACCTCGGCCGCCACATCGGCCTGCCGGTCTGCCTCGAGGGCGCTCTGAAGCTGAAGGAGATCTCCTACATCCCGACCGACGCCTACGCGGCGGGGGAGATGAAGCACGGCCCGATCGCGCTGCTCGACGAGTCGACTCCGGTCGTCTGCGTCGCCACCGACAGCCCCGTCCTCGAGAAGGTGCTCTCCAACGTCGAGGAGGTGCGCGCCCGCGGCGCTCAGACGATCGCGATCGCCACCGCCGGCGGCGAGCGCACCGCCGAAGTCGCCGACGAGACGATCGAGGTGGCCCGCACCGACTGGATCCTGCAGCCGATCGTCGCGATCCTGCCGCTGCAGCTGCTCGCCTACGACATCGCCCGCGCCCGCGGCCTCAACGTCGACCAGCCGCGCAACCTGGCCAAGACCGTCACGGTCGAGTGACGGTCCCGCTAGGATGCCCGTTCTCGTGAAGGCCCGTCCCGTCCTCCTGGTCGCCGCCGCGACCGCCGCTCTCGCCATCGCCGGCTGTGGCGGCAGCGCTGACTCGAGCTCGGACCCGGCCACGCTGGCGCCGCCGAAATCGCCACTTTTCATCGAGGCGGCGGTGCAGCCGCAGGGCGAGCTGAAGTCGAACGTCGAATCGCTCGCCAAGAGCATCGGCGGGATCGATGACCTCGGCGGCCTGATCGTCTCCGAACTCGAAAGCTCGGCCGACGACTCCGGCGAAGAACTCGACTACGCGAAGGAAATAGAACCGTGGCTGGGTGAAAAGGGCGGCCTCTTCTTCCAGGAATACGACGGCGACGATTTCGAAGGCTACGGCGCGGCGATCCAGACCACCGACGCCAGCGCTACCCAGGACTTCATCGACAAGCAGTCCCAGTCAGGCGACGAAGTACCTGAAGAAGGCTCATACGAAGGCGTCGACTACAAGGTCCAGAGCGACGACGGGACGACGATCGGCGTGGTCGGCGACTTCCTCGTCTTCGCCGAAGACACGCAGACCTTCAAGCAGATGGTCGACGCCTCCAAGGGCGAATCGCTGGCCGACGAAGACACCTTCGCAAGCACCGTCGCGGCGGCTCCCAGCGGCAGCTTTGCCGACGTCTTCGTCGACGTCGGCGGCCTGATCGACCAGGCCGGCGGCACGATCGACCCCGAAGCGCAGCAGTTCCTCGACAGCGCCGGGATCAATCCGGACGAAGCGACCGCGGTGGCCAGCCTGATTCCCGGCTCCGACCAGGTCGAGGTCGACTTCAGCAGCAACCTGGGCGGCGAGAGTCCGCCCACGGGCGACGCCTCGCAGCTGCTCGGCTCGCTTCCCGGCGACTCCGTTGCCGCCTTTGCCTCGGCCGACTTCGGCGACCGCATCGAGGAAGCGATCGACCAGATCGACGCCCACGGCATCTCCGGCGAGGTGCCGCCGCACAAGTTCAAGAGCGGCCTCGGGGAAGCCGGCATCGACCTCGAAAAGATCACCGGCTCGATCGGCGACCTCGGCGTCTTTGCCGAGGGCAACAGCGAACGCAACCTCGGCGGCGCCGCCGTGCTGGCCATGAAGGACGCCAAGGAAGCGACCAACACCGTCGCCAACGTCGGCCTGCTGCTGCGCGTCACCGGCACGCCCGGGGTCACGGCGATCTCCGGCAAGGCGAGTGGCTTCTCGATTCGCAGCTCCAACCTCGGCCCGAAGCCGCTCGTGATCGCCGCCCAGGGCGAACGGATCGCGATCGCCTACGGCCTGCCGGCGGCGACGCGGGCGCTGGCGACGAACTCCGGCGAAACGCTCGCCGACAGCCCGGCTTACAAGGAAGCCGTCGGCGCCCTCGGCGGCACGCCGATCAGTGGCTTCGTCGACGGCCCGGCGGCGCTGAAGCTTGCCGCCGCGATGGTGCCCCCGGGCGAAGACGGCTTCCGCGAAGCGAAGCGCTACCTGACCAAGGTCGATTACCTGGCGATCGGCTCCGGCTCCTCGGGCGAACTGGCGACGGCGAAGTTGATCGCCGGCATCGGCGGGTAGCGGCAGCGCTGTGACCGGCGTCGGCATCGATCTGCTCGAGATCGATCGCCTCGAGCGCGCCCTGCAGCGTCACCCCCGCCTCGCCGAGCGGCTCTTCACCGAGGCCGAGCGCGAGTACGCGGCGGCCCGGGCCCGCCCCGGCCGGCACCTGGCGGCGCGGTTCGCGGCCAAGGAGGCCGTCGTCAAGGCGCTCGGCCTGAGTGGCGGCTTCGGCCTGCGCGAGATCGAGATCGTCGCCGGCGAGCCGCCGACCGTGCGCCTTTCTGGCCGCGCCGCCGTAGTCGCCGGCGCCAGGAGGGTCGATGTCTCGCTGACGCACTCGCGGGACAACGCCGCCGCGGTGGCGATCGCCGGACCCCGCTAGGCGAGGTTAGGCTGGTCGGGATGGATTCCTGGCTGAGCCCGCTCTACGACGCCGAGGGGATTCGCGCCGTCGATCGCTGGGCAATCGAGGAGCAGGGAGTTCCCTCCGCGCAGTTGATGGCGGCGGCGGGGACCGCGCTGGCCGAGGCGGTGGCCGGGTTGGCGCCGCAGGGGCCGGTGCGGATCGTCTGCGGCAAGGGAAACAACGGCGGCGACGGGAAGATCGCCGCCGAGCATCTGGCGGCGATGGGGTTCGAGGTCGAGACGGTCGAGCTCTGGTCCGACGACGTGCCGGGGGATCTCGACGCTTGGCTGGCCGGGTCCGGCGCGGTCGTCGACGCGATCCTCGGGACCGGGTTCGCAGGGGCGCCGCGCGAGCCGGCCGCCGGCGCGATCGATGCGATCAACCGCTGCGGGGCGCCCGTCGTGGCCTGCGACATCGCCTCGGGGGTCGACGCCTCCAGCGGGGAGATCGAGGGGGTCGCGGTCGAGGCAGACCTGACGGTGAGCTTTCACGGGGCAAAGCTGGGGCAGCGGATCGCGCCCGGCAAGTGGCACAGCGGCGAGCTGCGGGTCGTGCCGATCGGGATTCCGCCCGGCGCGCCTGGTCCGCCGGCCGCTGGCACGATCGAGCCGGCGGTGCTCGCCCTGGCGCCGCGGCGCGGAGCGCGCTCGACCAAGTTCAGCTCCGGCCAAGTGGCGATTGCCGGCGGCTCGCGGGGCCTGACCGGGGCGGTGCGGATGTCCTCGCTGGCGGCGATCCGGGCCGGCGCCGGCTACGCGACGGTCGCGGTCCCGGCCGACCTCGAGGCCGTCTTCGAAGCGGGCGAGCCCGAGGTGATGTCGGTCGGCTGCCCCGGTGGCGACGGCTGCCTGGCCCTGGCCTCGGCGAAGGCGCTGCTGCGCACCTTCGAGCGGGCCGCGGCCGGAGTGCTCGGGCCCGGCATGGGTCGCGATCCCGGCACCGTCGAGCTGGCCCGGGAGGTGGTCGGCGCGATCGCGGCGCCGCTGGTGATCGACGCCGACGGCCTCAACGCTTTCGCCGAGCATCTTGGGCCGATTGCCGCGCGCCAAGCCCCGACCGTCCTCACTCCACACGCCGGCGAGCTGGGGCGCCTGCTCGGCCGCGACTCGGAGGAGATCGCCGCCCACCGGCTTGGCTCCGCCCGCGAAGCGGCCAGGGCGGCCGGCGCCGTGGTGGTGCTGAAGGGCGACGACACGATCGTCAGCGATGGTGAGCGGGTCGCGGTCAACGCAATCGCCGCCCCGGGGCTGGCCACCGCCGGCAGCGGCGACGTCCTCTCCGGCATCACGGCGGCGCTGCTCGCTCGCGGCCTGGAGCCGTTTGCCGCCGCCTGCGCGGCGGTCGTCGCTCACGCCCGCGCCGGTCGCGAGGCCGCCGCCCGCGTGGGCGCCGCCGAGTCGGTGATCGCCAGCGACGTGATCGACTCGATCCCGGCGGGCCTGCACCCCGACGAGCCGGTCGAATAATCTCGCCAGGATGAAGATGGTCGCCGAAAAGCACCGGTAAGCGGATGGAGCGGGCGGTCGCCCGGATCGACTTCGAGGCGATCCGCGCAAACTGCACCAGGCTGAAGGCGGAGCTTGGCGACGGGGCCGAGCTCTGCGCGGTCGTCAAGGCGGACGGCTACGGGCACGGCGCCGACGGCTGCGCCAACGCGGCGCTGGCCGGCGGGGCGACGCGACTCGCGGTGGCGACCGCCACCGAGGCCGAACAGATCGGTCGCCGCCTGCAGCACATCCCCCTGCTGACGATGGGGGCGCTGACCGCGGAGGACGTCGACATCGTCCTCTCGGCCGGCTCGGAGGTGGCGGTCTGGCACGAGGACTTTCGCCGTCTGCTCGCCGACCGGGCTCGCGCCCAGGGGCGGCCGGCCCGCGTCCACGTCAAGTACGACAGCGGCATGGGCCGGCTCGGCAACCCGGATCCGCAGCGGGTCCTGGAGCTGGCCCGCGCCTGCGACGCCGATCCCAGCCTGCAGCTGGCTGGCGTCTGGACCCACTTCGCCACCGCCGACGAACCCGATTCGGCCTTCTTCGCGGAGCAGCTGGGCCGTTTCGAGGAGGTCGCCGCGGCAGTCAAGGCCGAGTTCCCCGCCGTGCTCGCCCACGCTGCCAACAGCGCCGCCGTCTTTCGCGACCGGCGCTCCCACTTCGACATGGCTCGCTGCGGGGTCGCCATCTACGGGCTCGACCCCTTCCAGGGCGACCCGGCCGAGCGCGGCCTGGCGCCGGCGCTCTCGCTGCGCTCCTACGTCGCTGACGTCAAGCGCTTTGCCACCGGCGCCAGTGCCGGTTACGGACAGCGCTGGAGGGCGCCGGCGGAGACCTGGGTCGGGGTCGTGCCGCTGGGCTACGGCGACGGCGTCCGCCGCGCGCTCGGCAACAACGCCGAGGTCCTGGTCCGCGGTCGCCGCCAGCCCTTGGTGGGGACCGTCTCGATGGACAACATCACGCTCGACCTCGGCCCCGAGACCGAGGTCGAGCCGGGCGACGAGGCGGTGCTGATCGGCGCCCAGGGAGACGACGCGATCCGCGCCGAGGAGGTTGCGGCCCGCCTCGAGACGATCAACTACGAGGTCACCTGCGGGATCTCCGCCCGGGTGCCGCGACGCGCGGCATGAGCCTGGCCGACCGCCTCGCCGCCTCGCCGCTGGTGGCCGCCGCCGGGCGCGCGCTCGATGGCGAGGAGGGGGCCTGGATCGTCGGCGGCGCCGTCCGCGACGCGGCCCTGGAGCGGGAGATCGCCGATCTCGACCTCGCCGTCGCCGGCGACCCGGGCAGGGCGGCGCGGGCGATCGCCGCCGAGCTCGGCGAGCACGCCTTCGAGCTCTCGGCCGAGTTCGGCACCTGGCGGGTCGTCGCGCCGGGCAGGGGTTGGCAGGTCGATGCGACCGCGATGCGCGGGAACGCAATCGAGGCCGACCTGACCGAACGCGATTTCACGGTCGGTGCCGTCGCCGCGCCGCTGGCCGGAGGCGGCCCGATCGACCCCTTCGGCGGCCTCGCCGACCTCGAGCGCGGCGTCCTGCGCGCGGTCGCGGAGGGCAGCTTCGACGCCGACCCGCTGCGCCTGCTGCGGGCGGCGCGCCTCGCCGCCGAGCTGGGCCTCGAGATCGACCCCGGCACCGTGGCCCTGGCCCGCGCCGCCGCTTCCCGCGCCGCCGAGCCCGCCGGCGAGCGCCAGCTGGCCGAGCTGCGCCAGCTGCTCGGCGGCCCCGAGCCGCTGCGCGGGCTCGCCCTGCTCGACGAGCTGGAGCTGACGGCGGTCGTTCTGCCGGAGCTGGAGAGCCTGCGCGGGGTCGAACAGGGCCCCAACCACCATCTCGACGTCCACGGCCACACGCTCGCCGTGCTCGAGCACGCGCTCGAGGTCGAGGGCGACCTGGAGCGCTTCGCCGGCGAGCGCGCCGCCGAGGTGGCCGAGCTGCTGGCGGAGCCGCTCGCCGATGAGATGAGCCACCGGACCGCCCTGCGCTTCGGCGCCCTCTTCCACGACATCGGCAAGCCGGACACGCGTGCCGAGCGGGACGGCTTCGTCGGCTTCCGCGGTCACGACCAGGTCGGCGCGGAGATCATCGGCGAGATCTGCGCCCGCCTGCGCGCCAGCCGTCGCCTCACCCAGTACCTGCAGGCGCTGACGCTCCATCACCTGCGGCTCGGCTTCCTGATCCCCGAAGCGCCGCTGCCGCCGCGCCGGATCCACGAGTACCTGCGCGCCACCGAGCCGGTCGGGGTCGACGTCACCCTGCTCACCGTCGCCGACCGGCTCTCCGCCCGCGGCGCCGGACCGCTGGCCAGGCCGGAGATGGTCGAGGCGCACCTCGCCCTTGCCCGCCAGATGGTGGCTGCGGCGCTGGACTGGCGCCGTGACGGCCCGCCGGCGCCGCTGCTGCGCGGCGACGAGCTGGCCGCCGAGCTGGGTATCGAGCAGGGGCCGGAGCTGGGCGGGTTGCTGGCCGAGCTGGAGGCCGCTCAGTACGCGGGCGAGGTGAGCGACCGCGCCGAGGCCGTGGAGCACGCCCGGCGGGTTCGCGGCTGAGCCAGGCGCGAGTTTTGTGCCTGGTCAGGTACGCTCGACCCCGAATGGCTGAGGAAAAGATCGAAATGGAGGGGGAGATCACCGAGGCTCTCCCCAACACGATGTTCCGCGTCAAACTGGACAACGGCCACGACGTGCTCGGCCACATCTCGGGAAAGATGCGCCGCCACTACATCCGCATCCTGCCGGGCGACCGCGTCAAGATCGAGCTTTCGCCCTACGACCTCGACCGCGGCCGCATTACGTATAGATACAAATAGGCGCGGCCGCTGCAAACTGGCGCATCTCGGCGTCCTCGGTCGCTCGGATCGGGTCACGCACCAGAAGTGCGCTCCCCTCGCCTCGCTTCCCTGCGTCCACCGACCTGCTTGGTTTTCACGGCCGTTCGTAGTTCGGGTCTGCCAACTCGGCCACCAGTGCGGACCAGGCAAAGTCTCTCGCCCCTAGTCCCTTGCCCGTGCGCGGGTCGTAGTACTCGCGCAGGCCTTCGCGGGCGACCGCGGCGATGACGCCATCGGCGAGGCGCTCCGCCTCGGCCTCGTAGCCGAGCCGGCGCATGCCGAGCCAGACCATCCAGGCCGAGTTGACCCAGGTCGGCCCGCGCCAGTAGCGCCGGATTGGACCGTGGCCGCCATCGGGTTCGTAGCCGGGCTCGGAGACCGCGACGGACGGCGGCGCCACCGGGGTCAGGAACTCGCGCTCGTCCAGCAGGTGCTCCTCGATCAGGCGGCGGCCGATCGCCTCCGGCAGGTCGGGCAGGGCCAGCGGTGCCAGCGCCGCCCAAGTGACGACCTCCGGTCGCGCTCCGCCCGGCTGCACCTCGTCGATGAAGAGCCCGCGGCGCTCGTCCCAGAGCCGCTCGACCAGCGCCGGCGTCGCCGAGGGCCGGCCCAGCGCCTGCAGCGAGAGCGACCACATCGTGTTGACCAGCGTCTCGCAGAGGACGGGATGGCCGGCGGCGCGAACGCGGCGGGCGTCGAAGCCCAGCTTGCGGTTGCGGCGGACCAGCAGCGGGAAGCCGATCCGCCCGTTCGCGTAGCGGCCCCAGACCGGTTCGAACTTCGGCGAGGCGTCGAGCCCGGACTCGTCCGGCTGCAGGATCCAGAGCAGGCCGTCGCCCTCGAGGTCGCGATGGGCCGCCAGCCAGTCCATCTGGGCGCCGATCCGCGGCTCCGCGGCCGGGTCGCCCACGGCGATCCGCCAGGCCCAGGCCAGCAGCGGCGGCTGGATCGTGCCGGTCTGGAAGGCCCTGCGCGAGGCGACGTTGTAGAAGGCGAGGCGCAGCAGCGAGACCGGGCGGTCCCAGAAGATCGTGTGGCCGATGAACCCGTCGGGACGCTGCGCGGCCAGCAGGCTCTCCAGCTCGGCACGAGCCCTGGCCGGCTCATAGCGCCGCCAGACGATCGCCGCGAAGCAGGAGTCCCAGTACCACTGCCACGGATAGCGCCCCGGGCTCGGCTGCGTGTACGCGTATGGCACCCCGTCCCTCTCGCCTTCCTGCCATCCCTGCCGCAGCACCCGCTCCGCCTCAGCCGCAGCTGTTGATGGGCCGAAAGTCCTCCCATATGGAGGGAAATCGGCCCGTCGGCGGTGGTTCACTTGCCGGTACGGCGCATCTCGCGCAGGGCCAGGGCGCCGAGCAGCGCCAGCATTCCGGCCAGTGCCAGCAGCCCGGGCCAGGTTTCGGCCCAGCTGACGCTGCCGACGAAGCCCTGCCGGGCCGCTTCGACCACCTGCGTGACCGGGTTGACGCGGGCGATGTCCTTGAGCCAGCCCTGCAGCAGCGCCAGCGGCGCGTAGGCGGTGGTGGTGAGGATCAGCGCCATCATCCCGGCCTGCATCAACGGTGCCGCCGATTGGCTCTTGAAGCGCAGGGCCAGGAAGGAGCCCCAGCAGGCGGCAACCGCGGCCATCGCCGCGACCATGAAGAAAGTGATCAGCAGCCCGTCGATGCCGGGCCAGCCGGCGCCGAGGATCAGGGCGATCGCCAGCACGAAGCTGGCCGGGATCAGCGAGCGGGCGCTGGCCGCCAGCACGGTCCCCGCCAGCAGCACCCAGCGCGGGGCGGGGGAGACCAGCAACCGGTCGAGCCAGCCGGCTTCGATGTCGCGGGCGAGGTTGACCCCGGCCGCGGCGCCGGTGAATCCCGCCCCCTGCAGCATGCTGATCGGGACGATGAAGCTCTCGTAGCTGCCGGTGCTGAAGCCGCGCAGCTGGGTCAGGGCGCCGAAGACGCCGTTGAGGCCGAGGAAGAAGATCGTCGGCGCCAGCACCCCCGGGATCGCCGCCCCCGGCACCCGCACCAGCTCGTTCTTGGCCCGCGCCATCAGGGCCCCGATCGTCGCCAGGTTGGCGCGCCAGGCGGGGATCGCCACGGTCGCTTCCATCAGCCCACCCGCAGCCGGTGGCGCAGGGCGCGGTCGCTGAGGATCAGCCCGAGGGCGACGATGCCGAGGATCGCCAGCACCGCGTAGAGGGTGTCGGCGGCGTTGATCTGGGAGGAGATCATCGGCTCGCGGATCCCTTCGACGACGAAGCTGAGCGGGTTGTAGTGGGCGATCGTCTTGGCCGGCTCGATCATCAGTTCCTGGGGGAAGAAGGCGGAGGAGAGGAAGAGCACGACGAGGACCAGCGGGAAGAGGCCTTGGACGACGCTGGCGCTGCCGGTGCGCAGGGCGATCGCGGCGCCGATCCCGCCGACCGCCATCGCGCAGGTGGTGACCAGCACGATCGCCAGCAGCGCCCCGGCGACGCCGCTCTCGATCTCGGCCCCGAAGACCAGCCCGATCGCGAGAAACCAGAGGGCGCCGAACAGCCCCAGCGCCGCCGTGCCCGCCAGCCGCCCGAGGACGATCGCGAAGCGCGGGATCGGGGCCGAGAAGAGGCGGTCGGTGAAGCCCATCTCGATGTCGACGGCGAGGGCGATGCCACCGCTGTTGCCGGCCAGCATCAGCGACTGCATCATCGCCCCGGCCAGCATGAACTGGAGGAAGCTCTGGACCGGCGGGAAGCCGGGCAGTTCGACCGCGCCGCCGGCGCCGCCGGTCTGGATCGCCAGCAGGATCGTCGGGAAGATGATGATCGGCGCGATCAGCTGCGGGCGCCGGAAGGTCTGGCGCACCGAGCGCATGCCGAGCGCTCGCACCACCCGGACGTTGGTTGCCAGGGCGCTCACGCCTTCACCGGCTCCTGCTCGGCGTTCTCCTCGCTCTCCTCCTCGAGGTGGTAGCCGGTCTTCTCGACGAAGACGTCGTCGAGCGTCGGCCGCACCAGCTCCAGCGACTCGACCGCGATCCCGGCTTCGTCGAGCGTCCGCACGACCCGCGGGATCTCGGCGGCGCCATCCCTGACCTCGACCAGGACCTTCTTGCCGTCCTTGGGCGGCAGCAGCTTGCCGATCGGCGCCAGGATCGCCTCGGCCTCGGCCACCGAGCCCTCGGCCAGCTGCAGCTGCACGTGGGGGTGGCCGATTTCGGCCTTGAGCGACTCCGGCGTCCCCTCGGCGACGATCCTGCCGCTGTCGATGATCCCGACGTCGTCGGCGAGCTGGTCGGCCTCCTCCAGGTACTGGGTGGTGAGGAAGACCGTGGTGCCGTC
>Ga0193706_1001463_pt1 | contig 10512 bp, 5 predicted proteins | sample U3c1metaG_FD_160130 | JGI IMG/M metagenome (GOLD analysis project Ga0193706, IMG submission 160130) | Soil microbial communities from a riparian zone of the East river system, Colorado, United States - U3c1 | ecosystem: Environmental > Terrestrial > Soil > Riparian zone | place: USA: East River... | reverse complement strand
CTCCTCGGGGATACTTTCCTCCGTGGGTGTGTTGGAAATCCGGGAAAGCTCACACTACGCGCGCCAAGAGTTGTTCACGCAACTGAAGGCCCTGAGGTCATTGGCGACGAGCCGCTGCCAAGCATTGGACGTTGGGGAATCCCGCAGCTTCTTGTGCAGCAGCGTATGCCGCACATCATTCAATGGCAGAACTCAGACGGGGAGGAATCGGATACGCCGGACATCGCAGAGAGCGCACGTGCGCGTCGCGTCGCTGCGAGAGCTGGTGCCCACACTGGCGCACTCCCACTCCCATCGACCAACCGCGATCGGCCCGCGGGGCGCCGTCGAAGTCTGTGGGGGGCGCGTCGTCCGATGAACGCCAGCGTGCCGTGACGGCGGCCCCCGGCCTGAGCCGCCCCCCCCCGGAAAGACCCGTCGGTACGGAACCTGGCTGCAATATGCCCGGTCACCCACTCGTCGCGTTCCGAGCCCTCGGCAGTGGTAAAGTTGCTGGTGGTGACGAAGACCTCTTCTGTCTCTCGCCGCGCTGGAGCGCCTGCGTCGGGTTCTCCGGGCGGCGAACCGGTTTCGGTGGGCGGCATCGTGGCGGGCAAGTACCGCATCGGTGCCGTCGTCGGGTTCAGTGGGATGGGGATCGCGTGCGCAGGCGTGCACCTCGATCTCGGGACGAAGGTCGCAGTCCTGTTCGCGCACCCCGAGGACGCGAGCGACGAACGGGCGGTCGCGCGGTTTCTGCAGGGAGCGCGATCGGCGGCGCAGCTACGCAGCCAGCACGCGCGCCGCGTTATGGACTGCGGGCGGCTCGTCGCGGGTGAGCCGTACATGGTCCTCGAATCGCTCGAGGGCGCCGACCTCCGCAGCATCGTCACCAGGCACGGAAGTCTGCCCGTCGACGAGACCTTGGGCTTCGTTCTTCAAGCGTGCGAGGCCCTCGGTGAGGCCCATGCACGCGGTCTCGTGCACGGAGACGTCAGACCTGAGAATCTCTTTCTCACTCGCGGGCCGGACGGCAGCGCGCTCGTCAAGGTGCTCGGCCTCGAATTCGCGACGGAGCTCGGCGGCCCGCGGGAGAGCCGCATGCTCTCGGAGTCGCTCGATGGCGTCGGGCCCCGCCGTCACCTGTCGCCCGAGCAGATGAGCGACGCGACCTCGGTCGACACGCGCGCGGACATCTGGTCGCTCGGCGTTCTCCTGTACGAGCTTCTGACGGGAGTGCTCCCGTTCGAGGGAGACTCCGCCTCCGAGGTGCGCGACAGTGTGATGTCGGAGCATCCCCGGTCGCCCCGAGACTTCGACTCGGCGATCTCGAAGGGGCTCGGCGAAGTGGTGCTCCGGTGTCTCGAGAAGAACCCCGACACGCGGTTCCCCGACGCCGGGACGCTCGGGGGAGCGCTGAGAGCATTCGGGGGATCGACGTCCTCGATGGGCGCGGCGCGCGTGGCGGACGTTCTCCGGTACGCGGGCTCCATTCGCCCGGCGCGCGACGCATCGCCGTCAATCCCCGCGGCGCGGCGGGCCTCTTCCGCCCCGCCGCTGTCGCGTTCGAGCGCCGTGGGACACGCGCTGGCCGCCCCGAAGCTTCCCGCCGTGCCGAGGGCGATCCCGGCAGCACCGCTTCCCGTTGCGCCTTCGGCCGTTGCCGTTTCGGCGGTGGACTCGACCGAGTCCGTCCGCGCGTCGTGGCTGATGGAACCGCCCGGACCCGGGAGTGCCCCGGCTTCGGAGGAGGGGGACTCGGAAGAGGAGGACTCGGAAGAGTTCGTCCGCCCGTCTTGGCTGATGGATGAGCCCGCGCCCGCGACGCCGGGTGCGATCGCCACGACGTCGACGGCCGTGGCGACGCAGCCACCGCCGATTCCGGCGTCGACGCCGTCCGCTGCCGTAACACCGCCGCGTCCCACGACACCGCCGCCTATGCCCGTGGCGTCGCCGTCCGCCCCGACGACAGAGGCGCTCATGCCCGCGGGCGTTCGCACGATGCCGTCGATTCCGGTGGTGTCGCCGCCGGCCACCTCGAAGCCACCGCCGATGCCATCGGCACCGCCCAGGACGACGCCACCGCCGATGCCCGCGGTCACCACGATACCGCCGAAGCTACCTGCCGCGCCCGAAGCGGCGGCAACGGCCCCAGTGCCCGCTGCGAAGTTGTCGGGACGAATAACCCTCCCTCCGTTGCCTCCGTCGGTAAAGGAGTTCGCCGCGGTGGCGTCCGCGTGGGTCGTCAAGAACCAGCGCCCGGTCATCGCTGCCGGCGGGGTCGGCGTCTTCCTGGTGCTGATGATCCTGCTCGTCTTGCGAGCGAAGCCCGGTCCTGCCGCCGAGCCGAGCGCCGCGCCGCCAACTCCCGCCGCAACGTCGGCGGTCGCGCCGATCCGGCCCGTGGCGCCGCTGGCCGCGCCGTCCGCCGTCGAGATGGCTCCGTCGCCGGTTTCGGCTCCGCCGGCAGTGGCGCAGCCGCGAAAGCCAGCACGCGCCGCGACCCCGACCCCGACCCCGACCCCGACCGCGTCGTCGCATCCCAAGCGCCCGCGGCAGTCCCTGTACCCGGTGCTCAAACCGCCCAACTTGTGAGGGCCGAGCCGATCGTCGACCACGAACACCAGACGAGGTCGGAGCGCATCCGGAAGCGGAGGGTGTCGCCGCCGACCCGAGGACTGCTTTCATCGCGCGCCATGACGCGGCTGGATACGCGATCGCGCTCGATCGCAAACACCGCCATCGGTGGCACTCGCACTGACGACAGAAACGTCATCGATGTCATCGACCGTGGCGTCCACGTCAGGCTCGTCTAGCTCGAGTTGCTGAGCGAGTAGTTCGGTCGCCCGGCTCACCCTTGAAGCGGAGCGCATCGACGAGCAGCACGAACGCGGGCGATGGCTGGCGCCGACTCGGGTAGTAGAGGTGGTAGCCCGCGAATGGCGGGCACCAGTCGGCGAGCACGCGGGTAAGGCGACCTTCCGCCACGTCCGCCGCGACCGTGTCATCCAGAAGGCACGCCAACCCGAAGCCCGCTCGCGCCGCGTTCAGCATCGGAGACATGCGGTTGAACACGAGCTGACCCTCGACCCGCACCCTCATCTCGCGCCCGCGTCTCTCGAACTCCCATGCGTAGAGGCCGCCCGCAGTGGGCTGACGGAAATTAATGCAGTTGTGGTTGACGAGATCTTGCGGCGACGTCGGCTCGGGACGCACTGCAAAATACGAAGGCGCTCCGACGACCGCCATGCGCAAGTCTGGCCCGATGCGGACGGCGATCATGTCTTTCGCCACCTGCTCTCCGAGGCGCACGCCGGCGTCGTAGCGCTCCGCGACGATGTCGGTTAGTCCGTAGTCGACGCTGATCTCCACCTTCACGTCCGGATAGCGCGGCAGGAGGCGGGCGAGGGCGGGCCAGAGCAGCGTGTCCGCGGCGTGATCGTTCGCTGTGATTCGAACCGTGCCAGCGGGTTTTTCACGAAGCTCGCTGAGTGCTGAAAGCTCCGTATCGATCTGATCGAACGCGGGACGCAGTGTGAGGAGCAGGCGTTCGCCTGCTTCGGTCGGCGCAACGCTCCGGGTCGTCCGATTCAAGAGCCGAAGCCCGAGGCGTGTTTCGAGACGGCGAACCGTGTAGCTGAGCGCCGACTGCGAAACGCCGAGCTTTGCCGCGGCACGCGTGAAGCTGCGCTCTTCTGCGACGGCGACGAACGCCAAGAGGTCAGCCAGCTCCCCGCCCTTCATTCATGAACTCCATTCATGTGTGCATGCGCATCTTAGCGCATAGTTTCTGGCTGTCGCGGGTCGTAGGTTCTTGCAGACGGGGGAAACGGAATCCCCGAACGGAGGACTACATGAGCAAGGTTTGGTTCATCACGGGCGCGGGTCGCGGCATGGGCGTCGATTTTTCGAAGGCTGCGCTGGCAGCAGGCTACGCGGTCGTGGCCACCGGCCGGGACGCCGAGCGCGTGTCCACGGCGCTGGGAAAGTCGAACGACCTTCTGACCGTCGAGCTCGACGTCACGCGCGACGCCGATGCCCAGGCGGCGGTGCGGGCGGCTGTCGATCGGTTCGGCCGCATCGACGTGCTGGTCAACAACGCTGCCAGCTTTTCCGCCGGCTACTTCGAGGAGCTGACCCCGCAGCAGATGGATCGTCAGTTGGCGACGAGCCTGATTGGCCCGATGAGCGTCACCCGGGCTGTATTACCGGTCATGCGCAGGCAGCGCTCGGGGCACGTCATCTCGATCTCGTCCTCGGCCGGCCTCTCGGGCTTCGAATTCGGTACCGCCTATGCCGCGTCGAAGTTCGGCCTGGAGGGGTGGATGGAGTCGCTCGCGCCCGAGGTCGCGCCGTTCGGGATCGCCACCACCATCGTCAACCCGGGATTCTTCCGCACGGAGCTGCTCACCGAGCAATCGACGAGCTTCGCCGAAGCGACCATCCAGGACTACGACGAGCGCAGAGCGAAGCAGCTCGAGTTCTGGAAATCCCAAAACGGCAAGCAGGGCGGCGACCCCAGAAAGCTCGGACGGGCGCTCTTGACCATCGCCGACCAGAAGACTCCCCCGCTGCGATTCGTCGCGGGCGCCGACTCGATCGAATCGACCGAGAAGAAGATCTCCGCTCTTCAGCAGCAGGTCGCCGCGTTCCGCGATCTCTCGTCTGCGCTCGCGTTCGACGAGGCCGCAACCCCCGGCAACGGAAGGTAGCTGGTCGTGCAAGAGAACGAGCAAACACGAGCCGTCGGTCGTCGTGACTTCCTGGTCCTGGTCGCTGCCGGAATGGCCGCCGGCTGTGCGAGGTGGAAGAGTAGCGACGCGGGGTCACTCACTCCTTGAGCGGGGCAAGCGCGGTCGTGTCTCCGGCTTCGAGCAGAGCCTGAGCGAGCGACTTGAGAACTGTCTCCGGAACCTCCCTGGGCTGACGCACGTGACAGTCGAGCACCGCGATCGCAGCGAGCACCGCTTGACCGTCGCGGTCGGACGTCAGTCCGACGAAGGCGAAGCGATCACCGAAGTCTGAAGTGGTGGCGGTGGTGCAGTCGTCCCCTGGCGAACGAAAATCGCCGATCCATTTCAGAATGTGTTCCTCGGTCTCGATGGGCGGCGGAGAGTCGCAGCGGGACGCCGCGAGCACGGGGCCCTGTGCCTGGTTCAAATACAAGAAGCCTTGCTTGATTCGGGAATGCTCGAGCACGAGCCCGAGCGCACGCTTGGCGCGTTCCTCGGCGCTCTGGCAGAGCTCGAGCTCGGTGCGCACTTTATTGTCGACCAACGCCGACGCAGCACGCCGTTTCACGAGAGTCCGCGCGCTCACATCGACGGGCTCGAAACCAGCACCCAGCGGCAGGTTCAGCAGCACCGAAAGTTTGGTTGCGAACGCCGCACTTTCGACCTTCGTGCACAAGAGCGAAATTTTCTGCGACACGCCTTCGAACGTCGGTAGATCGTTTACGATCTCGGCGATCTGCGCCTGCACGGCATACAGCTCGATCAGCAGAATGCCGGCCGTGGCGTGCTGCTCTGCGCGCGCCACGACGCGCTGTGCCCGGCGCGTCCCCGCAACTGCGTCGCCGCTGCGCGCCTCCGCGAGTGCCAGGGCCATTTCTAGCTGGTCCACGTACGGCGGCAGGATCGGATGCTTTTCACTCTCCGCGAGCGCCGCAGCCGCGATCGCGCGCGCCTGGGTCGCACGACCGAGCTGGACCGACAGGCGCACCACCCGCACGACCGCGAGGGCCCAGCTGGCGTGGCCTGCAGCCGGCAGCAGAGCGAGCGCCTGCTCCGACAGCGCCAGTGCTTTCTCCAGCTCACCGCGCACGCCGTGGTAGGCGCCCTGCACCAGCAAGTGTTGAGCGCGCCAGCCGGGCCACTTGTCGGCGAGATTCTCGAGCACCGGCAAAATGCGTTTGAGCGCCATCAGATCGCCCAAGATGACGTAGGCCGTGGATTCGAGCGCCACGCTCGTCTCGAGCTGCTGGTCGACGTCGAATCGACCGACGAGCGCTAGGTCGCGCTGTTTGCGGCAGAGCTCGGCTTGCTTCTCGGCGCCCTGGAACAAGTGGGCAATGGCACGCACCTGCCACGCCAGCGGAGCGTACGGCGCTCGCGATTCGAGGATCTTCAAGCGTTCGAAGAGCGTCGCCTCCCCGAGTACGGCTTCCTCCAGAGCCTGAAAATAATGCGTGAGCATACGGATGCCGGCTCGCGAAATCTCGTCGATGCCAGGCACGGGCTCCGCGATCTGCTCGAGCACCCCCGTGCGCAGCTCGCTAGCGGACCAGCCACGCCGCGCGCTCACGGTATATGCGATGACGTTGGCCACCACTTGCACGGCGGGCGACAACGGGCGCAAACGGTTGATCGGTTCGAGCAGCGCAGCGGCGGCTTCTGGATCGCTGGCGCGGGCGTGCACGCCGGCCAGCATGGCCGTGCATACGGCGAATGTTTGGATGGCGCGGATCGGCGGAAGTCCGCGCGCGCGCTCGGGGGTGGCGTCGTGGAGCGTGAGCGCGCGCGCCACGCAGGTGCGAATGCGTTCCAGTGGATCGGCGATGCTCTCGAACTCATCCCAGTACACGAGGCCGCTATCCCGCTCGAGCTGTTTCAAGATCAGCGGCGCGTGGCGCGCCAGCGACGAATCGATGACGGACGCGAGCTGGAGCACGCAGCGACCGACCAGCACGAGATCGGTTGGCGCCGCGCCGTTTTCGGTCCCCCATTCGAACATGCGTTCGACGAAGCGCGCCCCCTCCGGCGAACGGACCAAACGGTAGCCTCGCCTCGTGTGGTGGGACCTGCGTTCACCCAGCACGCCTACCAGCGCAGAGAAAGCCTTCGCGGAGTCGCCGGCGAGATGGTGATGATACGCGCTGAGCGCGTTCTCGGGATCCATGCTGGCGGCGTAGGCACCCGCCAACCGCCGGTGCAGCTCGGCTGTTCGTTCGGCGGCGATGCGCCGCACGATCGCCTGCCGGATGCTCTGATCGGCGAACTCGTACGCGGCATCCTGAAGAACCAACACTCCGGCGGCCACCAACTCTCCGAGCGCGATCACCGTTTGCTCGATCTGGCCGGGCATGAGCGCCAGGTAGTCCTCGAGCAACAGCGGCTCGTTGCGTGCGGTCAGACTCAGGCATTCCGCGAGCTCCAGGGCGTCCAGCGCTTGATCGAGGCTGTGCGGCAAGTTCAAGCCCGCCGCCGAGACGGGCAGAACCCAGCTGCCCTGCTCGTAGCGCGCGGCGCCGCGATCTGCGAGGTGCTGCAAGAGCTCGAGCTCCGTGCGCAGGTTGCCCTGCGAAAGCCGTTGCACCCACTCTGCGACGGCTTCGGTGTGAGGAACGTCGCCGAAGATCGAGCACACGAGCTCCTTGGTTTCGGCCAGGCGAAACGGCTTGAGCACGAGGGAGCCGCCCATGCGTTTGAAGCGGCGTACGGCGGCGTGTGCGGAGCCGACGAGAGCGGTGGAGACGACCAGCAAACGTTGCGAGGGTGCTGGGTCCGTCAGTTTCGCGAGCACGGCAAGCGATGGCGCATCGCACTCTTCGAGGTTGTCGACCGCGATGGCCAACGGACCGGCCGTGCTCAGCGCTATGAACCAGTCTGCGAGCGCGCTCACGATTTCCGGCCAGGCGTCGGGATCGATGGGACCGCGCTCGCTGCCAGCGTCCTGGTTCAAGAAGCTCAAGAGCGTCGGGTCTTTGACGGTGTCCTTGAGCTCGGGCCTGTTCTCGACCAAGCGGTTGGCAAGCGCTCGTGCGACCGAGAACGGACCTTCGCGGCCCGCTTCGCCGCGGGCGTACAACGCCACGAAGCCGCTCTGCCGGGCCTCGGTGAGGAGGCTCGTCAGCATGCGCGAGCGGCCCGAGCCATGATCCCCCTCGATCAAGAGCGCGCTGCCACGACGCCGTTCCGCCCGCAGCACACGGCGCCTGAATCTTGCCAGCGCGTCCTCGCGGCCGACGAGCGCCGGCGAGGAGAGATACGCCTGGGCTATTTCGGGCACATCCGCCGGCGGCAGCCCGGCGATCGCCGTAAGCCGTTCCGACACTTCCGCGGCGCTCGCGGGCCGGGCCAAGGGGTTGAGGCTCAGCAGCGACATCACCAGCGCGCTCAGGTTCTCGGGCAGGTCCGCCACGGCGTTCGAAGGCGGTTCCAACCGACGCGTCCAGGTGCGGTTCAGATCCGACAAGCGCGCTGCCGGATAGGCGTGGCGGCCGATCAGCAGAAAATGAGCGAGCGCTCCGAGCGAAAACAAATCCGAGCGCGCGTCGAGCGGCTGTCCGTTCAGACTCTCCGGCGAGACGAATGGCGGAGTTCCCGCTACTTCCTGCGAAAACCCCATGGGGCAGAGCGCGCCGAAGTCCAGAAGCTTGGCGCTGCCTTCGGCGGTTCGGCGCACGTTGCGCGCCGTGACGTCACGATGCAAGAGCCGGCGCGAATGGATGATCGCGAGCGCGGAGGCGACATCGCGAAGCAGCGAACAGGCCGGGCGCCACGGAAGCGGCGCGAGCGAACGCAGATCGTCGCCGGAGAGAAGCTCCATCGTGTAGTAGGGAAGCTCTCCGTCCACACCGTAGTCGTAGGCGCGCACGATGAACGGGTGCGCCAGCTGCGTGAGAGCGGTGTACTCCCGACGGAAAAGCAGGATCGCTCGGCGATCGCGCGCGACTTCGGGTAGCAGGCGCTTCAACGCGAGCGTTGTCTTGCGCTCGGCGTCAGCGACCTCGTACACGCATGCCATGCCGCCTGTACCGAGCACACCGAGCACGCGGTATCGGTTCGCGATCTGATTCTGCGGCTGCAGATCCGACATCTGCTGCATGATCATTAGCTGAAAAACCCCGGCGTCGTCGTGACAGCCCGCTTGGGCATAACGCCTCTCTACGGCCGCTGCGCCGAGAGCATGATGTGGGCCAGCCGGCTACATAGCGCCGTCCAAGCCGAATTCCGGGACTGCCCGAGCGCACGTCACGGTCGTCGCGTCGCGCTCCACGGTCCCGAGTGCGAGCGGCGAGGGCGCCAGCGAGCGCATTCGCGCACACGACTTTCCGAGCGGCGGGGCGTTTTGGTCAACCTCACGCGTCCGGAGTGTTCCGCGTGGCGATGCCCAGACGTGGAGGGTATTGTAGGTGTATTGTCCACGATCCGAGCGCTCGCACGATGACAACACCCACGCCTGCCCTCCGGGCGACCAAGGTCGGCTCTCTTTCCTGCGAGGACTGCCGGCTGCTGCTCGATAGCGTGCTCGACTACGCAATCTTCATGCTCGACACCGAGGGACGCATCGTGACCTGGAATCCAGGAGCCGAGCGGCTCAAAGGCTACCGACCCGAAGAAATCGTCGGCCAGCACTTTTCCCGGTTTTACCCCGCCGAGGACATAAAATCCGGCAAGCCTGAGCGCGAGCTTCGAGACGCCATCACCCACGGCAAAGTCGAGGACGAAGGCTGGAGGATTCGCAAGGACGGCTCGACCTTTTGGGCGAACGTCTTGATCACCCCGGTGCGCGACGACGCCGGCCGGCTACGCGGCTTCGCCAAGATCACCCGCGATCTGACGGACAGACACGCAGCCGAGCTCGAGCTCCGGCAAGCCGAACAGCGCTTCCACCACTTGGTGGATGCAGTCCGCGATTACGCGATTTTCATGCTGGACACGAACGGACACGTAGCCACCTGGAATCTCGGCGCGCACAGGCTCAAGGGTTACACGGCCAGCGAGATCGTCGGCCGGCACTTTTCCTCATTTTACACGCCAGAGGATCGCGCTGCGGGCAAACCGGAGCGCATTCTGAACACGGTGCGCACTACGGGTCGCTGCGAGGACGAGAGCTGGCGAGTGCGCAAGGATGGCACGCTGTTTTGGGCAAATGTGGTGATCACCGAGCTGCGCGATCACCAAGATCGACTGATGGGCTTCGCGAAGGTGACGCGAGACCTCACCGAGCAGCGCGCCTCGGAAGATGACCTGCGCCGATCCGAGGAGCGCTTTCGGCTGCTCGTCGAAAGCGTCAACGAATACGCGATCTACATGCTCGACCCGACGGGCCGAGTGACGACGTGGAACGCGGGCGCGGAACGGATGAAGGGCTACAAGACAGCGGAGATCATCGGCCGACACTTTTCCACGTTCTTTCCTCCCGAGGACATCGCGAACGACAGGCCAGCGCGCGAGCTCGAGGTGGCACGCGACGAGGGCCGCTTCGAAGACGAAGGCTGGCGCGTTGCGAAGAGCGGCCATCGCTTCTGGGCGAACGTGGTGGTGACCACGCTGCGCGATGCGCGCGGCGAGCTGATCGGTTTCGCCAAGATCACGCGCGATCTGACGGCGCGCCGTCTGGCTGAAGAGACGGCGCGGAATCTGCTGCGCGAGCAGACGGCACGCGCGGTCGCGGAAAGCCTGGCAACGCGAGCCGAGGAAGCGAACCGCATCAAGGACGAATTCTTGGCGACGGTCTCGCACGAGCTGCGCACTCCCCTCAATGCGATCGTCGGCTGGACATCCCTGCTGCGACAGACGTCGCTCGAAC
>Ga0193706_1001462_pt1 | contig 10525 bp, 9 predicted proteins | sample U3c1metaG_FD_160130 | JGI IMG/M metagenome (GOLD analysis project Ga0193706, IMG submission 160130) | Soil microbial communities from a riparian zone of the East river system, Colorado, United States - U3c1 | ecosystem: Environmental > Terrestrial > Soil > Riparian zone | place: USA: East River... | reverse complement strand
CCCCACCGAGACCGACGAGGACACCCTCGGCATCGCCGAGCTGGCCCGCAACGTGGTCGCCATCGGCAAGAAGCACCACAAGAACCCGAGCGTCACGGTGTCGGTCGGCGGCTTCGTGCCCAAGCCGTTCACCCCGTTCCAGTGGTTCGGGCAGAACACCCGCGAGGAGCTCCACCGCAAGGTGAACCTGCTGCGCGACGCCACCCGCCGCGACCACGGCGTCCAGCTCAAGTGGCACGACCCCAAGGCCACGACGGTCGAGGGGATCATGTCTCGCGGTGATCGTCGTCTCGCGGCGGTGATCGAGGACGTCTGGCGCCACGGCGGCACGTTCCAGGAGTGGAGCGAGAAGTTCGATCTCCAGCTCTGGCTCGACGCCCTCGAGCGCAACGGCCTCACCGTCGAGGAGCTGGTGTACCGGCACCGCACCGAGGACGAGACCCTGGCGTGGGACCACCTCTCCGCCGGGCTCCACAAGGACTTCCTGTGGCAGGACTGGCGCGACGCCCTCGACGAGGTCGGGCTCGAGGACTGCCGCTGGACGCCGTGCTACGACTGCGGCGCCTGCACCGGCTACGGCATCGAGCACGTCGTCGCCAACGCCACCCCGCCCGCCGGCGGCAGCCAGGGCACCGGCCAGTCGCCCTCGGCCGTCCCCGTCATGCTCGGCGCCAAGCCCGTCGGCGAGCCGGTCGGAGCCATCTCGTGACGACGACCGAGACGGTGCTCGAGACCGACACTCCGGCCGACGCCGAGATCGAGACCGCCCCGAAGGGCCCCGGACCGCTCCAGCTGGTGAAGATCCGCATCCGCTTCTCCAAGGTGGGCAAGATCCGCTTCACCAGCCACCGCGACGTGGCCCGCATCTGGGAGCGCGCCCTGCGCCGCGTCCAGCTGCCCGTCGCCCGCTCGCAGGGCTTCTCGCCCCGACCCAAGCTCCACTTCGGCCTCGCCCTGTCCACCGGGCACGAGTCACTGGCCGAGTACCTCGACGTCGACCTGGTCGAGGGCACGACCGTCGACCTCGCCTCCCTGCCGGACCTCCTCACCCCCGCGCTGCCCCGTGGCCTGACCGCCACGGTCGCGGGCGAGGTCCCACCCGGCACCCCGTCGCTCCAGCACGCCGTCACCAGCAGTCGCTGGGAGATCGAGGTGGGCGGCCTCGATCTCCCGACGCTCGCGGCGCGGTCCGAGGTCCTCCTCGCCGCGCCCGAGATGGTGATGACCCGCCAGCGCAAGGGCAAGGACGTCACCGAAGACGTCCGCACCCACCTGCACCACCTCCAGGCCGTCGACCGCGACGGCGTCCCCCTGCTCATCACCGAGCTCGGGGCGCAGAACCGCGGCCTGCGGCCCAGCGAGCTCATCGCCCTCCTGGGCGAGGATGCCCTCGCGGCGCGAGTGTGCAGGACCCACCAGTTCACAGAGCACGACGGCATCCGGACAGAGCCCCTCGCGGCCCCGGACCCCACGCCTGCTCCGCACGCCCAGGTGCGTGCGTCATGAGAAGGGAACGCACCCATGACCGACGCCGACCAGACCCCCCGCGGGTCGACGGCCTCCCCCGAGCCCACCCCCCGGACCGAGCGCCCACCGGCCTCCGGTTCCGCCACTGCATCCGAGACGAGGTCCGACGCTCCGTCGTCCCCGCGCCCCGGTGCCGGGAACGCGTCCGACGGGCCTGACGGCTCGTCCGACTCGTCCGGTGGCGGCGGACGCCGTCGCCGCGGCTCCCGCGGCGGCCGTGGCCGCAGCGGTGGCGAGGGCGATGGCGCCCCCGACGGCGGCGACGCCGAGGGCGCGCCGCGGAGCACCGGCGCGCCCGGCGCCCGCCCGGGCCCGACGGCCTCCGACGCCGTCGCCCCGACCGGCGGTGCCCCCGCCGGTCGACCCAAGATCGGCGACACCCGCCCGGCCCCGCCGCCGGGCAGCGAGGCCGCCACCGGCGGAGGCACCGACGCCGCCGGCACCAACGAGGCCGGCGACGGCACCGCACCGGCCCGCAAGCGCCGGCGCCGGGGCGGCCGCGGGCGGGGCAAGGGTGGAGGCCAGGGCGGCGGCGCCGCCGACGGATCCGCCCCGAGCGCCAACGGCGGTGGTGGTTGCGGCGGCCGGCAGGGCGGTGGCCGCGGCGACGGCGGCGGCAACGGCGGTCGCGACGGTGGCCGGGGTGGCGGTCGCGGCGACGGCGGGGGCCGGAACCAAGGCGAGGGCCGGAACCAGGGCGGCGGTCGCGGCGACGGTCGGGGCCAGGGCCGCGGCGGTCGCAACCAGAAGCCGGTCCAGCCCGTCACCGCCGTCACCGGCGGGGCTCCGGTCGAGCTCGACGACGACGTCCTCGCCGCCCGGCGGGGCCGCGAGCGCAAGGGCAAGGCCGTGGGGCGCTACCTCATGGCCGTCCACGTCGAGCCCGAGGCCACCCAGATCGCCATCCTCGAGGGCCGCTCGCTGATCGAGCACCAGGTGTCGCGGCCGGCCGACGACATCAGCCAGATCCACGGCAACATCTACCTGGGCAAGGTCCAGAACGTGCTGCCGGGCATGGAGGCCGCGTTCGTCGACATCGGCACGCCCAAGAACGCCGTGCTCTACCGCAGCGACGCCCGCGCCGACGACGATCTCGACCAGCCCAAGCAGAAGTCGAACGCCAAGATCGAGGACATGCTGCGGGCCAAGCAGCTGATCGTCTGCCAGGTCACCAAGAACCCCATCGCCCACAAGGGCGCCCGGCTGACCCAGGAGGTCTCGCTCCCCGGCCGGTTCGTGGTCCTCGTGCCCAACAGCACGACCTACGGCATCTCCAAGCGCCTGCCCGACGACGAGCGCAAGCGGCTGCGGAACATCCTCGACAAGGTCCGGCCCAAGGGCCACGGCCTGATCGTGCGCACCGCGGCCGAGGGCGTCACCGCCTCGGAGATCGAGGCCGACGTGGCCCGGCTGGCGCTCCAGTGGCAGCAGATCGAGGCCCTCGCCGAGCGGGCCCGGAGCCAGGGCCCGTCCCTGCTCTACCGCGAGCCCGAGTCGGCCCTCCGGGTCATCCGCGAGGAGCTCAACAACGACTTCCGCAAGGTCGTCATCGACGACCGGCAGCTCTTCGAGGAGGTGCTCGACTACGTCAGCAGCATCTCGCCCGAGATGGCCGAGCGGGTCGAGCACTTCGACATCGCCGCCGAGCCGCTGCCGCTGTTCGAGAAGCACCACATCCACGAGCAGCTGCACAAGGCGCTCGACCGCAAGGTGTGGCTGCCCTCGGGCGGCTCGCTCATCATCGAGCACACCGAGGCCCTGACGGTCATCGACGTCAACACGGGCAAGAACGTGGGCAAGTCGAGCCTCGAGCAGACGGTCTACGTCAACAACCTGGAGGCGGCCGAGGAGGTCGCCCGCCAGCTGCGGCTCCGCGACATCGGCGGCATCATCGTCATCGACTTCATCGACATGGAGGTGGCCAAGAACCGCGACGACGTCATCAAGACGTTCCGCGACGCCCTGGCCCGTGACAAGACCCGCACCCAGGTCTTCGACATCTCCCAGCTGGGCCTGGTGGAGATGACCCGCAAGCGCATCGGCGAGGGCCTCTTGGAGTCCTTCGCCACCGGCTGCCCCCACTGCGAGGGCCGCGGCGTCGTCTTCGACACGTCCCTGCTCCCCAACGGCTAGCCCGGTCACTCGGTGCCTGGCACCGAGTGACCGTCAGGCGGGGTTGGGCGTGGGCCCCGGACCCCACTAATCTGGTCCGTCGGCCCTGGCGGCCCCCCGATCGACCACCCGAGACGACGAGACGACCATGGATGCAGTCATCAAGACCGGCGGCAAGCAGTACCGCGTGACCGAGGGCCAGCGGCTCGACGTCGAGAAGCTGGGCCCGGTCGACACCGAGGTCGAGCTGACCCCGCTCCTGCTGGTCGACGGTGACACGGTCCTGGCCACCCCCGACGCCCTGGCCAAGGTCACGGTGACGGCGAAGGTCGTGGCCGACTCCAAGGGTCCCAAGATCACGGGCTTCACCTACAAGAACAAGTCGAACCAGCGGAAGCGGTGGGGCCACCGGCAGCACTACTCCACGGTCGAGATCACCGGCATCACGAAGGGCTGAGGCGACATGTCGAAGACCAAGGGCGGCGGTTCCACCAGGAACGGCCGCGACTCCCAGAGCAAGCGCCTCGGCGTGAAGGCCTACGACGGCACCCTCGTGCCGGCCGGGTCGATCATCATCCGCCAGCGCGGCACCCGCTTCCACGCCGGTGACAACGTCGGGCGCGGCGGCGACGACACCCTCTTCGCCACGGCCACCGGCCGGGTGAAGTTCGGTCGGCGTCGGGGCCGCAAGCTCGTCGACATCATCGTCGACGAGGCCTAGCTCCCACCCCCAGCTCTCGAACTGGCGATCAGATCCGGCGGGAAGCCGCCGGATCTGATCGCCAGCTCGCGTTGTCGGGCTCGTCGAAGCGCCGCTGGTAGGCGGCGGCGATGGCGACCAGGGGGGCCTCGACGGACCACGCCCCCAGGGCGGCGGCCGCCGCCGGGTCGATGCCGGCGCGGGGCAGCACCCGGTCGAGGATCTGGAGGCCCAGGCGGTTCCGGGCCGCGGGCGGCAGGTGGGCCGCCCGCAGCAGGAACGACCGCACGAGGCGGTAGTCGTCGGACGTGAGCCGGGTGGCGTCGAGCCGCGCTGCCCACGGCTCCCAGCCCGGGTGGGGCACGAAGTGGCGGGGCTGGGCCCGATCCGCCCCCGCGCCCCGCTCGCGGATCACCACGGTGCCGGCGAGGTGGTCGCCCAGCCGCCGGAACCGATGGCTGGCCAGGGCGACGACCACGGCCACGGTGCCGAAGGTGAGGACGATCTCCACCAGGCCGACCAGGCCGCGGACGAGGGCGTGGCGGACCCGGATGGGCGCCCCCTCGACGGTGACGACCCGGAGCCCGAGGGCGAGCTTGCCCAGGCTGCGGCCCTTGGTGGCCACCTCCCACGCCGTGGGCCACACGACCAGCACGACGAAGAGGCCGACGGCGAGGATCACGGCGGCGAGGATGGCGCCGGCATCGCTCGCGCCGGGGTCGACGGCGGCGCCGAGGAGCCCGGCGACGGTGGCCACGGCGTAGAACACGACCGTCATGGCGATCAGGTCGATCAGGGCGGCGAGGAGGCGGCTGGCGAGCCCGGCGGCGTCGAGATCGAGCTCGACCGCCTCGGGGGTGACGATCCGGAAGCCCTGGGCGCTGCTGGCGCTGATGGTCCACCTCGCTGGTCCGGGCCCCGTGGCCCCGACCGGGTCGGGGCGCCCGGTACGGTACCGCCTCGGTGGACGTCGACCGCTTCATCGCCCAGCACGAGCCGGACTGGCTGCGGACGGCCGACCTGGCCCGGCGGGCCGGGCGGCGCCACGACCTCTCCGGCGTCGAGATCGACGAGCTGCTCCGCCGCTACCAGGACGTGTCGCTGCACCTGTCGCAGGCGCGCACGACCTACCGCGACCCGGCCCTGACCCGACGGCTGTCGACTGTGGTGGCGGCCAGCCACGCCGCCATCCACGGTGCCCGGGTGGCCCGGCTGGCCACCGTCCGCCGCTTCCTGGTCGACAGCTTCCCCGCCGCGGTGTGGACCTGCCGGCGCCAGCTGCTGGCCAGCACGATCCTGCTCTGGGGCACGGGCATCGCCCTGGCCCTCGTGTTCTGGCTGGCGCCCGACCGCATCGACCTGGTGATGCCCGAGAGCTACCAGGACACCTACGCCGAGGAGGACTTCGTGTCCTACTACTCGGAGAACCCGTCGCTCGTGTTCTTCAGCGGGGTGACGACCAACAACATCCAGGTCTCGGTGCTCGCCTACGCCCTCGGGGCGCTGGCGGTGTTCCCCGGCGCCCTGATCCTGTTCCAGAACGGCGCCGCCCTCGGGGCCGTGGCCGGGCTGTTCCTCCAGCGGGGCGAGTTCTGGTCGGTCTTCGTGGTGTACGTGCTGCCGCACGGGCTGCTGGAGCTGACCGCCATCGCGGTGGCCGGGGCGGCCGGCCTCCGGGTGGGGTGGACCATCTTCGATCCCGGCGACCGCTCGCGCCCGGCGGCGCTGGGCGAGGAGGGCCGGCGCAGCGTCACCATCGTGCTCGGGACGGCCCTGGCGTTCGTGGTGGCGGGCCTGGTCGAGGGGTTCGTCACCGGTGCCCCGGCCATCCCGCCGGCGGCCAAGATCGTCCTCGGCGTGATCGTCTGGCTGGCGTTCCTGGCCTGGATCCTGGGCCGGGGCCGTCAGGCCGTGGCCGAGGGCTGGACCGGCGCCCTCGAGGAGCTCCGGCCCACCTGGGTCCCGCTCGATCCCCTCGCCCCCGTCGCCGCCCCGCGGGCCCAGCCCGAGGTTCCCGCCGCCCTCCTCGCCGACACCGTCGAAGCCCGCATGTAGCCGAACGGGTCGCTCTGCCCTACCGGGCGTGGAGGTAGGTGTCGACGAGACGGCCGGCGAGCGTGCCGGGGGGCGCATCGACGACGGTGACACCGAGGCCGCGGAGGCGGGCGGCGAGACGGGCCCGCTCGTCGAGGGCCGAGGTCGCCGCCGCCCGGCGGTAGGCGGACTCGTCGTCGGTGGCGGGGGTGTCGGCCCACCCCTGGACCTCGGGGTCGGTGACCGAGGCGACCACCACCGACGTGTCCCGCAGGACGAGGGGCAGGGCCGGGAGCAGGGTCTGGGCGACGGTCGCCTCGGTGAGGTCGGTGGCGATGACCACCGTCGTCAACCGCTTGTGCCGGGCCTTGGTGTGGCTGAGGGCCCGGCGGTGGTCGGTCTCGACGAGGGCCGGCTCCAGCTCGTAGGTGGCCTCGACGACGCGGGCCAGCTGGTCGGGCCGGTGCGAGGGCGGGAGCGAGGCCCGGACCAGGTCGTCGTAGGCCACCACGCCGACCCCGTCCTCCAGCCCGGTCGCCACCGTGACCAGGGCGAAGGTGGCGTCGAGGAGGTGCTCGAGACGGGGCACGTCGCTGATCCGCCCGGCCGTGGTCCGCCCCACGTCGACGAGGACCATGATCGTCTGGTTGCGCTCGGCCCGGAAGGTGCGGACGATCGGGCGCCCGGCGCGGGCGGTGGCGTTCCAGTCGATGCGCCGGAAGTCGTCGTCGGGGCTGTACTCCCGGAGCTGGTCGAAGTCGGTGCCGGTGCCCGGGAGGCGGACGGTGCGGACGCCGAGCTCGAGCTTGCGGGCCTGGGCCAGCCGGAGCTCGGCGTCGGCCCGGCTGGGGAAGGCGGGCACGACCTTGAGCGCCCCCGGCACCGACACCGCCCGCTGCCGGGCGGCCAGGCCCAGCGGCCCGATGCTGCGCACGACAACCTCGGCGGGCCGGAAGCGTCCCCGCCGGCCGGGCCGGATGCGGGTGTCGACCCGGGCCTCGCTGCGGGCGGGGACCGTGACCCGCCACCGGCGGGTGTCGGCCCGCAGCGACGGGGCCAGCTCGTCGGCCACGGCCAGCCGGAGCCTCCGCCCGGTCGGGTTGCGGAGGACGAGGGCCGACCGGGCGGTGCCGCCCAGCGCCACCTGGGCCGGGAGGTCACGCCCGACCTCGACCACCCGGGGGCTGGCGGCCAGCACCACGTCGAGGAGCGCCAGGCCGACGACGGCGACGGTGGGCAGCCACCAGGGGAAGGGCAGGTCGTCGGGCAGGGCCAGCCGCAGGGCGACCAGGGCCAGGAAGACGAGCGCCAGCCGCCGGGTCCCGGCCGGCAGGATCCCCGGGCGCGACGATCCGGCCGGCGCCGCCGGGTCCCGGTCGTCGACGGCCGGATCGGCCCCCGACGAGGCACCCGTGGGCGGGGTGGCGACGGCGGTCATCAGCGGGGGGCGGGCACCGTGGCCAGCAGCCCGTCGATCACCCGGTCGGGCGTCAGGCCCTCGAGGGCGGCCTCGGGCCGGATCTGGAGCCGGTGGCGCATCGCCGGCTTGGCCACCGCCTTGACGTCGTCGGGCGTGACGAACTCGCGCCCCGACAGCCAGGCCCACGCCTTGGTGGCGTGGAGGAGGGCGGCGGCGCCGCGGGGCGAGACACCGAGGGCGACCGACGGGGCCTCCCGGGTGGCCCGGGCCAGCTGCACCAGGTAGGTGATGACGACGTCGTCGACCCGGACGGCGCTGACCGCCTGGCGGCCCCGCTCGATGTCGGCGACCGAGGCGACCTGGCGGACACCGGCCGAGGCCGGGTCGTGGACGTCCATGCCGGCGTTGTGACGGCGGAGGATGGTCACCTCGTTCTCGCCCGACGGGTAGGGCACGACCACCTTGAACAGGAAGCGGTCGAGCTGGGCCTCGGGCAGGGGGTAGGTGCCCTCGTACTCCACCGGGTTCTGGGTGGCCACCACGACGAAGGGCTCGGGCAGGAGCCGGGTCACGCCGCCCACCGACACCTGGCGCTCCTCCATGGCCTCCAGCAGGGCGGCCTGGGCCTTCGGTGGCGTCCGGTTGATCTCGTCGGCCAGCAGGAGGTTGGTGAAGATCGGCCCCTCGCGGAAGGTGAAGTCGGTCCCGCCCTCGAGCACGAGCTGGCCGGTGACGTCCGAGGGCAGCAGGTCCGGGGTGAACTGGATCCGGTTCACGTCGAGGTCGAGCGTGGCCGCCAACGTCTTGACCAGCAGGGTCTTGGCCACGCCGGGCACGCCCTCGAGGAGCACGTGGCCCCGCACGAGGAGGGCGGCGAGCAGGCAGGCCAGCACCGGGTCCTGGCCCACGACGACCTTGCCGACCTCGGTGCGGATGTCGCGGACGACGTCACGGCCGGCTCCTCCACCGGCGTCCTTGGCCAGCGCCGGCGGTGCGGGCGGGGCCGTGCCGGGAGCGCCGGGCTGCGGCGGCCCGGCGGGGCCCGACGGGGCGTACGGGTCGGAGGGGCCGGGTGGGCCCGACGGCGCGTACGGATCGGGTGGATCCGGCCGGGCGTACGGGTCGGGCGGGGGACCGGGGGGATGGGCGTCGGTCACGGGGAGAGCTCCCTTCGGAGGCGGTCGAGGTGGGTCGAGGTGGCGACCAGGGCGGCCTCGTCGACCACCGGGGCGAGGAGGGCGGCGTGGACCAGGCCGACATCGGCGCCGGCCCGGGCCTGGAGGGCGGCGGCCAGCTCGCCGGGCGGCGGGTCGGCGCCCAGGCCGAGGGCCAGGCCCAGGTCGCGGCGGGCGCGGCGGCGGAGGCGCTCGGCGGCGTCGGCCACGTCGCCGTTGCGGTCGAGGAGGTGGCCGGAGGCCAGGACCAGGTCCGATGCCGGGAGGGGCACGGGCAGCTCCTCGACGACGGGGCGGCCGAGGCGGCGGGCCCGGATCAGGCCCCAGGCCAGGAAGGCGATCACCAGCTGGGTGACGGCCTGGGAGCCGCGGAGCGGCAGGGCGCCGAGCACGGTGCCGTCGCCGGCCTCGCCCTCGTCGCCGATGAACCGGTTGGGGTCGAGGATGCGCACGTCGACGCCCTCCGACGGGGCGAGGAGGGCGGCTGCCAGCACGGCGTTGTCGGCCTCGTCGAGGCTGTCGTTGGCGAGGACGAGGGGGGAGGCGAGGGCGACGACGAGGCCGGCGCCCCGCGCCGTGACGACGAGAGCGGCGGCCTGCTCCTCGCTCGTCGGGTCGACGAAGCAGCGGTTGGCGTCGCCGGTGCCGGCGTAGACGGCGGGCAGCCCGGGGTCGAGGAGGGAGACGTCGTCGAGGGCCCGCAGGGAGCAGTCGCCGGGGTTCGAGACCGACCGGGCGGTGAACGCATCCTCGATCGACCGCGGGGCGAGCGCCGCGCCCGGGTCGGCCAGCACGAGGGTGCCGCCGTCGTCGACCCACCGGCGGAGGTCGTCGGCGGAGTCGCCCGACAGGGTCTCCCGGAACACCAGGGCGATGTCGTCGTCGGCGTCGGGCACGCCGCCGACCCGGACGTCGGCGCCCTCCTGGCGCAGCAGCTCGACCAGGGCGGCGGCACCGTCGGGCCCCGTGCCCCGGGGGCTGAACGGGGGCAGCGAGTAGCGGTCCTGGGTCGGGTTCGACAGCAGGAGGATGGCCACGAGGGCGATGACGACGAGCCCGCCGCCGATCAGGCCCCGGCGCCGGGTCATCGGTCGTCGCCGTCGTCGAGGGCCGGGGCGGCGGCCCGGCGGGGGGCGGCGGCGAGGGCGCGGGCGGCCAGGTCGCGGGCGGCGGTCGACTGCTCGGGGCCCGCCGTCTCGCCACCGAACCACACCCGCTCGAACAGGTCGGCGACCGCCCCGAAGGCGGGGACCAGTGCCGGGGCCCGCTCGGCCACGTCGGTCCGGAGCTCGCCGGCGGTGCGCCCGGGCGTGTCGGCGACGAGGTCCCGGCGGGCGAGGCTGGTGGTCAGGGCGCGGAACCGGGCCCGCACGGCTCCCCGGTGGTCGCCGGCCCGCTCGCACCGCTCGGCCTCGGCCTCCCACTCGTCGGGGGTGCGCAGCGGGGTGACGTCGACGTCGACGTCGGCCTCCTCGTCCGGGGCCCTCCGGGTGCCCTGGGCCCGGACGACGACGTAGACGAGGCCGGCGAGGCCCCCCAGCACCACCACGCCGAAGA
>Ga0193706_1001461_pt1 | contig 10536 bp, 9 predicted proteins | sample U3c1metaG_FD_160130 | JGI IMG/M metagenome (GOLD analysis project Ga0193706, IMG submission 160130) | Soil microbial communities from a riparian zone of the East river system, Colorado, United States - U3c1 | ecosystem: Environmental > Terrestrial > Soil > Riparian zone | place: USA: East River... | reverse complement strand
GACATTGACGGCGACGTTCAAGACGAAGGACGTCTTGCCCATGCCGGGGCGCGCCGCCACGATGGTGAGCTCTCCGTCGTGGAGACCTGCCGTCTTGCCATCGAGCCTTTCGAAGCCGGTCGGCACGCCGGTGATGCGCTCGCCGCGCCGCGCGAGCTCGGTGATCTGTTCGAAAACGCTGCGGATGATGGGCTCGATCCGCTGGACACTGCTCGCTTCCGGCGTGCGGGCGATTTCGTAGACTGCCTGTTCCGCGCCGTCGATGAACTGCTGCACTTCTCCGACGTCGCCGTAGCCCTCGGCCGCGACCCGCTGACACGTCGCGATGAGCTGACGAACGCGCCACTTTTCCCGAACCATCCGGGCGTACGTCTCGATGTGCGCTACCGAAGGAACTGCATCGACGAGCTGTGCCAGGTACGCACTACCGCCCACCTGCGCGAGCCGCTCACGGTCGCGAAGCATCCCGGCCACGCTCACCACGTCGATGGGTGTTCCCTGCGACGAGAGCTCGACCGCGACTTCGTAGATGCGGCGATTGGCCTCCGAGTAGAAATGTTCGGCGCGAAGCAGCTCCAGCACCTTATCGAGCGCGTCCCGCTCCAGCAGGATGGCCGCGAGAACCGCCGCTTCCGCATCCAGGTCGTGGGGCGGAATACGCCCAGCAACCGGTGTCGGCGCGGGCGGCTCGAAAGAGCGTGCGTGGGCTTGTCGGCCGTTCATCCAACCTCCTCAATCATGCGCGCTACCCGTGGTCGGTGGTGGATCAGGCAATGTCCGAACATGCCGCCCGCTTTCGCTTGCATCCGTTTTTTTTGTCCCTGGCTACGCCACCGGATGGTCACGGCTTCCTCGCAAGTTTTCCCCAACCCAGACCTCCAAATGACGAAACCCCCCGGCCGCTTTCAATTCGAGCGACGGGGCGTAACGAGCGACGCGACGAGAAATCGACTCATACATTTTTCGCGCGCTCCGATCAACACCGATCGCGGACGCAGCGCTACGCATTCTCGATCGTCAGCGGCTCTCCGCACTTGATCTCTTTCTCGAGGATGCCCACCCCCGTCCGTGCTCGCCGCCTCCGGCGGCTCCGCGCGGCCGCCCCCTCCCCAATCGCCGGCCAAGCCGGCTCAGGGAGGGGTACACGCGCGTCGGCGCGATATGCGAGCACGCGACGCACTGTGACGCTGACGAGGTTCGCATCCCATCTCTCCCCTCATGCAGCAAGCGCGCGGCCTCCTTCGGACGAAGGCAGCGTCGCTCACCATAGACCGCGCACGGACGGGGTGGGCATCGTCAGCGTGGCAGTGGGAGCGCTTTTTCGCGCGCGAGCCCTCCTCGAGAGCCATGGTAAGGTCCGCCCCGTGCCGAAGCGTTCGCCGCTCCTACCGATTTTTCTCATCGTTCTGGTCGACATTTTCGGCCTCACCATCATCATCCCGCTGCTTTCGATCTACTCCGAGCATTTCGGCGCAACGCCGCTGCAGGCGACCCTTCTCGTCTCGGTTTATGCGCTGTGTCAGCTCGTGTCGGCGCCCCTGCTCGGTAAGGCGTCGGACCGGTTTGGGCGAAAACCGCTCCTCGTGGCGAGCCAAGTCGGAACGTTCCTCGGATTTCTCCTCCTCGCGCGGTCGACGGCGCTCTGGATGGTCTATCTGTCCCGCGTCATCGACGGCGCGACGGCGGGAAATATTTCGCTCGCGCAGGCGTACATCTCGGACAACACCGAGGCCAAAGACCGGACGAAATCGTTCGCGCTCATCGGCATTGCGTTCGGGCTCGGATTCTTCGTGGGCCCGTTTCTCACCGGATTCCTCGTTCACTACGGCCTTTCCGCGCCGATCTATGCAGCGTCGGCGATGTCATTTGCCAGCATCGTGTGCACGCTCGTCCTTCTCCCTCGCGCGCAGCGGCCGCCGCAAGCCGCGCCGAAGCCAGACGTCGGCCCAGGGGGGCAACGCCTCGCCATCTTCGAATGGAAGGCATATGCCCCCTACTTCACTCGCCCCGTCCTGAGCGGGCTGCTGGCGCAATTTTTCTTTTACGCCCTCTGTTTTTCCACGTTCACGTCGGGCTTCGCGCTTTTCGCCGAACGGCGGTTCACATGGGAGGGGCATCCCGTAACGCCGCGGGAGATAAGCTACCTGCTCGGCTACGTGGGCCTGCTCGGTATCGTCTTGCAGGGCTTTCTCATTGGCAAGCTCGTCAAACGGTTCGGCGAATCGGCGCTCGTATCGGCGGGCTTCATTTCACTCATCGTCGGTTACGTGATCCTAGGGCCCTGTCGCGACATCCCCACACTCCTTCTCGTCTCGACCATTTCCTCGTTCGGCAACGGTGTGCTGCGCCCGACGCTGAGCAGCCTCGTCTCCCAAAACGCCGGCCCCACCGAGCAAGGTGTCGTTCTCGGATTGAACCAAGGCCTGAACTCGATCGCGCAGATCCTGGCGCCGATCTTGGGCGGCGTGCTGATCGGGCAGTCGCAGCTGACGCTCTGGGCGTGGGTCGCGGCGGTGGCGGCGTTGGTCGGGTACCTGCTCGCACGTTGGGGTTCCGCTCTGATTCCGCACATGCAAGGTCGCGCGCGAACGCCGACCGCGTAGCGCCGACGTCGCCCGCGCGGACGACGGCCCACCGCACATCGGCAGTCGGCGCCCGCGCGTGGGGACATGTAAACGCTCAAAAGGCCGTCTTGCGGAAACTCAATCAGCAAGGCCGTATCGGGTGTTTTATCTTTGTCATGCCTAGCTCATTGCACCGACAGCTTCTCGGTCATGTCCTCGCGGCCCTCGGCCTCGGGTCGACATTTGTCGCGCTAACTGGTTGCGACAGCGACGTCACCGACGCCGGCAATTCGCTTGGCGACGCGGCGGCGGAGCCATCTTCGACGCCTATCGACGCATCTCAGTCCGACGCCCCCGGCAAACCACCCATCATCGTCATCGTCACCCCGCCGACATCCGATGCCGATATCGATGCTGGAAGGTATTGTCGCGCGCTCGTCATCAGTCGAGATTCCACGCCCGAAAACGTTCTCTGTCCGTCCGCTGACGCCGGTGACGCGGCGATTCCGGGGAGGCGCACGCGAGCGTGCCTTCCTGCGCCGCCCAGAGGCCAGTCGTGCAGCGATACTTACGGCGAATCGTGCATTCTCAATACGTACAGTTGCGGCCTTGCGACATACGCGCAGCGTGTGCTCTGTGGACCGTTGTCCGGCCCCGCCGATACATGTTGTTACATCACGGAAGGATCTTGCCCAGTCGGGCGACCGTTCGTCGTTTCCGGCGTCGCCCGCCTCGCGCCCGCCGCGAACGAGGCAACGTGGGCGGTATCGCTACAACCTGACGTCGCAACGCTCGACGGCGCGACGCGCGCCGCGCTTGCCGAGGTGTGGATCCGGGAGGGGCTCGCCGAGCATGCATCCGTCGCATCGTTCGCGCGTTTCGTCCTCCAATGCCTTACCGTCGGCGCCCCCGCCGACATCGTGCAAGGTGCGCAGCAAGCGTGCGCCGACGAAATCGAGCACGCGCGCATCGCGTTCGGCTTGGCGACCGCCTACGCCGGCCATTCGGTCGGACCAGGCCCGCTCGCCGTGGCGGGAGCGCTCGACGAAACCCTCGACGCCGCGGACATCGCCTGCAGCGTCGCCGCCGAGGGCTGCATTGCCGAGCTCGTTTCAGCGAGCCTGATCGCCGCCGCCCGTGACGCGGCGCGCGACACCGTCGTCAAAGCGACGCTGGCACGAACCGCCGAGCAGGAGCTCGCGCACGCGCTCCTGGCCTGGCGCTATCTCGCTTGGGCGTTTCGCGCGGGCGATACACGCCTGCGCGATCGCGTCGCGCGCGTGTTCGATCGAGCGCACCAGCACATCGGCTTTGGCGCGCAAACCTCATTACCGGCGGACCCGGATCGAATGCGCGCGCACGGCTATCTCGCGGTCGACGAGCGGCGCCGCATCGCCAATGCCGTCCTCGCAGACGTGATCCGCCCCGCGGCGCACGCGCTCTTTGCCGCGCCCCGAAGGGACGAGGCGCGCCCCGCCGCTCGAGTCACGTAGCCCCGCGTTGCTGCGGCGGTTCAGCACCGCTTGCCGCGATTCTCGCCAGACGCGGGAGTGCCCTCCGCCGGAGAGCAGCTCCGGCGGAGGTCCTTTCGGGCCGTCAGGTTTTCGCTGTGACTTCGACCTTGAACGTGGCCGTGACGTCACCGAGCAACTTGGCCGTCACCGGGAAGGTTCCCGCTGTCCGGATAGGCTCGGCGAGCTCGATGCGTTTGCGATCGATATCGAAGCCCTTTTCCTTGAGCGCCGTCGCGATGTCCTTGGTCGTCACCGACCCGAACAGGCGATCTTCGTCGCCGACCTTGCGTGTGATCGTCACCGTCACCGCGCTGATCTTTTCGGCGAGGGTCGCGGCCTCGCCGCGCGCTTTGGTAGCCGCCGCCGCGGAAATGCGCTGTTGGTGCTCGACCTGCTTGATGTTGTGGACCGTGGCCGGCACGGCCAAGGAGCGTGGGATCAAATAGTTTCGCGCATAGCCGGGGCGCACGCGTACGAGCTCCCCACTTTTGCCGAGGTTCTTTAGATCCTGATGCAGAATGACTTGAATCGTCGCCATGGTGAAGCCTTAATCCGTGACGGTGAACGGCAAGAGCGCGATGGTGCGCGCTCGCTTGATGGCCAAGGTCACCTTGCGCTGGTGGCGCGCGCAGTTACCGGAAATCCTGCGCGGAACGACCTTGCCGCGATCGCTGATGAAGTACTTCAGCGCCTGCGGGTCCTTGTAGTCGATGATGACGGCCTTATCTGCGCAGAACTTGCAAACGCGTTTGCGCGCGCCGCGCCGGCGCCCAGGGGCGTCGGCATTCAAGTCCGGCGTACGGCCGAAGTCCTTGTCGTCGCCGAAGTCGATGTTGCGCTGGCTCATGACTTCTTCTCCTCGTCGACTGCGGTTTTGGCCGGCTCTTCCGGAGCGGCAGCTGGAGCGGCAGCGGGAACAGCAGCAGCGGCAGCGGCGGCCGCAGCGGCGGCGGCCTTGGGCGCCGTCCAATCCTCGTCCAGCTCTTCGGGCACTTCGTCGCCGAACTCAGGATCGGCAGGCGGGCGCGGTCGCTCCTCGGGAGCCTCGATGAGGCCCAGCATGCGCTCGCGTGACTCTTCTTTCTCTTCCTCGGGCATGAGCTCGATGCGTGCGAACTTCACTTCCTCGGGGTCGACCGCGACGGTGTCGACTTCGACTTCGTCGCGCAGGAGCACCGTCTGGAACTTCACGACCGTGTCGAGCATGCGCAGGTTGCGCTCGAGCTCACTCACGACCGCGCCACCACCGAGATACTTGAGGTAGTAGTAAACGCCGCGTCGCTGCTTGGCGACCGTGTACGCGAGCTTGCGGCGGCCCCAGGTCTCGACCTTGACGAGCTTGCCGTTTTCGCGCGCCACGACTTCTGCGACGCGCCCGGCGACCTTGTCGGCGCCGTCGGGATCGACGTCCTGTCTCAGGACGTAGATGGTTTCGTATTCTCTGGCGCGCTTGTGCGCCTCTGCCGTTGTTGCCATTGCGATGCGATCTCCTCGTGGACTACGGCCCCGGGGACGTTTGCCCCGGAGCAAGGAGCCGTACGGCACCATGCCGTGCGGTCAGTGAATCAAGCGGCAAGCGTGCCGCCTGTTTTCCTTCTTCCGTCCCGCCGCTGCCCGCGCTACCGTTTCCACTCGGGCGCTTGGGGCGGGTGTTGATCTCGTTCATGGCGCGTTCGAGGCCGTCGCTCAGAATTTTGCGTACGGCGGCGACGCCGCGGGTCACGATGTCAGGAACCTGCGCGCGCTCCTCGGCGGAGAAAGCCGAGAGAAGAAAGTCGGCGACCTCACCGCTGAAGCTCGGCGGCGGTCTGCCGACGCCCATGCGCACGCGCACGAAATCGGCGTTCCCGAGGTTCTGGATGAGCGACCTGATGCCATTGTGCCCTGCGTGACCGCCTCCCAACTTCACGCGCACCTCCCCGAAAGGGAGATCGAGCTCGTCGTGCAGCACGATCACATCGCCCGGCGCGGCGTGAAAAAATGCCGCCGCGCCCTGCACGCTGCGCCCCGACTCGTTCATGTACGTTTCGGGGCGCAAGAAAATGCATTCGAGCGCGCCGACGGTCCCCTTGGCAAACTCCCCCTGAAACTTCTTTTTGAAACCGCCCGGGATCGTCGCGTGCGTGCAAAGCTCGTCGAGCGCGAGCCAGCCGAGGTTATGGCGCGTGGACGCGTATTCGCGCCCCGGATTACCGAGGCCGACGATGAGGGGGGTTCCCTCGCGGCTCGCTCCGGGGCGCGACATGGCTTACTTCTTCTTGTCCTTGGCTGGCGCGGCTTTCTTGTCGTCTTTGCCACCCGCCGCGTCCTTGCCCCCCGGGGCAGCGGCCGTCGCGCCCGCCGCGGTAGCCGCAGGCGTCGCGCCCGGGGCTTGGGAGCCGCCCGCAACCGCTCCAGGCGTAGCAGCTGCTGCCTCGACGTCCTCGGCCTTCTCTTTCTCCGGGGCCACGACACCGGCCACCGTCTGGTCGGCGGGCAGCCGCACCGAAACGCCTGGCGGCAGCGTCAGATCGGCGGTCTTCACGTGGTCGCCGAGATTGAGTGCCGTCACGTCGTGCTCGATGACGACCGGAATCTGTTCGGGCAGCGATCGGATCGGAAGGCGCCGGTACACCTGACGCAGGATTCCGCCGAGCACGACGCCTGCCGCTTTCCCCTTACAGATGAACGGGACCTCGACGTCGACCGGTTGGTCGAGCTGGATCTCGACGAAGTCGGCATGCAAAGGCTCGCGGGTCACGGGATGCACCGTGTATTCGCGAAGCAGCACCGTCAGCTTCTTCTGCTCGACGCTGAGCTCGACCACGGAGTTCTGTCCGTGCGCGCTCTTCAAGATGTCGGTCAGGCCGCGCGGTGTCACCGCCAGCGATACGCTGGGCAGCTGTTTTCCGTAGGCAATGGCGGGAATGCGGCCTTCGCGGCGCAGGCGACGAGCCGAAGTCTTGCCCGACTGGTTTCGCAGGTTGGCGTCGAGCTTGATGATGTCCATGAGCGTTCTCCGATGGTTCGCGGCGAAGGAGCGCCGCTGCGCGTCCCCTGTAAGGCGGGGGTTAGACGAAAAGCGAGCTCACCGAGTCGCTGTTGTGGATCCGCCGAATCGCCTCACCCAAGAGACGGCCAATCGAGATCTGCTTGATCTTGCCCGACTGGGCCGCCTCGGGCGAGATGGGGATGCTATTGGTAAATACGACTTCTGCAAGCGGAGAATCGACGATCCGCTGCACGGCGGGGCCCGAGAGGACGGCGTGGGTCGCGCAGGCGACGATTCGACGGGCCCCGTGGGCCTGCAGGGCCCGGGCGGCATTGCAGAGGGTGCCCGCCGTATCGACCAGGTCGTCGACGATGATGCAGTCTTTGCCCTCGACGTCGCCGATGAGGTGCATGACTTCGCTCTCGTTCACCCGTTCCCGGCGCTTGTCGATGATGGCGAGCGACGCGTCGAGACGCTTCGACCAGGCCCGCGCGCGTTCGACGCCCCCTGCGTCGGGCGACACCACGCAGGCCGAGCTGTCGAAATGCTTCTTCAGGTAGTCGTCGAGGAAGACGGGCAGCGCATAGAGATGATCGAACGGAATATTGAAAAAGCCCTGGATTTGTCCAGCATGCAAGTCGACGCACAAGACGCGGTTGATGCCCGAGGAGACCATCAGGTCGGCGCACAGCTTGGAGGTGATGGGGGTGCGAGGGGCGACCTTGCGGTCCTGTCGCGCGTACCCGTAATACGGGACCACGGCGGTGATCGATCCGGCCGACGCCCGTCGGAGCGCGTCGGCGAGGATGAGCAGCTCCATCACGTTGTCGTTCACCGGCGAACAGGTCGGCTGGATGACGTAAGTGTCGACACCGCGAACGTTTTCGCGAATCTCGCAGAACGTTTCACCGTCGCTGAAGCGCGAGACGCGGACTTGGCCGAGGGGCATCTCGAGAACCTGCGCGATCTCTTGAGCCAGCGCGGGATTCGCGTTGCCCGAGAAGATGCAGACCTTCTTGAACACGAGGTGCCTCCGAAGATGTAGCTGCCGTTCCACTCCACGCGTGGACTCGGCGATTTCCCGAGGAAAGTGCCCTCGAGAGGGCGCGGACAAGTAGCAGGACGGTCCGATTATGTCAATGACACGATAACACGATCAGCGCGGCCGCGCCGCCCCTCTTAGGCAGTCATCTCGCTGCTTTCCGACCTTTCGCGCGCTCCTCGGCGCCTTCCCATCGAAGCGCAAAAGCGCCTTCCGCCTTGGGTGCGGCACCGTCGACGACGGCGTAATAGAGGCCCGGCTCGAGCACGCTCACGAGCGACACGGTGGCGGCGTCGTCGGACGCCTCCGCGCATTTCAGCTCACTCGGGTCGTCGCTGCACACCCGCCGGAGCGAGAGGACGCCGCGGAAACCTTGCGTCTCGAGCGAGAGCCGCACGCCCATCCTGCGGGGCACGGAAAAGCGGTACACGCGGTCGGCAGCACCTTGGGAAAGCGAGCGAACGCCGCACGCGCTCGAAAACTTGTCGGCCGCCCCGGCCGTCGTTCCCGTTTCTTTGTGCTGAAAGGCGAGGAGCGGCACCCGTGCGCACGCGGCTTCGACATCGACCATGTCCCTCACGCGGTAGGCGAGGGCGAAGCGGCCGAGGGAGTCGGCCCGCGCCCCATCGACCACCAAAAAAGCGGGCCCGGGCTCGACCACGCGATCGACGAGCAGACCGCACGCCATCTCCGTCGTGCGTTCGCCACACGCTCGCTCGAAAGCGAGCGCGTGGCTCGACTCGTCGCCGACGAGTCGAGCCGTGACCCGCGAGCGCCGCGCCAGGTCGAGACGGTAAACGACGTCGGCAGCGCCGCCCGGCGCGCAAGAGATGGGCACGTCGTCCTTGGCTGCGAATGTGTCGCCTTCGACCCGCCCCGCCGTCCCCGTCAGCTGCACGGCATCGCCGCAGCCGTCGCCGGGGGTAGCGCCGAGCGATCGCGTGGTGCCCTCGACCGCCGTCTCCGCGGACAACGTGAAACCGCCAGGGATCCCCTCGTCGGAGCTGTCCGCGAAAACCCAATACGCGCCTGCGTCCAGCACCCCAGCCCACGCTGCCTCGTCGTCGTGGAATCCGGCGTCGGCGCACCCCACCTCGCTCGCGGGATCTTCACAGAAGCGCCGCACGTGAACGACGGGGCGGAAATCGGCGGACTTATGCAGAAAGCGCACGCGCGATCGCGTCGCGAGGTCGAAGCGAAAGGGCGCGTCGATTCCCTTCGCCTCGCGCCCGCACGTTGCGTTCACGTTGTCGAAGCCGTCATTCAGGGCGCCCACCACCCTCGACGATGCGACGAGCGGGCGCGCATTGCGACAGACGTCGGCCAGCGTGGGTGCGTCGCGGGACAGGACTTGCAAGCGATAAGACCCCGTCTCGTCGCCGTAACCATCGACAAAGACGAAGTAGGTGCCCGCGTCGAGCACGGCATCGATGCGCGAGCGCTTGGGGCCCGCATCGTCGTTGCATTTCACTTCCGCGGCATCGTCGCTGCAGTCGCCCTGACGGACATAGAGCACGGTGTCGAATTCGGCCGACAGCTCGATCACGACGCGCTGACGCGTCGCCAAGTCGAGACGGTACACACGTTCGTGTCCCCCGGCGCTCCCGGCGCAGCTCCCTTCCGCGTCATCGGTGCCTTCTTCCGTGCTTCCGGTGTAGACGTGGCCCGGCGCGATCACGGTGGGCGCGCTGCACGTGCCGCCCGAGGCGAGCTCGCCGCTGCTCTTATCGCTGGGCGGCTCTCCGCCGGTCCAGCTCGAGACGAGGTACTCCCCTGCCCCGTGCGCCATACGCAACCGCACGGCGTAGGCGCCCGGGCGATCGACGCAGCTGCGCAGCACGGCTTGCACGTCGCGCGACGTCTCCTCGGCGACGATCTTCCCCTCCGGATCGAGCAGCTGCAGCGCGAGGTCGTCGACGCCCGTTCCCCCCACGGCAACGACGGCCAGGCATGTCGCGGGGAGGGCGAGCCCAATCTTGATCTCTTGTCCTTCCGCCAGCGTCCCCTGGCTCACGGGGCCCGCTTGGTAGAGCCCCATGGCGTGCATCACGTTGTGGACCGCGAAAAAGCGCGCGGCGGGATCGGTACCCCGGCTCGGGCCACACGACGCCATCGCTGCGACGGCGAGTAACGCTGCCCGGACAAAAGCAACGCCGCGCAGCACGATCGACCGCCGCGCTCAGCGATAGGGATTGCGCGGAATGTCGTCGGGCGGCGGAGATGGTGTCGGAGTGGGGTTCGCCGGCCGCGTGGGAGGAGGACGGCGGACCACGGGAGGCGGCGTCACCGGCGGCAGCTGTGTGACCGGCAGCGGTTTGCCAGGTGGCCGTGCCTGTACGACGGGCGCCGGTGTCGGCGCGACAGGGGCGGGCGGCGGTACGGCCGTCTCGGCAGCGGACGCCGAAGGCGCGGCGGGCGGCGTTGGGACGACCGGTAGCGCAGGCG
>Ga0193706_1001460_pt1 | contig 10538 bp, 8 predicted proteins | sample U3c1metaG_FD_160130 | JGI IMG/M metagenome (GOLD analysis project Ga0193706, IMG submission 160130) | Soil microbial communities from a riparian zone of the East river system, Colorado, United States - U3c1 | ecosystem: Environmental > Terrestrial > Soil > Riparian zone | place: USA: East River... | reverse complement strand
ACGCACCACATCGGCTGCGTCAAGACCGTCGCGGACCGCGTCGCGCTGCTCGACGGCGGCAAGCTCAATTTCCTCTCGACACCGGCCGAGTTCTTGTCCTCGCAAGAAGAGCGGCTGGTGCGCTTCCTCGGCGACCGGATGGATTAGGGATTCTCATGTCTCACACACGACAGCTCATGCTCGGTGCGTTCTTCGTGATCGTGCTCGGAATCCTCGGGTACTACACGCTGTTCATGACCGAGTTCTCGCTGTTCAAGAAGTCGTACCCGATCGTAGTGCACTTCGCGGAAGCGAGCGGACTGCGGCAAGGCGACTCGGTGCGCGTGGCAGGCTTGCGCCAGGGCCGCGTCAAGTCAGCGGTGTTCGACAAGACCAAACCGCTCGATCAACGCATCACGGTGACGTTGAAAATGGACGAGGCGCTGGAATTGCGCCAAGGCTTCATGATCGCGATCCAGGACTCGACCTTGCTCGGCGGCAAGTTCGTGGCGATCGATCCGGGCCCGGCGAACGGAATTCCGCTGGCGGATTACGACAATCTGCAAGGCACGATCGCGCGCAACGCGCTGGCCGCGCTCGGGGATCTTGTCGACGAGAACAGTCAAGGCGTCACGAGCATCGTGGCCAAGCTCGAAACCGTGGTCAGCGATCTGCAAGCGGGCAAGGGCACGTTCGGGCGGCTCCTGGGCGACGAGGAGCTCGCGGCGACGGTCCGCGACGGGTTTGCGAAATTCCAGCGCACCGCGGACAACCTGGCGCTGCTCACCGACGACGTGAAGGCGGGCAAGGGCTCGATCGGCCGCCTGTTCACCGACGAGGAGCTGGCCAAAAAGCTCGGCGAGATCGGCGATCGCCTGGCGAAGATCACCAGCGATTTCGAAGCGATCTCCAAGAACCTGGCCGAGGGCAAGGGCGCTCTGGGGCTCCTGATCAACGACGAGAAGACGAAGGAAGAGTTCGCCAAGGCGATCGAATCCATCCGCGGCATCGCGGACAAGATCAACAACGGCGAAGGCACACTCGGCCGCCTGGTCACCGATCCGACCATGGCCAATGACCTGCAGGAACTGATCGCCGGCCTGCGCCGCGGCGACGGCACGCTCGGCAAGCTGTTCACCTCGAGCGAGGTCTACGACAAGCTCGCCAAGGTCGTGGACGACCTCTCGGTGGCGAGCGACGCGATCCGCAACGGCAAGGGCAGCATCGGCAAGCTGGTCATGGACGACGATCTCTACGTCGAGATCCGCAAGGCCATCCTCACGATCAGCGGCGCGCTCGAGGAATACCGCGAAGCCGCCCCGATCACCGCCTTCACCTCCGTCCTCTTCAGCGTCTTCTAAGTACCCGGTATTCCACCGCCATTTTTTACACGGCGTGTAAAAAATGGTGGTGGAATACCGGGTACCGAGCGGGTCTACCGGGTGCCGAGCAGCTTCTCGATCCACTTGCCGATCTGGTCGGCCTCGAGGTTGACGCGTTGGCCGGGGCGGGCGGAGCCGAGGCTGGTCGCGGTGAGCGTGGTCGGAATTACGGCGACGGTGAATTCGCCGCGCTGGGGCGCAACGACGGTCAAGGAGATGCCGTCGATGGCGACGCTGCCCTTGTCGATCAGGTAGCGCTCGACGGCGGGCGGCGCGCGGAAATGCAGGACGCGGCCGCCGTCTTTCGAATCGGCCTGGCCGAGCAACTCGCCCGTGGCATCGACGTGGGCCGAGACGAGGTGACCGCCGAGGCGATCGGCGAGCTTGACGCTGCGCTCGAGGTTGAGCGGCCGGCCGGCCTCGAGCTCGCCGAACCAGGTGCGCGCGAGGGTCTCGGCCGATAGGTCGAAAATCAGCTCGCCCTCGACTTCCGTCGCGACGGTCAGGCAGCAACCGCTGACCGCGATGCTCTCCCCCGCCTGGACCGGGTCCGCGCGATCGCTGCGCCAGGGATTCGCGAGGGCCAGGCGCATCCCGCTGCCCAGGCGTTCGACTCGCGAGCAGGGGACGCAGTGCGAGATCAGGCCGGTGAACATGGGAAGCGGGCCTGGGATCCTCCGCGCGGGCAGGCGCGGGAGCAAGTCCACACCCCGTCCGGGAGCCCAAATCCTTGACGCGTCGGGGGGCCAGCCGTACCCTGCTGGGCCTTTCAACTGGGGGGCAACGTGCCGCTCTTTGTCATCCTGACCTTGTTTCCCGACGCCGTCGAGGCGTACGCCCGGGAGAGCATTCTCGGCCTCGCCCAGGACAAGGGTCTGGTCAAGATCCTGCCTGTCGACCTGCGCGATTTCACGCGCGATCGCCACCGCACGGTCGACGACCGGCCTTTTGGCGGCGGACCCGGCATGCTGCTCAAGCCCGAGCCCATCGTCGAGGCCGTCGAATGGCTCGAGGCGCGCCACGGAGTCTTCCGCAAGTTCGCCCTCTGCCCTTCCGGCCCGGTTTTCCGTCAAGCGACGGCCCGCGACCTGGCTGGCGAAGAGCGCCTCTTGTTCCTCTGCGGCCGCTACGAAGGCTTCGACGAGCGCGTCCGCCGCCTGGTGGCCTTCGAGGACCTCTCGCTCGGTGATTTCGTCCTGTCCGGCGGCGAGCTCGCCGCCCTGGCGATCACCGAAGCGGTTGCGCGGCTCCTGCCCGGCGTCCTCGGCCACGAAGAATCCTCCCTCCAGGAGTCCTTCCGGCACGACGACCAGCTCGACTGCCCGCATTACACGCGACCCAGGCAGTGGCGCGGACTCGAGGTCCCCGAAGTGCTCCTCAACGGCGATCACTCGGCCATCGAACAATGGCGCCTGCATGCCGCGCGCGAAAAAACCGCGCTGCGCGGCCAGGGCGCTTTCCCCGACAACTCAATCCTTCACTAGACGACTGCGCCGCCGACGGCGAGCGGTCGACCGAACCCTTTGCGAATCGCGGGCGCCCGTCGCGCCCTCCCGGAGCTCACCATGCACCTGATCCAAATCATCGAGAAAGAGACTGGCAAGGCCCAGCTCCCCAAGGTCCAGGTGGGCGACTCCGTCGAGGTGCACTACCTGATCAAGGAAGGCGAGAAGGAGCGGATCCAGCTCTTCATCGGCGTCGTGATCGGGATGCGCGGCCGCGGAATCCGCAAGACGATCACCGTGCGCCGGATCGTGCAGGGCGAAGGCGTCGAGCGCGTCTTCCCGATGCACAGCCCGCGCGTCAAGGACATCGTGACCACCCGCCGCGGCGAGACGCGGCGCTCGAAGCTCTACTTCCTGCGCGACCGCGTCGGCAAGCGCACGCGTCTCAAGGAAGTCCTCGGCTCGCGCGCCGATCGCGACGAGCCCCAGACCGCTCCGGAACCGCCCGCGCCCGCCACCGGCAAGAACAAGGCCGAAAAGGTCACGGTCTGATCGACCGCCAGGAGCCCGTTGAAAAAGTCGCCTACTCGGCTTCGCGCGCTTCGGCGATACCTCGTCGCGCTAGGAACGTCGTGCTCAGCGGCCCGGCAGGCCGCCTCCCACTGCGAAGGCTCCGCAGGAGCCTTCGCTACGAGCGCTTCGCGCTCTAACGTGGGAACCCTTGCGCGCGTTCCGTCGCGCTCCTCGTCTCGCCATCCCGCGCTGTGCCTCGCTACGGCGACTTTCTCAACGGGCTCCTAGGTTCGCCGCAAGGCCGACGATCGGAGCCGGCGTCGACGGCGCTCCTTCCAAGCACTCACCCGCCAAGGTCCGCCGCCCCGGGATCTTTCCTCCATGGTCGAAAACGCACGCCGATTGCTCCTGCTGATCGCCTTCATGGTGGTCGGCTCCATCCTCCTGCTCGTCGTTCCCGAGCGGCCGATCAAGCTCGGCCTCGACCTCGCCGGAGGGGTGCGTCTGGTGTACGGGCTCGACTTCGAGCAGGCCTATGCGGACGGAGCCCTCGACCGCTCCACCCCGCAGGACCAGATCATCGATGAGACCATCGCGATCATCCGCGGCCGGATCGACCCGGAGGGCGTGCGCAACCCGACGATCCGCAAGCTCGGCTCCAACCGGATCGAGATCGCGCTGCCGCGCAGCGTCCAGGTCACCGGCAAGAACGCGCGCGGGACCACCGCGGTGGAAATCGCCGGCGAGGGCGATGCGAAGGTGCGCGACGCGATCAAGCTCGTCGCGACCGAGCCCGGCGTGCTCGAGGGCTTCCCCGGCGCCGGCGGCGTGGTCGAAGTCGGCGGCGAGAAGATCCGCTACGCCTCGCGCGTCGGCGACCAGCTGAACATCGAGAACCGCGGCGAGGCGGGTACGTCGGTCGTGGCCCACGCGGCCGGTTCGACGGTGGTGCTGGTCAGCGACGACCAGATCGAGCGCTTGATCACCGAGCTCGGCGACATGCGCTTCTACATCGCCGCGACGGATGCCGACTTCACGGCCGCGGGCAAGGACATGGCCGCGGAGCGGCAGAAAGTCGTCGACTGGCTGACGAAACCCGAGAACGCGCAGGTCTCGATCGGGCGCTTCAACTCGCTGACCGAAGCCCAGGGAGGACCGCCGCCGCAATTCCGCTGGTACCCGCGCCGCACCGACGAAGGTCAACAGCCGCGCCCGAGAGAAGAAACGATCATGCCGCTGGCGGTGCCGAAGGAGGAATGGACCTTCACCGGGGCCAACCTCGCCAGCGTCGCGAAGTCGCAGGACCAGGTCGGGTTCCCCGCGGTCAGCTTCCAGATGAAGCCGGACAAGGTCGGCCCCTTCGGCGACTTCACCGGCTCGCACGTCAAAGAAGGCATGGCGATCGTGCTCAACGACGAGATCGTCTCGCTCGCGACGATCAACGAGAAGCTGCCGGGGCAGGCGCAGATCTCCGGGCGCTTCACCGACCCCCAGGTCGACTCGATGGTCAAGGTGCTGCGCTCCGGCTCGCTGCAGATCAAGCCCGTGCTGCAGCAGCGCGAAGACGTCGGCGCGACCGTCGGCGAGCAGTACGTCGATCAAGGCTGGATCATGGCCTTGACCGCGATCGGGGTGATCGTGCTGTTCATGTGCGGCTACTACAAGTGGCTCGGCGTCTACGCCTCGATCGGCCTGTTGATCAACCTCTTGATGCAGATGGGCATGCTGGTCGCTTTCCAGGCGATCCTGACCATGCCCGGCATCGCGGGGATCATCCTCGGCGTCGGCATGGCGGTCGACGCGAACATCCTGATCTTCGACCGCATGCGCGAAGAGCAGGACAGCGGCAAGAAACCATTGCAGGCGGCCAAGGCCGGCTTCGGCCACGCGATGTCGGCGATCGTCGACTCGAACGTGACGACGGTCCTGTCGGGATTGATCCTGTACTTCATCGGCACCGGCCCGATCCGCGGCTTCGCGGTGACCCTGATCATCGGCGTCTTGACGTCGATGTTCGCCGCGGTGGTGGTCGTGCGACTTCTGGTCCACTGGCACCTCGAGCGCTTCCCCAACCAACCCTTCAAGATGAAGCGCTGGCTCGCGGACGCGAATTACGACGTCATCGGCAAGACGAAGATGGCGCTGATCGCCTCGGCTGTCCTGATGGTCGCCGGCATCTCGCTGTTCATCTGGCTGGAACCGAAGCGCAAGTTCGGCATCGATTTCCTCGGCGGAGCCACGCTGCGCGTGCGCACCGAGCAGCCGGTGATCGACGAGACGCTGCGCTCGCGCGTGCAAGGCCTCGGCGGGGAGTTCGCGTCGGCGGAAGTCGTCGGCCTGCCCGCCTCGAAAGTCGCGCCGAAAACCTTCACGCAGTTCCGCATCACCTTCAAGGCCGATCACAAGCCCGGCGAAGAGGGCGCGCAGGCCGGCAGCGAGGGCTACTTCAAGCAGCTGATCGCGCACGGGCTGGAGGACCTGCTCCAGAAGAACGAGCTCACCGTCAAGCAGACCCAGGGGACGGAGTCGAGCGCGGTCGAAGGCACGCTGTACTTCGAGTCCATGCACCCGCTGGCGGACGTCAAATCGCGGCTCGAATCCGCGGAGCTGAAGGACGTCCAGGCCTCCTGGCGCGACGAATCGCGCAAGGACGTCGTCTCGTTCACCGCGACCACGCGGCCGGGCATCTCCGACGACGACCTGCCGACCAAGATCAAGAGCACGATCATCGGCACCACCGATTCGACGGGCAAGCCGATGCGCCTCGCGGAGCAGATCCCCGAATCGAGCATCATCGGCCGCCAGGTCGTCGACGAGCTGCGCAACTCGGCGATCATCGCCCTGGTGCTCTCCATGTTCATGACCGTGATCTACATCCGGGTGCGCTTCTCGGAGTACTCGTACGGCTTTGCCGCGGTCTCGTCCCTGATCCACGACCTGTTGTTCACCGTCGGAGCGATCTCCTTCCTGATCTGGATCCCGTTCATCCACACCGAGTTCGACATGGGCTCGATCGCGGTCTTCCTGACCATCGTCGGCTACTCGATCAACGACACGATCATCGTGTTCGACCGTATCCGCGAGAACCGGCCGCGCATGAAGGGCACGCTGGAGGAGATCGTCAACAAGTCGATCAACCAGACCTTCTCGCGGACGATCATGACCTCGGGCACGACCGTGGCGACGATCCTGATCGTGCTCCTGTTCAACCTGGGCAGCGGCAACGTCCTCGAAGGATTCGCCTTCGCGATGACCTTCGGCATCGCGACCGGAACCTTCTCGTCGATCTACATCGCTTCGCCGATCTTCATCTGGCTCGAGAAGCGCGCGATCCGTAACGACGCGTTGGAGCGCGAGCGCGAAGAGCTCGCCGCTCGCAACCCGGGAAGCAAGAGTCCCGTCGCCTGAGCATCCACGCGTCGTGCGCACCCTGATCCTGCTCCTGATCCTCGCTTGCGGATTCGGAGCGGCCGCCTTGTGGCAACAGAGTCGCCTCCAGCGACTGCGCGAGGAGCGCGCGATCGCTGGAGAGATCAGCGCCGGGAATGTCGCGCGCACGCAGAGCGGGCTGCTCGGGAAAGAAGAGGGCGTGGTGGTGATCGGCCGCCCCGCGGGAAATCCCGTGGCCGCGGCGGACGCGTCGAAAGGCGTCGAGCCGCCGGCGAACCCCGCTCAACCGCAGCCCGCTCCCGTTCCGGTGCCCGCGCCCCCGCCGGGCGACTTCGTGATGGAAGTCAGCGCCGGCCAGTCCTTGTCACAGATCGCCCACGATCACTACGGCCACGCGCCGGTCGATCTCGTGACCAAGCTCGCGAAGTACAACGGACTCGAGGACGCGAACGGCCTGCGCGCCGGGATGCAGCTCAAGCTGCCGACGCTCGAGCGCCTGGGCGTCGTGCTGAAGAAGTAGCGCGGTTTCTCCGCGCCGCAGCGCGCTCCACGCGCTGGCAGTTCACCTTCCCTGGCGGGACGCTGTGCATCGCGGCGCACAAGAGCGCTCCGACTCCGAGTCGGCGCGTTTCACCAGGACTTGCGCGAGCGCGCCGCGTCGAGGTGCGCCTCGCCCGCGTCGCGTCCGGCGGACAGGATCTCGACCTCGACGTCGCGCGCGAGCCCGCGCCGCAAGCCGCCGAGCGCTCCCGCGGAAAGCTTGAGCACGAAGTTCAGCGCTTCCTCGCCGACCATCTCCTCGGACTGCAGCGCCCCGCTCGCCCGCGCGAGGGCCGCGCTGCGCCCGTCGGCGATCGGCACGGTCAAGCGCGCGACGATCGAGCGCGAATCGAGCTCGCGCAGCACGATCTGCGTCAGCCGCTCGAGGCCCGCGCCGGTCTCGGCCGAGATGAACACCACCTCGTTCTTGCGCCCCTGGGCCAGCGAATGCAGCGCGAGCGGCTCCGGCACGCGATCGATCTTGTTGAACACGAGGATCTCGCGCCGATCCGCCCAGGCAATGGAGTCGAGCACCCCGTCGACCGCGTCGATCTGCGTCGAAGCATCGGGATGCGAGGCATCGACCACGTGCAGCAGCAGATCCGCGTGCAACGTCTCCTCCAAGGTGGCGTGGAACGAGGCAACCAGGTGGTGCGGCAAGCGCTGCAGGAATCCGACCGTGTCGGAGAGCAGCACGCTGCGCCCGTCGGGCAGGCGCCACTGGCGCGTGCGCGTGTCGAGCGTGGCAAACAGCATGTCGACCGCGAGCTCGGTCGAGCCCGTCAGACGATTGAGCAGCGTCGACTTGCCCGCGTTGGTGTACCCGACGAGTCCCACCGTGAATTGATCGTGTCGCGAGCGCACTTCGCGCTGCCGCCGCTCCGCGATCACCTTGAGCTCGCGGCGCAGATCCGTGACGCGCTTGCGCAGGAGTCGCTTGTCCGTCTCGAGCTGCGTCTCACCCGGCCCGCGCGTCCCGACCGCGCCTTCCATGCGCTCGAGGTGCGTCCACATGCGCTTCAAGCGCGGCAAGAGATACTCCGCCTGCGCCAGCTCGACCTGCAGCCGCGACTCCGCGGTGCGCGCGCGCTTGGCGAAAATGTCGAGGATCACCTCGCTGCGGTCGAGCACGCGCACGCCCCAGGCCTTCTCCAGGTTGCGGATGTTGCCCGGCGAAAGATCGTTGTCGACCGCGACCGCGTCGGGCTCGAGCAGCTCGATCTCGCTCTTGATCTCCGCCACCTTGCCCTTGCCGAGCAGCGTCGCCGGATCCGGCGTGTCCTTGTACTGCACGATCCCCGATCCGACAGGGTCCGCTTCCGCCGCGCGAAGAAGCTCGCGCAGCTCGCCCAAGGGCCCGCCGTGCTCCTCGATCTGTCCGGGCAGGATCACGCCGCAAACCAGCACGCGTTCGCGCGGTCTTGCGGTCGGCCGGGAGGACTTGGTCATCGGACCAGCGCCGAGTCGGCGATCGATTCACGTTCGTGGTTCAGCGAACGGATCGTACCACCCTCCTCGACACTGGCGAGCACCGTGTGCACGCGCCAGGCGGGATCCATGCTCGGAAAGTCCGAGCGCTCGTGAGTCCCGCGCGATTCCGTGCGCGCCAGGGCGCTCTCCGAAGCGAGCCGAGCGAGGGTCAGCATGTTGACCAGCTCCCAGGACTTGCTATCCGACGTCCCCAGGCTCGCGACCGCCCGCGTCCAGAACTCGAGCTTGGAAATCGCGTCCAGGACAGTGTCCTCCGAGCGCACGATGCCCATCTGACGCCACATCAAGGACTTGAGGGAGTAGGTCAAGTCCTCGATCGAGAGCTTGACGTCCGCCGGCGCCGCCGCCCGCGCGGATGCGAGGGTCAAGTCCCCCGCCACGTCCTTCCCGCCGCGAGCCTCGCGCGCTGCGAGCCTTCCCGCGACCTCGCCGAGGACCAATCCTTCGAGCAGCGAGTTCGACCCCATGCGATTCGCGCCATGCAATCCCGTGCTCGCGCACTCGCCGACCGCCCAGAGGCCCGCAATGTCCGCGCGCCCGTCGACGTCGACACGCACACCGCCGATCATGTAGTGCGCGCCCGGCCGCACCGGGATCGGATCCTTGGCGATGTCAATCTTGAAGTAGCTGCAGATGCGGCTGATGCCCGGGAAGAGCTTGTGCGGATCGCGATCGAGCTCGGACAGATCGAGGTACACATTGGTGTCGCCGGTGCGCACCATGCGATCGAAGCAGGCGCGGCTGACCACGTCGCGCGGCGCGAGCTCGGCGCTCTTGTGGTACTCGGGCATGAAACGCACGCCCTGCCGGTCGCGCAGGATCCCGCCCTCGCCGCGCACGATCTCGCTGATCAGGACGCGAGCGGCGCCCGCGATGTACAGGCAGGTCGGGTGGAACTGGAAGAACTCGAGGTCGCGCACGCGCGAGCCCGCGCGGAAGGCCATGGCCACGCCGTCTCCGGTCGCGATGGTCGGGTTGGTGGTCTCGCGGTAGAGCTGTCCCCCGCCGCCGGTGGCCAGGATCACCTGGTCCGCGCCGAAGACCACGAGCTCCCCGCGCTGAGTCTGAGCGAGCACGCCGCTGATACGCGCGCTCTCTTCGCCAGCTTCGCGGGTGGTGAGCAGATCGATGGCAAAGCAGCGCTCGAAAATCGCGATGTCGCCGTTGCTCGTGACCGCCCGCCCCAGAGTCTTCTGGACCTCCATCCCGGTGGCCGCGCCGTTCGCATGCACGATGCGCGCATGGGAATGGCCGCCTTCGCGGGAAAGATCGAGATGCCCCGTCGCGTCGCTGTCGAACTCCGCGCCGAGAGCGCGCAGCCGCTCGATCGCCGCCGGGCCGCCGCTGACCACGCGCTCGACGACCTCCGGCTCGCACAGCCCGCAACCCAGGGCCAGAGTGTCCGCGCGGTGCGATTCGAGCGAGTCCGTGGGCGAGAGGACCGCCGCGACGCCGCCTTGGGCGTACTGGGTGTTGGTCTCCGCGAACTGGTCCTTGGCGATCAGGGCCACCGAAGCGCCGCCCTTCGCCGCCGCGAGGGCCGCCGTCGATCCCGCCGCGCCGGTCCCCAGGACCACGACGTCGAATCGGTAGAGCGCAAGCCTGCGCGCCTGGAACGAGGTCAGGTAACGGGACAGCTCGAGCGCGGAGGTGTTCAAGACGCGGATTGTAGACCGAGTTCGATTGCGGGCCGTCCGCGGTCGATCCAGGCGTCAGCGGTCGAGTCACCCCTGGCCCGCCAGACCCACCCTCCATTAATGGAAGCGCGCCCGCCCCCCCTCGAAACTGCCCCGCATGA
>Ga0193706_1001459_pt1 | contig 10540 bp, 9 predicted proteins | sample U3c1metaG_FD_160130 | JGI IMG/M metagenome (GOLD analysis project Ga0193706, IMG submission 160130) | Soil microbial communities from a riparian zone of the East river system, Colorado, United States - U3c1 | ecosystem: Environmental > Terrestrial > Soil > Riparian zone | place: USA: East River... | reverse complement strand
CCGAAACTCACCGGCTCGGCGATGCTTGGTCGCTCGATCCGAAAAAGGGCCGCACCCTTTACGACAAGGGCGAAGGCAGCGCCTGGTCGAAGCCGCCGAAGCTCGTCGCCGGCGGCGCCGGCCTGGTCTCGACCACGGCGGACTATCATCGATTCTGCACGATGCTGCTGAACGGCGGCGCGCTGGGGGACGTACGGATCCTCGGCCGCAAGACGATCGACCTGATGACCGCAAACCATCTGCCCGGCGGCGCCAACCTCACCGAGATGAGCCGCTCCCTGTTCAGCGAGGCGGTCAATGCCGGCCAGGGATTCGGCCTCGGATTCGGGGTCAATCTCGATCCGGCGCGCACCATGCTTCCGGGCTCGAAGGGCGAATATTATTGGGGCGGGATGTTCTCGACCGCTTTCTTCATCGATCCGGTCGAGCGCATCCACGCAATCTTCATGGCCCAGCTCATGCCGTCCTCGACCTACCCGATCCGGCGCCAGCTCAAGACCCTGATCTATTCCGCTCTCTTCTGAGGAACCGTCGCGTCCCGACGCGGTTGGAGGCCGCAGCAACGGGAGACAGGCATGGCCGAGGAGCGCCAAGCGCCATCCGGCGAGGACAAAGAAGGCCAGGCGGATGATCCTTCGCTGAGCGAAACGGAAGAGCGTGAGGTCGAGGAGAGAAGCCCGCCGCGCGCTCGGGTCGTCCACGCCGCCGTCATCAAGCAGGGCGAAGACGAGTTCGAACGCCCGGCAGGCTCGCTCTTTTGGTCGGGTCTCGCCGCTGGAATCGCCATCATGGCGTCGGTTTGGGCGCAGGCCGCCTTGCACCAACACCTGCCCGATGCGCCTTGGCGCGAGTCGGTGGCGGGCCTCGGCTACACGCTGGGATTCCTCATCGTCATCCTCGGCCGGATGCAGCTTTTTACCGAGCATACGATGGTCGCAGTGCTTCCGCTCGCCATGGAGACGAGCCGGCGCAACCTCACGCGCACCGCGCGGCTTTGGACGATCGTCTTCGCCGGCAACGTGGTCGGCGCCGCCGTTATCGCCGCGGTCTGTGCCTGGGGCCGGGTCCAATCGCCCGAGCTGCTCGGAGCGATGGTGGAGGTGTCCTCGAAATTGCTCGAGAAATCAGCCGGCGACATCCTGCTTCAGGGTATACCGGCGGGCTTCCTCATCGCTTCGATCGCCTGGATCCGATCAGCCGCCGACGACAGCAGCTTCTGGATCGTCATCGCGCTCACCTACCCGATCGCGCTCTGCGGCTTCACCCACGTCATCGCCGGGGCCGCCGAGGCCTTCCTCCTGCTCTGGACCGGCAATGCCGGTTTCGGCTGGGTGCTGGGCGGGTTCCTTCTGCCGGCCCTCATCGGCAACATCATCGGGGGCACCGGCCTGTTCGCGATGCTCGCACACGCCCAGGTCAAGGCAGAGATTTGAAGCCTCGCCTCAGGGCGTATTCATTGTCAGCAGATCGTAGCTGGCGACGACCTCGTCCTTCTGGTTGAACACGAACACCGCCCAGCGCACCTCGCCCATCTCCTCGTTGCGGACGCTCTTCGACTTGACGGTCAGCTCCACCCGCATCGAATCGCCGGGATAGAGCGGCGTGAGGAAGCGCAGATTCTCCAGGCCATAATTGGCCAGCACAGGCCCCGGCGCGGGATCGACGAACAGGCCGGCGGCGAAGCTCAGGATCAGATAGCCGTGGGCAACGCGGCCGTTGAAGATCGGGTTCGCCCTCGCCGCTTCCTCGTCCATGTGGGCGTAGAAATTGTCGCCGGTGAATTCGGCGAAATGCTCGATGTCGGCGAGTGTCACCTCGCGGCTCGCCGTCTTCAGCGTATAGCCGACCTCCAGCTCCGAGATCCGCTTTCGGAACGGATGCGCGTCGCCCTCGGCCTTGGGCGCGCCCGGAAGCCATTGATGGACGATGCTCGACAGGACCGAGGGCGAGCCCTGCAAGGCGGTGCGCTGCATATAATGGGTGACACCCCTGATTCCGCCCATCTCCTCGCCGCCGCCGGCGCGGCCCGGGCCGCCATGGACGAGGACGGGAAGGGGGGATCCGTGACCGGTCGACTCCTTCGCGCTGGTCCGATCGAGGATGACCATGCGGCCGTGATAGGCGCCGGCGCCCAGCACGAATTCCTCGGCGACCGCGGAATCGAACGTGAAGAGCGAGAGTGCCAGCGAGCCCATGCCGCGATTGGCGAGCGCGATCGCATCATCGAGATCGCGATAGGGCATGATCGTCGACACAGGCCCGAACGCCTCGACGTCATGGACCGCGTCCGATCCCCAGGGATCGTCGGAGCGCAGAAGGATCGGCGAGATGAAGGCGCCATTGCCCTCGACCGGCGATCTGTTCGGGTCGCCCGAGACGATCCGCGCCGACTTCGAAAGCTCAGCCACGGCGTCGCGCACCGCCTTGAGCTGTGACTGGCTGGCCAGGGCGCCCATCGTCACGCCTTCGTCGCGCGGGTCGCCGATCTTCGCCTTGCCGAGCCGCGCTATCAGAGCCTCCTGGACCGCGTCCATATGCTCGGCCGGCGCCATCGCCCGGCGGATCGCGGTGCATTTCTGCCCGGCCTTCACCGTCATCTCGCGCGCCACTTCCTTGACGAACAGGTCGAACTCCTCGGTGCCCGGGCCGGCATCGGGCCCAAGGATCGAGGCATTGAGGCTGTCGCGCTCGGCGACGAATCGCGTGCTTTCACGCGCGAAGACCGGATGGGTCTGGAGCTTCATCGCAGTCGCCGCAGATCCGGTGAAGGAGACGACGTCCTGCAAGGTCAAATGGTCTAGCAAATCGCCGACCCCGCCCATGATCAATTGCAGCGCGCCGGGCGGAAGCACGCCCGCATCGATCATGATCCGAACCGCATGCTCGGCAAGATAACCGGTCGAGGAAGCCGGCTTCACGATCGCGGGCACGCCGGCGAGCAGTGTCGGCCCCAATTTCTCGAGCATTCCCCAGACCGGGAAGTTGAACGCGTTGATGTGCACCGCGACGCCCTGGAGCGAGGTCCAGACATGCTGGCCGACGAAGCTTCCGGTCTTGGACAAGGGCTCCATCGCCCCGTCGAGCAATATCCGCTGGTTGGGAAGCTCGCGCCGCCCCTTGGAGGAGAAGGAAAAGAGCGTTCCGGCGCCGCCTTCTATGTCGATCCAGCCGTCGGTCCGCGTCGCGCCGCTATTATAGCTGAGCTCGTACAACTCCTCCTTGCGCGCCATCACCGCATTGGCGAGGTCCTTGAGCATCCAGGCGCGTTCGTGGAAGGTCATGCTCCGAAGCGCCGGCCCGCCGATTCTACGAGCGTGGTCGAGCATCGCCCTGAAATCGAGTCCCTGGCTTCCGGTATGCGCGAACAGCTCGCCGGTCACCGCGCTGTGCACCTCGGCGAGGTCGCCCGATCCGGCGACCCAGCCGTCCTTGGCGTAATTGAGCAGGTTCAGCGGCTTCATTCTTATTCTCCTCGCGGCGGCCAATAGCGCGTATCAGGCCGCTTCGCTCGGCGAAAATCGGGGAGTGAATTGGACTACGGACCGGCGACGATCGGGGATCTCCAGACGCTCCAGCTCGATCGTCTCAGGGTGACGCTTGCGCACGCTCAGGCCGGCTCGCCGCACTATCGGAAGGCTTTCGACGAAGCCGGCGTTTCGCCCTCCGACCTGCGCTCGCTCGCCGATCTGGCGCGCTTCCCATTCACCACCAAGGCCGACCTTCGCGCGTCTTATCCGTTCGGCATGTTCGCGGTGCCGATGGACCGGGTCGCACGGATCCACGCTTCGTCGGGCACCACCGGCAAGCCGACTGTGGTCGGCTACACGAAGCAGGATATCGAGACCTGGGCCGGGCTGATGGCGCGCAGCATCCACGCCGCCGGTGGCCGGCAGGGCATGAAGGTTCATGTCGCCTACGGCTACGGCCTGTTCACCGGCGGGCTCGGCGCCCATTACGGCGCCGAGGCCCTGGGCTGCACCGTCATCCCCATCTCGGGCGGCCAGACCGAGCGCCAGGTCCAGCTCATCCAGGACTTCGAGCCGGAGATCATCATGGTCACTCCGAGCTACGCGCTCGCCATCCTCGACGAGTTCCGTCGCCAAGGCCTTGATCCGCGCTCATCCTCGCTCCGCTACGGCCTGTTCGGCGCCGAGCCGTGGACCGAGGCCATGCGCTCGGAGATCGAGTCCGCCTTCGGCCTCGAGGCCACCGACATTTACGGCCTGTCCGAAGTGATGGGGCCAGGCGTCGCCCAGGAGTTCGTGGGACAGGGCAGGGGGCCGACCATCTGGGAGGATCATTTTCTCCCCGAGATCGTCGATCCCGAGACGGGCCAGCCGCTACCCGACGGCGAGGGAGGCGAGCTGGTCTTCACATCCCTGACAAAGCAGGCCCTGCCGGTGATCCGTTACCGAACCCGCGATCTCACCCGGCTCATTCCCGGCGATGCGACCCCGATGCGGCGCATGGCCAAGATCACCGGCCGCTCGGACGACATGCTCATCGTCCGAGGGGTCAACCTCTTCCCATCGCAGGTCGAGGAGATCGTCCTCAAATGCCCCGGCCTAAGCCCACATTTCCTGATGGAGCTCACCCGCCCCGATCGCCTCGATCTGCTCCTCATCCACGTCGAGGCGCGCGCGGGCGCTGAGGACAGGGACGAACAGTCGCGGCTGCTAGCGGGCTACCTCAAGGACATGGTCGGCGTCAGCGCCGAGGTTCGGGTCGAGGAGCCCGGAACGATCGAACGCTCGGCCGGTAAAGCCAGCCGGGTACGCGACCTGCGTCCCAAATGATCCGTCATTCCCGCGAAAGCGGGAATCCAAGCAGACTCTGTGCCACGCGAGACCGCTGTCTGGATTCCCGCCTTCGCGGGAATGACGAGAAGGGCTAAGAGCCACGGCATGGATCAACCGACCCCAACCCTGACTCTCGCCGACATAGAACAAACCCGCCGGATGATCGCGCCGCACGTCGTGCGGACTCCGGTCCACGACTGGCGAGGGCGCGAGATCGAGGCGCTGATCGCTCCCGGAACCACGGTCAATCTCAAGCTCGAGCTCTTCCAGCAGAGCGGTACCTTCAAGGCGCGCGGCGCGCTTTCGAAGATGATGCGGCTGACCCCGGAGGAGCTAACGCGCGGAGTCACCGCGGTGAGCGCCGGCAACCATGCCATCGCCACCGCTTACGCCGCGTCCTGCCTGGGGGCGTCGGCCAAGGTGGTGATGATGGGATCGGCCAATCCGGCCCGGGTCGCCGCCTGCCGCGCTCTTGGCGCCGAGGTCGTGACTGCCCCTGACGGCCGAACCGCTTTCGAGATGGTCGAGGCGATCGCGCGCGACGAGGGCCGCTCCTTCATACATCCGTTCGAAGGCCCCTATACCGCGCTTGGAACGGCGACCCTCGGCGCCGAATGGCTCGAGCAGGCGCCCGATCTCGACGCGGTGATCATCGCGATCGGCGGTGGGGGCCTGTGCGGCGGCGCGTCGGCCGCGATCAAATTGCTGAGGCCGGACTGCCAGGTCTTCGGGGTCGAGCCGACCGGATCGGACACGATGACACGCAGCTTCGCGCAGGATTCGCCGATCGATCATGCCGAGGTCAGGACGATCGCAGACAGCCTCGCTCCGCCTTTCGCTTTGCCTTATTCGTTCGGCCTGTGCCGTCAGAATGTCGACGACATCGTCCTCGTCGACGACGATGCGATCCGTTCGGCGATGGCGCTCCTGTTCCGCGAGATGAAGCTTGCCTGCGAGCCCGCCGCCGCGGCGGCGACCGCCGCTTTGGTCGGGCCGCTCAGGGACCGTCTCGCCGGAAAGAAAGTCGGAGTCCTCGTCTGCGGCTCCAACGTCGATCTAGACACGTTCGAAAAGCACGTCCGCCAAGCAGGCGAGCAGGCTATTTCCCCGTGAACTTGGGCGTCCGTTTTTCCATGAACGCTGCCACGCCCTCGCGATAATCATCGCTGTAGCCGAGCTCTCGCATTGCATCACGCTGCAGGTCGAGCTCCTCGTCGAGGCTGTGGCCCCAGCTCTCGCGGATCATTGTCTTGATCCGGGCAAGGCCGAGCGTCGGCGCCTGCGCGAAGCGGGCGGCCAGCCCATCCACTTCCGCATCAAGCTGATCGTCCTCGACCGCCTTCCAGATCAGGCCCCATTCCGCGGCTTTCTCCGCCGGAAGCGGCTCGGCGGTCAGCGCCAGCCCGAGCGCCCGCGCCTGCCCGACCAGCCGGGGCAGCACCCAGGTCCCGCCGCTGTCGGGGATCAGCCCGATGTTCGCGAAGGACTGGATGAACTTGGCCGATTTCGCAGCGATCACCACATCGCAGGCCAGAGCGATGTTCGCCCCCGCGCCCGCCGCGACTCCGTTCACTCGGGCGATCACCGGCATGGGAAGCGAGGTCAGCCGCTTCACCAGCGGATTGTACCTCTTTTCCACCGATTCCCCGAGATCCACCGCTTGACCCGGCGCCACGGCCCGGTCACCCAGATCCTGCCCGGCGCAGAAGCCTCGCCCGGCGCCGGTCAGCACGAGCACCCGCGCATCGCCCAGATCGCCGAGCGCGTCCGCCACCTCCTCGTGCATCTCGACGGTGAAGCTGTTCAGGCGGTCAGGGCGGTTGAGCGTAAGCCGGGCCACGCCGTCCGCGTTGGTGAAGTCGATCGTCTTGTAAGCCATGCCCGTCCTTACCAACCCCTCTCCCCTTGTGGGAGAGGGATACGAAGACTTGGCGGCTTGGCCGCCTAGTCGGAGTTGGGTGAGGGGTGGCGCTCGAAGAGCGCCCGGCTCGGCACCGAGCCGACCCCTCACCCAGCGTCGCCTAAGCTTGCCAAGAGGCTCGCTAAGGCTCCTCAACCCTCTCCCACAGGGGGAGAGGGCCTGCTAGGGGCGCCAGATGTCCGCCGACACTCTTGCCTCCCGCATCGCCCATTCCATGCTCGCCGCCGAGGGCACCGGCCCGGCATGGGGCATCGACATCGAGGAAGCGCGGGAGGGCTACGCCCGAATCCGCATGACCTTGCGGCCCGACATGCTGAACGGCCACGGCATCGCGCATGGCGGAATGATCTTCTCGCTTGCGGACACCGCCTTCGCTTACGCCTGCAACAGCCGCAACCTGCGCAGCGTCGCCGCGCAGGCTTCGATCGTCTTCCTCGATGCGGCGCGCGAAGGGGAAGTGCTGACCGCCACTTGCGAGGAGCGGGCGCTTGTAGGACGTTCGGGCGTTTACGATGTCAAAGTGACCGGCGAGGGCGGCCGCGCCATAGCCGAGTTCCAAGGCTTTTCGCGCAGCATCGGCGGCCAGATAATCGGAGACAGTGAATGACCGAAGCCTTCATCTGCGACGCCATTCGCACGCCGATAGGCCGCTACGGCGGATCGCTCGCTCATGTCCGCGCCGACGATCTCGCCGCAATCCCGATCCGCGCTTTGATCGAGCGCAATGCGGGCGTGAACTGGGACGAGGTGGACGACGTCATCATGGGCTGCGCCAACCAGGCCGGCGAGGACAATCGCAACCTCGCCCGAATGGCGGGCCTGCTCGCCGGCCTACCCGACAAATCGGGCGGAGTGACCCTCAACCGCCTGTGCGGCTCGGGCATGGACGCGGTCGCGATGGCGGCTCGGGTGATCCGCGGGAGCGAGGCCGACATGGTCGTCGCCGGCGGCTCGGAGAGCATGAGCCGGGCGCCCTTCGTCATGGCCAAGGCGACCAGCGCCTTCGACCGCAATGCCGAGATGTACGACACGACGATCGGCTGGCGCTTCGTCAATCCGAAGATGAAGCATGCTTATGGCGACGACACGATGCCGTCGACGGCCGAGAATGTCGCTCAGGAGTTTCAGATCAGCCGCGACGACCAGGACGCCTTCGCGGTCCGAAGCCAGGCCAAGGCGGCGACAGCGCAGGCCAATGGCCGCCTCGCCGCCGAAATCGCACCGGTCAGCATCCCGCAGCGCAAGGGCGACCCGATCATGGTCGATCGCGACGAGCATCCCCGCGAGACCAGTGTCGAGGCGCTCGGCAGGCTTAAGCCGATCGTCCGCGCCGACGGCACCGTCACCGCCGGCAATGCCTCCGGCGTGAATGACGGTGCCGCAGCCCTGATCGTCGCGACCGAGGAGGCCGCGAAGCGCAACGGCCTCACTCCGCGTGCCCGGGTCGTGGGCGCCGCCGTCGCCGGCGTTCCGCCGCGGATCATGGGCATCGGTCCGGCCCCGGCTTCCGAGAAGCTGCTTGCCCGCCTCGGCCTGAAGGTCTCCGACATGGACGTGATCGAGCTCAACGAGGCCTTCGCCGCCCAGGGCCTCGCGGTGATGCGCCAGCTCGGCATCCCCGACGACGCCCCGCATGTGAATCCGAACGGCGGAGCCATCGCGCTCGGCCACCCGCTCGGCATGTCCGGGGCGCGCCTGCTCCTCACGGCCACGGAGGAACTTCACCGCACAGGCGGCAAATATGCCCTCTGCACCATGTGCATCGGCGTCGGTCAGGGAATCGCGGCGGTGATCGAGCGGGTTTGATCTGCCCCGTCACCCCGGCGGAGGCCGGGGTCTCGTGGAGGCGTCCCGTGACCTTCCGACCTGAGATCCCGGCCTGTGCCGGGATGACGATCAATTGCCGGGCCGGGTTTTCTTCTTCTCGAACGCCCGCTCGGCATCCTTGCCAACCCATCGCGCGCTCTTGTCGGTTGAAGCAGCCATCCGCTCCGCGACCTCGCGCGCCGCTGCTCCAAGCGTCTCGCTCTTGCGTCCGCCAATCGCCCGCAGCGCCCAGCTCACACCCTTCTTCACGAAATTGCGCTCGTCGCCCGCCGCTTTCTCGATCAGCGGAAACCGTGACAGGAACGCCTCGTCCTCCCTCTTCTTGTCGTGCAGAGCGAGGCTGGCGAGCAAAGCGAAGGCGGCGCGCTTGACGAACTCTGCTTCGTCTTCGGCCCAGCGGTCGACCATGTCGAAGGCATGCGCCGTCCGATCGAACAAGGCGAAGCAGAGTGTGTCGCAGGTCGCCCAATTGTCGAAATCGCGCACCCAGCGGTCCATCTGGTCCGGTGTGACGAGGGCTGGATCGTCGACGTAGGTGCTGAGCAGCCGCCCCTCATAGACTCTGCTCTCCCAGAGCGCAGCGGCCAGTTCATGATCGCGGCCGAGCGCCTTGCCGACCTTCTGGATGCTTCCCATCGGCACCCCGATCACCCGGTCCGCGGTGACGATCCCATAGCGGCTGAGCCCGTTGCTTATCCGCGCTTCGGCTTTCGCCTCGAGCGCCGCGATGGCCTCCGCGAGCTTGCTCACCCGCGCTCATCCGCGCTCTTCAGCTTGTGAAGGATGATCGCATTGCCTTCGCTGTCGAGGCAGATCGCCATCCGGCAAACCGGGCTCTCGATATCCTCGGCCCGAAAGGTGACCCCCTTCGCCTTAAGGTCCGCGATCAAGGAAGGCAGATCCTCCACCTCGAAGGCGATCGTGCCGCCCGCCCCCGCGCTCGGCGCGTTGGGAGTCACGTTGGTGATGGCGAGGCAGCCGCCGCCCGGCAGGTCGAACTCGACCCAGGGGCTGGTTGCGCCGCTCCGGCTCGGCCCGAGGCCGAGCACATTCTCGTAGAATGCGCGCGCTCGCGCGATGTCGGTCACCGGGTACATGGTGAAAGCGACCTTGTTCAGCATATCCATCTCCTCCGCTCCCGACCGGCGCTGCCACCCCCGGCGCGCTCGTGCGTTCATTGCCGCAAAAGGCGCATCCTGCTAGGGCCCGCGCCGGGAGAATTGCATGTACACGACCGAGCTCCAGAAGACCTCCAACATCGCCTCGACCGAGGATCCGGAGCGCTCCGCCGCCTTCGAGGCGCGCGTCGCCGCGGACGAGTTCATCGAGCCCAAGGACTGGATGCCGGAAGCCTATCGTCGCACCCTGGTCCGCCAGATTTCCCAGCACGCCCATAGCGAGATCGTCGGAATGCTCCCGGAGGGCAATTGGATCGGCCGCGCGCCGTCGCTTCGCCGCAAGGCGATCCTTCTCGCCAAGGTCCATGACGCGGCCGGCCACGGCCTCTATCTCTATTCCGCCGCGGAAACTCTCGGAACTTCGCGCCAGGAGATGATCGAGGCGCTCCACTCGGGGAAGGCCAAGTACAGCACCATCTTCAACTATCCGACGCTGACCTGGGCGGACATGGGCGCGATCGGCTGGCTGGTCGACGGCGCCGCGATCATGAACCAGGTGCCGCTTCAGCGCACCTCCTATGGCCCCTACGCGCGTGCCATGGTCCGCGTCTGCAAGGAGGAGAGCTTCCACCAGCGCCAGGGCTACGAAATCATGATGGCGATGACTTCGGGCACGCCCGAGCAGATGCGGATGGCGCAGGACGCGCTCAACCGCTGGTGGTGGCCGTCGCTGATGATGTTCGGCCCGCCCGACGACAACAGCCCCAACACCGCCCAGTCGATGCGCTGGCGGATCAAGCGCGATACCAATGACGAGCTTCGCCAGAGGTTCGTCGACATCACCGTGCCGCAGGGGCTGGCGCTGGGGCTGACTT
>Ga0193706_1001458_pt1 | contig 10540 bp, 1 predicted proteins | sample U3c1metaG_FD_160130 | JGI IMG/M metagenome (GOLD analysis project Ga0193706, IMG submission 160130) | Soil microbial communities from a riparian zone of the East river system, Colorado, United States - U3c1 | ecosystem: Environmental > Terrestrial > Soil > Riparian zone | place: USA: East River... | reverse complement strand
GACAAGCCGGTACAGTAGGATTACCAACACCGGGTCCGGAAGTAGCGGAGCTATTGTCCATGACCAGGAAGATATCTTTTCCATTGGGCGCAAATGCGAGGTCCCTGTAGCGGTTTGTACTTTGGAAATAGGTGATCGTATCTGCAGTATTAGCAGAATCAAGATTGCTTGGCAGGGTTTTGGTGCCGTTTGATGAAAGTGGTAACCTTATCAGTCTTCCCCACTTTAAACCCGCAGCCACCAAAGATTTACTCCACCCGGGAATCATTTTATTTTGATAAATCTCTAATCCTGACCAGCCTTCTGAATACCATCCTGCATTACCAGGATTTGTCTGCCATGTATTAAGGAGGGTTGCGGCGGGAGTAGCATAAGCAGAAAAAAGCGGGCCATGGTATGCTCCTGTAGTTGCAGCTGCCGCGTTAATGGCGTTCGCCCTGGTTGTTTCATTTCCAATGGGCGGACAACTTGAGGCGCCGCTGTTATCAGTCCAGGGTGCTCCTGCCGAAACACTTGTGTTTGTTCCCGGGTTTATATTCCCGTTATAATTGCCATCAGCATAGCCTATCACGTGAGGATGGCCATAGTTCCGGAATGAATCAATGATATTTATCTCATCATCACTGTAAGCTCCGTGAGAACTACCATATAATATGTTTAAAGTAGTATCATAAGCAAGGCCCTGGTTGTTACGCATACCAATACTCCACACAGGGTTGGTTGAGGAGATCGGGTTGTTGGTAGGTATCCAGGGAACACCGCCCACCGTATCAAGGTTAAACCTTAGGATCTTGCCCTCAACACTAGTACGAACCTGCGCATTTTGGGGGCGGGTCCTGTTACCAAACTGGCCGGATCCCATATCGCCTGATGCATAAAAAAGATATTTCGGTCCACCTATTTTAGTAGGTGCAATGATCATTCGCTGTGAATTGTGATCGCTGCTGCCGGGTAATGCTGCTATTAATCTTGGTGATTCCAATACGCCCGTACCGGTATTATAAGTAAACCTTACCAGGCGATTGGTAAAAAATACCCCACTTGGTGATGAACCTCCATCCGAACTATATATATAAGAGATATAAACATAATTTTTTTCATTAGCCGTGCCATCCAGGAAATTAGGATGCAAGGCCAATCCCGCAAGACCACCCTGTGCACCGCTTCCGTTTGAGAACTGGCAATTATAAGTACGATCAGCAAGAGGCAAAAAAACACTTCCCTGCCTGATGTCCAATACTGTTGTTTTTACACCGGTATTAGGATTCATCCTGTAAACTCTATACCCTTTTGATTCGGTGATCCAGAGGAAATTATCCCTCCCATAAGTAACTTCCCATGGGTAATCGATCACATTTGCAGCCGATAATATGGTTCGGGAAAAAACCTCGTTCATACGGCTTCCGCGGGCAAAGACATCGGTGACGCAAATATCAAACGTATGGTTGATTCCAAGTGCAGTTGTAAGGTTTTTGTGAATTCTTATATAATAAGTGCTTCCCGCAGCCAGTGGGTTTGTAAGTGACGGGGTAAGCGTTGCGCCACTGGCACAAGCTACTTCAGTGAACGAAGTTGGCCCGCAGGTACCTGCAAATATCTGGATCCTTACGTTAGCAATTCCTCCCCAGCCACTACCCGGGTTGCTTACAGTAATAGTAGGATTCCTGGTCTTGGCAACAAACCTGTACCATATATCCCTTGCAGTGGCTAACTGTCCGCAAGTGGAGGTAAGGGTGTAAACCTGGTTAGTGGCTGCTGTTAATGTTTCGCCAAGAAGCCGGCTTGTTCCGGTAACACAGGTAGAGTCTGTATTAATTAATTTTGCATTTGCGCAATTGTCATTTACCGGCTGGGCCAATAAAGCTGCTTGAAAAAATATTACACTGATTAAGAGCAGTGTAATTCTGCTGGTTGGGTTTTTCATAATTGGATATTCAAAAGTTAGAGTTAGGGTCGCTGTTTTACCAGCAGTGTTTCGTTTATTTTTTTATGTTATCTCACTATGATAAGTTGTTTAATGATCTTTTCATCCGCTGATTCAATTACTACTGCATAAACACCTTCGCTGTACCGGTTAAGATCCAATGTAAGGTTGTTAACGCCCTTTATCAGGTTCTCGTTCTGGGTCAATATCTTCTTTCCAACCTTATCAAGTATACTAACTACTGCCCTCATATTTTTATCAAGAGAGATGTTTAGGGTCACATAACTGCTTGCAGGATTTGGCATAAGTGTAACTATGGTCTTGTTACCCGGTCTTCTCACGATCAATACATTGCTGTATTGAATTTCACCTGCTTTACCGATCACTTTAAGCCTGTAATAAATGATCTCGTTGTTAATGCCGGTTATATTATCAGTAAAACCAAAGATCTGTTGTTCATTTAATTTTACCGCGTCTGATACGATGCCTATTTTGCCGTAGGTTGAATTATCAGTACTTCGTTCTATTTCAAAATGATCGATCTCTTTTGATGTTATGATCGTCCAGTTGAGTGGCACCATGTTATTTTGAAGCACACCTGAAAAATCGAGGAACTGGGCAGGAAGTATGTTTCCTACAAAACGCCAGTCACGGTCAGGTTGCGAAGGGATTTGCCTTTGCACGGTTGTTCTTGATCCCGGCGCCGGGTCCCCGGTGAATGTTCCACCCGTACCCATACGGTAAGACGTTCCTTTAATATTTGTAACGGAGGGCAATGAGTCGAAGCGGTTATCCAGTCCATCACCATCAGTATCCAACCCGGTTAAGGTTACCAGGTCATCTGCAATGCCGTTAAGGTTGAAATCATTTCCTTCCACGATATCGGGCTGGCCGTCTGCATCGGTATCCGCATCCCTGTAATCGGGAGCTCCGTCACCATCATGGTCGTAAACAAATATTCCTGATCCGCTGAAAACCGCAGGTTGGTTATCATAGTGGTTGATCAAGCCATCACCATCAGTATCTGTTGTAGCAGTAGGCCTGATATATCCCGCAGTTGACATCCCTTCTATATTATCCGGGATACCATCATTATCAGAATCGATATCTAAATAATCAGGGTTACCTGAAGCGTCTGTATTCCTTAGGTTTATTGCCGGTAATGCAGATACTGTAGTTGACCAGCCATTGGTTCCCAAAGCACCATCTGCCAGGCCATTAAGATTAACATCGGGCAATCCGGCTTCTATTACGTCAACAATACCATCACCGTCACTATCAAGGTCGTAGGCATTGGGCCTGAGATCACGATCAATGTTCTTATTGGGATAATCGTCCGCCCTTCCATTAACAGGTGCTATATCTACACCGGTAAGTAATAAAGCGGTTCCGTTCACATTATTATCACTGATGCCATCAGCATTAAGATCTGTAAAAGCATCAAGCATACCATTATTATTAGCGTCTGTGCCGCCCACTTCAATTGCATCCGGTATACCATCATTATCACTATCCAGATCTAAATAGTTTGCAATACCGTCACCGTCAAAATCCTGTGCACCTAATCCAAGAAGGGATCCTGCAACGCCGGTATTATTGGCATCCACATTTTGAGAGAATCCATCGTTATCTGTGTCCACATAATTATCAATAATACCATTGCCACCTGTATCCACACCGTATGATTCTACCACATCGGGTATACCATCATTATCACTGTCCAGGTCCAGTTGATTTGGGATACCATCACGGTCTTTATCTGAATTATCATTTACCCCATCTGCATTGGCGTCTACAAAGCCAGGAAATGTTGGATCCAGGTAATTCGGGATCAGGTCATTATCAGAGTCGGCGCCGTAATCAAAATTATCATTTACACCATCAAGGTTATTATCAACAAATCCGGGGTAAGTCGCATCATTCCAGTTAGGGATCAGGTCACCATCAGCATCCTGCAATGCAACAGGATTGTTGAATTCAACATAATCAGGTATACCGTCATTATCATCATCAATATCCACACAATTACTTATAAATATTGTAATGGGTATAGAATCCGAATAATTACAGGTACCCGCCAGGTTTGCTGTTGTTGTAGCTACAACCACTTTATAGAGATCACCCACGTTGGCTAAAGTTGTATATGCCGGCGGAATAGTGTATGAGGCAATAAACTGGTACATACCACTCACAAGCACAGGCATAGCAGTAGCCGTTGTACCTGGTATATCAGTCCAGGTGGATCCGCCATCTGTACTCCTTTGCCATTTGTATTCTACATAAGTATTAAAGAAAGATCTTATGGTATCATGTATAGTTATAGTACTGTTAGCACATATGGATGGTGTAACAGAAGGCGAGTAAGACATACTTGGATAACAGGTCCTTAGCGTAATATCATCCAAAGCCCAGTCATTACCACCACCACCGGGCGCATTATTTCTTATGGTGAGAACAAATCCTGTTTCTGCGGGGCCGGTTCTGTAAACAAATGATTTTCGTACCCAGCTATTGAGTGTATCAGAACCTGTTTGTGTGCCGCCAAGTCCCTGGTATAAAATATCGCCGGTTGTGTAATAGTCAACACCGTTTATTTCATACGCAAGATTTGGTCTTACCCCTGCTGAATCACCGGCTGCAGTGGGGATGTAAAACGGAGGACCGGCAGCACTGCTGGCATTTCTTCCATTTACGTCGTCACCACATTTATAACAAATATTCTTTACCCACGAGGAGATCTCGTAATAAGTATTAGGGCAAGCACCGGAAACAGTAAAAGTAAATGCCACGTCAGTACGATATGCCGCATTTACCACCAGCATATATCCGCATGGATTAGTCGCACTAATAGGCAGGCCCGGGTTACAAGGCCTGTTACCCCTTGCTGTTGCGGCGCCGGTATGATCACCGCCTATGTCCCAAACATCAAAAACTCTCTGAGGGCCTCCTGCATCTGGTTTTGGTATGGTTTGAACAATTGAATTATTTGCGCTGGTATTATTAGGAACAGCATAAAAATAATCGCCGGGACCACTTGGATTAAATGCCTGGTATGAATAAGTGGTGTTGGGTGAAGTTCCCCTGTTTTGAGAACCCGCACTTACTGCCGGAGCTCCGAATGTTCCGTTAAATTCATCTCCAAGAATATTTGTTTGCTCAACATTATTGGGGCAAATACCAACGCTTTGGAATACCATAAGGCTGTCATTTGGGAAACTTATTTTTACACCTGAGCCTGTAGCCTGGTCCCTGTAGGTAAATGCGCCGCCGCCAAAATTTATTTTTGTGCCGTATGCTGCGTTTACAACTACCCGGTATGTGGCCACGGTAACACAGGTACTGGTAAATAAAGATGGGCGGGAAGTATTGCTTAACGCTCCCCTGGCAGTCCTGGTGGCAGTAGGCCCAAGATTCATTTGTATCATGGTATCTGAACCTGCTCCCGCAGTACTGAACCAGCCTGCATCAGCATCAACATTGGAATCTGTAAAGGATTGAAATATTTTACCTTCATTTGTTCTTGTGGAAATGGTGGCTGGTTGAAGTGCAAAGCCTGCGCCTGTACTTAATGTATCATAGTATGCAAGACTGTCAATAGTTATAGCGCCCGCCGAATTTCTGATCACCAGCGTAGCTCTTATTTCCAACACATCGCCGGGGTTAATGGTTCCGCCTGCCGTACCATCAGTAATATTGACATAACTTTTTGCATAGTCAATAACAGTAATGGGAAGCGGGGTGGGATCTGTAACACAAATATTAAAAGTATAGGTACCTGCAGCAACGGGCGCCGCCAGGCCTGTTGTTGTAATTCTTACGTAATAGGTTGCGCCAATGGTAAGGCCGGCACCACCCGGGGTATTGAGTGTATTAAGTGGTGATGCAACACAGGCCCCCGTTAATTGTGTAAGCGTACCGCATGCGCCTGAAAACAATTGAATGCGTGGATTGGCTGCGGCAAGGCTGGCTCCCACTGAGCTTAAAGTTATTAAAGGAAATGAACTTTCAGCCACAAACCTGTACCATACTTCAGGAGAAGCAGCATTGCCGCAGGCAGGTAATCCTGCAGTAGCAGTTGCATTTATCATTGTACCCGAAGTATTTGAACATGTGGTTGCGCTGTTTAATAAAATAGCGCCACTGCAATTATCGTTTCCGGGAGGAGATGCTACGTTTGTGATACAAATATTAAAATTTGCTACCCCACCGGCACCGGCAGGATTTGCTCCGAAGTTTGCTATGCGTATAAAATAGGCTGTACCTATTACCAGGCCACCTTGTGTAAGGCTGGTTGCGCTTGCGCATCCCATCGGCGTAGCTGCTGCACACGATGCATACACCTGTATCCGGGGTGCTGTGATATTTCCACCAACCCCGCTTAGTGTAATTGTTTGAATAACCGATGCTGCCACAAAACGGTACCATACATCATAGTAAGTTCCTACTCCCAAACATCCCGCTGCTGCGCCCACAACTGTGGGAGTAGACAGGTTCAATGTACCAGCGGTATTAACGCAGGTGGCACCGGGGGTAATTGTTGTGGCATTAGCACACAGATCATTTGCAGGAGGTCCCTGGAGACAGATATTAAAATTCCAGTTGGCAGTAACGCTTGATGTTGGATTGGTGGTTACATATACCCTTACATAATAAGTATTACCGATCGTTAACGCAGTATTGGATATTCGGCCGCCGGTAGTGGATACTGACTGGCAGGCCAATGAAGCAAAACCAGCACAGCCTGCGCCACTTAGCAACTGCATATAAGTAGTCGCTGACGAAAGACTGCTTCCTAATCCACTAACTGTTACGGCATGCGTTGTTGACGTAGCAACAAAGCGATACCATACATCGAACGTGGTAGTAGCAGAAACACCAGCACCACATGCGCCCGTAGGTGCAGAATTAGTCGCGAAAAAAAGATTACCTGTAACATTGCTGCATGTTGGTGCAGCCGATGAAGTTAATAAAGTTGATCCGCTGCAATTGTCATTGGCAGGAGGAGGGTTGGGATGTGTGACACAAATATCAAAGCCTCCGTTGGATGCAACAAAGGCACCCACATTAGATACACGAACATAATAGGTATTTCCGATGGTTAACCCTGTGGCCGTGGCCGATGTGGTTCCACAGGCTACCTGTGTTAACCCTCCACATGCACCGCTGAAAATTGCAACTTCAGGGTTTGTAAAATTGCCTCCCCTGTTACTGATCGTTGCTGTTTGGGTAGTTCCTGCCGCCACAAACCTGAACCACACATCATAATGCGTACCTGCAACACAGGGAACACCGGGTATCCCGGCACTGGCTGTTGCATTACGCACACTATATCCATTATTATTACAGGAAAGACTTGACGTACGTAAAGTGGCGTTGGCGCAATTGTCATTGCCCGGCTGCGCAAAAATGCTTAGCGAGAAGAATATTATGAATGATAAACTCAGTACTGCCTTTTGGCAATAGCCATTCATAAAGTGAAGGTGGTTCATAAGAATTGGTTTCATTAGTTAAAATCAGAATAACTGAAAATCCTTATTCTGTTTTTAAAAACTTTTATTATTACTACATCGCTGTCGTTAATGCAGGTATTGGCAGTCATTATTGTTCTAGTCAGTAGTCCCGGTTCTTCTATGTACTGTCGTTATTTTACTATACTAGCTATATACGCATATAGTACATTTTTATTGTATGATGACTTTATTTATTCAGATAAAAAAAATAAGATGTGCGAAATCACTTAGTAGATCTACTAAGATGGATGTTTTTTTACGGGGCCTTCCGGAGGAATTATACCTTTACAAGTCGTAACTAACTACGTTAGCAGGTTAAAAATTGCATAAAAAAATGCCTCTCAAAAGAGAGGCATTAATAAAACTATGGGATGTATACTTTATTTAGAAAGTATGATCTTCTCTGTTAAAATTTCATCGTTCACAAATAACTGCAGCATGTAAAATCCATTGCTGTATTTGGCAAGACCAGTCAATTGCAGGGTATTATTTCCTTTCATCACTTTGCGGTTCTCCACTACTACAGTTTTCCCCAGGTTATCGACCAGCCTTATAGTTACAGCAGATTCTTTCTCTGCAAAGAAAATTATGGATACCTGGTCCCTTGCAGGGTTCGGCATGATACTCAATCCTGATTTGCTGTGCTGCCTGCGAATGATCAGTATATTACTGTACTGTATCTCACCATTTTTGCCGATCACTTTTATACGGTAGTAAAGGATCTCGCTGTTTACAGCAGTAACATCATCAACAAACGATAAGTCTTGTGATTCGTTCAGTTTAACCAGTTGTGTTACAATGCCGGTGCTGGTATATATGCCATTGCCCGTACTTCGCTCCACTTCAAAGTGATCAACTTCTTTGGAAGCAATGACCGTCCAGTTAAGGGTAACGCGGTCTGATTGCAATACACCCGTAAGATCAAGGAACTGGACAGGGAGGATATTACCCACGAAACGCCAATCCCTGTCAACCTGCCCGGGTGTCTTTTTCTGCACCGTACTTCTTGTTCCCGGTGTTCCATCACCTATGAGACTGCCGCCATCCCCCATCATGTAAGATGTTCCCTTAACATTGATAACAGAGTTCAATGAATCAAAACGATTATCCAAACCATCAGCATCTGTATCCAAACCTGTTAAAGTTACCAGGTCATCAGCAATATCATTAAGGTTAAAGTCATTTCCTTCAACTATGTCCGGCTGACCATCAGCATCTGTATCAAGGTCCCTGTAATCAGGTACGCCATCTCCATCATGATCGTAAACAAATATACCGGAGCCGCCATAGGTTGCCGGGGTATTATCATACATATCTATCAATCCGTCACCGTCTGTATCAGTAAGTGAAGGTAAGAGGTAACCTGCTGTTGACTGTCCTTCTATATTATCAGGTATACCATCATTATCAGCATCGATATCAAGGTAATCAGGGTTTCCGTTACTGTCCGTATTCCTGTTAATTAAAGTTGGCATGGCGTCAACTGTTTGTGACCATCCATGTGTACCGATAGTTCCATCCGCAAGTCCGTTGTAGTTGAAATCGGGAAGACCGGCTTCTATTACGTCCGCTATACCATCACCATCAGCATCAAGGTCATATGGATTTGGCCTTAGGTCCCTGTCGATATTTTTATTTGGCCAGCTGTCTGCCCTTCCGTCTGCAGTTATATCTGCGCCGGTTGGTAATAATGCTGTTCCATTCAGGTAACTGTCATGTATACCATCAAGGTTGGCGTCCACAAAACCATTGATAAGACCGTTATTGGTTGTGTATGGGCCAGCTACTTCCACTACATCCGGTATACCGTCATTATCACTATCCAGGTCAAGGAAGTTGGGTAAGTTATCTCCATCAAAGTTTTGTAATCCTAAGCCAAGGCCTGTGTTGGAAGCCCCGTTCAGCGGTGCTGAAAGATTTATATCAACATTGTCCGACAATCCGTCAGCATCGATATCAACATAGTTATCGATCCTGCCGTCGCCATTAACATCAACGCCATAAGCTTCCACTGCATCGGGGATACCGTCATTATCACTATCAAGGTCCAGCATGTTTATTATTCCGTCGAGGTCTTTATCGAAGCGGTCATCTTTACCATCCGCGTTCACATCTATACGGCCGGGAAATGTCGGATCCAGGTAATTCAGCACACCATTATTATTTATGTCACCATCTGCCTGGTAATTATCATTTACAAAGTCATTATTATTATCTACATAACCACCGGTCAATGGGTCATAAGCGTTGATGATACCATTACTGTTGGCATCTCCGAATGCAGATGCCAGGTTACTTTCCACAAAATCCGGAATACCATCTTTGTCTTTATCAATATCACAACTTACATTCACAGTTATAGACACGCAGGTGGTAGTGTTACAGTCTCCTTCTGCCCTTACATAATATGTAGTGGTTACCGCGGGTGTTACTACCAGGGTAGAGCCTGTTCCCAGTAACGTAGTACCGCAGGCGCTGGTATACCATCGCCAGGTTGCATTGGTACCCAGCGTACCACCTGTGATGCCAAGACTGACCGGTATGCCCGGGCAAATATTATTTTTATTTCTTGTTGCAGAAGCAGCAGCTACAGAAGATTGACCTACTGTTACCACCCTTGTTACGCCTGCAGTTGTTGCTGTACAAGGGGCGGTAGTATTTTGAATGCGAACCCAATAAGTGGTCGTAACTACTGGTGATACTACAAGTGTTGAACTGGTTGCGCCTGCTATCGGGCCAACACCCACAACAGCGCCTGTACCCCATTGGTAGTTGGCACCAGTACCGAGAACGCCTCCATTAGCTGTTAAGGTTGTGGAACCCGGGTTACAAAAATCTGCTCCGGTTATACTGGTAGGTGCTGTTGAAGGCTGATTTACGGTTACTACAACTGTTACCCCACCGGTTGTAGAAGCACAAGGTGCGTTTGTATTTTCAACACGAACCCAATATGTGGTGGTGGTGGTTGGTGATACGATCAGTAATGGTCCGGTTGCACCTGCTATCGGGCTAACACCCACAACAGCGCCTGTACCCCATTGGTAGTTAGCACCATTACCCAGTGTAGCTCCTACAGCTGTTAATGTTGTAGAACCCGGATTACAAA
>Ga0193706_1001457_pt1 | contig 10546 bp, 10 predicted proteins | sample U3c1metaG_FD_160130 | JGI IMG/M metagenome (GOLD analysis project Ga0193706, IMG submission 160130) | Soil microbial communities from a riparian zone of the East river system, Colorado, United States - U3c1 | ecosystem: Environmental > Terrestrial > Soil > Riparian zone | place: USA: East River... | reverse complement strand
CCGTAGGCGACGTCGAGCGCAACGACGTGCTCGGCGCCGCGCTGCAGCAGGCAGTCCGTGAAGCCGCCGGTCGAGGCGCCGACGTCGAGCGCGCGGCGACCGCCGACGTCGAGGCGGAAGGCGTCGAGCGCGTTCGCGAGCTTGTGCCCGCCGCGCGAGACGAACTCGTCCTCGGCCGTGACGGCCACGACGACGTCGTCCTGCACGAGCTGCCCCGGCTTCTCCGCGCGCCGCCGGTGCTCGCCGAGCAGCACCTCGCCCGCGAGCACCGACGCGGCCGCACGCGAGCGCGAGGCGAAGATGCCCCGCTCCGCAAGCAGCGTGTCCAGTCGCAGCTTCGCGCTCACCGGCGGACACGCTACCGGCCGGCGGCCATCCGGCGTGCACGAGCGCTGCCGGCGACCTGCCCGAAGTCTCTGTGAGGCAGCTCACACACAAAGTCCGCACAAGCGCGCACCATGGTTGGCGCAATGACCGCCTTCCGCCCCACCATCTCCCTCCCCCTCCACGGTGCGTTCGAGCTGCTCATCGGCATGCTTGCGCTGGTCGCGCCGTTCGCGCTGGGCTTCACCCTCCCGGGCGCGGTCGTCTCGATCCTGATCGGCGTCTGCGCCGTCGGCCTCGCGCTCGACGCCGCCCAGCTGCCCGCTCGGGTCTCCGCCCACCAGGCGTTCGACTACGGGATCGCATTCGCGGCCGTGCTCGTCGCCGTCCCGCTCGCGCTCGCCGGCGACGCCGCCGCGGCACTCGTGCTCGGCGCGCTCGGGCTGACACAGCTCGCGCTCGACGCCAGCACCCGCTACTCCCTGCGGGCTTCGTAAAGCTTCCCCCACCGATCACAGCAACACCACATAGACACATCTCTCCTCCCGGGAACGGCTCGCTTCGGCGGGCCGTTCCTTTTGGGGGATGAACACTGGAAATCGGTCAGTCAGTGCACGTCACAGCCTCGCTTCGAGGTCATCGAGCAAGGTCAGCTCGGCGCTCGGTCTCGGCTTGCGCCGCTGCGCTCGCGGCCCTTCCGGATGCTCCGCCCACCACGCCGCGCGCGCCCGGGCGATTGACGCATAGCCGGGCTCGCGCTCGATCCCGACGACCGCGATCCGCTCACACGCACCCGCGCACACCGTTGACCCCGACCCCGCGAACGGGTCCAGCACGATCCCGCCCGGCGGAGTCACGAGCCTGAGCAGCCACCGCATCAGGTCGACCGGCTTGACCGTCGGGTGCGTGTTGCGTCGCGGACCCGCCTCCGCCGTCTCGGGACGCTCGCCCGCCTCGACGCGGTAGTCGCGGTCGGTCCACTTGTTGCCGTTCGAGCGCTCGACGGCGTCGAGCGCTTCCAGGCCGGCCTCGCGCTCTGCCCGCGATGTCTTCGCGCAGTAGAAGAACCGCGACGCGCCCCCGCGGTCGCCGATCGTGTCGTGCCGGACTAGGCAGCCGAGGCCGCCGCGGTACCCGAGTCCCTCGCGCTCGGTCTCCCCGGCCATGAAGCCCGACTTCAGCTCACCGGACTGCTCGTCGAGCATCCCGACCGGGCAACCCGGCGCGCACTCCCACGCCTCGACAAGCTCGCCATCGAAGGACCGCTCCGCGACCGCGTCCTGCCCTGGCCGACCGAACGTGGACGGCGCTCGCGACGAGGGCGTGTGCCCGTTCCCCCGGACCGGCCGCTCGCCGACGAGCACGCAGTCCGGCGTGTGCGACAGCACCACGTTCGCCGGCCAGCGGCCCTTCTGCGTATCAAGCGCACCCGAGCTGCTCGCCCGCTCGAAAGTCCCGATCGGTGACGAGCCGGACTGCATCCGCCCACAGTCGGGCGTATTGCAGCGCTCCATCGCCGCGGCGTCCGCTGCCGACGTCGCGATCCGGCATCCGTCGATGTTGATCGCGCCCGTGCCGTGCGCCAGAGCTGTCGCCGCCACCGTCCCGGCCAGCGGCTTGCGGGCGAGCACGATCGGCTCATAGCCCGGCTTGAGCGCCGTGCCCCAGCCGTCCCACTGCTCGGCATCCGCGGTGGCCGGCGCGGTCAGGTCGCGGTTGCCATCGTTGATGACGCGGACGATTCCGCTCCCAGTGCCGATCCCCGTCGTTCGCTGGCCGATCACCTCGCGCTCTGCCTCGTCATAGAGGACTGCGAACTCCGGCGGCAAGCCGAGCAGCTCACGGACGCGCTCCCAATGCCGCCGCGGTGGCATGCCTCCCCGGTGATCGCGCCGAGCCCAATAACACGACGAGGATCTGATGCCGAGTTCGCGGTCAATGTCCGCATGGCTCAGCGGCGACGCCTCGACCGCCTCCGCATACGCGCGAGCGAACGTCCGCCAGGCGAGCGGATCGCCACCGGCCTTATCGATCGCCTTCGAGACGTCCAACGACTTCGGGAACCCCGAACCGAACATCCACGCCAGCGTGTCGCGGATCTCGAACCCGGCATCCTCCAGCCCACACGTCAGCCGATGGAACGTGCGCGTGCCGCCGAACACGACCGCGTGCCCGCCCGGCTTCAACACCCGCAACGCCTCCCGGCCCCACGCCTCGCACCACGCCTGAAAGCGCTGGTTCGCCGTGGCGGAGAGGTCGTCGCGGCCGGCGGGCGCTCGAGATGAGGCTGTCTCGCCGACCGCGGCGTCGCCGCGGCGACTGAAGTTGGACCGATGCCCTCGCCGCCCGCCGCCGCGAGGCGCGCCTGCGAACCCAGGCTGATCCCACTCGTGCCCCATGAACCCGATCCCATACGGCGGATCCGTCACGACCGCGTCGACCGAGCAGTCCGGCATCGCCCGCATCGCGTCGATGCAGTCCGCCTCGACGATCGGCGTGTCGAGCAACTGCCACGTCGGTGCAGCCAACACATGCCGGTCGCCCGGGCCACCGCTCATCGGTCATCCTCTGTGGTGCCGGCGGTCGCCACCTCCCATCAGCCGCCATCTCTGCTAGGTAGTAGTAGGAGACGGCACGCTGTACCAGCCATTTCCGGGTTGCTGGAATCGTCGCTGGACATGGACCGTGCAGTCCTTGGCTTCGGCCCGCCGCGGCGGGCCGTTCCTTCTCGCGTCCAGGCACGCGGACGTTCGGGTAAAGCGGCGGCGGCGGCGCGCCGATGCGAAGCGCAGTCGCCATGCCGAAGTCGCTTCACCTGCTCCTCCCACTCCTGGCCGCCCTCCTGCTCGCCGCTCCTGCTGCGGCGTCTGCGGCCAGCGTCCGCCTGACCTCCGACGCGTTCACCGTGCAGGAGAGCGCCGGCGCCGCCACGATCACCGTCGTGCGCGACGACGCCGACGGCCGCGGCGAGGTGCGCTTCGGCGTCTGGTACGACCAGAGTGCCACGCCGCACAGCGAGTACGAGCCGGTGTCCGGGCGCGTCGAGTTCGAGGACGGCCAGAGCGAGGCAAGCTTCCAGATCCCGATCCACGACGACGGCGACGTCGAGAGCAGCGAGACGCTCAAGCTCGGCATCTACGGCGCCTACCCGATGCGCGTCGGCGAGCCGTCGCGCGGCCGCCTGACGATCCTCGACGACGACAGCGTCGCGAGCGAGCGGGACGGCTTGAACCCGCTCGGCCTCGACCCCGCGCCGACGAACGGCAACCCGCTGCAGGGCGCACGCTTCTTCGTCGACGAGGAGTGGGGGCTCGCCAACACCATCGCCCACTCGCTGCGTCATCGCAGCCCCGGGACCGCCGCGAAGCTGCGCGTGATCGCGGACCAGCCGGAGACGAAGCGCTTCGGCACCTGGACGCACAACCCGCGCCACGAGATCGCTACCTTCCTGCAGCGCGCGAAGGCCGTCGACCCCGACGCGATCCCGCTCGTCGCGACCTACCGCCTCAGACACCTCGCGTGCGGCGGCGTGACCGACTCAGCGGCCGACGTCGAGGCCTACAAGCATTGGTACGAGCAGTTCGCGCAGGGCATCGGCAACCACCGCCTCGTGCTGTTCTACGAGATCGACGCGCTGATCACCGCGAAGTGCCTCTCGCGGCAGGGGCTCGCGACGCGCGTCGACGAGCTGCGCTCGACGATCGACGTCCTCTCGCAGCTGCCGCACGCGGTCGTCTACGTCGATGCGGGCGCGAGCGACGCCCATCGACCGCCCTACTACGCGAAGCTGCTGCGCCGCATCGGCGTCGACAAGATCCAGGGCTTCTTCACGAACTCAACGCACCAGGTGCGCACGCGCAAGGAGATCCGCTTCGCGCGCACGCTCGTGCGGATGCTCGGCGGCACCCCGCACTACGTGATCAACACGGCGGCGAACGGCCGCGGGCCGCTGATCCCCAGAAGCCGCGTGCGCCACGGCAACTCGTTCCGCTGCAACGCACCGGGCCGCGGCCTCGGCCCCAGACCGACCTCCGACGTCCCGTCGTACCACCGCAACCTCGACGGGCTCTTCTGGATCGGCAACCCCGGGCGCTCCGCCGGCAGATGCGTGCGCTTCGCGAGAGCGCCGCCGACGGGCTCCTTCTGGCTCGAGTACGCGCTGTCGCTGATCGACAACGCGGACTTCCGCATCACTTAGGACAGGTTCTTAGCGCTCCGGCGTCCGAAGCTGCGCGAAAGCTCTCGTTCGCTATCTGGCGCGCATCCGTTCGCCACGAACGGGTAGGTCCGCTTTGAAGCACGGGACGAACGAAGGAGGCCGTCCGTCCGTGTCCCGCCGTGCCAAGCTCGTGCCGCTGGCGCTGTTCGCGCTGCTCGTGCTCACCCCCACCACGCTCGCCGCGAACGGCAGCGTGCGCCTCGCCACGGGCGACTTCACCGTCGGCGAGGGCGACGGCGCGGCGACGATCGCCGTCGTCCGCAGTACCGCGCAGGGTCGCGGCGAAGTCCGCTACGCGGCCTGGCACCGGACCGCCGACCACCGGCTCGACTACACGCCCGTGAGAGGGCGGATCGACTTCGCCGACGGGCAGACGCAGGCGACGTTCCGTGTGCCGATCGCCGACGACGGCAACGTCGAGGGCCGCGAGACGATCGCGCTCGGGATCTACGGCGCGTATCCGCAGAGCGTCGGCGAGCCCGACCGCGCGACGCTGACGATCGTCGACAACGACGCCGTCGCCAACGAGCGCGACGCGCTCAACCCGCTCGCGCTCGACCCGCCCCCGCCGGCCGACAACCCGCTGGAGGGCGCGACCTTCTACACCAACCCGAGCACGAACCTCGCCGGCCTGATCATCAGACAGATCCGCGGTCGCCAGCCCGCGGCGGCGCAACTGCTGCAGACGATCGCCGACCAGCCGGAGACGAAGCGCTTCGGCGCCTTCAACGACCGGCCGGGAGCCGCGGTCGCGCAGTACCTGGCGAGAGCGCAAGCCGACCAGCCCGGCTCCGTGCCGCTGATCTCCACCTACCGCCTCAAGCACGTCGCCTGCGGCGGCTACAGCGACACGCCCGAGGAGGTCGAGCGCTACAAGGCCTGGTACGAGAAGTTCGCCGAGGGGATCGGCAACCACCGCGCCGTCGTGTTCCTGGAGATCGACGCGCTGATCACGACCAAGTGCCTCTCACGCGCCGGCCTCAAGCGCCGTGTCGACGAGGTGCGCTCGGCGATCGGCTCGCTGGCCGTGCTCCCGCACGCGGTCGTCTACGTGGACGCGGGCGCGGGCGACGCGCACAACGGGCGCTACATCGCGAAGCTGCTGCGGAAGGTCAGGGTCTTCCGCATCCAGGGCTTCTTCACGAACTCGACCCACCAGAACTGGACGCGCAGAGAGGTCAGATACGGGCGCGAGCTGATCAGGCGCCTCGGCGGCCGGTCACACCACGTCGTCAACACGGCCGCCAACGGGCGCGGGCCGCTGATCCCTCACTCACGCGTCCGCTTCGGCAACTCGTATCGCTGCAACGCGCCCGGCCGCGGCCTCGGGCCGAGACCGACAGCGCTCGTGCCGCCGCGCTACCGCAACCTCGACGGCCTCATCTGGATCGGCAATCCCGGCCGCTCCGCCGGCGAGTGCTCGAAGACGCCGAACCCGCCGCCGGCCGGGACCTTCTGGGTCGACTACGCGGTGTCGCTCGTGCGCAACGCGGACTTCCGCATCAGGTAGGCGCGAACGCTCCCTGCGAGCAGATCGGCGTGGCTGGCAAGGACGCAGGGAGCGTGGCCTGCTCAGGCAGGCGAGCGACCGAGGACGCCGCCAGGCGCGCCGAGATGCCGCAGGGCTGCGAGGATGCGCGCCGCGATCGCGTCACCCGTGAAGCCGACCTCCTCGTGCAGCAGAGCCGGGGCGCCGTGCGTCACGTAGCGGTCCGGCAGCCCGACGCGCAGGATCCGCGAGGGCAGGCCGGCGTCCGACAGCGTCTCCCACACGGCCGAGCCGAAGCCGCCGGCGAGCACGCCCTCCTCGACGGTCACCAGCAGCTCGTGCTCGGCCATCAGCTGCGCGACGAGGCCGGTGTCGATCGGCTTCGCGAAGCGCGCGTCGGCGACGGTCGCGTCGATCGCGTGCGCCCGCAGCAGGTCGGCCGCCTCGAGCGCCTTGCCGACGCCGCTGCCGTAGCCGAGCAGCGCGACCTTGCCGCCGGAGCCGGCCCGCAGGATCTCGCCCGTGCCAATCGGGATCGCCTGCGGCTCGTCGGGCAACGGCACGCCGACGGCCTCTCCGCGCGGGTAGCGCAGTGCGATCGGTCCGTCGTCGTAGGTGAGGGCGGTGCGCAGCATGTGCACGAGCATCGCCTCGTCGCGCGGCGCCATCAGCACGATGTTCGGCAGCGGCCGCAGATACGCGATGTCGAACGCGCCATGGTGCGTGGGGCCGTCGTCGCCGACAAGCCCGGCGCGGTCCATCGCCAGCACGACGTTCAGTCTCTGCAGGCAGACGTCGTGGACGATCTGGTCGAACGCGCGCTGCAGGAAGGTCGAGTAGATCGCGGCGACCGGCTTGCAGCCCTGCAGCGCGAGGCCGCTCGCGAACAGCAGCGCCTGCTGCTCGGCGATGCCGACGTCGAAGTAGCGGGTCGGAAGCGCCTTCTGCAGGATGTCGAGACCGGTGCCGGTGTTCATCGCCGCGGTGATCCCGAGCACCCGCTCGTCGCGCTCGCACTCGGCGACGAGCGCCTCGCCGAACACCTTCGTGTACTGCGGGGGCTTCGGCGCGACGGCGGCCCCGGGCGCCGGCTTTGCCGCGGGCGCGGGCGCGCCGTTCGCGATCGACTTCGGCTTCGCGGCGTGCCACTTCTCCATCCCCTCCAGCCCGCCGTCCTCGGCGGGCGCGAACCCCTTGCCCTTGACCGTCGCGATGTGCACGACCACGGGCCGCTCGGCCGCCAGCGCCTCGCGCAGCGCCTCGCGCAGGTGCGGCACGTCGTGGCCGTCGATCACGCCCATGTAGGCCCAGTCGAGCTCCTCCCAGAAAAGGCCGGGCGCCCAGAATGCCTTGATCGACTCCTTGAGCTGCGGACCGAGGCGCTCGAAGCGCGCGCCGAGGCCGGCCGGCAGCTTCGTCAGACCGCCCTCGACGCCCTCGCGCGCATGCCACAGCTTCGGGTTGAGACGGACGCGGTTGAAGTAGCGCGACAGGGCACCGACATTCGGCGCGATCGACATGCCGTTGTCGTTGAGCACCACGACGAGCGGGGTCCCGAGACCGCCCGCCTGGTGGACCGCCTCGAACGCGACGCCACCGGTCATCGCGCCATCGCCGATCACCGCGACGACCTTGCCGTCCTCGCCCTGGCCGTGGCGCATCCCCTCCTTCAACCCGACGCCGTAGCCGATCGAGGTGGAGGCGTGGCCGGCGCCCATCACGTCGTGCTCGGACTCCTCGATCGAGCAGAAGGGCGTCAGGCCCTCGTACTTGCGGATGGTCGGCAGGCGGTCGCGGCGGCCCGTCAGCACCTTGTGCGGGTATGCCTGGTGGCCGACGTCCCAGAGGACCTTGTCGCGCGGCGAGTCGAGCAGTGAATGCAGGGCGACCGCCAGCTCGCACGTCCCCAGGTTGGCGCCGAAGTGCCCGCCGATCTCGCCGACCGTGTCGATGATGTGCTCGCGCACCTCCTGCGCGAGCTGCTGCAGCTCGCCGTCCGCGAGCCCGTGGAGGTCCTGCGGACCGTCGATGCCGGACAGGATCGGGTGGCGCGGCTGTTGGGGGAGGTCGGTCACGAGGTGCGTGTCGCGATGAAGTCGGTGATCTGCTCGAGCTCGGGTGCGCCGTCAGGGGCGGCCTGCGTGAGCGCGGCACAGGCCTTGCGATACGACTCCGCCGCCAGCTTGCGCGCTTGCGGGAGCCCGAACTCGCTCACGTAGGTGCGCTTGCCGAGCCGCTCGTCACTGCCGTGCGTCTTGCCGAGCGCGTCGTCGCTGCCGGTCACGTCGAGGATGTCGTCGACGATCTGGAACAACACGCCAAGCTCGCTCGCAAAGCCGCGGAACAACTCGATTCTCGCAGGTTCCGCTCCGACCACGAGACGCAGCGGGCAGACGATCGACGCGGCGATCAGCTTTCCCGTCTTCAAGCCGTGCACGGTGCGGAGGCCGTCGGGGCCGGCGGGCGCGCGCTCGGTCACGTCCAGGTACTGCCCGCCGACCATCCCGTTCACGCCCGTGGCCGCGGCGAGCTCCGCGACGGCGGCGAGGATCGCGGCCGGATCGCCCTCCTGGCAGGTCAGCACGTGGCGGAACGCTTCGGCGTAGAGCCCATCCCCGGCGAGGATCGCGACGTTCTCGCCAAACGCGCGATGGCAGGTCGGCCGCCCGCGGCGCAGGTCGTCGTCGTCCATCGCCGGCAGGTCGTCGTGGATCAGCGAGTAGGTGTGGATCAGCTCGAGCGCGGCAGCGAGCGGCAGCACGCGCGCCGGGTCGGCCCCGACCGCACGCGCGGTCGCGAGCGCCAGCACCGGCCGGATCCGCTTGCCGCCGGCGAGCAGCGAGTAGCGCATCGCCTCCTCGAGCCCGGTGGCGTCCCGCGCCTCGGGCTCGACATAGTGCAGCGCTCTCAGGTACTCCTCGGCCTGGAGACGCAGATCCTCCGGGTACTCGCTCATGCGTCGCCGGCCGAGCGCGCGCGGCGGTCCAGCTCGGTCGCCGCCTCCCCCGCGAGCCGCGCGCAATCCTCGACCAGACGGGCCGCGTCCTCCGGGGACAGCTCCGCCTCGCGCAGTCGGGCGGCCGCCTGCTCGAGCCGGTCGACGAGCTCCTGCAGCGGGTCGATCGCGCTCATCGCGGCGCCTCCCGACCCGCGGCTCCGCCGTGTGTGCCCTCGGCCTGGCGCTCACGCAGCACGGCCGCAAGGATCCCGTTGACGAAGCCGGGGGCGTCCGCGCCGCAATACGCCTTGGCGGTCTCGACGGCCTCGTCGATCGCCCCCTCGGGCGGGATCGGCTGCTCGCCGGGGACGTCGCCCGGGTGCAGCATCTCCAGCAGGCCGGTGCGCAGGATCGATCGCTCGAGCGGGGCGATCCGGTCGAGCGTCCAGCCCTCCTTGGCGTAGCGGGCGATCAGCTCGTCCAGCTCCTGCTGGCGCGCGAGCGCCGCCTGCGCAAGCGCCCTCGTGAAGGGCGCGGCGTCGCGCGGGAGCGTGTCGTCGAGCGGCCGGCCCGTGAGGTCGTGTTGATAGAGCGCGAACACGGCTCTGCGTCGCTGCTCGCTGCGGCGTGCCACCTACGCCCGCGAGACGTAGTCGCCCGAGCGCGTGTCGACGCGCACCTTGTCCCCGATGTTCACAAACAGCGGGACGTTGACCTGGGCGCCCGTCTCGAGCGTTGCGGGCTTCGTGCCGCCGCCGGAGGCGGTGTCGCCGCGCAGGCCGGGCTCGGTCTCGGTGACCTCGAGGTCGACGGCGCTCGGGATCTGCAGGTCGGACGGCTGATCGTCGATCGACAGCAGCTCGACCTCGTCGTTCGGCCGCGTCCACTTGAGCGCCTCGGCCAGCGTCGCCTCCGGGATCGCGATCTGCTCGAAGGACGCGCTGTCCATGAAGTGCGCGTCGGTGCCGTCGGCGTAGAGGAACTGCATCTTGCGCACCTCGGTGCGCACGGAGCGGAACTTCTCGCCGGCGCGGAAGGTGCGGTCGATGACGGCTCCATCGCTCGACCGCCGCAGCTTCGTCCGCACAAACGCCCCGCCCTTGCCGGGCTTCACGTGCTGGAACTCGACGATCTTGAAGATCGTGCCATCGACGTCGATGTGGTTGCCGTTCTTGAACTGGTTCGTGGAGATCAGATCAATCAGTCCCTTTTGCAGGCAAAAAGCGTTGCGCTTCCGTAAGACTCGGGGCGAGAGTGTACTTCGCGAGGCGGTCGACTGACGCCCTCTTGCATCCGCGCTTCCGTCCGACCAAGCGACGAACATGTGTTCCCATGGGAATGAAGGTGCGGGAGGTGATCGTCGTGTTGGAGCGCAACGGTTGGAGACTGGTGCGCCAGCGCGGGAGCCATCGCCACTTCCGCCATCCTGACGCACCGTTCGTGGTGACCGTCGCCGGGAAGCCGAACACCACGGTGCCGCCCGGTACCCTGGGAAGCATCCGCCGGACGAGCGGCCTGGAGGAACTCCGATGACGCAATACCTCGTGATCTACGAGCAGGGCCGGGACTCCTGGGG
>Ga0193706_1001456_pt1 | contig 10559 bp, 10 predicted proteins | sample U3c1metaG_FD_160130 | JGI IMG/M metagenome (GOLD analysis project Ga0193706, IMG submission 160130) | Soil microbial communities from a riparian zone of the East river system, Colorado, United States - U3c1 | ecosystem: Environmental > Terrestrial > Soil > Riparian zone | place: USA: East River... | reverse complement strand
CCACGCGATGGGGCGCGTGATGCGCGCGGACTACGTGCGTGCGTCCGAGGGAGACCTCGCCGCCGGGCGCGACGCCGGCCACGTCGACCGCGAAGTCCGCACCGGTCAGCCTCGCCTGCAGAACGAGCAGCTCGCGCACATCCCCGGCCACTTCCTCCGGAACGTAGATCGTGCCCCGCTCGAGCTGCTGCAGCTGCCGCTGCCCTGCGTAGAACGCGATGCCGGCGGCGTGATCGAGATGCGTGTGCGTGATGAAGACGTGCGGCATCGGAACGATGAGATCGGGGCAGCGGCCGATGTCCAGCGCCAGCCCGAGCTCACGAATCCGGAAGAACGTCTCATGCCCCGCACGAGACCGGCCCTCGATCGTGAACCGCTCCGTGCGCAGCGTGAAGAAGTCTTTGTCGATCATCTTGAAAGCAGCATCCCCTCCACCACTCCCAGGAGGTCCCCGAGCGCGGTGATGGACGCGTCGGGCACGATCTCCAGGCCGCGCTCGACGTGCGGTGCGACCGCGGTGCCGCGGACCGGCGGGACGAAGTGGATGCCGCGCATGCCGCAGCGCTGCGCTCCGTACACATCGGCGTAGAGGTTGTCGCCGACGAACGCCATCTCTTCATAGCGCACGCCGAGGCCGCGCCTCAGCTCCTCGAAGATCGACATCTGCGGCTTGCACTCGCCATGCTCGTTCGAAAACACCATCACGTCGATGGACCCGCCCAGACCGAGCTCCGCGAGGATTGGCCGGAGAGCGTAGCCGGGCGTGCGTCCGGTGTTGCTGATCAACCCGACGCCGAGGCCGCGTCGCTTGAGCTGCGCGACGACGTCACGCGCGCCGTCGACAGCGTCAGGCAGGACCTCGAGCGCCGCATGCGCGTAGGCGTGCTCCAGCTCCGCGAGCAGCTCCTCGCCGAACGATCCGGCATCCAGCTCGAGCTCTTCGAGAAAGTGTTCGATCTGGCGCCGGCAGGGAACGTCGACGTCTGCCGACCAGTAGAGGTCCTGGCAGCGGTGCCACAGCGCGCGATAGGCACGCTCGATCCGCGCCGCGACGGCCTCGTGGCCCCGCGACCGCAGGAGCGCCTCCATGCGCGTGAGCCGCAACCGCTCCTGAGCGCGCGACTGCTGAGGCGTGTCGGTGATGAGTGTTTCCCAGAGGTCGAATGCGATCGCTTTGAGCATGGGGTCAATCGGGAGTCAGGCGTAAGAGTCGGGCTTACGGGGTTTCGTTTCGGATTTGGCTTCGTGTCGCTTGCCAGTGCCGGTCCACGGCGCGGAAAGCCCGTACGCCCGACTCCCGCTTCACGACTCATTCAATTCAGTTTCACTCTTCCGCCGAATCCCTCTTCATATCCGTGGAAGTACTCGAGGGCGGGCTCGGGATGCTTCCAGCAGTAATAGCCGCCGCCGCTGTCGAAGTCGACGAGCCAGACTCCTTTGACCTCGATGCCGAGCTGAAGGATCGACTCGGCCCAGTCGGTGACGACCTGCTGATACTCGGCCGGATCCTCGGCGGTCATCTCGTCCACGCGATCGACGGCAAGCGAGGTGAGGCGTTGCACTTCGGGGAGAAGCGCGATGGCGTCTTCGTAGGTGAAAATTCGTTTGGGCACGCGGCGCGAATATACAGAACTTCGGCCCCGCCGCGCTGCGGTCGGCGGGGCTCTCGCAACGCAACTGGCAACCTCTTGCGCCCTTGTGCTAAAACCCGCTTTGCATTCGTGCGCTAACACGAGGGAGGACATACCGATGTCGGTAGAGGATAGGGTCAAATCCATCATCGTCGAGCAGCTCGGCGTCGATGCCGAAGAAGTTACTCCGGAGGCGTCGTTCGTCGAGGACCTCGGCGCCGATTCGCTCGACACCGTCGAGCTGATCATGGCCTTCGAGGAAGAGTTCGGAGTGGAGATTTCCGACGACGAGGCGGAGAAGATCCGCAAAGTCCGCGACGCCGTCGAGTACATCGACAAGCGGGCCAAGGCGTCGTAGAACAAACCAACACGATCTCTGAGCGTAGGGCGGGCCCCCTCGGCCCGCCGCTTTTCCGGACGGGCCCGCGGCCCGTCCTACGTTTCTCAAGGAGTCTCCGTTGACCAAACGTCGTGTCGTCGTGACCGGCCTCGGAATGATCTCCCCCCTGGGCGTGGGCAACGAGCCCACCTGGGCCGGGCTCATCGAGGGCCGCTCCGGCATCGGTCGCATCACGAAGTTCGACGCGTCGGCGTATCCGGCGCAGATCGCCGGCGAAGTCCGCGGTTTCAAGGCCGAGGACTTCATCGAGAAGAAAGAGGTCAAGAAGTCCGATACCTTCATCCACTACGCGATCGCCGCGGCGCAGATCGCGTACGACGATGCGAAGCTCGATACGTCGAAGGAAGACTCGGACCGCGTCGGGGTGATCATCGGCTCCGGGATCGGCGGCCTGCCGCTCATCGAGGAGATGCACAAGAAGCTCCTCGAACGCGGACCGTCGCGCATCTCACCGTTCTTCATCCCCGGGCTGATCGTGAACCTGGCCGCGGGACACGTCTCCATCCGCTTCAACGCTCGTGGACCGAGCTCGGCTCCCGCGACGGCATGCGCGACCGGCGCGCATGCGATCGGCGACGCCTCCCGGGTGATCCGTCACGACGACGCCGACGTGATGTTTGCGGGCGGCAGCGAGGCGGTCATCAGCTCGCTCGCAGTGGGCGGCTTTTCGGCGATGAGGGCGCTCTCCACGCGCAACGACGAGCCGGAGCGCGCCTCCCGTCCGTGGGACGCGGACCGCGATGGCTTCGTGATGGGTGAGGGAGCGGGAGTGCTCATCCTCGAAGAGCGCGAGCACGCGATCGCGCGCGGCGCCAGGATCTATTGCGAGATCACCGGCTACGGCATGACCAGCGACGCGTACCACATCACGTCGCCCTCCGAGGACGGCGACGGGATGGCGCGAGTAATGACGCGGGCGCTGAAAGACGCAGGCCTGCGGCCGTCCGACATCCAGTACATCAACGCCCACGGCACGTCGACGCAGGTCGGCGACAAGACCGAGACCGTGGCCATCAAGAAGATCTTCGGCGAAGACGCGTACAAGGTGGCGATCAGCTCCACCAAATCGATGACCGGCCACCTCCTCGGCGCGGCCGGCGGACTGGAGTCTGCGGTCGCGGCGCTGGTGGTGCAGAACAACATCCTGCCGCCGACGATCAACTACGAGACCCCCGATCCGCAGTGCGATCTCGACTACGTGCCCAACAAGGCACGCCCCGCCCAGGTGACGAACGTGCTCTCGAATTCATTCGGATTCGGCGGCACGAACGCGTGCCTGATCTTCTCGCGACACGTGTGAGCGTAGCGCCGCCGCCGGCCGGTCGTTACGCCGGCTGCCAGCCGGAGAGGAAATCACCGCGATCACCCCGCCGTCGCAGTCGGCGGACGACGGCTCCGCATGCACCGCTCCGCCTCCCTCCTCTTGCGCGCACGTACTTTGCAATCTAAAGTACTTGCCATGATCTACGACATCGCCGTGATCGGAGCCGGGCTGGCCGGCCTTCGCTGTGCTCGCCTCCTCTCCGCGCGCGGGCTGCGCGTCGCGCTGCTCGACCGGAAGGAGTCCGTCGCCGCTCCCGTCCACACCACCGGGATCTTCGTTCGGAAGACGTGGGAGGACTTCCCCCTTCCCGACGAGCAGCTGGGACCGCCCATCCGCGACGTGGTGCTCTACTCCCCCGCGCGCCGCACTCTCGAGTTGCGCGCCGAGCGGGATGAGTTCCGCATCGGCAGGATGGGGTGGCTCTACCTCCATCACCTCGAGCAATGCGCACGCGCCGGCACTCGATGGTTCCCGGGTGCGCGGCTGGTGCGATGCGAAGAGGACGGCGTCGTCTTCGTGCGCAGGGGACGCGAGGAGCGCGTTCGCGCCCGGTTCATCATCGGCGCGGACGGAGCCCGCTCCAGCGTCGCGTCGCAGCTCGGCCTCGACCGCAACGGCACGATGCTGACAGGCATCGAGGAAGTCGTCCCGCCCGTCTCCGCGCAGCCGGTGCTGCATTGCTTCCTCGATCCGCGGATCGCGCCCGGCTACATCGCCTGGATCGCGAACGACGGCGTGGAGGCGCATGTCGGCGTCGCGGGCTACCGGCGAGGATGGGATGCTGCGTCCGCGCTCGAAGAGTTCCGCAGGTCTCTGCCATTCGCCGTCGGCCGGGCGGTCGAGCGGCGCGGCGGGCTCATTCCGGTCGGCGGGATCCTGCCGCGGATCGCATCGCCGCGCGGACTGCTCGTGGGCGACGCGGCAGGAGCCGTCTCACCGCTGACGGCGGGCGGCCTCGATGGCGCGCTGCGACTGTCGACGTTTGCAGCGGAGGTGGCGGCTGCGTACCTGGAGCGGGGCGACGCGACGGCCTTGAGCGCGTACACCGGCGATCGATTCCGCGCGCGCTTTCTGGTGCGACGCTGGATGCGCCACGCGATCGACGCCGTGTCCACACCGGTCGCGGCGGAAATCGCGTTCGCCCTGCTTCGCGTGGCGCGACCCCTGGCCGAGCACGTGTTTTTCGCACGCCGCTCCTTCCCTGACAGCGGGTGGAGGGCCGCGGGAGATGCCATGGACTGCGGCATCCCGGGCGTGCGGCCCTGATCAGGCCTTCCGCTCGATCCACTCGGCAAACGCGCGCTGTCCGTGCGTGCGCGCGACATCCGCGGGCATCAATCCGTCCGTCCCCTTCGCCTTCGGATCCGCTCCGTGATCGAGGAGCAGTTGTCCGATCTCGACGTCGCCGCGGCTCGCCGCTCCGTGCATCGCCGTGTAGTCGAGCTGCTGTAGCGCGTTGACGTCCGCCCCCCGGGCGAGGAGCAGGCGCATCGTCTCGACGTCGCGGACGGCCGCGGCCGCGTGCAGCGGAGCGACGCGATTCGCATTGTCGGCGGCGGCGTTCACGTCGGCGCCTTCCTCGATGAGGAATCGCGCCAGCGCGCCGTTCCGGAAGAAGATCGCCAGTCCCAGCGGCGGATAGCCATCCGCAGTCTTCGCCTCGAGGACGTTCCGATTGGCGGTCAGCAGCGTTCTCGCGCGCGCGTCGTCTCCAAGCGCGCACGCTTCGCCGAACGAGACGGGCGCGCCGAGATCCACGAGGGCGCGCGCGATCTCGGGTCTCCCGTGATAGACGGCCAGCAGAATCGGCGTCACACCGTTGTCCGATGACTGCAGCACCGCGGAGTCGGCCCCTGCCAGAGCCCGCACACGCGCTTCATCACCCGCCTTGATCGCATCCGTCAGCTCGCTCATGTGCAGATGGTAGCCCTCCAGCCCGCTTCCGGCGCGGTTCTACGCCGCGGAGAAGCGCGGAGCGAGACCCGCATGGAGCCCCCGGGATCGCGCATCGCACGACTCCACGCCGATTAGAGAAACGGCGGGCGGAGAGCGGCGCGACTTAACCTTTCCTCCGCGCGGAACGAGGCAGCGGAGCGCTTTCCGATGATCGGCACTCTTTTTGATATCTATCAATAACCGTGGAGGCCCAAATGAGGCGATGCGAGCACTGTGGTCACTCCCGCGCGGCCCATATCGACGGCATGCGCTGCGCGCTGTGCGGCTGCCTTCCCGAACGGCGTGCGTTCGTGCAGGATGCGTTCGCGTTCAAGACCGTGCTGCCGATGCGGGTGACGATCAACACTCGGAAAAGGTGAGCTCGTCTTTAGGATGATTCCGGCCCGCTTCGCCGTTGACCTCATCATGGAAACGCAGCTGAAGAAGACCTCGAAGCTCATCTCCGTCTCCGAACGAAACCTCCAGAGCGCTGCAGTGCGTCTGTTGCCGAAGCACAATCGGCTCGTGTCATCTGAGGTCGAGTACCTCCGTCGCGTGCTGGGCGATCGAGCCACGCAGGGCGACATCGACGAGAAGGTGGTTCTCGTCCGCCGCCTGCCCTGGAGCGAGATCGTCGGCGAAGCCTGAGCCCCGCTTCGCAAAACTCCTCCGGCACACTCTCCGCACTGACGGGGCAGCATGTCGACGTTCGACGCCATCGTCATCGGCGCGGGCGCAGCGGGTCTCGCTGCAGCTCGAGCACTCTCCGGCGCAGGTCATCGCGTCTGTCTGATCGAGGCACGCAACCGCATCGGCGGCCGCGTGTTCTCGCGGACCGTCCCCGGCCTTCCCTCCCCCATCGAGCTCGGTGCGGAGTTCATTCACGGTGAGAATGCCTCGACGTTCTCGATCGCCGATGCGGCCGCGCTGGCCGTGGTGGAACTGCCCGACGACCACTGGTGGTCGCGCGACGGGAAGTGGGGCGAGGTCCGCGACTTCTGGGGACAGATCGACCGCGTGCGCGCGAAGATCCGCACGCGGCGCGACATCTCGTTCGACGAGTTCCTCCGATCGCGCCGGGAGCTCTCTCCCCGCCTTCGCCAACTCGCGCGCTCCTTCGTCGAGGGGTATCACGCCGCTCACGCAGATCGAATCAGCGCCGCGGCGCTTCGTACCGCCGACGGGGAGCAGGAAGACGGCCGGAAAGGCAACCGCCAGTTCCGCCTCGCGAGCGGGCAGCACGACCTGATCGCATGGCTTCGAGCGGGCCTCGATCCCGACCGCGTCGACGTGCGCCTCGGCACCGTGGTCAGTCACGTGCAGTGGTCCCGAGGCGCAGTGAGCGTCGAGGGTCGATCCGTGGTCACGAGCACGACCGAGCGGTTCCGGGCGAAGGCTGTCGTTCTCACGATTCCGATCGGGGTCTGGAAGGCACCGCGCGATCAGGAAGGCGCGATCCGCTTCGAGCCCGCGTTGCGCGGGAAGGAGCGCGTGCTCGAGAAGATCGAGCCTGGACACGTGGTCAAGATCGCGTTCCAGTTCCGCGAGAGATTCTGGGACGATCCCGCATTCCTCGCCGAGCGCCTGCCCGCAGGCAGGATGAAGAGCGTCTCCGCGGTCAACTTCCTCCACACCACCGATCGATTCATGCCGACGTGGTGGACCGCCGCGCCGTTGCGCTCCCCGATCCTCACGGGCTGGGCGGGCGGTCCTGCCGCCGACGCGCTGCTGGCTGAGGGATCGGACACCATGATCGACCGCGCCATCGACTCCCTCGGCGTTGTGTGGGGCATGCCGCGGCGGCGCATCGAGTCCCTCCTGGCCGCGACGTTCACGCATGACTGGCAGAGCGATCCGTTCAGCCGGTGCGCATACTCATACGCCGCAGTCGGCGGTCAGAACGCGCACGAGGCACTCGCCTCCCCGATTCAGAAGACGCTGTTCTTCGCCGGAGAGGCGACCAGCGGAGACGAGACCGGCACGGTGGCCGGCGCCATCGAGAGCGGAAGGCGCGTGGCCAGGCAGATCCTCGGACGCTGACCACGGAATCTTTGAATAACTCTTGCAATTTATGGGATAACAGCATAGGTTGACGACATACCGCCCGAACCATTAGGAGGTTCCATGTCGCGACGCCTGACCATTCTCCTCCTGGCATCCCTGGTCCTCGCCGTCCCCGCGCTCGCACGAGTGCTTTCATACGCCCCTTACACCAACCGGGTCGGAACGTCCGGATATCACGACCGCACGTCGCGATCTTTCGTTCTGATTGAGGCGGACGGCCCGCAATCCTATCCACCCCGGAACGAGCTCGTACTCTACGACACGGGCGCCGGCGAGCCGCGCGTGGTGTATTCGAGCACCCCGCAGGCGTGGATCGTGGCCGCTGCACTCTACGAGTATCCGTCGATGTCCCCGCTGCCGGCCGCGCCTTTCCTCCTGGTCATCCTCAGCAATCAGAAGACCGTCTTCAGCCGCGACGGCGGCCAGCAGTGGTCCGAAGTCGCGGCGCTTGGCAGCAAGGCCGTCATGATGACCGCGGAGCTCAGCGACTTCGGGGGGCCGTGGACGGGGGGCCTGGGAAACACGACACGCCTCGGCACCGCCGCATGGCCGTTCGTCGTCTCCCTTTACGCCAATGGCGTCTGGGCGATCGACTCCGCTGGATCGGCGAAGCAGCTGATGCCGGCGCCGGCGATGGCGTTCGGACAGAACGCGGCCGGCAACGAGTTTCTGGTGCGATCGGATAACACCCTTCACGTCGTGAACCTGGACGGGACGTCGCGGTCGCTCTCCAACGTGGAAGCGCTGCCGTTGCCCTATCCGGGAGGCCTGTCGGGCTGGATCACATCGGATTCCACGGTGTACATCCAGGCGACATCGTACGAAGGCCGTGCGCTATGGATGCATCGGAACGGCGAGCTGACGTTCGTCGCAGGAGCCGATGGATTCGGCAGTACGTACTCTCCTCCGGTGTATCGCGATCCGATGGAGTTCTTCGCCGTTCCCTCTCACGACTTCAACGGTGCGTGGATGATCAACCGCGGACCCGGAAGACCAACCCGACTGTCGCGGCATACACCCGGAGCCTGGCCTGAGGTGATGTGGTCCGACGTTTCCGGACCCCAGGTCGAGGCGATCATCGCCGGTCGATCGGGCGAGGCGCTCCTGATTCAGGTCCACCGCGACCGTTCAGCGCAGTTGCAACGGCCGTTCATCGATCCCGCGCTCGCGGTGTGGCAGGTGGGCTCGCCGATGCCGCGCGAGTACGACGAGCTCTATCTGAACGAGGAGGCGAACAAGGGCTTCGTGCACGTCGACGTCGACGCAATGGCTGCGGGCGACCCGTTCGTGTTCAACTCCGGCTCCTTCGAGATGGGGGGAGGCGGTCCGGTTTCGCCGCCGACGAGCGGCGGCGGGGAGGTCATGCAGGAGTGGGGCGTCGTACGGGGCTCGCTCAAGCAGCGCCTCGTGCTTCCGGGCGTCGCGCGGCTCAACGGCGCGTTCGGATCGCGCTGGCTCACCGACGTCACGATCTACAACCCCGCCGACGACGAACAGGACGTGGACGTCAGCTTCGTTGGACTCGGCGAGGAAGTGCAGGCCAGCGAGATGCGCACCATCACCCTGAAGCTCGCACCCCATGAGATCCGCTTCATCCCCGACGCGCTCCAGGCACTCTTCGCCATCGAAGACGGAGGCGGTGCGCTGCACTTCCTCCCCGCTGCCGGAATGAACGTCGTGGGCCGCACTTACAGCCGCTCCGACAAGGGCACCTACGGCTTCGGCATGCAGGCCATCGATTACTACAACGCCGCAGGGCCGCGCTTTCCGATGACGTTCGCGGGCGCGTTTCCGGGCGAGCATTTCCGCACCAACATCCTTCTCACCGATGCCTCCGGACGCGGCAGCGAGGCGTCCCTGAACGCGTTCGGTCTGATGGGACAGATCAGCACGAACACCTCGACGATCACCGCGCCCGCCAACGGGATCCTGCAGCTCAACGGTCTTGGCGGCTCTCTCGGCGTGTTCGATCGGGATCGCGGCGGTCTCGTCGTGCAACCCACGCGGGGCATGGCCATCGCCACGGTCGTCGCGATCGACAACCGCACCAACGACCCCACGTACTTCCCGCCCGATCTCCCCTCTGGAAGCCTCGTGCGAACGATCCCTGTCATCGGGCACGTCAACGGCGCCAACAACTCGCGGTTCCGGAGCGACGTCTATCTCTTCAATCCCTCCCGCGAGGCGCGCACGGTGGTCCTCGAAGCGAAGCTCTGGGATTCGCCGGCGGCCAAGATCACGCAGTTCACACTGCTCCCTCTGGAGGCGCGCGCAATTCCCGACGCGTTGAGCACGCTCTTTCAGATGGAGGGGCTGGCACGCCTGCGGTACTGGTCGAATGACCTGCGCGACGGAGTGCGCGTTACGTCGCGCACGTACACAGTCGACGATGGCGGGGCCACCTACGGCTCGCTGATCCCGCCCTTGAACAGCTTCCAGACCGCGACGGCAGGCGACGCGCTCGAGATCATCGGCGTCACCGCGGGGCCCGGATTCCGCACGAACCTCGGACTCGTGGAGCTGTCGCCCGCGAACAGCTTCGGCACGACCACCGTGCGCGTGCGCATCATCGACGAACAGCGGCGGCAGCTCGACTCATTCAGCGTAGTCCTGCTCCGCTCGGCCGGAACGCCGATCAATGACATCTTCGCGTCGCGCGGGCTCACGCTGCCCGAGGCGGCGATGATCATCGTGGAAGTGGAGACGGAGGGGATCGTCGGGGCGTATGCGACGCTCACCGACAACCGCACGAACGACACGACGTATCTCGGGGCGAACCTCGCCGCGAAGCCGAACTAGGTCAGGCAATCGCGGCGGCGATCTGACGGTCGAGCATCGCCTCGATGTCTGCGAGCGGAACGGGATGGCTGAAGTAGTAGCCCTGCAGCTCCCGGCAGCCGGCCTCGATGAGGAAGTCGAGTTGATCGCGGTTCTCCACGCCTTCGGCGACGACGCGCAGGCCGAGGCCGTTGCCGAGTTGAAGGACGGAGCTGACGATGGCAGCGTCTTCGAACTTGTCCGGCAGGTCGAAGACGAAACCCTTGTCGATCTTCAGTGCGTCGATGGGAAAGCGCTTCAGGTAGCTCAGCGAGGAGTGGCCGGTTCCGAAGTCGTCGATGGCGATCGTCACGCCGAGGCGCCGGAGCTCGGCCAGCGTGGACATCGTCAGCTCGACGTCCTCCATCGCCGCCGTCTCGGTGATCTC
>Ga0193706_1001455_pt1 | contig 10561 bp, 9 predicted proteins | sample U3c1metaG_FD_160130 | JGI IMG/M metagenome (GOLD analysis project Ga0193706, IMG submission 160130) | Soil microbial communities from a riparian zone of the East river system, Colorado, United States - U3c1 | ecosystem: Environmental > Terrestrial > Soil > Riparian zone | place: USA: East River... | reverse complement strand
CGCCACCGTGGCGGCCTCGCGCTCCTGTGCGCAGCGATCTTCGTAGTGCAAGGCGAGCGCGCGAAGCGCGTCGAGATTGGCGACCCGCTGGGCAGGATCGGGCCAGCGCGCCGCGAGATGAACCGTATCGAGCGCCGCGAAGACCTCGTCGAGCGCTTCGGAGGGAGAGAGAACGCCCAGCGCGCCGCGGACATGACCGAGGGCGTCGCGCCAAACCGACGTGGGTCCGGCAGGGTCATGGAGTCTTGCGGCGAGCCATGTGTCGGAGTCCTGCCCGCCGTAGCCGGTGATGGCATCGAGAACGGCGGCGGCCAGCGAGTCGTCTTCGTCGAGGAGCCAGCGGAGCGCCGCGTCGGCAAGGGTGCCCTCGGGCGTACCGAGAAGACCGGCGCGCGCCACCGCCACCCGGATGCCGCGAGCGTGCAATGCGCCGGCGACGGCGCTCGTCTCGGCATTGGTCGCCACGAGAATGGCGATGTCTCCGGGGCGCAGGGGACGCACCGCCGTCGTCGCCCGATCGACGACGGGCGTGGCGTGCGGGTTCTGAAGCAGGCGCTGTACGCCGCTGGCGATGGCTTCGGCGTCCTTCAACTTGTTGCCCGCATCGAGGCACCAGAGACCGAAGGGGGGCAGATGGTCGAGCGCTTGGGGCGCCGGGCGCGCGGGGGCGACTTCGACCTCGTCGCGCTGAAAATCATGGCGCGCGAGCGCGGACACGAAGAGGGCAGAGCAAGCGTGAACGAGCTCGGGGCGTGACCGATAGTTCTGCCGGAGGGCGTCGCGAGTCCCCCCCGAGCTCGTGACCCACCTGGCGACGGCGTCCATCAAGGTCGGGTCGGCGCCGGCGTACTCGAAGATGCACTGTTTGCGATCGCCGACCCAGATGGATCGTTTCGCCAGCTCGTGGAGCTTGACGAACAACGCGAGCTGAATCGGACTCGTGTCCTGGAATTCGTCGATGACGGCCAAACGCAGACGGCTGCCCAGCTCGTCCCTCACGCGCGGGTGATCGAGCAGGCGAAGCGCGCCGTCGAGCATGTCGACGTAGTCGACGACGTGCCGCTGGGCCTTCCAGTCCTGGTAGGCGCGGAGCCCGATGCGCGCGGCTTCGAAGATGGCGAAGATGAGCGCGCGGAGGTCGGTGTGCAGCCGCGGGTGCGTCTCGTAGCTGGCCGCGACTTCCCGGAGCTTCGTGACGGCACTGGCGCACGAAACACTGGTCTTGATAGTCGACAGCTCCGCCCAGACGAACCAACGCCCCTGGCCATCGAGCTCCTTCTTGGCTTCGCCGAGCAGCTCGATGGCAATGCGGGTCACGGCGGTGCCATCGTCGCGTGACGTGAGCGCCGTCGTCGTCGAGGCAAGCTCCTTGACGAGGGCTTTGTCGAGCGCAGGACCATCCTTGGCTGGCGCCGGAAAGAGGCGCAAAAGGCCAGCCGCGGAACGCTCGGCCATCGCCGGGAGCGCTTCGGGCGCGATCCGATTGCCGCGCGCCAGCTCCATGATGTCGCTGACCGGACCGAGCCAATCGTGACGACGAATGCGCCCGTTCCAACGAAGGCGAAACCGAGCCGAGAGGTCGTCGAGGGCCTTGTGCTGATCCATCGAGAGCGCGGACTCGAGTGCTTGACGCAGCAACGCACCCTGATCTTCCGCCACCACGTCGACGCTCGGCGAGAGTCCGGCATCGAGCGCGAACTCCTGCAGGAGGCGCAAGCACGTGGCGTGGACCGTCCCTACGTAAGCGAGGGGAAGACGCATGGCTTCGTCGAAGGCGCCGGCAGCGACGAGCTTTTCGCGAATGCGCCCCGCGAGCTCGGCGTGCCCCTTCTTGGTGTAGGTGACGGCCAGAAGCCCTTCCACGGCGATGGGGTGTTCTCCAGCCGGATCGATGGCAGCGATGGCGTCCTTGGTAAGACGGTACGTTTTGCCGCTGCCGGCGCTCGCGCCGACGATGGTGAGTCCATGCGCGTTCACTGAAATCCCTCCCATGCAACGCCGCAGATCGCGGGATATTCGCAATATTTACAGGGCGCCTCACGGGTCGACGCAAAGTACGTCGCATGGTCGGCCTCGGACACGTCGAGGGCCTTCAAGAGAGGCAGCGCGCGCTTGGTGGCGGCAACGAACACCCGCCCCTGTTCGAGACTTTTCTTTACCGCAACGGCTGTCCGTTCCACGTTGTTCCATGTCGCTTCGAGAGAGGGGCCATCGAGCGTTTGGGGCGCCTTCATTCGAGTGTCGACCGTGAGAACGCGACCCGACGCCAGAGCGAAGTAGGCAGCGGGAGGCCATCGCCCGTCGGACATTTTGGATCGCAACGCTTGCGCGTAGGCAGCGAGCTGTACCGACGACCCGCTCTTCAGAAGATCTTGGTAAGTCACCTCACCCCACTTGAGATCGAGCACCGCGTCGTTGCCACTCGCGTCCATGAGGCGAAGATCGAGTCGCCCATGAAGCGTGCCCACGGCGGATTGGGCTTGCACCGGTTCCTCGACGCTCGCAATGCGAAAGCCCGCGCTGCGGAGGTAGCGACGGAGCTCGTGCATGGCGCCGCGGATTTGCTGCACGAGCTGGGCGCGCTCGAACGCACCTCCCGGCAGAAGCAAGGTGGCCCCCTCGGCGCGAATGAGGGCTTCGAGAACGGCATCGGTCCGCGCGCCGAACGCCTCCTCGTCGAGATCGAACGCGTTCTCCCAGAAAAGATCCTCGACGAGCCGATGACTGAGGCGGCCGTTGAGCAGCGGGCCTTCGGCCACCTTGGCGATCGCGCCGGAGCGAAGCCCGGCGCGCTCCCTCAACACCCAGGCCAGCGGACAACTCACCAGCGTCGTGAGCGCCGTCGCCGAGCTTCCGCGGTCGTCTTCGCTGGTGAAGAGGTCGTGCCCGAGGTTCCATTCGCCGCGCCCTTCCGGGAGCGCGAGCGGTCGAATCGTTACGATGCTCGAGAGGACCGGTCCCTCCGATCGGAGCAGGCTCTGGGCGTGACGGGTCACGCGTTCGATGGCCGCGCTGTCCTCGAGACCGAGGCGCGCGCGGATCTCGTCCCACATGGGATGCGGCGACATGGCCGCCCCTTTCATCTTGGAGGGCACCACGAACACCACCCGTTGGCGCGCCGCGAGGACCCCACGTCGCCACGCATCGGATTCGGTCGCCAGCAGTTTTCCGGAGTCCGGAAAAACGACGCCAGCGGTCGTCAGCGCGTTCAACTCAGCGTGATTCCACGGCACGAGCGCAGGTCGCCGTTCGGTGCCAGCCACGAATCCCCAGAAGACGACCGACGCCGTCGGCGCGAGAATGGCCGAAGGGTGCGCCACGTGCGCCATGCGTCCCGCACACTCCACCGAAAGCGCGTGTCCGTGAGCGGCGCGGACGACGGTGTCGAGCAAGTGCCGCGCGTCTTCGCGAGAAAACGTGGCCCGCGTCTCGTTGGAGAGCGCGTCGGTAAGCGCCTGGGCCTGCGCGAAAGCCGCGCCATAGACGTCAGGATCGCCGGTGGCGAGACGTTGCTGCAGCCAGGTGCGGATGCGCAGCGCGAGCGCGAGCAGCGTCGCTCGCGGAGCTCCGTCCTTCCCCGCGCCGGGCGCTTCCAGCCACTCCTCGATGCGGCTCATTCGCTCCGCGACGTGCGCCTCCGCGAGCGCAGCGGCGTCGGCACTTCCGGCTTCGGTCAGCTTGCGCGTTTCACTTTGTCGAAGCGTGTCCGCGATGCCAAGCTTGCGCCGTGTCCATTCCTGTCCTCCGATGCCCGGTTGCCTCGATACGGCCTTGGCCAGCATCGAACCGACGAACCCTCGAAAGGGACCGACGGGCAAGGTGAGAAGCTCGAGGACGCGGTAGGGATCGCGTGGCTCGAAGGCGAGCTCGAGTGCGAGCGGGAGCACTTGCATGGCTGGGCGCCAATGACTCGACCCCGTGCGTCCTTGGCTCGGGAGATGGTGACGGAGGAGTGCGGCTTCGAGGGGCGCGCTGTCGAGACTGCGAATCACGAGCGCGTCGTCGCGCCAGGAGGCGAGGAGGGACGCGGTGAGCTCGGCGAGCTCGGCGGGGGTTTCTCCGCGCAGCAGAAGGAGGGAGCCGTCGCCGGTGATCCGGGGAGGCAGCTTGTCCGAGGAGCGACGGGTCTCTCCGCGCATCCGCTGTTGCAGGCGGCCGAGATCGGTATCGGTGGGCGCACCAGGAAAGTCGGGGCGCATTTCGACGATGCGCGTGCCGCTGGTCTCGAGAAGCGAAAAGAGCTGCTGCCAGCGTTGCGACCAGAGCGCGCGTGGTTCGACGAGGGCGATGTCGTCGTAGAGAGGTGTTTTCGAGCTGCTCGTGCGGAGGTTGAGGCCAGCGCGAACGAGGCGGTCGGCCGTGCCGAGTGGAAGCGCGATCTCGGAGCACCCTTCGATGGCGGCGAGGGCATCGAGCCGGTCGCCGCCCCCGGCGATGCGCAAGCCGTTCCAGCCCGATTCGATGAGCGCATCGCGCCAGGCAAGGAGCATCTGCGCGGTGCCGAGTGGGTCGACTTCGAAGGACTTGGCGTAGAAGGCATTGGGGGAGGGGAGCTTCGCGATCCGCGCGTACCAGCGGGGGACGCGCACGCTGGCGAGCGCGTCTTCGCGGGGCAGCCCGAGGCGGAGCTCGAGATCGCGGAGCAGCTCGCTCCGTCCCCATGTCGGTTCGCCGACGCGCGCGGTGGCGTCGGTGTGCGGCGTGAACGATGGGCCGGATAGGCCCCAGCCGACCAAAAGTTTCAATGGTTTCCCCCCCTCCGTTCCAGGACGAACGTGCGCTCGATCGTGACGCAGATCGAAGGCAGCACCGCGCACGGCGCACTGCGAATGTTAGCGGTGGAGTATGCAGCCGCGTCGAGCCGGCTGCTGATCTATCGTCGGGCGCTCCCGTGTCAGATGAAGACCGACAGGTCTGCGAAACGTCCCGATGACGGCCGTAGTGAGCAACGAATGGCGCCGGCCCTACGTGCCGCCTTCGCGGGGGCAAGTCTGAACCCGTGATGTCGGCGCTGTCGTGGGAACGACGCCAGCGCTGACGAATGGGCCCCCCCTCGACGTATTGGAACAATAGATGGGATCGGGCGTCCAGTTGCTACGGCTTGCACCGACGACTCCCTCCGTGGTCGCGTCGAAATAGAAGGTCGTCGCTGTTCCTGATCGCGTGACGGTAACGGCAACGAGGTTCTCCGCGGCATACGTCGAGTCGACGCGTTCGCCCCAGTAGTAAGGCGGAGCGACCATGGTCAGGGGAAAGCAAGGGTCGCGCGCGAAAGGGGCATAGCTCGGAAAGGAAATAGGAAAGCACTCCAGCGGCGTTCGATACACAGGGGGATCGGGGGCGGTCGGATCGATGCAGGGACAACTCGAACCGTCGCCCTCGTCCCGTGCGTCTTCGGCAATGTCCTGGTCCCGCGGGTTGTCGGCAATGTCCTGGTCCCGCGGGTCATCGGCAACGTCCTGATCCCGCGGGTCGTCGGCAACGCCTCCGTCCCGAGGGTTGTCGGCAATGCCTCGGTCCCGCGCGTCGTCGGCAAAGGTCCCGGCATCGCCATCGCCATCGTTGCTCGCCCGATCGTGCTCTGCGTCGATCGCCCCATCGTTGGAGAAACCGCCTGCTGCGCCCCGGCCCGCTGTGCCGCCCTTTCCCGGACCGGCCTCGACGTCTTGGCCCGCTCCCCCGGAGGCGCCATTTCCGCCGGCAGAAGACCCTCCGCCGGTTCCGCCATCCAAAGAGCCATCCGGCGGCGCTTCGACAGCGCCTCCGCACGCGAATCCAGCCAAAAGCAGGACCGCCACCATTGGCACAACCTGTCGCATCAGGGACAGAATCGCAACGAGCATGCCAAGGTTGATTCTCGATAGTTGCTTCGTTTCGGTGTGCCAGAGGGGTTTGCCAGTTGTGCCACCAGCGTTCTGGCGGCCTTCGCTCCGAAGTGCGTTGCGAAGCGCCTCGCACCCTTGCGCTTTGGCGAGCGTTCCCTTGTGATCGAGGGACGGACTCGCTGCTATCGGCGCGTATCTGTGTCGCTTCGCCTTGGCGCGTCGGTGTGTGTGGAAACGTGGTTGTTTTTGTCCTGCTTCAACGAGCACGAACACGGTGCGTGTGCTCGACGGCGAGCGCGATCGGAACTGACCGCTGCATCACGTCGCACCGTATGCGATGGGAGGCCTCCGTTCGTCCGTGATCGCTTTTCTTGTCCAAAGCACACAAAAAGAGTGAGAATTGAAGATGGGGGGAAACCGCGCGAGCGCAAAGCTCAGCGCCTCCCTCTAACCATATCGACGAGGAGGATGCCATGGCCACGCTCGCACTCAAGCCAGCTTTTCCGATCCCAACGAGATCATCTCGTCCAAAACGCGAACATCGCAAGCAACACGCCCGTGCCATGCAAGCCGGACCATGGCGAACCATGTCCGTCACGGCCGGCGCGGTAGCCCTCACGTTGTTTTGCGTTGCAGCACCGATCATCGACGACCCAGCGGAACGTTTGCTCGCACTGGAGTCGACGTCCACGATCCCGACGCTGGAGGCAAACCTTTACGACGTGTGGGCGCACGTTTTCGAGTTCACCCCCACCACGCTCGGCCCCGCGATCAATGCCGAGATGCTCGCCATGGTGGAAGGCGATGGCTCGATCGATGACGATTGGTCCATCGTGACGATGCCCGAGCTCGAAGTTCGTGCCTTGCCGCCGACGGAAGTCCCCAGCGACACTCCGCCCGGCTGACGTATTCGTCTTCGACTTCTCTTTCGATGCACGTCGCCGCTTCCCAGCCGACAGGCTACTTCCCCGCCTTTTTCGGCGCTTCATGGAGCTCGATCGGATTTCCGTCAGGGTCCTCGATCTGAATTTGTTTGCCGCCCGGTCCGACCTCGACCTCGTTGCGGAAACGTCCAATCCGGCGGCCCGTCGTCCGTCGCCAAGCTGAGCGCGCGCTGAAATCGGCGGATCATCGCGTAGCGCTTCGGCTTGATCCCGACCTGCTCCGTGAAGAGCTCGATGAATCGGCGGTGGCTGAGCCGGACCTGCTCGGCGACTTCGCGCACCTCCACGCCCGGTGCTCCCAACCTGCCGAGTGCAACGGCGATCTCTCCTCGGACAACCGGAGAAGAAGACAGGCACCCGACCAGCGACTGCTTCAGGATCCGAAACCGCTCTGCCGGGCCTGCCGCGTCGCCCAGACGGTCGCGGAGCTCGAAAGCCCGGCGCCCCCAGAGCGCCTCGAGCTCGACGTGCGCGTTGGCAAGTGCGCCGGCGGGAACGCCGAGGAAGGCGGCCGCTCCTCCGGGCTTGAAATGGATACCGATGATCGATGCGTGTGCCCTCGTCTCGACGACGAACGCGCCGCTGTAGGCTCCAGACACGATCGCTCCGCGCAGTCGAGTGGACTCCTCGCTGGTGTCCGTGGGCGTGTGGATTCGGAATTCGTCCTCATGGAGGTTGATGACGAGCTCGATCGTCCCGCTCGGGATGACGCGCTCCCTCGAGTGCGATGGCGCATCGCTCAAAGCCCAGAAGTGGTCGACCAGCCCCGCGAGAGGCGGCGGTGGCGCCTGGGTGGAATAACCGAAACCGCGCATCCGTGAGGCTTCGAGGATAGGCACTCGAGAGCCCGTCGCAAGAGGCCGATCGGAGTTCGACCGGACGGTGAAGGCCCGGTGGACCCGTACACAAGCGCTGTGACGACGCAGTTGGCGCGTTCAATCGAAGTCTGCAGGAAGGCTCGGTCAATCGAGTAGGGGCACGATCAGCGTGTCAACATCGCGGTCTTCCGAAGTCCGTTCGGCAACCTGGAATTCGACGGCGACTTGGCTACCAGGGGCACCTCGCAGCAATGTCAGAGCCCTTCAATCGAAGTCCGCAGGCAGTTCGGGTGAATCATGATGTTCGAACAACCGAGCGATTTGACGGTGCGTGATGCGGTCGACTGAGAGCTCCGGCACTGCGTCGCGGGTAAACCAGCCGGTATCGTCCGTTTCGAACCCCGTACGGGCGGCGCCGCCGGTGAGCTCTGCACGGAAGAAGATCTTGTAGACGTACCAGAACTGCGGTGGATGCTCGTGCTTCGCCTTGTCCCAGATGCCGAGAAGCTTGGTCACGCGTACCTCGTATCCCGATTCCTCCCTGACTTCGCGCACGGCCACTTCCGCCGCACTCTCACCCACGTCGGCCCAGCCACCCGGCACGGACCACCGCTGGTCAGCCGCTTCGCGCACTAGGAGAATACGGTTGTCGCGAAACACAGCGACTCTGACGTCGACCTTGGGTGTCGCGTAACCAGCTTCGGCGTGGAGCCAACCCAGCACGGTATCGAGCGGCGCGCCCGTCCGCGCCGCGAGCATCTCCGCCGCGAGGTGCCGCAGCTGCTCGAATCGCTCGCGATCGAAGGGATCACGAGAATAGGTGAGCCCCGCCTGGCTGATGGCCTGAAGTTGTTGCACCCAACGAAGCCAGGTCGTGTCCAAGAAGGTCAACTTCCGCGGCGGAGCGTGGCGCGCTCTTCGATCAAATCGGCGAGCCGTTCACGCCCGGCGAGTCTAGCAGGGATTCGCTGCATCACCTTGCGCTTGTCGCCGCCGTCCAATGGCTCACAGGTCCACCTACCAACCGACGCGTCTTTCGGCTATGCCCGGAGTACGAGAATACATTCCCCTGGCGAAGGAGAGCGACCATGCCCGATGACCATGCGACCTACGTGCATCACGCCATCGACTACATCGAGTTCGCGGTGACCGATGTTTCCGCGGCGAAGAAGTTCTACGCCGCTGCCTTCGATTGGACCTTCAACGACTACGGGCCTGACTATGCCGGCATCCGCGGCGAAGGGCGTGAAGTCGCAGGGTTTCGAAAAGAGCCCACCGTGCGCGCAGGCGGACCTTTGGTGGTGCTCTATTCTCGCGATCTCGAAGCGTCCCTCGCCAAAGTGCGGGAGGCCGGCGGCCGAATTTCTACGCCGCCGTCCACATTTCCGGGCGGCCGCCGTTTTCACTTCGTCGACCCGAGCGGCAACGAGCTCGCCGTTTGGGCAGAGAAGTAGACCGGCGTCGCGCGATCACCGAACCCGCACCGAGAGAAACGATCAACCTCCCTCAGCAGCGTCCGCCGACCCGCCATCCTCAGCCGGGAGGGACATGCACGATCCGGCGTCGCCGGTACTCGAGTCGCTGGCCCCCGCATCGCCGGTGCCGGCGTCCGACCCGCAAGCCGCGACGACCGTCGCGTCCAGCAAACTCCCGAGCGCTCCGAGCTCCTGGTACGTCACGAAGGGTGGAAGCAGCGGGGAGCCGCTGCATCCCGCCGTAAAGTTGCTGTTGTACGTATTCCGAACACCCGACGCCGACACGGTGAGCACCATGTCGGGAAGATCAGCGCCGCAGCTCTTGTTGCAGGTGGCGCGAATCGAACCGATGTTCGCAATGATGGCATCGAACTGCGTTGGCGTCAGGTAGACCACCCGACCGACGAGACCGCTGACGAGGCATCCGCGCTGCGTCAAGGTTCTGTCCGATGTCAGCAAGTCGTAGCGAATGCTGATACCGTTCGTACATCCGGCGTCCGGCGGCGGTGGGGGGACGAATCCACCGCTCCTCGTGAACGTGAAGCTCAAGCTGGCGCCGTTCCAAACCGGATCGTCCACACATGCGCCATCGCCCCCTTCGGCGTTGCTGTCCCTTGGTGCATCCTGCCCGCCCCCTTCGGCGTTGCTGTCGATTCGCGCATCCTGGCGTACGTCGGGTCCTTCCGAATCAGGGGGAGGGGCGTCCGCGGCGGCGTCCGACGGGACTTCGACGTCATTTTTCTCGTCGGCTGCACCATCGGCTGCACTATCGGCGCCCGAATCGAGCGAGCCGCCCGTGTCCGGCGGAGCCGACGCATCGGGCCTGGGACCTTCGTCCGTCGTGTCGGAGCAGGCGGAAAGCGCGCCGCAGGCCAGCCAGCCGATGATCGCCGAACGTGCGTACGCGCGACGGTGCCAAAGCGAAACGGAAGTCATCGTCCTTCTCCTCTTTCGATGCCATCCAAGTCATTCGGATGCGGTTGACACGCGTTGCAAAGCGCGAGCCACGATGATTCGGCCTGCGACGACGCGGCGACGGAGAGCTTCTCCCTGTCCAGCCGTTCGGAGATGCTCGACCTGGCACAGATTCCCGACACAACCGCGTCATGCAAGTCATAGGTGGCACGACCGTAGTTGGTTACCGATGGCCCGGCTTGTACCCGAAAAGATCGCGGGATTTGCTTCTGCTCACCGTCATGGGAACGTCCACATTCGAAACTCAATCCCGCATCAACGACCAGTACCGTCTTTGCTTCCGCTGGACGCCCGAAGGCCCCGACGACGTCGAGCTTGTCGACTATCACTGATCCGAGAGTTCGAGGATGCCATGAAGAACCAAATGCGACCCATCCACCCAGGCGAGATTCTTCGCGAGGAGTACCTCGTCCCGCTCGCCATCAATGCCAACGCCCTCGCGCAGGCGCTCGGCGTACCTGCCAACCGCATCAGCGGTATCGTGGCTGGAAAGCGCGCTGTCACGGCCGACACGGCGCTGCGTC
>Ga0193706_1001454_pt1 | contig 10574 bp, 9 predicted proteins | sample U3c1metaG_FD_160130 | JGI IMG/M metagenome (GOLD analysis project Ga0193706, IMG submission 160130) | Soil microbial communities from a riparian zone of the East river system, Colorado, United States - U3c1 | ecosystem: Environmental > Terrestrial > Soil > Riparian zone | place: USA: East River... | reverse complement strand
CGATGCCCGGCTTGCCCAAGGTGCCCGCCGCGCGTCAGGTGAAGCTTCTTCCGGATGGCGCGATCAAAGGATTGATGCAAAACGAATGAGCGCGATTCAGCCGCCCGCGCACGGGCTTGCTGCAGCTGATCCCCTCAGCGCGATCTTCGCGTGCGCGTCGAAGACCGCCGCGTGATGCTCCCGTCCGTGGCTAGATGCATCCGCCGACCTGGCAGACGTCTTCGAAGCAGCTCGGTTGCCCGTCGCTGCACTCGTTGCCCGAGGAGCAGTTCTGCGCGCACTTCGTTTCCGACCGGGCGCACCCACCGGCGATGCCGCACTGGACGCAGACTTTCTTCGAGGTGTAGCCAGCAGGGCAGCCATCGGAAGGATCATTGCTGGATGCACAGTTGGCCACGAGAGTCGTCGCCACTGCCAAAACAAGAATTGAACGAATCGACATGGGAGCCTCCTACTGTGCGCGCACGGCCGCTGAAGGGGGCCGCGGAACTGACGCTCAAGGGGGACCGCGGAAAACGATAGGATGCCTCACCTGTGACTCATCTTCGAGTCATTTCCGCTTTGCTGTTGAGTGAAGTCGGCATCCGATGGGACCCCAGGCGCCCGGACGGGGCACCGACGTTCAGCGCGAGAGCTCGACGCCCACGCGCGCCCCACCGCCCACGCGGTTCTCGGCGAACACCCGCCCGCCATGCGCTTCGGCGATTTTCTTTACCAGCGCCAGCCCGAGCCCGACCGATTCTTCGCCGTTCGAGGCGACCGAGGGTCGCTTGTAAAACGGCTCGAAAACGCGGTTCTCGTCGCCCGGCGCAAATCCAGGTCCGCTGTCTTCGACGATGAAGGCGACCATGCCGGCGTGGGCTTCGACCCGCAACGTTTCGACGCCCCCCGCGTGGCGCTTGGCATTTTCGAGCAAGTTGGAAACGGCGCGCGCGACGAGGGTCGCGTCGCCCGAGAACTTGATGGGGCCGCCGGAGACGTCGAGGCGCGACGCGTCGATTCCCGTCCGTTCGAGCGCGTTCTTCGCCACCTCGATGGCGTCGAGATCGGTGCGTGTCAGTGCGGTGAAATCGATGCGCGAGCTCGCCAAGAGATCGCTCACCAGCGCATCGATCTCCGTCACTTCCCGTTCGAGCTGCGCCATTTCGTGGAGAGGACCCTTGCCCGGGGCGACGTCCGCGCTGGCGTCCACCTTCGCCGCGTCCCTGCCGAGCGCGGCCTCGAGCTCCACGAGGCGCGCCAGGTTGGCCGCGGCTTTTTCTCGCGCGAACTCGATGAGCAGGCGCATGCGCGAGAGCGGCGTGCGGATCTCGTGTGAGACGGTAGCCAGGAGCGCACGCTGGTCGGCGAGCTGTTTCTCGATCCGAGACGCCATCTCGTTCATGACGTTGCCGACCATCATGAACTCCATGCCCTGCCGCGGGGACAGTCGCACCCGGCTGGCGAGCTGCCCGCGCCCGATGTCCTGGGCCACCCGGGCAAGCTCGGAGAGGGGGCGCACCAGGCGATGGGCGATCGCTCCCGAAGCTCCCCACAGCATGGCGATGGCCACGGCGATGGGCAGAAAGAAGGAAGGGTGATGGTGGTGCACGTCGCAGAGATCGACGTAACCCACCACGCGCCCATCGTGCTTGATGGGCGTGGTCACCGGCGACCCGTTGCACGCTTTACCGAAGCTGCCGACGGTCTCACCGCGCTCGTCGGCGAGCCGCACGCTGAGCTCCAGATCGCGCGCGAGATCGGTCGCCAAGGCATCGCGCCGCGAGGGTTCGGTCCACACCGCGGCGAACTGTCCGCCCACGAACGTTCGCGCGCGCGCAAAGCTCGATCCCCAGCCGAAGGTACCGGCGCGGTTGGCGAGCGCCATGACGACGGCCGCCGTCACGGCGATGGAAATCCCGAACCAAACGAAGATCTTTCGGCGCAGACGGGGGCCGTGAAAATAGCCGGTGTGTCGCGCGGCCCAACGTTCGCGTGTCCATCGTCGGTTGCCCCATCGTTCGCGACCATGCTCGTGATTCCTCCTCACAGCCGGTCTTTCACGAGCACGTACCCGACGCCGCGGATGGTCTTGATCTTCTTCGGCGAGCGCGGGTCGTCGCCGAGCTTCTGGCGCAGGTGGGAGATGTGCACGTCGACGGTGCGATCACTCACGGTGACGTCGCCGCGCCCCGCTTCACTGAGCAAGGCGTCGCGCGCCACCACGCGTCCGGCGCGCCGCGCCAGGGCGAGCAAGATGTCGAACTCGATGCCGGTGAGCTCGATCTCGCGGCCGTCGATGAGCACTTTGTGCGCCGGAACGTCGATGGATATCTCGTTGATGACGACGAGCTCGGCGTCGGCCGAAGGATTCACCCGCCGCAGGACGGCGCGCAGGCGAGCCACGAGCTCACGCGGTCCGAACGGTTTGGCGATGTAGTCGTCGGCGCCGAGCTCGAGGCCCACCACGCGGTCCGTTTCGTCCCCTTTGGCGGTCAACATCAGAATGGGGACGCGGCTCTTGGCGCGAATGCGGCGGCAGACTTCGAGCCCGTCGAGTCCTGGCATCATGATGTCGAGCAGCACGACGTCGAAAGGCGCCGCTTCGAGCTCGGCGAGCCCCCGCTGCCCATCGGGGGCTCCCACCACCGTAAACCCATTCTGTTCGAGGTACGTCATCAGTAGCTCGTGCAGCCGCTTGTCGTCATCGATGAGCAGGACGCGGGGCATGGGCTCAGGGTTCGGGTGACTCGGTTTTGGGAGGGGCGTTGTCGTTCTTGACGCTGTCTCCTTTGACGTGACGGGATGCACCGACGCACACGTCGGCGATGTGTCGTTCCCAGGCGTCGCGTTCGTAGCGGTGGTGATGCATGGAGTGGAAAGCGAAACCGTACCCAAGAACGGTCCCGATCGCCAAAAGAGGGATGGGTAGAAATCGTCGCATGGTGTCCTCCTTGGCTTACCAGCCGCCGCGCCAGTTGGAGTCGATCATGTCGGCCAGCATCTTCCTCTGGCGATCGTCGAGCACTTCGTGGATCTTGGCGATGGCAGCCCGAGCCACGGCCCGCAGTTTGAGCGTGGCGTCGTCGATGCGCGCGGTGGCACCTTCGAGAGCCACGTCGTCGAGCATCGGGCCACGGATGGCCCGCGCGACGTCGGCGCGCACGTCGCGCCCCGCTCCGCGCAGCTCACGCGCCTTCTCCTTGAGCTCGTCGAGCGCCGTCAAAATCGCCTTCTCCTGGCCAGGCGTCGCCTCGAGCCGTCCGAGGATCGAGTAGACGACGCCGTGCCCGCGGCTCCACGGGCGCTCACGGTCGCCGCGCCAAGGTGGACTATCTTCTCCCCACGCCTCGTCGTGGTGCCACGGGCCGTGATGCCGGCCGAAACCGCGGTGATGGCCGCCGAAACCGCGGTGATGCCCGCCGAATCCGCCGGGGTGCCCGCCGAACCCGTAAGCGTATCCGCGGTACGGGGAAAAGCCGTACCACCGCCGCCGCGCGACAGCGCGGACGAGCCCAATCAGGCAGATCGTTCCGATTGCAAACCCAATGAACATGATGTTCCTCCTGGAGCCGCTGCTTGCGGCCCAGGGTGAACGTGTTGCTTCCCCGTTAAGGTCGTGCGGGGTTGACGATGAAGAAGTGTTAAGCCCGACGTACGTGCCGGCGGTGACATTCCAATCTCGTTGGTGTGTCAGAGGGCGGATCGGGTGGATCGTGGTTGCCCTGGAGGCCCTTTCTGGTTGAAGGTGCGTCCGTCAAAAGGCGGGTAGGAAATGTGGTTATTCGCCCCCTAGAACCTCGAGGATATCCAAATGAAAACCACGCTTCGTTGCTTTACCCCCATGATGTTTCTGGCCTTCGTCATGGGCATGGTCGCCGGCTGCGGCGACGACAGTTCGTCCGACGGAACCGCGGGCGCAGGCGGTAGCGGCGGCAGCGGGGGCGCCGGCGGGAGCGAGGACGCGGGCGGGGGCGACGCCAACGAGACGAAGATCACGAGCTCGACCGGTGACTGGACCGTGTACCCCAACCCCTACGGCGCCGACGGGGGCGCGAATCCCATCTCCGCGACCATCATGGGGAGCGCGGAAGCCTTCGCCAACGGCACCACGATGCGCGTCAAGCTCACGGTGTCGGGGCTGCCTGCCAATCGCCCCTTCGGCTCCCATATCCACAAGCTCCCTTGCGAAGACAGCAGCAAGGCGGGCGGACATTATCAGCACAATCCGGCGCCCGATGGCGGCGCGGCCGACCCCATGTATGCGAACAGCAAGAACGAGGTCTGGCTCGATTTCGTCACCACGGCGAGCGGCACCGGGTCGGCCGAAGCGACGGTCGACTTCATCCCCCGGGCGGGCGAGGCCAAGGCCGTCATGCTCCACGACATGATGACGATGACGGGTGGCCTCGCCGGGGCGAAGCTCGCCTGCATCAACATGCCGTTCTAACGCTACTGCGTCAGGCTTGGCAGCAGCAGATCGCGCTCGGCCCCTGCAAGGTGTCGCGGCCCGCCTGTCGCGCGCATCGTCACCTTCGCGGACGGTCGTATGGCGCTTTCTCCCCGTCAGCCGAGTTCGAGCCAGCGTTCGAACTGGATCATCCCGCTCGTCGTGTTGGGGGCCGCCGGCAGCTGCGGGCTCGTGCTCTTGCCGGTGGGAGTCTACGCATTGCGCAGTCATCTCCTTCGGACGAGCGTGGCCGAGACGCAGCAGAGCATGGGCCTTCTCGCCGCGGGCGTCGCCCAATGCGCGGCACAATCGCGGTCGGGGCGAATCCCTCTGCCGCCAACAGCGCAGCCCGTGCCGCGGGCGCTGGCGTCGGTCAGCGGCCGCAAATACCAGAGCCGAACGCTCGATTGGCAAGACGAAGCTTACCAGTGCGCCCGCTTCGCGCTGAGCATGCCCCAGGCGGCGCAGCTCCAGTGGATTCGCTCGTCCGATAGCGAAGGGTACGTGCGCGGCATCCTCGACCTGGATGGCGACATGATGGTCGAAGTGATTCTCGAGCAAGGCGTGAAATGCAAGAACGAGCTCTGCACGCCCGGCGAAATCATCCAAAAGCGCTAGCGGGCTGCTGAAAAAAGACCTCCGACGGTGGCGAGACCGGGGGCCTGTTCAGCAAACTCGCTACGGCCGAATGGTGATGCCGATGTTGTAACTCGGGCGGCTGAAGGGTCCGACGTTGCCCTTCTGGAGCGCTTGCTTGATGCATTCCTCCGCGGGCGTGCCGACGGCCGGCCCGGAGATGGAAATGGTCTGCACCTTGCCGTCGGAACCGAACGTCACGCTCGCGCGCGAGGGCGCCTCCTGCCCTTTGACGCAAGCTTTGGCGGCGCGGTTGTTGGCCTGGAGAGCACTCGCGATCGCGCCTTGCGAAGGCGCGTCGGGCACACCCGCCCCGGCGGGGGTCACCGGTGCGGGCCCTGCGGTTGCCGCCGGCGCGGCAGCAGCGGTTGCACGCGGTGCAGCCGGAGCCGCAGCCGGAGGGCCTTCGGCGCCGCCTGCTTTCTGCATGGCGGCGGCGAGTCCAGGTTTGGCCGTCGTCTGGGCGGGAGGGAGAGCGGGGGGCGCCGGAGCGGGCTCCGCCGCAGGCGCGGGCGCAGCGGCGGGGGGCGCTGCCGCGGCTTGACCCGCGAGCTCGGGCGTCTTGCCGAGGGCCTGCAAAAACGACCCTCCTGCTGCCGGCGCCTCTTTGGGCGGATCGTAGGCGGGTGCGTCGCCCTTCGGCGTTTCCGATTTGGCGCCGCGCGCGGCGACCTTGCTGCCACCTTTGCCGGCTTTGTTTTTCCCGGCGTGATCGGTCGTGTCGATCGTCGACACTTCGCGCGCGGCGGGAGCCTCGTTGGCAGCTGCGGCTGCCTGTCCCGCGACGGCAGCGGCGGGCGGCGCGGCGGCAGGAGCGGCATTGGCCACAGCGGCAGGGGCAACGGGTGCTGCAGCTGGAGCGGGGTCCGGTTCAGCGGCCGCGTTGGGAGCGGCCGCCGCAACGGGCAGAGGAGCAACGGCGGCGGCCGGTTGCGGCGCGGCCGTGGCGGGCGGCGCGGCCGTGGCGGGCTGCGCGTTGATCGCCGCTGCCGGTTGGCTGGCAGGCGCCACCGCATTCATCGCCACCGGACGCTGTGCAGCGCTTTGCGCGCGCGTCTCGTGCGCCGAGTTGTTGCGGGATACGATGAAGAACGCAGCGACGAGACCCGCGGCGGCGATCGAGCCACCGATGATCATCCCCATGGTTTGACTCGGTCCCGATGGCGCCGGCGGCGGAATCGAAAAAATGCTGGCCGCCGTGGGAGGCGGTGTGCGCGGACTTCGTGACGCGGGAGGAGGCGGCGCAAACGAGGGCGGTCGTGCCGCCGCTTCCGCCGCCGCGGCCGCGCGCAACTTGTCGAGATCGATGAAGCCCGATGCATCTTCGTAGGGGGGCGGCAGCGCCTCACGCATCGTCTCGGTGGGATCCGAAACGAAAGGGCTATCGGGCACATTGACGTTCCGATTCGGCGGGTCCGGCGGCGTGCTCGAGCGATTGGTGGCACGTGCCATCGCACTCAGCGAAGCGCGCCCATCGGGAGTTCGGCTCGGCCTATTCGTCGGATCGTCCATGGAAACACCTCGGCGAGAGCCTACACAGTTTGTTTGCGTCTTCTCAAGAGACCTGGGCCCGCAAAATGGGCGAAAACGGCACTCCGCCTGCGACAAATTTCTTAAACATCCTTGCAAATGATGCGGGGTGTAGCGCGGGGCGCAACGCCACCCGCAGCTTGTTCAGTACCCGTCGTCACCCTGCGCGAGTCGCGGTAGAACCGGTCGCCATGGGAAATATCGGGATTGTCTTGGTGGTATCCGTCTCTTGCGGTCTGCTGCCGGCCTGTCACGGCGGGTGGGGCCGAGGGTCGAACCTACCGCCTCCAGCCGGCCAAGCGGGGTCGTCCCCGGAGACCGCTGGCCGCGCGACTGCCGCAGGCCATCGGAACCCAGGGGCGCCCGAGGGAGAGAGCAAGCGGGCGGTCACCGACGTCACCGTGTTTCATCTGCACAAGATGCTCCGCAAGATCGGGGTCGAGCGCGACACCTTTACGCCCGGCGGTGACGGCTCGATGGAGATCAAGGCGGTCTTCGGATTTCAGGACCGCGGCACCCAGGTTCCGCTCGCGGCGGCTCTCCGGATCGGCGAAGGTGGCGTTCTTCGCTCCTACGAGGTTTGGGGAAGCACGTCGCGGACCTCCTCCATCGACGAGCGCGTCGAGCTCGATGCCGACGGCGCCTATGTGGTGCGCCGGCTCGGCGAGGCACCCGTTCGCGTTCGACCGCGCGCGCCCTTTGCGGTGGGGTCCGGTTACGCGCCGATGCTCACGCAGGATCTCATGCTGCGCAAGTGGGTCGAAAATGGACGGCCGGCGACCATGTCGCTCGTTCCGGAAGGAATGGTCAGCCTCGAATCGCGCGGGCGGGAAACGTACAGCGTCGAATCCAATTCCGTGGAGCTCGAGCATGTGAGTGTGCGGGGGCTCGCATGGGGTCGCGAGGACGCGTGGCTCGACACGGCAGGCAAGCTGGTGGCGGTCGTGACGCGCGACGCGGAGTACGACCATTTCGAAGCCGTGCGCGAAGGATTCGTCGCTATCTTGCCTGCTCTTACCACGAGCGCCGGCGCCGACGGCGTGAAGTGGCTCTCCGAAGTCGCCAAGTCGGCCGAGCGTGGACCCTCCGGCGTGGTCGCGCTGGTCGGCGCTGAGCTCGTCGACGGCACCGGGCGCGCGCCCACCCGTGATGCCGTCATCGTCTACGATCGCGACAAGATCGTCGCCGCGGGGCCGCGCGCGTCGGTCACCATCCCCGCCGGCGCCACCACCGTCGACGTTTCCGGCAAAACCATCGTCCCCGGTCTCTGGGACATGCACGCCCACTTCCAGCAAGTCGAGCAGGGAGCGGCCTATCTCGCTTCCGGCGTCACGACGGTCCGTGATCTGGGCAACATCCTCGAGTTCGTGACCGGCATTCGCGACGCGATCGACGCCGGCGCCGGGCTCGGACCGAGGATCCTCGTCGATGGTCTGGTCGATGGAGACGGCGCGCGAGCCATGGGAACCATCACCGTCAAGTCGGCCGCTGACATCGCCCCCGTTCTGGAGCGGCTGAAGCGGGCGGGGTGTCTCGAAGTGAAGATCTACTCGAGCATCGATCCGCACCTGATCAAGCCCATCGCCGCCGAGGCACACCGCCGCGGGATGCGCGTCGTGGATCACGTGCCCGAAGGGATGGACGTGGTAGCAGCGCTCGACGCTGGTTTCGATGGCGTGAGCCATGCCACGTTTCTCTTCGGTCCTCTCTTTGCGCCCGGCGAGACGAGCAAGCTGTCGCGCAGCGCCATGCGGCGCCGGATCATCGAGGCGCGCCTCGATGATCCGAAGCTCAGCCAAGTCGTGCGAACTTTCGTCGCCAAAAAGGCCTTCCTCGACGATACGCTGGCGCTCTTCGATCTCCTGAACCACACCGACGAAGAGAGCGGCAAACGGGAGCCGGGGCTCGCCAAAGTGCCGCGCGAGCTGCGCGGCATGTTCGAAGGGGTGCGGTCCGAAGAGGCGACCGAGCGCTCCGCCCTCTTCGATCGCTACCTCGCGTTCGTGGGCGAGCTGCACAAGCGTGGCGTTCCCATCGTCGCCGGGACCGACATCTCCGTTCCCGGGCATTCCCTCCATCGCGAGCTCGAGCTCTACGTGCAAGCGGGTTTTACGCCGCTGGAGGCCATTCAAGCGGCGACCATCGTGCCCGCGCGCGTCATGCATCTCGACAAGGAAGTGGGCACCATCGAACCGGGCAAGCGTGCCGATCTCGTCGTTCTGGCGGGCAACCCGATCAGCGACATTCGTAACATCCGCAAAGTCGAAACCGTCGTGTCGCGCGGAAAGAGCTACGAGCCGGGCACGCTCTGGCGCTTAATCGGTTTTTCGCCGTAACCGAAGGTGCAGCCGCCTTTCTTGCGCTCAAGGCATCGCATCGTTGATGACCTGGTCGATGCTGTTGGGCGTCCCGTCGTAGCTCGAAAGGAGCGACGGGAAGTCCGACCCGCGACCGGGGTGCGCATTTCGGCGAGCCTCGACACGGTGCAGCAGCGACTAGATGGCTCGCAGTAGCGAAGCGACAATCATCCAACGAATCGTGACTCGGCGGAGCTCTCGCACGCTTTTCGTGTCGTGCGACGCCCGCGGACGTGACGTGCCGTCCTTCCATCACGGAGTCCTTTACCTTGAAACTTCCGCGTGCCTGGTGCGCTCTTCTCTTGCTCCTCACCTCCCGCACGTTCGGCTGCAGCGACGCAGTCGAGCGGCCCGGCGGCGATCATCAGGGCGGCACCGCGGGTGCGAGTCAAGGAGGAGCGGGCGGAACGAAGGATGCGGGCGCGGCAGGCGGCAGCGCAGGCGGTAGAAGCGGAGGAGGAGGAACGAGCGGCCGCGACGGCGGTGGTGGTGGTGGTGGCAGCGGTGCTGCCGGTGGGAGTACGACCGGTGGTGGAGCATCGGGAGCCACCGGCGCATCCGGCGGCACCGGCGGTTCTTCGGGGAACGGAGGCGCTTCGGGCGCAGGCGGTTCATCGGCCGGAGCGAGCGGATCAGGCGCCGGGGGTATAGGTCCCGTCGCCGACGCCGGCTTGGATGGGGGCACCACCGGCAGACCTCCCGGTTGTCCCGCGACGCCGGACCTCCTTTCCGACTTCGAAGAGGGTCAAGGCGTCGTGGTGGCGCAAGGAGGCCGAAACGGCTCTTGGTACACGTTTGCCGATATGGTCGGAACGACTCCGCCCACGCCAGCTCCGGTGGCGAGCGGCATGCTCCCAGCGGAAGCTCTTCCCACCGGCGAGCAGGCCATGTGCAACCGGTATGCGCTCCATTCGACGGCAACCGGCCACCCGAGCTACGTCGGAGTGGGCGCGACTTTTCTGGCCAGCGGTACGACGAGGAGCGCGGTCGACTTCAGCGCTTACGATGGGATCTCGTTTCGTATCAAGGCCGGCGCGGGCGGCAGCCAGGCCGTGCTCTTCGAGCTGCTCACCAAAGAGAATCAACCACCCGCCAACGGCGGCACCGCCGCGGGCCCGGCTGACCAATACAACACGCGAAGCGTGCTCCTCACGGCCATCCCGTCGGCGTGGACCACGATCCAAGTGCCATTCGGCTTGATGGGGCCGCGCAATTTGCCGAGCGCCCAATGTGTGGCCGGAACTTTCTGCGAAGCGCCGCGGCTCAATCGCGCCAGCATGCTCGGCCTACAATTCTCCGTCTACGATCAATTCCCCCCGGATTCCGGGGGTTACGATCTCTGGATCGACGACGTCAAGCTCTATACGGGCAGCGGCGGTCTCGCGCCGCCTCCGGCGGGGGGCATGTTCCCCTTCCCACGCGACCAGAACGTCGGCACCTGCACCAAGCCCGCCGGCGCCACCGGCAAGTTTTTGGTCGACGCTTACCTGAAGTGGAAAAAGACATTCGTCGTAGCGGCTGGCAGCGGTCAACGCGTGCAGCGTCCGGAAAACAACAACGACAGCGTATCCGAAGGAATCGCCTACGGGATGCTCATTGCTGTGTACATGAACGACAGAGCG
>Ga0193706_1001453_pt1 | contig 10577 bp, 9 predicted proteins | sample U3c1metaG_FD_160130 | JGI IMG/M metagenome (GOLD analysis project Ga0193706, IMG submission 160130) | Soil microbial communities from a riparian zone of the East river system, Colorado, United States - U3c1 | ecosystem: Environmental > Terrestrial > Soil > Riparian zone | place: USA: East River... | reverse complement strand
GGCGCCGGATCGCGCGGCGATGCCGTTCACGGGCAACCAGCCCGCTCACCGCATCGCCGCACGCCCGGCATCCGCGATCCGATGCCATCCGCCTCCGGCCTACGCGTTGGAGGTGCCTGGGGCTGTCATCTGACGATGAAGCCGGTGTCCCCGACGGCTCTCAGGATCTTGGCTCTCGACAGCGCCTTGTCGAACGCGCCGTCGGGCGTGATCCCGTCGCTTCCCGGGACGTGACCGAGCAGCGCGGCGATCGCGGCCGCGTGCCGCGCCTCGATCGTGAGGATCGAGACGGCCGCTCTGACGACGGCCGGCTGCTTGATGTTCGTCGCCTGGCCGGCGTAGGCCTTGACGCCCGTGTTCTCGAGCGCGAAGGCGGTCGCCTTGAACTTTGCCTCGTCGGTCGTCGTGTCGGCGAAGTCGAATCTGGGCGAGGCGACCGCGGCGCGGCCGAGCGCTCTCTTGAGGTAGGCGACGTGGGCCGCCTCGTGGTCGTAGACGATGCCGGCGAAGGCCCCGATCAGGCCGGAGAATCTGCCCTGCTGCACGGCCTCCTTGTAGAACGCCGCCTCCAGGTACTCGAGCGTCAGCGCGTAGTTGAGGATCGCGACGTCCTGTCTCTTCGACGGCTTCGCCGCCCCGGCGAGCGCCGGCAGCCCCCCGAACAGGACGCTGCTCGCGAGCAGCGATCCGCCGGCGATCCCGGCCTTGCGGAACAGGTCGGCGCGCGTGTCGCCGGCGACGGCGTCCGCGCTCTCACGCAGCGCGCCGTCGCGGTCGAGCGTCTCGATCGAGATGAGGTCGGTCAACGGCTGGTGCACGGGCGCTCCTTCGTCGGTGGGATCGCCTGTGGATGCGCGCGCGACGGCTCGCCGGATCAGTCGTGATCGCGTCCTGACCGCGAGCTGATCCGCCGCCTTGCCGGGTGCGGATGACGCGTGGGGGCGCTCAGGCGCGCGAGACCGGCTCCGACAGCGCCGGTGCGGTCGACGCCGCGCGGGGAAGCCGCACGACGAAGCGCGCGCCACGGCCCGAAGGGCGCTCGACGACGACGGCTCCGCCGTGAGAGATCGCGACCGCGCGTACGATCGAGAGGCCGAGCCCCGAGCCGCCGCCGCTGTCGCCGCGGCCGCGCACGAAGCGCTCGAAGAGACGAGCGCGCAGCTCGTCGGGGATCCCCGGCCCGTCATCCTCGACGGTCAGCACGACCTCGTCGCCGACGCGAACCAGCGCGGCGTGGACGTGCGTCCCGGCGGGCGTGTGGCGCAGCGCGTTCTCGATCAGGTTGAGTGCGAGGCGGTGGAGCTCGTCGCGCGCCCCATCGACGACCGCGGGCTCGTGTGCCGAGACGGTGAGGTGGTGCTCGCCCGTGACGGGCTCGAGCTCGGCCGCGACCTCGACGAGCACCTGCGCGAGGTCGACGGGCCGGTGGGGGACGCTGCGCCCGGCGTCGGCGCGCGCGAGCAGCAGCAGGTCCGCGACGAGGCGGCGCATCCGCTGCGAGGAGCGCAGGGCGGAGGCGACCGCTTCGCGCGCGTCTTCGTCGCGCACGTGCTCGGCGAGCAGTTCCAGGTTCGCGAGCACGCTCGTGAGCGGCGTGCGCAGCTCGTGCGAGGCGTCGGCGACGAACTCGCGCTGGCGCTGGAGCGCCGCCTCGGTCTCGTCGCGCGCCGCGTCGAGCGCTTCCAGCATCTCCTCGAGCGTGGTCGCGAGCGTGCCGACCTCGTCGTCGGCTTCCGGCTGCGGCACGCGGCGGCCGGGGTCGCGCGTGCGCTCGATCTCGCGCGCGCTCGCCGTCAGCTCGGCGATCGGCGCCATCGCGCGGCGCGCCACCATCACGCCGGCCAGCAGCGCGAGCCCGGTCCCGCCGACGACGCCGAGCAGCAGGAAGAAGCGCACCTTCGCGGCCGTGCGGTCGATCGCCGACAGCGGGCGGGCGTAGAGCAGGATGCCGGTCCCGACCGGGTCGACAGGGATCCGCCGCGCCTCCAGCCGGTAGCCGTACTGCTCCTGCGGGAAGGCGGCGCCGACGCTGAATTGCGGCTCGCGCGGGTGGGCGCCGCCGAACGCGCACAGCAGATCGCCCGACTGCTCGTAGTAGACGCGCAGCTTGGCCGCTTCCCCGGCCGCGAGATCGGCCAGCCGGCCGCATCTCGGCACGCCGGTCGAGGGGTCGAAGCTGACGTCCTTGCGCTGGATCGCATGCTGCTGGAGCACGTCCGCCGTGTCGCGAACGGAGTCGTCGAACTGAATGCGGATCTGCCGCGTCGTCAGCAGCCCGACGATCACCGCGAAGCCGCACAGGATCACGAACGTCAGCGCGGCCGAGCCGCCCGCGAGCCGCCAGCGGATCGGCAGCCGCCGGTAGGCGGCGCCGGCGCCGCTAAGCGCGGAGGACGTAGCCCGCGCCGCGGATCGTGTGGAGGAGTCGCGGCTCGCCACCGGCCTCGAGCTTCCTTCGCAGGTTCGAGACGAACACCTCGATCGTGTTCGTCGTCGAGAACGGGTCGTAGCCCCACACCTCGTCGAGCAGGCGCTGGCGCGAGACGACTATGCGCTCGTTGCGCATCAGGTACTCCAGCAGCTCGAACTCCCGCTGCGTCAACTCGATCGAGCGCTCGCCACGTTCGACCTCGTGCGTGTCCGTGTTCAGGCGCAGGTCGCCGACGACGAGCGGCGCGGCACCGCGCGGCGGGCGGCGGCGCAGCAGCGCGCGCATGCGCGCGAGCAGCTCCTGGCGCTCGAACGGCTTGACGAGGTAGTCGTCGGCGCCAGCGTCGAGCCCCTCGACGCGCGCTTCGAGCGCGTCGCGGGCGGTCAGCATGAGGATCGGGACGTCGTCGTTCTCGCGCAGCGTCTTGGCGACGTCGATCCCGTCGAGGCGAGGGAGGCCCAGGTCGAGCACGACGAGATCCGGCAGGAACGCGTGGGCGTCGTCGAGCGCGCTGACGCCGTCGCTCGCGACCCGCACCTCGTAGCCCTCCATGCGCAGCGAACGCTGCAGCGCCTGGGCTATCTCCTCGTCGTCCTCCACGACGAGGACGCGAGGCGGGCGCGAGATGTCGCTCATGCTGTCGATCCTAAAGGCCCATGGCGTCGGTTTGGCGGCTTTTTAGCCACTCCTTACTGCTTCGGCCGCGCAAACGGGCACGCCTGCCCGCCCGGCAGGGGCTCATCCACGCGCGTCGAAGCAGGCCAGCGTGGCCACCAGAACCAGACGTCGCCCCAGAGCCGCGCCGGCGCGCTCCCGTTCTCGCTCGTCGTCTCGTCCACGTGCGCGACGCTCCGCTGGCGCGCGCGTGTGGCGTCCGCGCCTGCCTGAGCTGAGCCCGCACCAGCTCGACCTGCTCGGGCTGGGCCTCGCCGCGCTCGGCGTCTTCCTCGCGTTCGTGCTCTACCTCGGCGCGGCCGGCGGCTCGGCGGGCGGCGCCGCGCGCGACGGGCTGCGCCTGCTGCTTGGTGAGGTCGCGTACGCGGTCCCGATCGTGCTCGTGGCCGGCGGCCTGCTCGTCGTCGCCCGCACGCTCGTGCCGGCGGCGCGGCCGCTGCGCGCCGGTGCGATCTGCCTGTTCGCCGCCGTCACGCTGGCGCTCGCGGCAGGCACGCTCGGGCTCGGCAGCGACGGCGCGCGCGACCTGTGGGCCAGCGCGACGCTCGAGGCGAACGGGGGAGCCGTCGGCGCCACGCAGTACTGGGCCGTGTCGAGTCTCTTCTCGGACGTCGGCGCGCACATCCTCGCGGTCTTCCTGTTCCTCGCCGGGCTGTTGCTGATCAGCGGCGTGACCGTCGCGAGCCTGCTCGACGCGGCCGGGCGCGGCGTCGTCGAGACGGGACGCCGCGCGGCCACGCTCGCGCCTCGCCCCGCGGGCGAGGCGCCCGACGCGGAACCGGCTGCCACGCGCGCGCCCGACCGTGTCGTGCCCCCGGAGCCTGACGAGCGGCTCGTCGTGCGCGCGACCCACGTGGAGGCACCCTCGCTGGACGGGCGCGAGCGCTATCCCGACCTCTACGAGGACGGCGACGCGCCGCAGACGAGCGACGCGTTCGACGACATCGCTCCGCCGGTGGACGACGAGCAGGCGACGAGCGAGCTTGCGCAGCTCGAGCTGGAGGAGCCGGACGAGCCCGGTGTGACGACGGGCGCGGATGTGACGTCGCCCGAAGGCGATCCGCTCGCGGACTCCGACAGGGCGAGATCCCTCACCGACCTGACCCCGCAAGGCCGCTACCGCGCGTCGGTCACAGACGATCCCGACTTCGTGTGGAAGGTCCCGTCCGCGCGCTTCCTCAAGCGCTCGACTGCCGACCAGTCGCGGCCCGACACGGCGGGGCAGGAGAGAATCGCCACGCAGCTCGTGGAGGCGCTCGGCCACTTCGGCGTCGAGGCGAAGGTCGTCGGCATGACGTCCGGCCCGCACATCACGCGCTTCGAGCTGCGGCTCGCGCCGGGCATCAAGGTCGGCAAGGTGGCGCAGCTCAAGGACGACCTCGCCTACGCGCTCGCCGCGACGGAGATCCGGATCCTCGCGCCGATCCCCGGCAAGCAGGCGGTCGGCGTCGAGGTCCCGAACGCGAGGCGGCGGATCGTCCACCTCGGCGACGTCTTCCAGGACCCGCCCGCCGACTGGTCCCCGCTCACCGTCTGGCTCGGCAAGGACGTCTCCGGCCGCGCGATCGGCGTCGACCTCGCGAAGATGCCGCACCTGCTGGTCGCAGGGACGACCGGCGCCGGCAAGTCCGGCGCCATCAACGCGATGCTTTCGAGCCTGCTGCTGCACGCCGACCCGCACGAGCTGCGGCTCGTGCTCGTCGACCCCAAGCAGGTCGAGCTGAACCACTATGAGTCGATCCCGCACCTGCTGACGCCCGTCATCACGAGCCCGCGGATGGCCGCGAACGCGCTGCAGAACCTCGTCAAGGAGATGGAGCTGCGCTACGGGATCATGTCGCTGGCGCGCACCCGCTCGCTGCCCGAGCTGAACAAGGCGCGGGCCGCGCGCGGCGAGCCGGACCTGCCCTACATCCTGTGCGTGATCGACGAGCTTGCCGACCTGATGATGGTCGCGCCGGCCGACGTGGAGGACTCGATCATCCGCCTCGCCCAGAAGGCGCGCGCGGTCGGTATCCACCTCGTGCTCGCGACGCAGTCCCCCCGCGTGGACGTCATCACCGGCATGATCAAGGCGAACGTGCCCTCGCGGATCGCCTTCTCGGTGTCCTCGCAAACCGACTCGCGCGTGATCCTCGACCAGAACGGCGCCGAGTCGCTGCTCGGCCAGGGCGACATGCTGTTCTCGCCGGTCGGCTCCTCGAAGCTCCAGCGCATCCAGGGCGCGTACGTCGACGAGGCGCAGATCGCCGAGCTGACCGAGCAGTGGCGCAAGCAGGGCGAGCCCGAGTTCCAGGAGGAGCTGCTGGAGGAGGTCGTCGACGAGTCCGGCGCGGGCGGGGGGGACGACGACGCCTTCGACCCCGACGAGGACCCGCGGCTGGAGGAGGCGATCGGCCTCGTCGCGCAGATGGGCACCGCCTCGACCTCGATGCTGCAGCGCCGCCTGCGGCTCGGCTACACGCGCGCGGGTCGGCTGATCGACATGCTGGAGCGGCGCGGGATCATCTCCGGCTACGAGGGCTCCAAGCCGCGACAGGTGCTGATCACCGAGGCGGACGTGCCGCGCATCCTCGTCGCGCTCTCGGAGAGACCCGGCGCGACGGCCACCGCGCCCGAGCCGGTCCCAGTCCCGGACGTGCCGGAGCCGGCATCCGGCGCGGCAGAGGACTCCGAGATCTAGACTCGGCGGCGTGCCGCACGCCGACTGCAACGGGCAGCGCCTCTACTACGAGGTCCACGGGGAGGGCGAGCCGCTCCTCTGCATCCACGGCCTGAGCGCCAGCACACTCGGCTGGCTGCCGCAGGTCCCCGCCTGGTCGCAGCGCCACAAGACGGTCGTCTTCGACAATCGCGACGTCGGGCAATCGTCCCGGGCGACGGGGGACTACGAGATCGCCGACATGCGCGACGACGCGCTCGCGCTCGCCGAGGCGCTCGGGCTCGACACGTTCCACCTGCTCGGCCTCTCGATGGGCGGCGCGATCGCCCAGGAGCTCGTGCTCGCGGCTCCCGAGCGCGTGCGCACGCTCACGCTGTGCGTCACGTTCGGCGGCGGAGGGGCGTGGGGCCGCACGCAGGGGCGCCTGTGGTCCCAGCGCGTCGCCGGCATGTCGCGGGAGGACCGCATCGACGAGCTGATGCTGCTGTGCTTCACCGAGGCCTTCTACGAGAACGCCGATCAGGTCGCGTTCGTGCGGCAGGCCCTGCTCGCCGGACCCGAGCAGGAGCCGGACGCGTTCGTCCGCCAACTGCTCGCGACGACGTGGCACGAGGCGCGCGACCGGCTCGCGGCGCTCGACCTGCCGGTGCACGTGATCGGCGCCGAGCACGACGTGCTCGTCCCGGTGTGGAAGTCCCAGGAGCTCGCGCGCCTGATCCCGGGTGCCCGGCTGACGGTGCTCGAGGGCGCCGCGCACGGGGCGAACCTCGAGCTCGCCGAGCGCTTCAACGCATCGGTCCTCGAGTTCCTCGCCGCCGGCGCCCCGGCGTAGCGGCTGCAGGAAATCCATCACGGCCCGCGCTTGCGGCCCGATAGCCTTCGCATCTCCATGCCCGAGATCGGTGCCACCCTCCGCGAGGCGCGCATGCGCGCCAGGATCGACATCACCGAGGTCGAGCAGGCGACGAAGATCCGCGCGAAGTACCTGCGCGCGCTCGAGAACGAGGAATGGAACCTGCTGCCGGGCTCCACGTTCGTCAAGAGCTTCCTGCGCGAGTACGCCGACTACCTCGGGCTCGACTCGCGCACGCTTGTGGAGGAGTACAAGCTTCGCTTCGAGCGCCCGAGCGAGCTTGAGCTCGCGCCGATCAGCCCGCAGCTCGGGCGCGACCGGCGGACGGGCAGTGCCGGGTTCGGCGGCGGCCGCGTCGCGCCGCGCTGGCTGATCGTCGGCGCCGTGCTCGCGCTGGTGGTCGTAGCGCTCGGTGTGATCGGCTCGTTCGGCGGCGGAGACGACGAGTCGCCGCAGGCCGGCAGCACAGCGGGAGAAGCAGGCACGACGGCCCAGACGACCACGACGACGAGACGGCCCCGCCGGGCGCAGGCCGCGCCGGCGCAGGCGAGCCTGCGGCTCGTGCCGACCGGGACGATCTACGTCTGCCTCACCGACGGCGCCGGCCGCGTCTTGATCCCCGGGACGCAGTTCGAGGCGGGCCAGCAGGTGCCGGTCCAGCGGGCGCGCCTGCTGCGCCTGACGCTCGGCAACAACCAGGCCGAGATGCGCGTCAACGGGCAGCCGCTCGCGGTGCCGGCCTCCTCGACCGCGATCGCCTACGAGATCAGGCCCTCGGGCGCGAGACCGCTGCCCGTCGACCAGGCGCCCACCTGCACGTGAGCGCGCGCGCCGGCATCGTCATCACCGGGACCGAGGTCCTCAGCGGCATCATCGCCGACCGCAACGGCCCCTGGCTGTCGGGGCAGCTGCGGCTCGCCGGCGTCGAGCACGCGCACACGACGATCGTCGGCGACCGCCGCGAGGACATGGCGGCCGCGCTGCGCTTCCTGGCGGAGGAGGGCGTCGACCTGATCGTCACGAGCGGCGGTCTCGGGCCGACGGCCGACGACCTCACGACCGAGGTCGTGGCCGAGTTCGCGGGGCGCCCGATGGTGCTCGACGAGGCGCTGGAGGGGCGGATCGCGGCGATCGTCGAGCCGCTCGTGCAGCGCTGGCCGAACGTCGACCGCGCGGCGATGGCGCGAGGGACGCGCAAGCAGGCGATCGTGCCAGCGGGGGCCACCGTGCTGGAACCTGTCGGGACGGCGCCGGGCGTGGTCGTCCCGCCCGCCGAGGACGGATCGGACCCCGCCGCTCGCCCTCGTCGCCCCACGGTCGTCGTGCTTCCCGGTCCGCCGCGCGAGCTGCAGCCGATGTGGGAGACCGCGCGCGCGACGAAGGCCTTCCGCGCCGCGACCCGCGGCGCGACGGTGTACGAGCAGTCGATCATGCGCCTGATCGGGATCCCCGAGTCGGAGATCGCCGAGACGCTGCGCGTCGGCGAGCGCGAGGGGTTCGACCTCGCGCCGCTGGAGATCACGACCTGCCTGCGCCGCGGCGAGATCGAGATCGCGACGCTGTACGAGCCATCCGCAGCGCCCGCGTACGCCGCCTTCGCGGAGCTGATCCGCTCGCGTCACGCCGCGCTGCTGTTCTCCGAAGATGGCTCGACGATCGACGAGCAGGTCGCCGCGCTGCTGGGCGGCCCGCCGCTGCGCACGGTCGCGGTTGCCGAGTCGTGCACGGGCGGGCTGCTGACCGCGCGGTTGACGGATCGCCCGGGCTCGTCGGCGTACGTGCTCGGGGGCGCGGTCGTCTACGCGAATGAGGCGAAGGCCGAGCTCGGCGTCGATCCGGCGTTGATCGAGCACGTGGGGTCGGTCTCGGCCGAGGTCGCGGACGCGCTCGCCGACGGGGCGGTCGCGCGCTTCGGCGCCGACGTCGGGATCGGCGTGACCGGCATCGCGGGTCCGGACGGCGGGACGCCGGAGAAGCCGGTCGGGCGCGTCCACGTGGCCGTCGCCGAAGCCGGCCCGGACGGCCGCCGCATCGCACGGCGACTCGACTTGCCCGGGGGGCGTGCCGACGTGCGCGACCGCGCCACGACGCTCGCGCTGCACCTGCTGCGCCGGCTGCTGCGCGGCGAGGGCGACGACGGGCTGCCGTGAGCCGCGGCGGGCAACCGCCGGCGCAGCGGAGCGCGCGGCTGTTCGTGGCGCTCGAGCTGCCACGGGAGGTCGTCGACGCCCTCCTCGCATGGCGCGCGCCGCTGCTGCGTGAGGACCACGCCCCGCCCGCCCTGCGCCCTGTGCGTCGGGAGTCCCTCCACGTGACGCTGTGCTTCCTCGGACAGGTCGCGGAGGAGACGGTCGCGCCCTTGTCCGACGCCGTGTCGTTCGCGGGAGCGCAGGCGCGGAGCGTGCCCGGCCTGTCGCTCGTCGAGGGGCTGTGGCTGCCGCGGCGCCGCCCGCGCGTGCTGGCGGTCGCGCTCGCCGATCGGGACGCCGCGCTCGCGCGGCTCCAGCGGTCGCTCTCCGAGCGCCTCGCGGCAGGCGGCTGGTATGAGCCGGAGGCGCGGCCTTACCTGCCTCACCTGACGGTCGCGCGCGTTCAGGGTGCTGCGTCGCCCTCGCGGCAGGCAGTGCTTCCGGTGGTGCCCGATCTGTCGTTCCACGGCGCGGCCGTCACGCTCTATCGCTCGCTCCTGCACCCGTCGGGAGCGCGCTACGAGCCGCTGATCCGTCACGTGCTCGTGTGAGAATCGTCGCGATTCGGGCATTGCCCCGTGACGGCGACGGCTCCTACCATCGACGCACGTCCACGAACGGACGTTCGATTCGATTCCGTCCGGCGACGGGCGTACGGTTGTCCATTCACGTGAGCACAAGGAGCTTCGAGCGATGAGCCAGGACGAGAAGGCCGCGAAGGCACGCGACGCCGCGCTGCAGGGCGCGCTGACGCAGATCGAGCGCCAGTTCGGCAAGGGCACTGTCATGCGCATGGGCGACCCGGGCGCGCAGGTGCGCGTCAACGCGATCCCGACCGGAGCGCTCTCGCTTGACGTCGCGCTCGGCATCGGCGGCGTCCCGCGCGGGCGCATCATCGAGATCTTCGGCCCGGAGTCGTCGGGCAAGACGACGCTCGTCTACCACATCCTCGCCGAGGCGCAGAAGCTCGGCGGCACGTGCGCCTTCATCGACGCCGAGCACGCGATGGACCCGCTCTACGCGCAGGAGATCGGGGTCGACATCGACTCGCTGCTCGTCTCGCAGCCGGACTACGGCGAGCAGGCGCTCGAGGTCGCCGACATGCTCGTGCGCTCCGGTGCGGTCGACGTCGTCTCGGTCGACTCGGTTGCCGCGCTGACGCCGCGCGCGGAGCTCGAGGGGCAGATGGGCGACCAGACGGTCGGCGTCCAGGCCCGCATGATGTCGCAGGCGATGCGCAAGCTGACGGCGAACCTCAACCGCACGCAGACGCTCTGCATCTTCACCAACCAGATCCGTGAGAAGGTCGGCGTGATGTTCGGCTCGCCGGAGACGCAGCCGGGCGGCCGCGCGCTCAAGTTCTACTCGTCGCAGCGGCTCGACATCCGCCGCATCGAGACGATCAAGGACGGCACTGAGGCAGTCGGCAACCGCGTGCGCGTGAAGGTCGTCAAGAACAAGGTCGCCGCGCCCTTCAAGCAGGCCGAGTTCGAGATCGAGTTCGGCAGAGGCATCTCGACGACCGGCTGCCTGATCGACTACGGCATCGAGCACAACATCGTCACCAAGTCGGGTTCGTTCTTCTCCTACGAGGGCGAGCGCCTTGGCCAGGGTCGCAACAACGCGAAGGCGTTTCTCGTCGAGCACCCCGAGATCGCGAAGGCGATCGAGGAGAAGATCTACGCCGCGCTTGACGTCAGCCGCGACCTCGTCGCGCCGATCGAGGGCGCGGAGGTCGAGGCGGCGCTGGAACCGGCCGCGGCGTAG
>Ga0193706_1001452_pt1 | contig 10578 bp, 9 predicted proteins | sample U3c1metaG_FD_160130 | JGI IMG/M metagenome (GOLD analysis project Ga0193706, IMG submission 160130) | Soil microbial communities from a riparian zone of the East river system, Colorado, United States - U3c1 | ecosystem: Environmental > Terrestrial > Soil > Riparian zone | place: USA: East River... | reverse complement strand
CTTCCGGGGGTCGTGTCCTCTCGGGGATCGCTCGTTCTCGGCGCTCGCTGGCGCTCGCTCCGAGACAGGGATGCCGTCCTTCCCGCTCTTGGCGGCTCCTTCGTCGCCGCCGGGCCGCTCGGGCCCTTGCCGGCCGGGTGTCATCGGGGGGACTGAACCGGCCGTCCGCCCTGGGCTCATTCCACCTCTGGCAACCGGCGATCAGATCCGGCGGGTTCCCGCCGGATCTGATCGCCAGTTCGGTGGCCTCCGGCGGGGGTTGGGGGTGCTGGCGTACTGTCCGGGGCCGTTCGACCCCGGAGGTGACCGTGCCCGTCGTGCCCGAGATCCAGGCCCTGCTCGACCAGCTGGCGGCGGCGCCGCTCGACATCACCGAGGTCGACCCGCCGACGATGCGGGTGCTCTACGCCGCCCTGCGGGCGGCCGACGGCGAACCGATCGAGGTCGGTCCCGTCACCGACGTGGCCATCCCCGGCCCGGGGGGCGACATCCCGGCCCGCATCTACCGCCCCGACGCCCACGGCCCGGCGCCGGTCCTGGTCTGGTACCACGGCGGCGGCTGGGTGATCGGCGACGTGGAGACGTCGGACCCGACGGCCCGGAAGCTGTGCCAGCGGGCGGGTGTCGTCGTCGTGTCGGTCGACTACCGCCTCGCCCCCGAGCACCCGGCCCCGGCCGCCACCGACGACGCCTGGGCCGCCCTCACCTGGGTGGCTGAGCACATCGGCGACCACGGCGGCGACCCCACCCTGATGGCCGTCGGCGGCGACTCGGCCGGCGGCAACCTCGCCGCTCTGATGGCGGTCCGGGCCCGGGACGAGGGCGGACCGGCCCTGCGCCACCAGCTGCTCGTCTACCCGGCCACCGACCTGACGATGGCGCACCCGTCGATCGAGGAGAACGGCGAGGGCTACTTCCTCACGGCGGCCACGATGCGCTGGTTCATGGACCACTACCTGAGTGCCGACCCCACCTCGCCCGCCGTCTCGCCCCTGTTCGTCGAGGACCTGTCGGGCCTCCCGCCGGCGCAGGTGCTGACGGCCGAGTTCGACCCGCTGCGCGACGAGGGCGACGCCTACGCCACCCGCCTCGCCGCGGCCGGCGTGCCGGTCGAGCACGTCCCCGGGCCGAGCCTGGTCCACGGCTTCTTCGCCATGGGCCTGGTCTCGCCCGACGCCGACAAGGCCGCCGCCCTGGCGGCCGACCGGCTGCGCGACGCCCTCGCTCAGGAGCCGAGCCGTTAGGCGAGGCGACCCAGATGCACAGTGCTCTGCTCTCCGAGGCCCTGCCGAGGAGATGTCCGCCGCGGCCTGGCCCTATTCGCGCAGGTCTCTAGTGCTGGAGGTCCCCGAGGTCGTCCGGAACAAGGCGATCACCTCGGGAGCGTCCGCGTGGCTCGACGGCCTGCCCTCGCTGGTGGTCGCGCTCGAGGCCGACTGGGGCATCACCGTCGGCGCGCCCTACCCCAACCCGACCGAGGCCTACGTCGCCGCCGCCGAGCTCGACGACGGCACGCCGGCGGTGCTCAAGCTGTGCATCCCCCGAGCGCTCGACGCCGCCCGGCCGGAGATCGCCACCCTTCGTCTCGCCGGCGGCGACGGGTGCGTGGCCCTGCTGCGCGACGACGTCCCGCGCGGCGCTCTGCTGCTGGAGCGGCTGGGCCCGATGCTCGGCGACCTGCGCCTGCCCCTCGCCGAGGCCAACGAGATCCTGGTCGCCACGGTCGAGCGGGTCTGGCGACCGGCCGCGGACGCCGGTCTGAAGACCGGGGCGGAGAAGGCCCGGTGGCTGACCGACTTCGTGACGTCCACCTGGGAGACGACAGGACGGCCGTGCTCCTCGGCTGCGGTCGACCACGCCCTCGCCTGCGCCGCGAGCCGCGAGGCGGCGTACGACGACGAACGGGCCGTGCTGGTCCACGGCGACGTCCACCAGGGCAACGCCCTCCAGGCGGGTGACGGCTGGAAGCTGGTCGATCCCGACGGCCTGCGGGCCGAGCCCGAGTACGACCTCGGCGTCCTCCTGCGGGAGGATCCCGACACGCCCGACGTCCTGTGGGCCCGGTGTGCGTGGCTCGCCGAGCGGACCGGTCTCGACGCCACCGCCATCTGGGAGTGGGGCGTCGTCACGGGCCTGGTGTGCGAGCAGATCAGCCTCCAGCCCATCGGCCGCCAGATGCTCCAGGCCGCCGACCAGATCGCCGCGAGCTAGCCGTTCTGTGTGCGGATTGCTGCCGCATATGGGGCAACCCGCACACGGAACGGGCTCCGGTCAGGCGGTGGCGGTGCGGTTGGTGGTGCCGCCGGGGCCGGTGGCGGTGAGCATGTAGGTGCCGGGGCCGGGGGAGCAGCCCTGGCCGGTGCCGACGGCGGCCTGGGGACCGGACGGGGCGCCGGGGCCGACGATGCGGATGTCGTCGGCGCCGGAGGTGCGCCAGCTCAGGGCGACGCGCTGGGAGGGGGTGGCGCAGCCGGGGCCGGGGATCCGGGTGGCGGTGAAGGAGATGATCGTGGGCGGGTCGGGCGCCGGGGGCTCGGCGGTGGTGGGAGGTGGTGACGCGGTGGTCGGCGGGGTCGTGGGCCGCGGCGGCGTGGCGGTGTCGGGGACGAACCCCGGTTCGCTGGTGGTGCCGATGTCGGCGGACGGCCCGGTGGTCGTGGTCGTCGACGACGGGATCGGCGACGGGAGCGAGGACGCCCCTTGCGGCGGAAGGCTCGATGTCGAGGTCGACGACGAGGCGGACGGCCGCTCGGTGGTCGAGCCCGAGCTCCCGTCGGTGGTCGACGTGGTGGTGCCGTCGGTCGCCACCTCCTCGGGGTCGGCCCCGTCGTCGCCCAGCAGCAGGAGGACGGCCACCACGACCAGCACCAGGACCCCGGCCGCCACCGCGACCGCCGCCGGTCCCCGGGCCGCACCGACGCCGGTCTGCTCCGGGGGAGGTGAGGCCGAGTCGGAGCCGCCGGCGTCGGACCCATCGGAGGACCCGGGCTCGCGGCCGCCCGCGGTCGCGGGCGGGTCGCCCACCGGGACCCCGGCGCGGGCGAGGCCCAGGCGGATGGCGGCGAGCACCTCGGGGGCCACGACGAGGAGGGGGACGGCGGCGAAGAGGGCCTCGGGCGAGAGCCGCCCCTCCTGGCGCTGGGCGCAGGCGTCGCAGCCGCCAGCGTGGGCGCCGATGACCCGGACGGCGTCGGGACCGAAGGCCTCGATCCCGGCGGCCGCCACCGCCCCGGCCAGGTCGGGGCACGCCGGTCGGCCCGCCCGCCACAGCACGCAGGCCCGCACGGCGTCGCCCAGCCGGGCCCGCAGCCGGAACAGGACCTGGTGGGCGCTGTTGGCCGTGACGCCCAGCTCCTCGGCGATCTCGCCCGGCGACAGCCCGTGGCGCAGGTGCAGGTCGAGGACGCTGGCGTCGCGGGGGCCGAGGGCGGCGGCCGCGGCCCACACCAGCTCGGCGCCCTCGGCGCGGGCGGCGGCCTCGCCCGCCTCGTCGCCGTGGTCGGTTCGTCGGTCCACCATCTCGGTCGTCTCCTCGTCGCCCAGGGGGACGGACCGGCGCTCCCGCTCCAGGCGGTTGAGCGCCCGGTTGCGGCCGATGCGCAGCACCCAGCCGCCGAACGACTCGGCCTGCTCGAGCCGTTCGAGCCCCGTCCAGGCCGCCAGGAAGGCGTCCTGGGCGACCTCGGCCGCCACCTCCCGGTCGCGGACGATGCGGTAGGCGACGTCGAGCACCCGGCTCGACCAGCGGTCGAACAGCACGCCGAACGCCTGCCCGTCGCCCGCCTGGGCGGCGCGCACCAGCTCGGCGTCGTCGGCTCGTGCCCTCAGGTCCATCCCTCCTCCTGACCGCTGGAGTCGGACTGCCTTACATCTTCGTCGCGATCACGCCGCGGCGCGCGGGGACGGGTCCCCGGCGCCGGGCCGTAAGCGGCGGGGGACCGGGGGGTCAGGACGGGCACACCACCGACCCCTCCGAGGAGGAGACATGTCCACCCCCACCCGCCGTCTGACCGCCGCCCTGGCGCTCGCCCTGGGTCTCGCCCTGATCCCGACCGCCGCCGGCGCCGCGAACGGCTTCACGACCCCCACCGTGCCGCCCCGCCCCCCGGTCGGCCCCGGCGGCTTCACGGTGCCGCTCCCCGACCTCACGGTCGAGGCCTACGACGCCACCGAGGCCGACGGCCAGGTCGAGGGCCGGCTGACGCTCTCCTCCCCCCTGACCGTCGACCTCTCCGTCTCCGTGAGCCCCCAGCTCATCGATGTCAACGAGTGGGACCTCGCCTGCCCCAGCCCCGGGGGCGGCGGCTGCGGCTGGACCTTCGACGTCGACATCCCCGCGGGTGCGACCACCGCCGACTTCGACCTCAGCGTGTACGACGACGACGGTCCCGAGCCGGCCGAGCGGTACGGCTTCGAGGCCATCGTCTGGGACGAGGACATCGTCGACGTCGGCCCCGCGGCCGAGGCGCTGCTCTACGACGGCTCCGGTCTCGAGCTGGGCTTCGTCACGAGCAACCCCGAGGCTCCCGAGGGCGATCCCGGCTCCGACGGGACGCTCGACCTCGTGGTCGAGGCGAACCAGGCCGTCCCCGAGCCGGTCACCTTCCGGGTCCACACCGCCATCGTCGGCGAGAGCGCCGATCCGGGCGCCGACTACGACCCGATCGACGTCGTCGTCGAGCTGCCGGCCGGCGAGACCGACGTGACGGTCGAGGTGGCACTGGCCGGCGACCAGCTCGACGAGTCCGACGAGCTGTTCTTCGCCGACGTGAGCGACCCCTCCCACGGTGAGATCGCCTTCGACGGCGGCACCGCGGTGGCTCGCATCCTCGACGACGACGGCCCGGTGGTGACGTGGAAGCGGCCCGGGAGCTACCAGTCGCCGTCACGGTCGGCCCTGTCCGCCGCCCGCACGGCGTAGCCGAACACGATGGCGGGGGCGAGGACGATCGATCCGACCACCAGGCAGGCCACGATCAGGGTGACGACCCAGTCCTCCAGCCCGACGACGAAGCCGATGAGGAAGGCCACGACGGCCAGCCCGAACAACCCGTAGCCGACCTTCTGGCCCAGATCGACCCAATGGGCGATCTGGGCCCGGCGCGCCAGGACCGGATCCCCGTCGGGGTCGGGGCGGGGTCCACGGGGCATGGGGCCAGCCTGCCGCCCGGCGCTCGGACCCGGCGAACCGGGGCGCCGCTACCGTGCCGGGGTGCGGACGTCCCACCACGCCGACCACGACCGTGACGCCCTGGTCGACCGCAAGCGGGCCGACGGCGTCACCACCTCGCTGGTCCTCCCGGCCCGGGACGAGGAGGCCACCGTCGGCCGGGTGCTGGAGGCCTACCTCCCGCTGCGGGACGCCGGCCTCCTCGACGAGGTGGTCGTCGTCGACTCGCTCTCGTCGGATCGCACCGCGGCGGTGGCCCGGGACGCCGGCGCCACGGTGGTCGCCGTGGGCGACGTCCACCCCGCCATCCCGGCGGCGCGGGGCAAGGGCGAGGCCATGTGGCGGGGCGTGCTCGCCAGCACCGGCGACCTGGTGGTGTTCGCCGATGCCGACGTCCTGGACGCCGGGCCGCACTACATCGTCGGCCTGCTCGGCCCGCTCCTGACCGACCCCGCCGTGCGCCTGGTCAAGGGGTTCTACGAGCGGCCCATCGTCGCCGCCGACGGCACCGTCGAGGAGCACGGCGGGCGGGTGACCGAGCTGGTGGCGCGTCCGCTGCTCAGCCTCTACCGACCGGAGCTGGCCCGGCTCGTCCAGCCCCTCGCCGGCGAGTACGCGGCGCGGCGGGAGCTCCTCGAGGCGGTGGCGTTCCCGATCGGCTACGGCGTCGAGATCGCCCTGCTGCTCGATGCCCACGAGCGTCACGGGAGCGACGGGCTGGCGCAGGTCGATCTCGGCCGGCGCACGCACCGGCGCCAGTCGCAGCAGCAGCTCGGGGTGATGGCCGCCGAGGTCCTGGCCGCCGCCCTGCGCCGGCTCGGCCTGGATCCCGCCGGCGACGCCATGCACCAGTTCGCCCCCGAGGGCCACGCCGCCATCGACACGCCCCTCCGTCTCGCCGAGCGCCCCCCGATCGCCTCGCTCTAGCGCTCGCGGAGGGTGGCGACGTCGGGGCCGGCGGCCTCGACCGCAGCCTGGACCCGCTCCCAGCCGGTGGGGTCGTCCTTGAGGTGAGCGTCGTAGAACGCCAGCGTCGCCTTGGTGACCACGGCGCCCCAGTCGTCGACCGGGCCCTCGAAGTAGCCGTCGTCGTGCACGGCGCCGGTGAGGGTGATGAAGCCGCCGGGGGCGTCGATCACGTCCTCCCAGACCTCGACAGCCGCGTCGACATCGGTCGCGCTGTGGTCGTCGCCGCCGTGGACCATGAGCAGCGGCCGGTCGGTGGTCGCCGGGTCCTGCTCGGTGCTCGACAGCGGGAACCAGATGCCGGCGAACTCGGTGACGACGTCGATGCGGGGGTCGGCGCAGCAGGCGTTGAAGCCGGCGCCCAGGGCGGTGATCGCCCCGAACGACTGGCCCCCGATGCCGATGCGCTCGGGGTCGACGACGTCGACGAGCTCGGTCAGGGCGGTGTCGATCAGGAACGAGACGTCGCCGGTCTGGTTCTCGACCTCGTCGAACTTGGTCCCGCCCGGAGTGCCCTCGGACGACAGCGGGAAGTCGGGGGCGACGATCACGTAGCCGGCCGACGCCCAGGCGGTCAGCGTGCCGGCGTAGTGGTCGCCCGCCCGGCTGCTGCCGTGGCCGAACACGATCAGCGGCCAGGGCCCGGGCTCGCCCTCCGGGGCGTAGACGACGACGTCGAGCGTGCGCTCCGGGAGCTCGGGCTGGCCGCCGTGGGCCGGGGTCGGGCGGGTCGTGTCGACCCAGGTGTCGCGGGTCTCGGCCACCTCGTAGATGTCGAGGGGGGACACCGGGTCGACGGTGGTCGTGGTCGACTCGGATGCGTCGGACCCCGGCGTGGTGGACGTCGAGGCGGTGGTGCCGTCACCGTCGTCGGAGCAGCCGATGGCGGCCAGGGCGAGGCCGGCGGCCAGGAGGGCGAGGAGCGGGCGGCGCATCAGTGGTTGAGCTTGGCGTGGATGCCCTTGGTGGCCTTGTACATGCAGACGAAGGCCTCGTAGAGGGGTGCGTAGGTCTCGACCGTCGACGGGTCGGGGGTGAACTCCGCCTCGACGGCGACGAGGCCGTCGATGGCGTCGACCTCCATCCGCCCCAGCGCCACCCACGACACCAGGGCCGCGCCCCGGGTACCGGCGTGCTGGTAGTCCTCGACCCGGCGGATCGGGCGCTGGAGGACGTCGGCGTGGATCTGGCACCACAGGTCCGAGCGGGCCCCGCCGCCGATGACGACGATGGGCCCGAGGGGCGACTTGGTGAACGACTCGACCGCCTCCATCAACCAGCGGGAGTTGTAGGCCACGCCCTCGAGGATCGAGCGGAGCAGGTCGGCCCGGTCGTGGGCCAGCGAGAGGTTGGTCCAGCCGCCCCGGATGGTGTGGTCGTCGACGGGCGTGCGCTCGCCGTTGAGCCAGGGCAGGTAGATCAGCCCGTTGCTGCCCGACGGGGACGCCTCGGCCACGTCGTTCAGCTCCTCCAGCGTGTCGACCAGGCGGAGCTGGTCGCGGGCGTGGAGCAGGCAGGCGCCGGCCGACTCGTGCTCGTTGGCCAGGAAGTACTTGCCGGGCAGGGCGGCCGGGAAGGCGGCCATGTTGTTGCGGATGTCGGTGCGCTTGCCGGGCAGGTGGAAGCTCAGCCACGAGCTGGTGCCGAGGTAGAGGTGGGGCTCGTAGTCCTTCACCGCGCCGCACCCGACGCAGGCGGCGTGGACGTCGCCCATGGCCGTCGTGACCGGCACCCCGGCGGCGATCCCCCACTCCTCGGCCACCGCCGGCAGCAGCTCGCCCACCACCGAGGCCGACGGCACCAGCTGGGGCAGCTTGGCCTTGTCGACCCCGGTCCACTCCAGGAGCTGCGGGTGGTAGGTGATGGCGTCGCGGTCGCGGTTGTCGGTGAGCCAGTGCATGACGATGCAGTCGTGGGACGACACCGCCTTCCCCGTGAGGCGGAAGTTGAGGTAGTCGCCCGGCTCCAGCAGGCGCTCGGCGGCGTCGTAGACCTCGGGCCGCTCCTCCTTGAGCCAGAGGATGTGGGCGATCGGGTCCTTGCCGCTGAGGCTGGGGGCGGCGCCGGTGAGCTGCACCCAGCGGGCCAGACGCCGGGGGTCGTAGCCCATGACGTTGACCCGGCCGCTGACGACCTTGCCGATGGCCTCGGCGCCCCGGCTGTCCATCCAGATGATGGCGTTGCCGATCGCCTTCCCGTCGCCGCCGACCGGCACCGTCCCGCACCACTGCGAGGTGAACGACACACCCGCCAGCGCGGCGGCCGCCTCGGGTGCGGCGGCGACCAGCCGCTGCACCGCCCGGGTGATGGCGTCCCACCACTCGTCGGGGTCCTGCTCGGCCCCGCCGTGGGGCTCGAGGATGACGCCGGTCGTCTCCACCTCGTGGGCCACGACCCTGCCGTGATCGTCGACCAGGGCCACCTTGGGACCGCCCGTACCGAGGTCGATGGCGAGGATGTGGTCGGTCACGAAAACGTCTCCCGGGAGGTGTGGAGGGCGGCGGCAGACCCTACCGACCAGGCCGGGCGGGACGATGCGCGTCCGTTCTGACCCTGTGGAAGGATGCTGGACAGCCGTCCAACAGTGCCGCCGAGCCGCGGCCGGATACGAGGAGTGAGACGTGGAGTCACGAGCCGCCATCCTGTGGGAGCAGAACGCCGAGTGGAGCGTCGAGGACATCACCCTCGACGATCCGAAGGCCGGCGAGGTCAAGGTCGAGCTGGCGGCCTCCGGCCTCTGCCACTCCGACGAGCACCTCGTCACCGGGGACATGGTCCTCGACCCCGAGATCTCCAAGATGATGGGCCTCGAGCAGTTCCCGATCATCGGTGGCCACGAGGGCGCCGGCACCGTCGTCGAGGTCGGCCCGGGCGTCACCACGCTCGCGGTCGGTGACCACGTCGCCCTCGGATTCATCCCCGCCTGTGGCCGCTGCCCGTCCTGCGCGCGGGGCTGGCAGCACCTGTGCGACCTCGGTGCCGTCCTCCTCGCCGGCCGCCAGATCTCCGACCTCACGTCCCGCCACCACGCCAAGGACGGCACCGATCTCGGCGTCATGTGCTGCCTCGGCACGTTCAGCCCGGTCACCGTCGTGAGCGAGGCCAGCTGCATCAAGCTCACCGACGACATCCCCCTCGACAAGGCCGCTCTCGTCGGCTGTGGCGTCACCACCGGCTGGGGCGCGGCGGTCAACGCCGCCAACGTCCAGCCCGGTGAGACCGTGGTCGTCGTCGGCATCGGCGGCGTCGGCGCCAACGCCCTCCAGGGCGCGTCCTACGCCGGCGCCCGCCACGTCATCGCCGTCGACCCGGTGGCGTTCAAGCACGAGCAGGCCCCGATCTTCGGCGCCACGCACTGCGTCTCCAGCTTCGAGGAGGCGCAGGCGCTCGTGGGCGAGCTGACCTGGGGCGCCAACGCCGACAAGGTCATCATCACCACCGGCCAGGTCACCGGCGACATGATCGCCCCGGCCATGGCGCTCCTCGCCAAGGGTGGGCGCTGCGTCGTCGTCTCCGTGGCCGACATCAACGCCGGCGACGTGAAGCTGAACCTGTTCGACCTCACGCTCCAGCGCAAGGAGCTGGTGGGCTGCATCTTCGGCAACGCCAACCCCCGCCGCGACATCCCCCGGCTGCTCCGCCTCTACATGGAGGGCCAGCTCAAGCTGGACGAGCTCGTCACCCGCGAGTACGACCTCGACGGCGTGAACCAGGGCTACCAGGACATGCGCGTCGGCAAGAACATCCGCGGCCTCATCAAGTACTAGGTCAGGGTCTCTCGTCGGAGATCTCGCTTCGCTCGATCTCCTCCTCGAACTGATGGTGCTCGCTGCGCTCGCGCTGTCCCACGGTTCGGCGGCTCGTTCCTCGCAGTCTCACCGTTCGTCGGGGGGAGACCCCCCGTGCCCCCCAGCGGCTGCGCCGGACGCGTCCGGTCGTCGTCGTCGGTCCGGTTCGGTCGTCGTCGCACCGCGGCGCGGGCGTGGTGCGGTCCTATGAAGCTCTCTCGTCTGACATCTCCGACCGTTCCGGGTGGGGCGATCCTCGTGGTTCCGCTGGGGTCCACCGAGCAGCACGGGCCCCACCTTCCGCTGGGCACCGACACCGCCGTCGCCCTCGCCGTGTGCGACCGGCTGGCGGCCCGCCGGTCCGACGTCGTCGTCGCGCCCGCCCTGCCCTACGGGTCGAGCGGCGAGCACGCCGGCTTCGCCGGGACGCTGTCGATCGGCCAGGAGGCCCTCGAGCGGGTGGTGGTCGAGCTGGTGCGGTCGGCCGATGCCTTCCCCGCGGTGGTGTTGGTGTCGGGCCACGGCGGGAACGCCGAGCCGCTGGCGCGGGCCGTGGCCGTCCTGCGGGGTGAGGGCCGCCGGGTCGTGGCCTGGTCGCCCCGCATCCCCGGTGGCGACGCCCACGCCGGGCGGACCGAGACCTCCCTGCTCCTG
>Ga0193706_1001451_pt1 | contig 10580 bp, 6 predicted proteins | sample U3c1metaG_FD_160130 | JGI IMG/M metagenome (GOLD analysis project Ga0193706, IMG submission 160130) | Soil microbial communities from a riparian zone of the East river system, Colorado, United States - U3c1 | ecosystem: Environmental > Terrestrial > Soil > Riparian zone | place: USA: East River... | reverse complement strand
GTCTGCGGTCCGCCCTGTCTCCTTTGCGCACGAATCGCGCAATGCGACGGAGCTGTCGCGACGAGCGTCAGTGGCACCGCCGTCACGGCCGGGCTGACGAACCAACAGCCGTTGCCGGGCGCGATCGTCTTCATCCCCAACGTCACGGCCGGCGCAGAGCTTCCGCCGTTGACCGATGGCCCCTCGTGTAGCCAGTGCGCAACGCCATCGGTCCATGACGTCGTCGTCTCCGCGGTCACCGGACCGGACGGTCGCTTCGTCTTGCGCGACGTTCCCGCCGGCAGCGGCATTCCCATCGTCGTTCAGATCGGATTATGCGAAGGCAGACGACGATCGACGTCTTGCCGTGTGTTGACAACGCACTCCCCGCGGGCACCGTGCGACTTCCGAGAAACCACGGTGAGGGAGACATACCCCTTACGGCAGTGGCCACCGGCAGCGACGATAGGATGGAGTGCTTGCTGCGGAAGATTGGCGTGGACGACGCCGAGTTCACGAATCCAGCAGGCCCCGGCCGCATTCACCTTTACCATTCCACTGGGGCGGCCATCGATGCCGCCACCCCCGAAGAATCGGAGCTGAAAGGCACTGCGAGCGGTGGGGGCAGCTGGGGCCGCTACAGTCAGGTTCTTCTCCCCTGCGAGGGGGCGGAAATTCTCGAGACATCCGAAGCGCTCGCCAATTTCACGGATTACGCGAACCGCGGTGGACGCGTGCTCGCCACGCACTTCAGTTATGTTTGGCTCTTTGGCAATGACGCGCTCGGCAATCTCGGAACGTGGACGACCGGCAACGCGAGTCCCCCGCCGCCGCTCGTCGTCGACGTCGTAACGTCGTTCGCGGCGGGCGGCGATTTCCGCACGTGGCTCGCAGCAGTCGGCGCCCTTTCCGGGGCGACCCCTCCGCAAATCTCGATCACGGCGCCGCACGCCGATCTCGGCGCCCTCACACTCGGCAGCGGGACCAAGCTCTGGCTCTCGTCGTTCTCTCCCGCGACGACGCAGGCGGTCAGCGTCGAAATGCCGATTCCTTTACCGCCCGACAAAAGCTGCGGGCGTGTCATTTTTAGCGACTTTCACGCGCCCGCGCGGGCAGCTCCGAACGCGACCTTCCCCGGCGAATGCGACTCCGACATGACGCTCTCTGCCGAGGAGAAGGCGCTCGAGTTCATGCTCTTCGAACTAGGATCGTGCGCCGGACCCCGAGTCGCACCGCCCATCGTTCGTCCGCCGCCGGCGCCACCTCCACCCCCGCCGCCCGTGCCACCGCGGCCACCGCTGCCGCCCCCACCCGACGTGAACGCAACGCTGCGAATCGTCGAACCGCGCTAGCGAAGAACGCCGCTCGGAAAGGTCGCCAGGGACGGGGGGCGGGATGAGGATCCCGTCGGCTGCATGATTCAAGCAGCACCTCGCCTTTTTGCTTGTCGACAGCGCGTGCGTGGCCTCACGCTGCGTGAATGGCGGGCCACGGTTCGGCGGATTCGACGCTCTTGTTCCTGCTGCCGCGGCCACGGCGGTTGCAACGGCTCGAAGGCACTTGGTCGCTCCCCCCGACCTTGCGCCTCGCGTGTTCCGAGCAGGTGAACGCTACCGGTGCGCTCGGGCGGCTCGAGCACGTGCTGCGCGCGCGGGGCCATGGCCTCGAGCGAACGACGGCGTCCGATCCTGCCGCGCACGTTCGGATGCGCGTCGAGCCTCTTGGGTTCGGCGCGGCGCTGGCCGAGAGCCTCGCGAACCAGGCTTACGCCGCGATCGTCATGAACGGCAGCGCAACCCTTTCGGCCATCAGCGCCATCGGACTCGCGTATGCGCTGTCGACGCTCACGCAGCTCATCGAGCTCTCGAGCGGCGGCAGAGGAGCGCTCGAGCTGCCGTGCGTGTCCATCGAAGACTCGCCCGATTTTCCGGTGCGGGGCGTGATGCTGGACATCAGCCGGGATAAAGTGCCGACGCTCGCGACGCTTCAGGCGCTCGTCGATCGGTTGGCGCACTGGAAGGTCAACCAGCTGCAGCTCTATATGGAGCACACGTTCGCCTACGCGGGCCATGAGGACGTCTGGAGAAACGCGAGCCCGCTGACCCCAGAAGAGGTTCGGAGCTTCGACACCTACTGCGCGGCACGACAGGTCGAGCTCGTCCCGAATCAAAACAGCTTCGGCCACATGCATCGCTGGCTCGTTCACGAGCCTTACCGCAAGCTCGCGGAGTGTCCGGACGGCTTCGAGCACCCTTGGAGCGGGAAAGGCGAGCCCTACGGCCTCAGCGCGACGGATCCCGCGACCCTCGGATTTCTCGAAAGCCTGTATGACGAGCTGCTGCCGAATTTTCGGAGCCGTCTGTTCAATGTTGGTCTCGACGAGCCGCTCGATCTCGGCCGCGGTCGGTCCAAGTCGGCGTGCGAAGCCCGCGGCGCGGGTCGGGTGTACGTGGATTTCTTGAAGGCAGTGCACGCGCGCGTAAAAAGCCGCGGGCGCACCATGGCTTTCTGGGCCGACACGATCACGAGCAGCCCCGAGCTGATGACCGAGGTGCCGAAGGACGCTATCGCGCTCGAATGGGGATACGAAGCGAGCCACCCATTCGCGGAGCACCTCGCCGCACTCCGCGGCGCCGGGCTAACGTGTTACGTCTGCCCCGGCACGAGCAGCTGGAACTCCTTCGCCGGGCGCACGCACAACGCCGTCGAGAACATCGCGAAGGCCGCCCGCGAGGGCAAAGCCGCTGGCGCCACGGGCTTGTTGATTGCCGACTGGGGCGATCATGGGCACCTTCAGCCTTTGTCGGTGAGCTACGTAGGATTCGTGCTGGGCGCGGCGTTCGGTTGGAACGTTGCTGATGCACAGCAGCCTTTCGAGCTCGATCTGCCGCGGCTGCTCGACGTCCATGCCTTTTCCGACTCGGCGTCGGTCCTCGGGCGCGTCGCGTACGATCTCGGTGATGCCTATCGGCACGCGGGCAGCTTGCGCCCCAATGCCTCGCTCTTGTTCTTTAGCGTGCTCAAGGCGGAGCGGCTCTTTTCCCCCCCGGGCGCGACGCGCGAGACGCTGGAGCAGACGCTCGCTTATGTTCAGCGCGCTGGCGCAGCGCTGTCGAGCGCGCGCCCGCTCACAAACGAAGGTGTTCTGACCGTCGAAGAGCTTCGCTATGCGCGCGATCTCCTGAGCTTCGCCTGCCGCCTTGGGATGGCGCGTTCGACGCTCACCGATCCAAATGCCCTCGCACTTTTGCCACGCGCCGAGCGCGCCGAGCTCTCGTTGACGCTGGGCGGGATCATTGCCCGTCACGGATCGCTCTGGGCAGCCCGCAATCGCCCCGGCGGGCAGCGCGATTCGGCGCGCCATTTGACGCGCGTGCTCGAAGCTCTGACGTGATCGCCTCCGCTCGTTTCGTCGGGCTTCTGGGGACGAACTTTGTGCTCGGCCTGACGACGGCATTCGTCCTTCCGTTCATGTCGCTCTGGGCCACGCGCGACATCGGCATGAGCTCGCAAACTCTGGGAACGTTCATGACCGTCCAAGCGCTGTGCGCCATCGCGGTCAGCACGCTCATCGCTCGCTGGTCGGACGCAGGCGTCTCGCGCCGCACGCTGCTTCTCATCGGCAGCTGTGCGGGCGCGTTGGCCAATTTGGGATTTGCGTCCGTCCGTGATCCGCTCCTGCTTCTCTTGATTGGCTCGTCGGCGCTGGCCGTCGCGTCCATCAACTTCGCGCAGTTCTTTGCGCACGTGCGCGAGCACCTCGACCACACCGAAAGAGCGGGAGCCGCGGTGCCGCTGTTGATGGGCATCCTGCGCGCCTGTTACGCCCTGGCGTGGACCGTGGGGCCGGTGCTCGCGGCTCGCCTCGTGACCCGCTTTGGCTACCCAGCGATCTTTCTTTCCGCCGCCGCTCTCTTCATCCTGTTCGCCGCTGGTGTGATCGCTTTCGTGCCGCGAGGTGCGCGGATCGCAGCGGTAGCGAAGGCTCCGCCGACCCAGCCGCTGACGTGGGGATTGGGTCAGCCCGTGGTGCTCGCGCACGCGGTCGCCTTCGCGTTGCTGTTCGCCGCGTTCACGCTCCAAGGGCTAAATTTGCCCCTGTTTCTCACCGAGAAGCTGGGAGCGACGGAGCAGGGGGTTGGCAATGCGTTTGCCGTGTCTCCCATTTTCGAGATTCTCTTCATGGTGGGCTTCGGTCACCTCGCGGCCCTCGGCCACCAGCGGCGCGTGATCGTCGTCGGCGCATCGGCTGCGGTGGGTTACTTCGCGGCGCTGCCTTTCATCACCGCGGTCTGGCACGTCTATCCGCTCCAAGTGCTCAATGCTGCGGCGCATGCGGTCACCACGAGCGTTGCGATTCCGTATTTTCAGGATCTCATCCCAGGGCAGGCCGGCGCAGCGACGACCCTCTACTCGAACGCACTCAAGGTCGGAAGCCTGCTCGGCTTCGGAGCCTTCGGGTTGCTAGCGAGCTATTTGGGGAATGCCGGCCTGTTTTGGGTTTGCGCTAGTTTTGCGCTGATGACGGTGATCGTCGTGTCATTCGCGCGCACGAGACCATGAGGGCCGCGAGGCGACGCCCCCCCTTCATCCCACGCGCAGCGGGCGACTCCCGATTCTCCCATCATGGGTATCTCGAACCGGTGGGGGAGGAATTTTCGCGCGCTAGCTTCGAGAACGAAGGCGCCGAGGCGCGCCGCGTTGCCAATCAACGATCGAGATGGTGTCGACCATGTATCCCTCAGCTGTGACAGCTCATCTCCGGAAGCGTGAGCGATCGAATTCTCGACTCATGGAGTCATGCCTCGTGTAAGTTGCGCAGGTCGCCCAATACGACCTTCGTCGTCTCGACATCGGAGACGAAAGGGGCATCGCAGCATGACGCGTAAGGCGAATATTTCGAGCGGAGGTTCTGGGCCGCGGGTCCTGCGAAACTCATCCACCGCGATGGGGAGGAGAAGCAAGCTGAGCGTCGCACCATGATCTCGCGTGAAAACCAAGTGAGCTCGGCGGAAGTCTTTCCTCGCTCATTGCAAAAGATCCTGGAGCCCGAGTACACGCTCATCCGAACGCTCGGCTCCGGTGCGTTCGGCGACGTGTTCGAAGCTCGCCAGACGAGCACCGGGCAATCGGTCGCCGTCAAGGTCTTACGCGCGACGGACCGCAAGAATGCGCAGCAGCGGTTCCTTCGCGAAATGCGCGCTTGCGCGGCGCTCCACCACCCCCACGTGGTGCGGGTGCTCGACGCGGGGCGCGAAGCCGAAGTCAGCGACGGACCCCTCTTTTACACGGTGTTCGAGTACGTGCCGGGACGTACGCTGGCGGAGCTCCTCGCCGCCGAGGGCATGCTGCCGGTACAAACGGCCGTGCGCCTGATGGAACAGGTGCTCGATGCGCTGCAAGCCGCACATCGTATCGGCATCGTGCATCGGGACTTGAAGCCCGCCAATGTGATGGTGAGCGATACCGGAGCTGGACTTCACGCAAAAATCCTCGACTTCGGGATCAGCGGCTGGATCGACAACCGCGATAGGAGCGAGACCGCCTTGACTCAGAGCGGCGAGCGCGTCGGCACGCCGGCGTATTGCGCGCCCGAGCAGCTTCGCGGCGAGAAAACGAGTCCGCTGTTCGACTACTACGCTTGGGGGCTCGTCTTGCTCGAATGCCTGACGGGCGAGCATCCCTTCGGCCACCGTACGATGCATGAGGTCTTCCACGCTCAATTCTCGCCCGACCCCGTACCTATCCCCGCCGTGATCGCGCAGCATCCGCTGGGCGACCTGCTGCGTTGGGCACTCGAGAAAGATCCGACACGGCGCGCATCGAACGCCGACCATCTGCTGACGCGTCTCGAGCGGCTCAATCTGAGTACACTCGCCGACGACGCCGGATTTTTGCTGACGGGCCGAGCTTCCGAAACGGGCCGCCATGGCTCGCCTGCGACGGAGGTTTCTTCGCTGACGCCGGCGAGCAGCGAGCGGCGTCCCTTGACGGTGCTCTGCTGTCGCATTGCGCTCGCGCGCGCGTTGCCCCCCGACGAAGCTGACGCTCTCGACGAATGGCTGGCCGACCTCTGGGAAACGATCGCCCACATCGCGCAACGCGGCGGCGGGCGGCTCACCGACGGCGGTGGCTCTGAGTTCTTCGTCTACTTCGGCCTGGAACGGAGCGGCGAAGCGAGCGCGCGCAGTGCAGCACGCACGGTGCTCGAAATCCGCGACCAATGTTCGCGTCGCGCCGCCCTGATGCGCGCCCGGGCGGGCTGGGCAATCGACATGCATTTCGGCCTGCATCACGGCATGGTGACGGTTGGGACCGCTCCCGAACAGAAGGTATCGCGTCTCAGCACGACGGCTTCGATCGCGTCGCGCATCTGCCAGCTTGCGCCACCGAACGACATCGCTGCGACGGAACCGGTCGTCAACCTGCTCCTCGGGCTGAAGAAGTTCGAGCGGCAGTCCGCCGACACGGCGCTCGGCTCGCTATCTTGGTATTGCTTGAGCCCCGAATCGAGCGGTGCCGGATCCGCCGACTCCGATGAGACGGTCGTGCGTCAGACGGTCGGCCGTACCGACGAGGTCGAGAAACTCGGCCGTGTGTGGCAGCGCGGATCCGGCTTGTCGCATCGCTGCGTCGTCCTCCAGGGCGAAGCGGGAATCGGAAAGACGCATCTTGCATCGCTTTGGAACCGACGCTTGGCCGCCGACGGCTGCGTCGTCATGACAACGCGCTGTTTTCCCGAGACGGGCGGCATTTCCCTCTACCCGATCCTGCTCCTCCTGTCCGAGCGCCTCGGCCTCCGGGAAACGCCGCCGGAGCAGGCGGCGGAAAAGGTCGGTCGATTTCTCGTCGAGCAGGGGCTCGACGAGGCGCCTCACCAGCGTCTGCTGTGCGAGTGGTTGGGGCTCCCGTTTCCCGCGGCAACGGATCTGCCACTCTCGCCCAAAAAGAAGCGCGAGCAAGTGCTGGCACTGTTGGTCAAGCTCGTGGGTCGACTCGTACCGAGCCCCAACGTTCTTTTCATCGAAGACATCCACTGGGCGGACCCGACGACCCTCGAATGGTTGCAGCTTCTCATCGCGGCAGACGCCGAGCCTCGACCCTTGATCTCGTGCACGCTGCGCACGGAAGAATCGCTACGCGCGCCCGACCGCCGGACGCACGCCGCGCTCGACGGCATCTTGTCGCACCCGTCGACGCTGATCATCGAGCTTGGTCCCTTGAGCGAAGAGAGCGCCTACGAGCTGCTTCATCGCGTGGGATGCGGTCGCGACGAGGCCAAATCGCTGGTCCTGGCCGGTCTAGGCATTCCTTTCTATCTCCTCGAGCTCGTGCGCTGTGGCCATTCGACACGCGAATTCGTCGTGCCCTCCAGCATCGCGGAGCTCTTGCGCATTCGCATGGACCAGCTCGGCAATGCCAAAGAAACCGCTCAGTTGGCCGCGGTCGTGGGGCCTGAGTTCGAATACGAGCTCCTCTGCCAACTCTCGCGACGCGGCAGCGAGCTGCTCGGAGACTTGAATCGATTGCAGAACGCAGGCGTGATCATCGCATCCGGCGACGGTGTCTACGCGTTCGCGCACGCGCTCTTGCGCGACAGCGCCTATCGCAGCTTACCGCTCAAAGACCGTCAGCGTCTCCATGGAGGCATCGCCGCGTTTCTGGTGACGCATCATCCCGACGTCGCGACGTCGAAGCCGTGGCTATTGGCGCTTCACTTCTACCATGCCGGCGAGACTGCGCGGGCACTGTCCTACGGCGAGTCGGCCGCGACCCAGGCGATGGTGCGATTCGATAACTTGGAGACCCTCGGGTACGTTCGCGACCTCAAAGGGTACGACACGTCCGAGCCGAGCGGCTGGTTGCGCAAGCTCGACGAAGGTCCCGAGCGCGCAGGCGTCGAGCTGCGACTAGTGGCCCTCGAAGCAACGGCGCTGATGCTCACCCGGGGTTGGGCCGATCCAGAGCTCAGCAAAGCATGCCGGCGCGCGAGTGAGCTATTCGACCGTGTACCTGCGGCGGCGACGCTGCAAATGCGGTACGTGCTCGCGCAGTACTTCTTCAGCACCGGCTGGTCGGCCAACCCGGACACGGGCATCGAAGAGCGCGCTCGCCCCCGGATCGATGCGCTGATCGATGCCGCGACAAGCTGCAACGTGCCTTCGTTCCGAAGTCTCGGTTGCATGATGCTGTCGGCCTTGAAGCTCTTTCAGGGAGAGATCGCCGCGAGCCTCGACACCGCTCGCAGCGTCGAGCCGTTCGAGGATGCCAGTACCGCCTGGCAGTTTGGCTACGATGCGCAAATCTGCGCGCGGAGTATCGAGAGTCAGGCGCTTTGGCTACAAGGCGACGACCGGGCCGCCGCCGTCGGCAGAGAGACGCTGAAGCTCGCAGAAGCGCTTGGCCATCCCGCCACGCTCGCCAACGCGCAGCTCTACTCCCTCACCGAGCTGCATCTCTCCGGCGATCGCTCGGCAACGGCGCGACGCTGCGACGAGCTCGTGGCCCTCTGCGAGCGCGCGGGCATCCAAGGGTTTCCCGCCTACGCGATGATTTTCAAAGGATGGGCCGTCGGTGATCCCGGATTGGCGCGCGGCGCATTCGAGGCCCTGATCGGAGCCGGGCAACGGCTGTGCGAGGTGTATTGTCGCACCATCGTTGCAGAGGCGGAGCTTGATGCGGGCAACGGCGACGAGGCGCAGAAGCAGCTTGCAGCAGCCGAAGATCGCGCCGTCTCGACCGGGGAGCGCTTTAGTCTTCCCCATGTGCTGCTCCTTCGTGCCCGTTGCCTCGATGCCCAAGACGCTGCCGGTGCAGATCGCCTCGTCACGCGCGCCGTCGATCTTGCTACCCAGCAAGGCGCACACGGATTGGCCGCGCGCATCGCTAGTGAAGGGGCGCGCCTACGATCGCTCCGCGTGGCTCGGTCGCGGGGCGAGCACGAACGGCGACCGGATCGTACCGAAACCTAGATAGGCTTTCAGCGTCGCAGCGCCGTCCGCTCGGAGCACGGATTTGATGTCGAGCCACTGATACGGTCGCGGGTCGCCCGCAATCGGAAGTGGAGCATCGATGGGAATCTCGACCCAATTGGCCAGCGCTCGCGCCTGGTCGGACGTGCAATGACCGCACGTGACCAGACGGCCGAGCAAGGCACGCCGGCCGGCGTCGCGCGGCGAAGTCGACATCACCTGCTGTTGAGAGAAGGCCACGCCCAAGGAAGCTGCAGCAGCATTCCGCATCGTAGAAAGGTTCAGATCGAAGTAGATGTCCTCGCCGCAAATGTCCGACGTGGCGATCAAGTTGACGAACTCTTGAACGCGATCCATGCGCCCCGCGAACGCGATGCGCCGCAAGTATCCGAGAAGGTCGCGCCGGGGAACGACGCCGTACAGCTTCACGTCACGCGATGGCCGACCGGCCATCCACGATACGTGAATGAAACGGCCCGATTCGGGCAGCGCCCTCACGACATCCGCAATGCGCCCCCGCACCTCGGGTTCCACCTTGCCTCGCAGCCCCGCGTAAGCGAAGGCCAAGGCATCCTCCAACTCCTTTTTGCTCGGAAGGGCGTGCAGGTCGGCATCGGCGGCATAGCGCGGCGCAATGCACGCACTGAGCGAGGGGGCGATGGCCTCGGGTGACCGCGACACGTCGTCGAACTCGATCCAGATGATGGACGCCGCCTCGGAAAGTGGATCGCGCGGATCCGCCCAACGCTCGACGAATGATTCCGCGGCGCTCCAGGCAGTGCGCAAGTCCGCGGGAGCGTGACTTCGACGCTCTGCTAAACGGGTGCGCAGGAGGCTGAGGTGAGGACTGCCGCGACCATACGAGAGCAGCAGGTCGAGCTGGCGCGTTGCATCGAGATGGCATTCGGCATACAGGCTGTCGAAATTCACGTCGAGATCGTCGAGCCGCGCCGCCAGCTTTTGCGCTTCGAGCGTCGCCACCGGGGTGGATTCCTTTGGTTGCTTGCTCGCCCACCGGACCAGCGTCGCGGCCGCGCTCGTCTCTTGGTCTCCGAAAGGCGTTGGCACGCCGATTTCGGGATTCACCAGACCCACGGGAGCTCCGGCGTCCACTCCTTCTTGATCTTCTGGGGCCAATTCGAATGGGGAGCCGGGGCTTGTCCGAGGATGTAGTATTTATAGAGCTCGATCAGCGTCGGGAACATCGTCGACAGCAGAGGGTCCAAAGCCGGCGGGGCGGGCACCACGGGCGTGCCCTGCGGCTTGTTCTGCAATTCGTTTTGCAGCTCCTGAATGATGGCGTCGAGCTGCGCCGGGGTAGGCACACAGGCGTAGTCGGGACCGGGGGCATTCTGCTGGGCCGCGAGCAGAACGGTCGTCTGCGCGTGGGTCAGGCCATAGCCATACATGCAGAATTGGTAATAGTCGTGCCCGACCGAGAACTTGGCACGCTCGCTGCGCGCCCCGCAGCTGACCGCCGCGCAGATGCTCAGGAAGGGGCATGCTGCGTTCCAATACATCCCGTAGGGCATGGCAACTCTCCTTTTCGATACTGCGCAGCTTGGCGAGTGCACGACTGACGATTCGGGGTCGGCAAGGTTGACGACTACGAATCGGCACCGCGTCGCC
>Ga0193706_1001450_pt1 | contig 10591 bp, 9 predicted proteins | sample U3c1metaG_FD_160130 | JGI IMG/M metagenome (GOLD analysis project Ga0193706, IMG submission 160130) | Soil microbial communities from a riparian zone of the East river system, Colorado, United States - U3c1 | ecosystem: Environmental > Terrestrial > Soil > Riparian zone | place: USA: East River... | reverse complement strand
CGACCCGCCTAGCATCACATCGTCCGGCGCATCGCGGACGACGAGCGAACCGGCCATCACCGTGACCCGGTCGCCGAGCGTGACTCGGGGGATCAGGCAGGATTTCATGCCGAGATAGCAGGATCGCCCGGTCACGACGTGAGAGCCGAGCGACACGCCCGGCGTGATCTGGGTGTCGGCGCCGATGTCGCAATCGTGATCGACCGACGAGAGCGTGTTGACGATCGCATTGTCGCCGATTCGGGCCCGGGCGCCGATCACCGCTCCCGGGCCGAGGAACAGGCCCTCGCCGAGCGCCGCGTTCGCAGCGATCCAGGCGGTCGGCGCGACGCAGTTGGCGACGGGGAGACCGAGCGCTTTCAGCCGGTCGAACCAGGCGCGGCGGACATGGTTGTCGCCGATCCCGATATAATGATCGGCGTCCCGGTCCGGAGATCCGGCGAGATAATCGGACTGGGCGATGTCGTCCGGCCCGGGATGTCGCTCGGTCAGGAAACGTATCCGCCGGTGTGGGAGAAGCGAGGCGAGCATATGGGCATGGCCGCCATTGCCGACGATCAAGGCGGTCCGGTCCGTCACAGTCTCGCCTTGCGTGTGCTGAGGCTTGCGATCGTGGTTCCGTCGCTCCGGACGATCGACGCCTCGGTGTCGAGTCCGTCGCCGCCCGGGTCCGAGTGAAGCCGCCATTCGAGCCTGTCGTCGCAGTCCGCATTGGCGAAATAGAAGATGTCGCGCTCGATCGTGCTGGTTGCCGCCGCCCAGCCTGCGCCCCCCTGGACACGCATCTGGGCGATGTCCGCGATCATCGGATATGCGGCGCAATAGAGCATTCCGAGGCCGTTGATGTCATATTGCGGCATCATCTCGTAGCCCGCTCGGGCCAGGATCCGCTCGTCCGCGGCCGCGCGCCTTCGCTCCTGATAGCCGATGCCGAAGGGCGGCATGTCCTCCAGAAGAGCGGCTCGGCAGCCCTCGGGGATCTTTGCCTGGCCCCGGATCAGGTCGAGATTGCCGCCCTCCGCCCCGCGCGCGGCGAAGCTCGACATAAGGTCGGCGGAGATGCGCCGATCCTCCTCGCCGGCAACCTCGACCCGGGAGAAGAACAGCCCGGACCCCAGCCGGGACAGCGAGGCCGAAAGCCGGAGAGCCTCCCCCTCCCGCCAGGCCGCGAGCGGGCGCGTCGCGGCGAATCGGATCCGGGTGAAGACGGGGACGAGCCGGTTGCCGTCGCCGTCGCGGATCGCGGCGGCCTTCGTATCGAGCGCCGAGGCGATCAGGCGCCAGTGAAGGTCGCCCAGGGTTCTCATCAGCCAGCTTTCGGAAAGGCCGCCCATCGCCATTTGCGGCATTCCGAGCTCGACCGACTCCTCGATCGAGAGGCCCGATGTGGCCTTCGGGGTCGCCGCGGCTCCCCTGTCGTCCGCCAGCCGGATCAGGTCGGCGGGAGTCGCCGCGGACAGCCATTCCGGGTCGGTGATCTCACGTCCGAGCGCCTGCTCGGCCGCCGCGCGCAGAGCGACGAGGCCGAAGCTGTCCAGGCCGAGCTCGGCCCAGGACCGTTCGTGCCCCGCCTCCGGCAAGTCCGGCACCTCGGCCCTGATCGCGGCGTCGATCGCATCGGCGGCCGGAGCGTGCCGGGCCGTCACCGCCCGTCGCCGGCGAATGGCCCGGGCGCCGGCATCAGGCCAGCGCTTCGTAGTCGCGGATTTGCCGGAGGCAGAGGTCGAGTGCGGGCTCGCCCTTGTCGTGGGCGGCATACCAGCGCGCGGTCCATTCGACCGCCTCCCGCGTGGTCAGGCGCTGCGCCCAGCCGAGGCTCCGGCGCGCTCTGGCCGGATCCACCGACAGCAAGAAGGTTTCCGGCGGGTGCCGACGCTCGTCCAGCTTCCATTGCTCGGAGACTCCAAGCGCGCTGCCGAGCGCGTCGGCCATCTCGGCGACCGTCACCGGCTCACCGGGATTGGGCCCGAAGTTGAGCGCCCGGGGCACGTCGCCGTCGCTCAGAAGCGCCTGGACGTAGGTGAAATAGCCTCCGAGCGGCTCCAATACGTGCTGCCACGGCCGGGTCGCGGTCGGCGAGCGAAGCAGCAGCGGAACGCCGTCGCGCGCGGCGCGCCACAGATTCGGCGCGAGCCGGTCGGGTGACCAGTCGCCGCCGCCGATGACGTTGCCGGCCCGGGCGGTCGCGACCGGCACGCCCGCTTTGTCGAAATAGGAGGCGGCGAAGCTCCTTGTCAGCAGCTCCGCCGCCGCCTTGGACGCGGAATAGGGATCGTGGCCGCCGAGCGGGTCGTCCTCGACATAGTCTTTGCCGCAGCCATTGTTCGCATAGACCTTGTCGGTGGTGATCACCGCCACCGCCTCGAGCCCCTCGGCGTCGCGAAGCGCGTCGAGAAGGTTGGCTGCGCCGAGCACGTTGGTCGCGACCGTTCCGACCGGATCGAGATAGCTGCGAGTGACGAGCGCCTGGGCCGCCATGTGAAGCACGATCTGGGGCCGCGCCCGCTTCAGCGAAGCCCGCAGCGCGTCGCGGTCGGCAATGTCGGCAAGCGTTTCGCTGGCGAGCAATCCCTCCCCGATCTGGGTCCAGAGGCTCGGCTCGGTCTCCGGCGGCAGGGCGAAGCCGTGGATCTCGGCGCCAAGCTGCCTGAGCCACAAGGCCGTCCACGCGCCCTTGAAGCCGGTATGGCCGGTCAGGAACACGCGCCGGTTCGCCCAGAAGGCGGGATCGGGGACTCCGCGACTCATCACCAGCTCTTCCACGGCGGATTGCCGCCGGCCCAATAGGCCTCGAGCTGAGCCTTGTCCCGGGGCGTATCCATCGGCTGCCAGAAACCCTCATGCTGGAAGGCGGCGAGCTGGCCTTCGGCGGCCAGCTCGGCGAGCGGCTCGAATTCCAGGGTCGTCTCGTCCCCCTCGATCCTGTCCAGCACTTTGGGCTCGAGCACGAAGAAGCCGCCATTGATCCAGCCGCCGTCGCCCGCCGGCTTCTCCTCGAACCGGACGACCCGGCCGCCCTCGATCACCGTCGCTCCGAAGCGTCCCGGCGGCCGAACCGCGGTCACGGTGGCCTCGACGCCCTGCGCCGCGTGGAATTCGAGGAGCTTCGCGATGTCCACGTCCGCCACGCCGTCCCCATAGGTCATGCAGAAGGGTTCGTCGGAGGGGAGCAGATGCCCCACCCGCTTGAGCCTTCCGCCAGTCATCGTCTCGACCCCCGTATCGACCAGGGTCACCCGCCAGTCGGGAACGCCGCCATTGCGGGCATAGGAAATCGATCCGGACCCGAGATCGACGGTCAGGTCGGAACGGTGGAGGATGTAGTTCGCGAAATATTCCTTGATCAGATAACCCTTGTATCCGAGGCAGACGATGAAATCCCGAAGCCCATGGCGGCTGTAGATCATCATGATGTGCCAGAGGATCGGGTGACCGCCGATCTCGACCATGGGTTTCGGACGAAGCTGGGTCTCCTCGCCGAGGCGAGAGCCGAGGCCGCCGGCCAACAGGACGACTTTCATCTTCGCACTGCCGTCTTAATGGTCGCGCTTCGCGCGGGAGGATGGCTGCAAAAAATCACGCTCAACCATTGTCATCGACGTCACAGTCTCACCGGCCAGGGACTTCACGGGAGGCCGCCTAACACGGGATATCGGCCTTGTCTCGCTGCCGATGCCCTTTCGGGCCCGGCGCGACGTCTGGCCGCACGCGCTCAACTCGGCTAGCAGGACGCGATGATCGCCCCGAAGGCGCCGCTGCGCGGCCAGACCCCCAGGCCGAAACGGCAGACGACCCATTCTCGCCCGGACCGCGGCCCCGGGTCGTGACCGTGGAGGAAGGGCTGAAGGCTCTGGGCCGCGATGCCGCCGCGCGTGCGCGCATCGTCGCCGCCTTGCTGGACTATGAGCGCCTGCCCGAAAACCGCTTCACCTGCGTTCGGGACGAGGTCACCGGACCGATCGTCGATGCGCTCCACGAATCCGTCGAAACGGTGCGGAAGGAATTGAGCAACGGGCTCGTCTTCGAATTCCCGTACCGATCGAAGATCGCCCGGGACTTCGTGATGTCCGTTCCGGAGAGGCCCGACCACGTGTGGGAGCCCCAGACGACCCGATTGCTCCTCCACCTTTCGCGCACGGTCACCGACGTCATCATCGGCGGCGCCTATTTCGGCGACCAGGCGATCCCGGTCGCCGATGCGCTTCGCGGCCGGGGGATTTGCCACGCGTTCGAGCCCGACTCCACGCAGTCCGCGAGCCTCGAGCGCAATGCCGGCCTCAACGGCCTCGACAATGTTCGGGTGAACGCCGTCGGCTTGTGGAGCGACTCGACCTCGAGGCTCGGATTCGTCGGCCGTGACGCGCTGGCCTCCACCGTGGAGTCGGACGATGGGGTGCCGACGACGACCATCGACGCCTATTCGGAGGCGGAGGAGATCGAGCGCGTCGGCCTGATCATGCTCGACCTCGAAGGGGTGGAGCTCAATGTGCTTCGCGGCGCCGAACGGGTGTTGCGCGATCACGCGCCTCACATCGTCTTCGAGGTTCACGGTGCCTTCGTCGACTGGCGCGAGGGCCTGCACAAGGTCGAGATCGTCCAATATCTTGCTTCGCTGGGATACACGATGTTCGCGATCCGCGACTTCCAGTCGAACGTCGATCTCGGCGGCCGTCCGATCGAGCTCGTGCCGCCCGACACCGCGTGGCTCGAAGGGCCGCCGCACGGCTTCAACCTCGTCGCCGTCCGCGACCAGGCCGTGCTCGAGGGCGACGACTTTCGGATCATTCCGAACGTGAGCCCCAAGCTTCTCTTTCACCGCGACCCGCGCCTCCATCATCCGGCGGGCGGCCTGTGAAGTTCCAGGCGACTCCGATTGACGGCCTGTTCCTGATCGACCTCGAGCCGGTTTCCGACGAGCGCGGCTTCTTCGCGCGAACCTATTGCTCGGACGAGTTCCGGAAGCACGGGCTCGACCCGCAGGTCGCGCAGGCCAGCATCTCCTTCAACCCCCGCCGGGGGACGCTTCGAGGCATGCATTTCCAGCGCGATCCGAACGCCGAAGTGAAGCTCGTCCGCTGCACGCGCGGGTCGGTGCAGGACGTGGTCATCGATCTGCGCACCCGGTCGCCCAGCTACAGGCAATGGTTCGGAGTCGAGCTCAGCGCCGACAATCGGCGGATGCTTTACATCCCGCGCGGCCTTGCCCACGGCTATCTGACGCTCGAGGACGAGACCGAGTTCAGCTACCAGATGTCCACCCCTTATCATCCGGAATCTGCGGACGGAGTCCGCTGGAACGATCCTGCCTTCGCGGTCCGATGGCCGATCGAGGTGGCCCTGATCGCCGAGCGCGACCGGTCCTATCCGGATTACGTCCCGGGCTGATGGCCGAGGACCTCTCTTTATCCCGGAAGATCCGCCGGCGCCTTGCGCGCTATATCTGGCGCGAGCCGCCGGCCCCGGCATTCCCGCCTCCACCATACACCTATGCGGGCGACGGCTTCATGACCGTGCATCGCGCCGAGTTCCTGTGCGATCCGCTGTTCCGCGAAGCCTACGGTCATGCCAAATCGATCGGCGCCTGGCACGGCGCCGACATCGAATGGCGCGCTTACACGGTCTGTTGGGCGGCGGCCAAGGCCAGGGGCCTGGAAGGCGATTATGTCGAGTGCGGGGTCGATCGCGGCGGCTTCTCGCGCATGGCCATGCATTATATCGGTTTCGACCGGCTTCCGGAAAAGAAGTTCTATCTGGTCGACACCTTCACCGGAATCCCCGAGGAGACCCTGACCGACGATCCCAATCGGGAGCTGCTTGGGACCCGCTACGATCGGACCTATGACGACGTCGTCCGCACCTTCGCGCCTTTCCCGAACGCGGTCATCGTCCAGGGAAAGGTCCCGGAGATCCTTCCGTCGGTCGGCGCCGACAGGATCTGCTACCTCTGCATCGATCTCAACACGACCGCTCCGTCCGTCGCAGCGGCGGAATTCTTCTGGGACCGGATGGTCAGCGGCGCTCCGATGGTCCTCGACGATTATGGGCAGACCTACTTCGACGGCATGAACGTGGCTTTCGACGCCTTCGCCCGCGCCCGCGGCGTGGAGATACTCGCTCTTCCCACCGGTCAGGGATTGCTCTTCAAGCCATGAAATCGGGTCTCGCGGAGATGGTATTCGGATGATCACGATCCTCGGCGCGTCCGGATTCATCGGCTCGCACCTGAAGCGCCATCTCGAGGCTTCGAACATCCCCTGCCGGGCGCCCGCCCGGGGAGAGTCGCTGCGCGGGCGGGATCTCGGCCAGGTCATCGACTGCGCCGGAATCACCGCCGACTTCCGGGTGCGGCCCTACGACACCGTCGACGCCCATGTCGGCCGAGTGGCCGACATCGCGAGAAACTGCTCGTTCGAGTCCTTCGTCTATCTGTCCTCGACCAGGCTCTACAAGGACCATCCCTCGTCGCCCGCGCGCGAGCGGGACGACATAAAGGCCAGCCCGTTCGGCGCGGGCGGTCTCTACAATCTGTCCAAGGCGACGGGCGAGGCCGTGGCCCTGACGCTCGGCGAGCGCGGCCGCGTGGTTCGCCTGTCCAACGTTTACGGCCTGGGATCCGAGCCGCACAATTTCCTCGCCTCGATCATCGCCGACGCTCTCCGCACAGGCAGGATCGAGCTCGAGACCTCGCTCGATTCGGCCAAGGACTATGTCGGAATCCACGATGTGGTCGCGCTCCTTCCGCGCATCGCCGCCGGCGGGCGCGAGCCCGTCTACAATCTCGCAAGCGGCGCAAACGTCACCAACGGCGAGATCGTGGAGGAGCTGGCCCGGCTCACCGGATGCAGCGTCTCGGTGAGGCCGGACGCCGAAACCTGGTCCTATCCCGAGATCGACATCGCGCTGGCCCGCGAAGAGTTCGGCTTCGCGCCCTCCCGGCTGCTTCACGATCTTCCTGCTCTGGTCGACTCCTACAGGTGCGAGGCGGCTTCGCCCCAGCCAGTGCCGCAGGGCTCCGGAAAACCCGCGGAACCGGCCGCCGGATCGCGATCGGTCACGATAGACGACCGGCGCGGCCTCGTCGTCGTCGAGGAGGACGGGAAGACCGGAACTTACGACCTTGGGACCCCGGAAGCGTTCGCGCTCGTCTCCGACGCCTGGCTTCGGGCCGGCTGGTGGGTGAAGCACATCTACACGTTCAGCTGGATGGGCAGGCCCATCGTGCAATTGCCGGAAGACCTGGTCCGGCTCCAGGAGCTGGTGGGAAGCGTAAGGCCCGACGTGATCATCGAGCTTGGCGTGGCGCACGGCGGCGGGCTCGTCTTCTACGCTTCCCTGTGCAGGATGCTCGGCCGCGGCAGGGTGATCGGAGTCGATGTCGAGATCCGGCCGCATAATCGCGAGGCCATCGAGGCCCATCCGCTGTTTGAGCACATCACCCTGGTCGAAGGCGATTCGGTCGATCCGGACATCGTCGAGCGCGTGAAGGCCATGGTCCGGCCCGGCGAGACCGTGATGCTGATGCTCGATTCGAACCACAGCAAGGCGCACGTCGCCGGCGAGCTTCGCGCCTATGCGCCGCTGGTCACGTCGGGATCGTGGATCGTGGTGATGGACGGCTACATCATGCAGCTCGTCGCCGGCGGTCCCCGGACGACTCCGGAATGGTCCTGGAACAATCCCAACGAAGCAGCAGCCGAGTTCGCCCGCGACAATCCGGACTTCGTTCTCGACGAGCCCGCCTTCCAGTTCAACGAATCCCCCTTGTCGAAGGGCGTCTCTTATTATCGCGGCGGCTATCTGAGGCGGGTGCGATGAGCGGGATCGTTCTCGCCGTCGCGATTCCGACGCGCAACCGCGCCGACATGGCGATCACCGCAGTGCGCCATCTGCTCGGGCAGACCGGCGAGGCGCTGCGGGTGTTCGTCTCGGACAATTCGTCGCTCGAAGACGAGGTCCGCGCATTGGCGGAATTCTGCGGCGAGCTCGACGATCCTCGAATCGTCTACAGGCGATCTCCGGGCAATCTGCACCAGGGCGCCCATTGGGACTGGGCCGCCCGACAAGCACTGGAGCGCTTCGACGCGACTCACGTCACCATCCATTACGACCGCAAGATCGTCCGGCCCGGCGAGGCCGCCGCCTGGCTCGCGGTCGCGCGTCAATTCCCGGACAAGCTCGCCACCTATGCCACCGACTTCATCTCCGCCGACCCGCCGCCGCTGCGCCTGTGGCAGGCGCCGTGGACCGGAAAGCTGTACCGGCTGGACACCGCTCACATCGCGGCGGTTTCGGCCAGCGGCGAGGCAGCGGCGATCGGAAACACGCTTCCGATCCTGTCCAACTGTATCGTTCCCCGCGCGAGCGTCGACAGGATCGTCGAGCGCTTCGGCGACCTCTGCGATTCGACGACCGCGGATTCCTGCTTCGCCTATCGCTTCTGCGCCCTGCATGACGACTTTCTCCACCTCGATCGCCCGCTCAGCATCCTCTACGGCTCGCACCGGAGCGCGGGCATCGGATATCTGTCCGGCGGGGGCGGGGACTTCGCCGACTATCAGGGCACTTGGCGCGGCGAGACCTGGCTGGAGGCCGGAATCATCCCGGGACTGAACCTGGGCTACAACATGCTGTTCCACGAATATGAGCTCGTTCGCCGCGAGGTCGGCGGCGACCGTCTTCCGCCGCTCGACCGCCAGGGCTGCCTTCGCGATCTCGGCCGGTGGCTGCCCTGGATCCGCGACGAGAATGAGCGTGCGGAATTGCGAAAGCTGCTCGAGGAGCATGGCTGGACGAGCGACGACGCGCCGGCCGAGCCGCTACCGCGGGCGGCGCTCTGGCGGCGGGCCTATCGGCGGCTGCGCCGATCCGCGAGGCGCTTTCTGGGCGACCGCATGCCGGTCGCCCAGCGCAACGGCTTCGAGTTCGAATCCGACGAGGAAGCGCTCCTTTACGCCGTGAAGAATCCCAGCGCGCCGACCCGAAGCACCGCGCACATCGCGCTCGCCAACCCCCTGGAAGTCGACGCGGACCTGCCATGACCATCTCGGTCGCGATCGTCATTCCGACCCGAAATCGCGCCGATCTGGCCATCGAGGCCATCCGGTCGCTCCAGGCCATCGCCGATGATCGGCTCACGCAAATCATCGTCTCGAACAATTCGTCCGACCCCGCGCACGTGCGCCGGCTCGCGGATTTCTGCGAACGTTCCGCGGACGAGCGGCTGCTTCACCTCCGACCGCCCGGTCCGCTTGGGATGGCGGAGCATTGGGACTGGGCGATCGAGCGGGCGCTCGAGGCAACCGAGGCCACGCATCTGGGGCTGCATTACGACCGCCGGGTATCGAAGCCCGAGCTTACAATGCTCTTCGATGCGGCGGGGGAGCGGCCTGAGGTGCCGATCACCTATAGGATCGACCTTGTCCACCCAGCGCCGGAGCGCTTCTTCGTCTATCAAATGCAATGGACGGGAGGCCTGTACGAAGTCCGCACGGAGCGCGCACTGGAGCTGGCCTCGCGCGGCCTGCTGACCGACCTCTGGCAGGCCTTTCCGGTTCTGGTGAACTGCCTCACTCCGCGCTCCGTGCTGGAGAAAGTGCGAACCCGGTTCGGAAGCTTCTGCGCCTCGACAAGCCCCGAATCCTGCTTCGGCTTCCGTTACTGCGCCGTCGCGAAATCCTACCTCCATTTCGATGTGCCGCTCGGGATTCATTACGGCTCGGCGCGGAGCAACGGCATGGGTTATCTGCGCGGTGACGGATCCGGCGCCTTCGCCGATTTCACCAGGCTGCGCGGCGACCGCCCCTGGCTCGACTCGGCGCCGCTTCCCGGGCTGAGCCTCGGCCAGAACAGCTTCTATCACGAATATGCGCTGGCCCGGAGCCAGGCCGGCGGCGAGGCATTCCCGCCGATCGAAATGCAGGGCTATCTGAACGATCTGGCGAGAGGACTCCCCTGGATCGCCGACCCGGAGCGGCGGTCCGAAGCGCGGGCACTGCTCGTCGGCCATGGCTGGCGGGAGGACGAGGCGCCCGGCCAATGGGTGCCGCCGCCGCCCCTTTCGATGGCGGAGCGGCTAGGCAAAGCGCTGAACCTGTTTCGGGCCGACCATTTGAGCGTCAAGCCGGCGGACCCGTTCACGATCGGGCTGAAGAGCGAGTCGAGAGCCTTGCGCTATGCGAGGAAGCATAAGCGGCCCGCGGCCGCCACGGACGACTTCATTGCCGCCCTGGAGCCGATGCGGCTGCAATGACCGTCTCGATCGCCGCGATCATCCCGACGCGCAACCGCGCGGAGCTTGCAATGGAGGCGGTGCGGTCGCTCCTCGATCAGGACTGCCCGGTCGAGATCTTCGTTTCCGACAACTCGCCGTCGCCGGACCGCGAGCTGCTCGATTTCTGCCGCGGCCTCCACGGCCGCCAAGTCACCTTCATGAATCCGCCGGCGAGCCTGAACCAGGCCGCCCATTGGGACTGGGCCATCCGCCAGGCGATGGAGCGTTCCGCCGCCACCCATTTCACGATCCACTACGACCGCAAATATTCCCGGCCGAACGCATGGGGAGGACTGGCCCGGGCGGCGGCCGAATGGCCGG
>Ga0193706_1001449_pt1 | contig 10596 bp, 7 predicted proteins | sample U3c1metaG_FD_160130 | JGI IMG/M metagenome (GOLD analysis project Ga0193706, IMG submission 160130) | Soil microbial communities from a riparian zone of the East river system, Colorado, United States - U3c1 | ecosystem: Environmental > Terrestrial > Soil > Riparian zone | place: USA: East River... | reverse complement strand
ATCGCGGTGATGCGATAAAAGGCACGCACATCGGACGCGTTCGTATCTTGCAGAAGCAACAGCACCCCATTGCCCGCCACGGGCACCGAAACATTCGTCCACGTGACGAGATCGTGAGTTCGTTCCAAGACGTAGCTCCAATTCGTACGGCTCAAGAACTCCGCGCGCCAGGTTTGGTTCGATCGCGTGCCAGTGAAATTATACAGCGGCGATTCAGGAATCGAGGCAACCAGATTGTCGACGACACCATGGGCGAGGACCGATCCCCAAAATTGCGGTTCACCAAATTGAATGACGTCGCTGTAGCTCATGATCGCCAGCGCGTCGCAGCGGAAATCCGAAGCCGCGCCGAGAACGACGTCATCCATCGGGCTGAATGAAGCGCCATTTTTCGTCACGACAGTCCGCAGAGTGCGATTCGTGGACGTGAAGTTCATCTCAATGTGAAATAGATCGTCCGTGGTCATCTCGATCGGATGATTGTGGCTGACCAGAATCTGATTGTTCGTTGTGGCAATGGTCGGTGCAAACGTGGCGCCGAATCCCGAGTCCGGGAAGTAGGTGAACTCGACGAGATTTCTCGGTCCCAGCGCAGACTGACCTGCGCCGCGATAGAAGTTCGTCTTCATCGCGTTCGAGAAGTTCAGGAACCCAATGGCGATCTCGAACGTGTAGGGCCTTCCGCTGCTCGTCCCGACCGCGATGTCGCGCAGCGTGAGATCAAAGCCCAGGCTGAAATCATCACTTCGCGAAAGAACCGTGCGCAGCGGCAGCCAGAAGTAGCTGTTCGTTTGCGAGGAATCCCACGTGACATCCATGCTCTGGTTCGTTGCGTTCCATTGGAACAACGACGTGTCCCCATGCACACGCCAGCCGCCTCCGAGCGGATCGGTGGAGAAATCCTCCGCGATGTTCGTCGCGCGAAAAGCGAGCGGGAACATTGCGAACACGAGCACCGCGAAAATGATTACGAGCAAGGTAGGGCGGGCTGTCCTCAGCCCCGCGTGAATGACCGGAGCGATCCGCCTTGTCCGCGGCGCAGCGAGGACATTGCGCCCTACCAACATGAGATTGTTCATGCTTACACCTTGGAAAGAGGCGGTGTCATTTCGCGCGACGAGGCCAATGACGTGCGACGGCGGAGAACGCGTCGATCTCAGCCTTGCCCTCGATCACTTCCACGCGCACATAGCGAATCCACGGCAGGCGGACGCGACGGCCGTTTTCGTTCCGAGCATCGCGAAAGTTAAAGCCCGCCCCGCCGGCCGAGCCGTCGTAGAGCGCACGCATGTCGGCGAGCGTCGCGCCGGCAAAATCCTCCAGCGTCAGCGTAGGATTCACCGGCAGATCGAAGTTCCCGACGCTGTCAGTGGGGAACAATGCGTCAACGACGGGCGCAGATTCAGGCTCGAGCGTGAAGAATTTTTTCCCATCGCGGCTCACCGAGACGCGAGTGATGCCGGTGTTGTGCGCGAACATCGAGCCATCCGTCGCAGGCGTGCCAATGTAGCTGAACGTTTCGAGATCGAACTCGTTCGTCACAATGAACCCGCAGTTGCCGAAGATGATGAAGTCGAGGCCGAACGGTTTGCGCGGTGCGTGATAAATGCGGCGGGCGAATTTGATCGTGACCGAACCGCCCGCGCCGACCGACAGAATCTGATTCGTGCCATAGGGCGGGTTGAATGGATCGATCGCCTCACCAAACGGCGCCACGCGCGAGGGCTCTCCCAACACGGTGTTCGAGTATGTGAAGCCGACCGCGAAATCCACGCCGGGATCGTAGCTGACGACAGCATCGGCGTAGTTCGTGGCGGCGACGGAGCTGAGGACGAAGCTGGCACACGCCAGGATCGTGAGACTGATTTGTTTCATGCACTGATCTTTCACTTGCGCGCGAACGAGAAAGTTCGTGCGCGGGTTGAGTTGAGAGACCAGTGCGTGATGGAGGCTGAAAACAAACAGCCTTCATCCCGCAAAGAGAATGAAGGCATTCAAAGTTCCGTTGCCGCACACGGGGAACGGACTGGCCTCATCCTTCTCTTTGACGGAGAAGTGGTTCGCAGAGCGAACCGGACGAGCGAAGCCAAACCGGTATCCTGACTGCGGGCTTTGCCTTACTCCCACCTTCCCGATTTCTCAGTGGCGTTCGCGCGAGCGTTGGCTCGCGGCGGAGTTTGTATCCCGACACAGTGGCGTAACCGTCCCGGATTCTCACCGGGTTCCCAGACATTTGACTGCGTGACATCCCGCACTCGCGGGACTCTTTCAAAGAGCGCTTCCTTCGTACGCCGCGAGGCAATCCTTGCCAAGAGAAATTTGGATGTGAATCACGAGAGGCATCATTTCCACCATCGAGTTCAGGTTCATCTTGCGCGCCATGCCAATAGCGGAGGATGTCCACACGGCTTGTTGGCTGGAAAGACGCCAGAGGAAAGCGAACCCGCTCCACGAAAAGGTGCGAGCGGCACTGGTTTCTTCATCACCGAGGATGGATTTTTTGATTACGAATAGCATGTGGTCAAAATTCCGCGCAAGTGCGGCTGGTCACGAGCACGGGAACGTGGTGGGCGTGGTGTCGGCCAAGCTGAGCGCGGGCGCGTTGGCCGCGACCAGGGCGTTGCCGGAGAACGTGAATTACGCGGTGAAGAGCAGTTTCCTGCTCAGCTTCCTGAAATCGGTGCCGGAAGTTTCGGCCAAGCTCAAGGACACGAACACGAAGGAGCGGAGGTTCGAGGATGTGGTGAAGTCGGCAGAGCAGGCGGCGGTGCTGGTGTTGGTGTATTGAAGGAGGGTTGTCCACAGATTTCGCAGATACGGAAACGGCACGATCTTTATCTGTGAAATCTGCGGATAATCTCCTGCACTACTGCGTCCTTCCAAACTTCTTCTCCAGTTCTCGAAAGTTCATTTCGATGAGCGTCGGGCGTCCGTGCGGGCAGGTGTAGGGCATGGCGCAGCGGCGCAGGTCGTTCACGAGATTTTCCAGTTCGGGACCGGCGAGGGGATCGTTCGCTTTCACGGCGTGGCGGCAGACGGTTTTGGCCACGACAAGTTCGCCGAGGCGCATCGAGTTCACCTCTTCGCCGGCGGCTTTTAATTCATCGACGAGGCCGAGGACGAAGCCACGCGGTTCGGTGGACTTCACGAAGGGGGGCAACGCATCGAGCAAGAATGTGCGTTCGCCAAATTCGCTGAGGCCCACACCCAGTCGCACCAGCGTGGCGAGAATTCCGCGGACGAATGTGGCGTCGCGCGGTGAGAGCTCGATGGTTTCGGGGAGCAACAATCGTTGCGAGGCGACTTGGCTGCGTTCGGTGCGATCCATCATTTGCTCGAAGAGAATGCGCTCGTGCGCGGCGTGTTGATCGAGCAACACCAGGCCGCGATCGGATTCGAGCACGACGTAGAGCTTGCCGATGACGCCGAGGATGCGGAGCGAGACGGCGAGCAGCGGGGTGGGGGCGTGGGGGGATTGAGGATTGAGGATTGAGGATTGGGGATTGGAGATTGTCGGAGACGCAGACGGACGCGGCGTGGCATCGACATCGCGGCGGAATGTGAGGGGGAGCGGTGCGGTGCCGGGAAACTGTGGCGTGGCGTTCGGGAGGGCCGGCACGTTTGGCAGACGGAGCTCTGGAGCGGGGATCGGTTGCGACCTGTTTTGCGGTGTCGTTTCAGGACTGCGCTGTGGCGCCGGCGCGAGTTGAGGCCCAGCGCTGGCGCTGTGAAAACTCAACAACGCATCGCGGACGGCGTTTGCAACAAATCCGCGCACGGCGCGCTCGTCGCGAAACTTCACCTCACGCTTGGATGGATGGATGTTCACGTCCACGGCGGCAGGATCGATCTCGATGAAGAGGCAGCAGACGGGAAAACGCCCTTTCATCAACGCGGTGTGATAACCCTCGAACAAAGCGTGATTGAGCGTGCGGTTCTCCACGGGGCGACGGTTCACGAAGAGGCGCTGGTCTTCACGCGTGCCGCGCGAGACGCCGGGAGCGCCGATCAGGCCCCAGAGGCGGATTGAGGATTGGTTCGACTCGTCTTCGGCCAGACGTTCATGCAATGGACCGCTGGTATCGACCGTAATCAACTGTGGCAACGTTCCGGCGAGTTGGCGCATGCGTTCGCGGAGCGCATTGATCCCTGCGTCTGGCGCGGCGGTGGTCTTCACGCCGGGCAACTGCCACACGGTGCGGCCATCCTTCACGAACGTGAACGCCACGTCGGCATGCGCGAGCGCGGCGAGCGTGAGGTAATGCTGGATGTGCGCGGATTCGGTTTCCTCGCTGCGCAAGAATTTGCGACGCGCGGGCAGGTTAAAGAAGAGCGAGCGCACTTCGAGCCCCGTCCCGGGCGCGCTTCCCGCTGCCTTCACTTCGATGATCTTCCCGCCATTGATGATCACCTGCGTGCCTTCCGGCGAATCGCTGTCGCGCTCGCGCGTGGTGAGCGTGAAGCGGCTCACACTGGCGATGCTCGGCAACGCTTCGCCGCGAAAACCCATCGTGGCAATGCCTTGAAGATCTTCCGCGCGCTGAATCTTGCTCGTGGCGTGGCGTTCAAGGCAGAGCAACGCGTCGTCCCGGCTCATGCCGATGCCGTCGTCAGTCACGCGGATGAGTGAACGTCCACCGGCTTGAATCTCGACGGTGATCCGTGTCGGGTTGGCATCGAGTGAATTTTCGACCAGTTCCTTCACGACGCTGGCGGGGCGCTCGACCACCTCGCCGGCGGCGATCTGGTTGGCGACGTGTTCGGGAAGCAGCCGGATGCGATTCATCCAGGCCGTTCAGTTCGCCGCCGTGAGCGGCAGGGTGAAGCCAAAGAGCGCGCCGCTGCCCGGCACATTGCGCGCGTAAATTCTTCCTTGATGCTCCTGGACGATGCGCTGCGCGATGCTCAACCCGAGGCCGGTGCCGCGTGTCTTTCCATACGTGGCAAATGCCTCGAACAATTTGTCGAGCATCTCGGGAGCGATGCCGTGTCCGCTGTCTTCAAACTCGGTGATCAGCTCGCTCGACGTGATACGGAAGTGCAGCTTGATTCGTCCGCCTTCAGGCATTTCATCCACGGCATTGAACATTAAATTGTAAAACACGCGGCTGAGACGACGCGGATGAATCGAGACGCGCACCGGCGGCGGAGGCGCGGCCATTTCGATTACGACGCCCTTGGGCTCGATCTCTTTCGCGATGTCATCGATGACCGGTTGGGCGAACTCGGCGTAGTCGAGCACGGCCAAAGCGGGTTGCGCATTGGTGCCGCGCGTGAATTCCAGGATGTCCGAGAGCATGGTGCTGATGCGATCGACCTGCTTGCGGATGCGCGTTTGCGCGAGCTTGCGCGCCTCGGCGGAGGTATTCGGTTCGCACGCGTGATCGGCCGCCATGCCGATGATCGTCAATGGATTCTTCAAGTCGTGAACGATCGAGCTGGCGAAGCGTCCTACCAGCGCCATGCGCTCGGCTTGAATAACTCTGCGCAAATATTGGCGATTGAATTCCCGCAAGCGCTGCGTGATCTCGCGCATCATGCTGAATGAGAATTGCGGTGAACGTTCCAGCATCGAGAGCATCGCTTCGCGTGGAATGCGGTAGACGACCGTGTCCACTTCAGCGACCGCGGTGGCTGAGCGCGGCTGGTTATCGATCACGGCCATTTCACCGAACACTTCGCCTTCGGGCAGACGAGAGAAAACCTGGCGTTCGCCTTGGGCGACGACGCCGGAGATTTGAACCGTGCCTGCCGCAATGGCATAGAGCGCATCTCCGGCGTCGCCTTCCTTGAAGATTTCCGAACCGCCGGGAATAGGCAGTTCATTCGCGACGCTTTTCAACGTTGCGAGATCTCCCGGCGAAAGAGAACCAAACAGCTTGCACAACTCCAGCGGGAGCATGAGTGCAAGTGTACGGCAAAGCACTGACCCGTAAAGCGCAGACATGGTCGCGCCCGCGCTGTGACGAAATGGAAGGAGTGAGCCGGCACCGCTGTGGATACCGGCCCACGCTTGAATCACTTCGCTTCCTTCATTGCGTTCTCAACGCGCGTGAGCTTGGCCTCGAGCGTGTCGAGGCTCACGTTGTTGTTCCGCGCCATTTCCACCCATGAACGACCGTCGCCGTGCGCCTTGATCACGGTTTCGGGACTCTTCTTGCTGTCAGATGCGATGGTGTTCGCCACCAGCAGTCCAGCGATGCCCAGGCGAGAATGTTCCTTGAGTTGCGCTTCCAACACCGGCACGGGCGTGCCGAGCTCCTTGGAGACCGCGCGCAATCCCGCGTCTAGCACCACTGGCTTGTTGTCCAACCGGTTGATCTGTCGAATGCGCTGTTCGACATCCTGTTTGTTTTCGGCTTTGGTCTCCGGACGATCCGCGCGTTCGCGCACCGCCTTGCGCTCTTTTTGATTTTCGTCCGCTGCATTCAGGTTCAACGCTGCGACCAACGTCATGGCGCTGAACAGTATGGTTACTCTTTTCATTTCTCCTCCTTGTTGTGCGACCGCAACGCTCGCTCAGTAATGCCAGTAAAGCGGCACATCGAGCGCGCGTCCCCAGGTCGCACGCCGAACCTCACCCCGGTCGAGCCATGCCGCAACGTCGAAGGCTTTATGCACGCGCCAATATTGTTGCGTTCCGTCCGTGGAAAAATCGCGCAACGCAACGCAGTGTTGGGTTCCTGCGATGGCGTGCGGTGCCACGATCAACTTTGAGTCGAACGGCATCGCATCGAATTCGCGCAGCAATTCATCCATGTGCGGCTGCTCGTGCCAGCCCATCTTCACGCGCAGCTTGTTCCAGTTGATTCGCGCGGCGCGTCGTTGCCATTTCTCGGCGGCTTGCTCTCGCGTTGGATAATGCAGGAACTGAATTTCGACATTCTCTCCGATGACACCGATCGGATACTCGCATTGAATCTCACTGCGGAACTGATTGATGTGTTCGTGTTGTGATCGATCGCGAAACGTAATCGACTCTTCCATCGCCGAGCGCAAGTTTCGCAGCAGCCGAATGTAATCTTCAGGTACGATGAACAAGCCCACGAAGGGACTCTCGTAGCGCATCCCCAGTTCCTCGTAGGCCATGCCGCCGAAGCAATCGTTGGAGATGATCGAAAAATCGCGCGTGCGAACACGCGCACGCATGATCCGCGAGGCGACGCGACGCCGCCAAAGTTTCAGCGGCTCCCAAGCTCTTGGCTTGGGCGCAGCAGCGCGCCGCGCAGGCAGTGTGACCGTGGCCATCCTTGTGATTGCACCTTAGCATGAATGTTTTTCGCGGCAACGAGGTGACTGCGACATTGCTTTCGACGGAGCCGTCAGGAATTTTCCTGCGCGGTTCCGGTGAACGCATGGCACGACTGATTATGACTCCAACGACGGGCGAGCGCTTGCTGCGCTTCGTCGGAGATCGTGTTCGCTTCTCGCTGCGGATGCACGATGGCGGTGCGCTCCCCACCGGCTGGTCTGTGCGCCTGCGGACAAATCTTGCCCGGGCTCGGTTGCTGCGGCAGGAGATCATCGCGTCGTATCCTGGCCGTCCTCCGCTCGCCAATGCCGCGTGGCATGATGTGCCACTCGAGTTCGCCAATGGCGAATGGGTTCGCGAACTGACACTCACCGAAACGGGTTTCTTCCGCGCGAAGGCTTACGCGATCGATCCTGACGGACGGCAATATTGGCCCGATGGCGATGACGTCGGCGTCTCGGTTCATCCCGATCAATACCGCACCGGCAACACGATCTACTGTGCGTTCATCCGCATGTTCGGCGAGACGAAGCACGCGCTGACCACGGCCGATGCGAAGCTTGAAGCGCATCTGAAAGAGTTGGATGCGAAAGGCTACTCCGTCATTCCGTCATCAGGAAAAATTCGCGACCTGATCAAGGAGCTTCCGTTCATCATCGACACGCTCGGTTGCCGAATCCTGCAACTTCTTCCGGTGAATCCCACACCGACGACCTTGGCTCGCTTCGGTCGCTTCGGTTCGCCCTATGCGTCGCAGGACCTTACCGCGATTGATCCGTCGCTGGTTGAATTCGACAAGCGCACTACGGGCATCGATCAATTTCGCGAGCTCACTCACGCCGTTCATGCGCGAGGCGCGCGTGTCTTCATCGACATCGTCATCAATCACACCGGCTGGGGCGCGAGGCTGCAGGAGACACATCCCGAATGGTTCGTGCGTGATGAAAAAGGAAACTTCGTCAGCCCGGGCGCGTGGGGCACGACGTGGGACGATCTCACTGAGCTCGATCATCGCAACGTCGCTCTATGGGAGGAGCTCACGGAAATCTTCCTTATCTGGTGCCGTCGCGGCGTGGATGGATTTCGTTGCGATGCCGGATACAAAGTTCCCTTGCGCGCCTGGCGTTACATCACCGCGCGCGTGCTGGAGGAATTTCCAGAAACGGTTTTCCTGCTCGAAGGTCTCGGCGGCTCGTGGGAAGCGACGGAAGCGTTGCTCACGGATGGCTCGATGCAATGGGCTTACTCCGAGCTGTTCCAGAATTTTAGCGGCGTGGAGGTCGCCAGCTATCTCGAATACGCGCTGCGCCAAAGCCAGCGCCTCGGCCTTTACGTTCACTACAGCGAGACGCATGACAACAACCGCCTCGCCGCGAACGGGCGCGCGTGGTCGTTGCTGCGAAATCGTCTCTGCGCATTAACGAGTGCGAACGGCGGATTCGGTTTTGCCAATGGCGTGGAATGGCTCGCCGCCGAGAAAATTGACGTGCATAGCAGCAGCGGTCTTTCGTGGGGCAACCACGACAACATCGTTCGCCAGCTCGCATCGTTGAATACTCTGCTGCGTTCGCATCCATGCTTCTTTGACGGCGCAAAGCTCACCCGCGTCTCCGAGCCCGAGGCACCTGTTTACGCGTTGCTGCGTGAATCGGCCGATGGTTCCGCTCGCGTGCTGGTGGTGGTGAACAACGATACGAAGCACGCCCAATTTGCACGTTTCGATCCCGCCCTCTTCGCCATCGATGATCGTGGCGGAAAAAGTTTTGAACCTGGTCTGTTGCGGGACTTGCTCGAACAGGATTTACCGCCGGTGGAGTTCATCACGGGACGCCTGGAGATGGGCATCCCGCCCGCCGCCGCCTACTGCATCTCCGCGACGTTTGTGCATCCAGAGCCGGGACAACGCGCAGGGGATAGCAGTGCGCATCCGGCATCCACTCCGCCGCAACACTACGGGACCGCGAATGTCCTGGAATCGATCGGTCTCGCTTACCGTCGCGCGCGCGCGCAGGCAACGTTCGCCGTCACGGCTGCGAGCGCTGTGATGCCGGCGGAAGACATTGGCGCGTTCGATTGGCGCGTGTTGGCCGATTGGGTGAATCGAGACCCGCGAGCGTTCCTCAGCGCGTTGCAACATCTCGACCGCGACGCGGCACGACGGGACTTTCTCGCGGCGCTCTTCAAGGAGATGGGCAACGGAAATTTTCCTCAAGTCGTCATCTGGGAACTGCTCGACGCCCAACGCATCGCGCTCGTTCCGCCGAAGCATTGGGTGTTGTTGTGCGATCCATTTCCGTTCCGCGCCACGTTGTGCGTTCCCGGTCTGCCGCTCGAGCACGTGCAATCCGTGGAGGTGAAATGCGGACACATCGCGTTTTTCGCGCCGCGCACTTTTGAAACGTCGTGCGATGCGGTGCTGCACATGGAGCGTTACGCGGATCAGGACGGGATTACCGAAGCCACCATCCGTTTCCTTGATGCTGGCGCGGCGACGGCGAGCCCGGTGCAGGGCGCGCAAATGGCGCTTCTCACGAACGGCCGCGGCGGCATGGCGCGGCTTTGCGTGGACTTCGGCAACATCACCTCCAAGTACGATTGCCTGCTCGGCGCCAATCTCGATACCGAATTTCCTGTGGACCGCCATGTGTTCGCCAAGCGCGCCCGACTATGGGTCGTGGCTGATGGTTTCATCACGCCGCTGAACAGGGAAAACCTTACAGCGTTCGAAGCGGGACCGCCTGCGCGCTGGCGTTTCCTGGCGAGCGCAGGGAATGGACGCGCGTTGCAGATCGAAGTCAGCGCCGAGATGTTGCCCGGCCAAAACACAACGGTGCTGCGCTTTCATCGGCCCGCCGCCGCGCCGCATCCGTGGGCGGAGTTGTCGAGTGAAACGCGCGTGAGCCTCACCGCGCGTGTGGACATCGAGGACAGAAATTTCCATTGCGAGACGAAGCGCAATCCCGGTGCCGAACATCACTTCGCAAGTAACACCAGAGCATCGCAACATTCCCCAATCGTCCGTGGCTTCGAGTTCACTCCCGCTGCGGATCGGCAACTCCGCGTGTTCGTGGACAAGGGTCGGTATCATCCGTTGCCCGAATGGTGCGAAGGCATTCCTCATCAGATCGAAGCGACGCGCGGCCAGACCGCGAGCGGCGATGCCTACAGCCCTGGCTGGTTCGAGGTGCCGCTCGAACGTGGCGAGTCGGCGGCGCTCGTCGTCACGGCCGAACAGGGAAAATCATTGCGAGTGGCGGATTCGTTTTCGCTCGATGCGGAGAAGGCGATTGGCGACGCCTTCGGCGATGTCGTGGCACGCGCGGTGAAAGCCTTTGTTGTCAAAC
>Ga0193706_1001448_pt1 | contig 10600 bp, 10 predicted proteins | sample U3c1metaG_FD_160130 | JGI IMG/M metagenome (GOLD analysis project Ga0193706, IMG submission 160130) | Soil microbial communities from a riparian zone of the East river system, Colorado, United States - U3c1 | ecosystem: Environmental > Terrestrial > Soil > Riparian zone | place: USA: East River... | reverse complement strand
AAGATCTTTGATGTGCCCGATGATTACCTGGCAGAAATGCTGGTGTTTGCAAAGCCGATTGCGCATGCTATCGAAAAAGCTTTTGACTGTAAAAGGTGCGGCATTAGTGTGATAGGCCTGGAGGTACCGCATGCGCACATGCACCTGGTACCCATTAACTCCGCAAATGATTTGAATTTTACAAGGGCAAAACTGGATCCTTCAGAGGAAGAACTTCGATCCGTGCAGGAAAAGATACTGGCTAAACTTTAGTGTTTAACTTACCTGTAACCTAAAACCAACGCCATGAATAGTTTCGAGAAGGATATTGGGGTCGGCCTTAAAATGCTTGCGCAGTTTTGTAATGAATACATCCATGCTCCTGCCTAAAAAATAATCATCCTTTCCCCACACATTCAATAACACTTCCTCGCGCTTCAAAACCTTGTTCACGTGTTGGGCAAAGAACCTGAGCAGGTCCGATTCTTTTTGTGTTAATGAAACGATCCCTGTTGGCGTGTGGATCTTTAGTTCATTAAAAACGAATCGCAGTTTACCCAGCTGGTATACTTCAACAGTATCTGCCTGTAATTTTTTGGTACGCCTTAAAAACACATCCATGCGCATGATGAGTTCTTCAATGCTGAATGGCTTTGTTATATAATCATCGGCGCCGGATTGAAATCCCTTTAGCTTGTCTTCCTGCATGCTCTTTGCCGTAATAAAAATTATCGGAACCACGTCTGTTTGCTGGCGGATCTTTTTCGCCAGGGAAAAACCGTCACGCAACGGCATGTTTATATCCAGCAGGCATATGTCGAAATCTTTCTTTTGAAATTGCTGCCAGGCAGCTTCCCCGTCAGGGCAATGCGTTACTTCATACCCGATGTCCTGGAGTGTATCCTTAATTACAAAGCCCAGGGAAATGTCATCCTCGGCCAGTAATACTTTTGCTTTAGACATGATGAGTATTTTAGGTTCTGGGTATTTTTATAGTAAACGTACTTCCTTTCGCCGGTTCACTTTCCACTTCAATTTTTCCATTGTGTGTATCTACCACTTTTTTCACAAAATTCAAGCCAAGCCCAAACCCTTTGCTGGTATGCAACTCTCCTTCTGTTATCCGGTAAAAGCGCTCAAATATTTTTTTCTGGTGCGCTTTAGCTATTCCAATGCCATTGTCTTTTACGGAAATGCTGAAATCATTGCTATCTAAGTTTGTTGTTATTTCGATCTCGGGTGTTGCGGAATATTTAATGGCATTTTCGATGAGGTTGATAAAGCATAACCTTAAATATGACTTGTCTGCTTTAATGATGCTGCCCTGTTCTGCAAACCTTGTTTTTATCACCGCATTTTTTTGTTCTATCAAAGGATGCAGGTCATTGATGGCTTCCTGTATCAATGTATTGGCGGCAAAGCTTTCCTTTTCCAGTGGCAGTGAACTGCGGTCTGTATAGGCAATTTCCAACAGGCGCTGAACCTGTGCCTGCAGGTGTGAAGTTTGTTCATTGATGATGCCGGCATAATTCTTTAACCGGTCAGGCCGCTCAACAATATTATTTTGCTGCAGTACATCCGCGGCTATTTTAATCACCGCCAGCGGGGTTTTAAATTCATGGGTGAAATTATTGACGAAATCTTTTTGCGTTTCGTTAAAGAATTTTTGCCGGTACAGGTAAAAGATACTGGCGCCAAACCCGATCAAAACCAACAGCAACAAGCCGCTGGAAGCTATCCAGAAGATCATTTGTTTAATGATATATTGGCCGCGATGCGGAAAGAAAAGGAGAATATAAGAATAGTCTTTTTGTATTAAGGGTAATTCTTTTTCATTGGCCGAAGCGTGATAAGCATCCGGCAGGTCAATGTATTTTTCGATAATGAATTTATTCTGTTCCGCATTGTAAATACCAGCCCGGCAATCTGTGTACACATCAAAATCGGTGAATTCTTCCTGCAGGTTCAGCCAAAGGCTGTCGAGGTTGGGGCTGCAATCTATCTTGAATAAATAGAGGTCAGGTTTGGGGTTCACAATTTCTTTTTGTGCATTATCAGATACGTCATTCACCAGTTCCATGTCGGTATAAAGCCCACGTATGCTTTTTGAAACATTGATATTGAATTGCTTCTCTTCGTACAAATATACCTTTTGCAGCCACACCAGCTGGATGGCAATTATTATGGTGATCAAAACCGTACTGGTTAAGATCACTACCCGCAATGTTCTTGAACGAATGACCATTTTAGCTTAAATGTTGCAAAGGTTTATGAAATGAAAAAATATACGTGTTAACAACAGGTTAAGTAAATCTTCCCGCTTTTTTATTTTTTTACTTTACCCGGGTTCTTTGCAATAAAATCTTTCCAGCCATTTGCCTTGTTTCCTGCTGCAGGCAAAGCGGTGTGCTGTTGAAAATGATGACATACGGCTACTGCCAAAGCATCGGTAGCATCAAAATGTTTGGGGTCTTCTGTAAAAACAAGGATCTGCTGCAACATTTTCATTACCTGTTCCTTTCCGGCATTGCCATTACCCGTAATGGATTGTTTTATTTTCTTGGGTGAATATTCCGTAACATCCAGTCCATGCCGCATTGCTGCGGCAATGGCTACGCCCTGTGCCCTTCCCAGCTTTAACATGCTTTGTACGTTCTTCCCGAAAAAAGGCGCTTCAATGGCAAAAGAATCCGGCTGGTATTTTGTTATAAGCCCACTTACAGTATTAAATATGAGTTGTAATTTTTTATACCCGTCTTTAACTTTGCCCGGTTGCAATACACCCATTTCAAGTAAGGAGATCTTATTCCCTTCCACTTTTACCAAACCATAGCCCATGATTATTGTTCCGGGGTCAATACCTAAAATGATGCTCGTTTTTTTTTGCAAATCAGTTATAATTTTTTCAGCCCGATAATTGAAGTAACATTGCGTATTGAACAAAAGTATCAAAATATTCCTCAAATGGTTTGTTGCTCCCATTTTGGCGGCCTGGTTATTTTATTCCTTATACCAGCATGTAAAACACCAGCCCGATTTTGATACTTCATTTGCCCTGATAAGGTCTGCGCCTTATGGTAAAGACGCATGGAAGTTCTGGTTTGTCATTGCGCTCGTATTTGTGAACTGGGGACTGGAGGCAAGAAAGTGGCAGTTGCTGATGAATGCCATTCAGCCCATGCGTTTCATTACCGCTTTTAAATCTGTACTCTGTGGGGTAACCATGTCGTTAAACCTGCCCAACCGAATTGGTGAATATGCAGGAAGAATACTTTTTGTAAATGAAGGTAACCGCATAAAGGCAATACCATTATCCATTGCAGGCGGTATGGCACAACTGATCATTACGATGAGCATGGGTTGCCTTGGACTTACGTGGCTGCTCTTCAAAGAAAATTCACCCACCCTCATGGCAGGACTTTCTTTTTTTTGGTTAAGGATCTTTCTGTTTGGAAGTATTTTTACCACAACCGCATTCCTGTTCTTCTTTTTTAAATTAAGCTGGCTCACCCGTTTGATAGAAAAATTACCTTATGCAGACCGGTTTTCAAAATACATTAACGTATTGGAAACATTTGATGCGAAAGTTTTGTTAAGACTGCTTTCTTTATCACTGCTGCGGTACCTGGTCTTCATTTTACAGTACATCTTTATGCTGCAGTTAATGCAGGTAGAACAAAATATGTGGTCGGGTTTTTGGTTGATAACTGTAATGTTCTGGATACTGGCGATCATCCCTTCTTTTGCAGTTGCAGAACTGGGAATAAAAGGAACCGTGGCAAAAACATTATTTTCCTATACCAATAATATAATAGGGATATTGGCAGTAACCTTTGGGATCTGGTTCATTAACCTTTTTATACCTGCATTGATAGGGAGTTTATTAATTTTGGGAATCAAAATAAAGAAAGACAAATGATGCAATTCGCTAAGTTGGGTTTAATGGTTTTTGGCCTCTGTTGTTTAAGTTTCACATCAAATAATGAAGGGCTTTGCGGGTATAGGAATACGGCTTTCAAGGCGGATGAAATAGTGAATATGAAAGTATTTTACAGCACACTGGGCATGTATATAGGTGCAGGCGAAGCTAAATTTACAACATCACTGGAGCGGTTCAACGGTAAAATGGTCTACCACCTTATAGGAGACGGTAAAACCTATTCAGCCTTTGATAATTTTTTTAAAGTGAGGGATCGTTATGAAAGCTTTATTGACACAGCCACATTGCTGCCTTACCGTTTTATACGAAATGTAAATGAAGGCGGCTACAAAAAATATGATAATGTCAGCTTTAACCAGACTACCAATACAGCAGTAAGTGCCAGTGGTGTTTATAAGATCAATGACTGTATGCAGGATGTGGTAAGCATGGTCTATTATGCACGCAACATAAATTTTGATAAGTATAAGCCGGGCGACAAAATACCTTTTGACATGTTCCTGGATGATGAAGTGTACCACCTGTACATCCGCTACATGGGAAAAGAGAAGATCAAAACAAGGTATGGGCGTTTCAATGCCATTAAAATTAAACCGCTGCTGATCAAAGGAACCATTTTTGAAGGTGGTGAAAAAATGAATGCCTGGCTGAGCGATGATCCCAATCATTTATTACTAAGGGCAGAAAGCCCGATATCTGTAGGAAGCATTAAAGTAGATATGATGTCGTATAAGAACCTGCGCTATCCCTTAACTTCTTTTATAGGGTTGAAGTAATGTGTCTGGCCACTATAAAAATTATTATACTTAAAGAGTATTTACTTTAACGGGAGATTTTCAGGATGAACTTTCTTAATAGTGGCCTGACACTTATAGATCAACTAATTTAAAAGTTTCATTTTGCCTTATCCCTTTTTCTGTTTGCTGAAGTGTGCAGCATTCGATCAGCGGGTCATGCTCGAAGAATAATATATGATCATTTTGTTGTGCTTCGGTGAGAAATGCTTTTTTTTCATTGAGCGTGGTAAGCGGGAACATGTCGTAGGCCATAACATAAGGCAGCGGAATATGTGCTGCTGAAGGTAACAGGTCAGCCATATAAACGATCGTTCTTCCTTTGTAATTTAATTTAGGCAGCATCATGGTATCGGTATGCCCGGAGACGGAATAGAAAGAAAGGTTGGATATCAAGTTTGAGGTATGAATCGTGAGGCGTGAATCGTGAGGGGAAGCATTATTACCTGAAGGGTCTAAACTCATCTTTGACGTTTCACGGCTCACGTTTAAAAATTTAAGCTGCCCGCTTTCTGCAATGGGGAAAATATTCTCCTTTAAAAAACTTGCTTTCTCCCTGGCATTGGGTGCTGTTGCCCATTTCCAGTGGCGTTCGTTGCTCCAGTAAGTTGCATTTTTAAACGCGGGAACGAGTTTATCGCCATCCTTTACAATGCTTCCGCCGCAATGATCAAAGTGCAGGTGCGTTAAGAACACGTCGGTAATATCATCTTTAACAAATCCATGTTTTGCCAAAGACTTTTCTAAAGTATCGTCACCGTGTAAATAATAATGACCGAAGAATTTCTCATCCTGTTTGTTGCCCATACCGTTGTCAACCAGGATCAGCTTCCCTTCATCTTCTATCAATAAACAACGCAGAGCCCAGCTGCACATATTATTTTCATCAGCAGGGTTCAGTTTATTCCAGATGCTTTTGGGCACCACGCCAAACATGGCGCCGCCGTCTAATTTAAAATGACCGGTATTTATAGAATAGAGTTTCATGCTGGTTTATTGTCGGATCTTTTAAAACTGCTCAGTGCATAAAATAAAAAGATAAGTCCCAATGCAAAGAAAACTATAAGTGCGAGTACAGAATTTCTCATGCTGCCGGTAAGCTCTTCAATATAACCAAAAGAAGAAAGACCTATAACAATGGCGATCTTTTCGGTTACATCATAAAAGCTGAAGAAGGATGCGGTATCTTTTGTTTCGGGCATCAGCTTTGAATAAGTGGAGCGGCTCAGTGATTGAATGCCGCCCATTACCAAACCCACTGCAACGGCCAAAGCATAAAAATGGTATTCTGTCTGCATGAGATAGCCTGCCACACAAATGAATATCCATAATATTACTACACCGATGAGGACGGGCAGGTTGCCATATTTACCGGAGAGCCTCGACATCATAAATGCGCCAATAATGGCTACCAGCTGGATGGCAACAACGGCGGCAATAAGTTTAGCGGATGGCAGGTTTAAAACCTTGCTGCCAAAATTTGTGGCTGCAAGCATCACGGTTTGCACACCCATATTATAAAAGAAACAGGCAACTAAAAATCGCTTTAATACCGGAAGTTTTATCAGTTGTTTTAAAACCTTTTTCAATTCTAAAAAGCCTCCTGTAAATACATTTTTATTTTCAGCTTCGGCTCCGGCGGCAGGCATGCCCGGTGGCAACCTGCGAAACGGTATTTGTGCAAATCCAAACCACCAAATACCCACCAGTAAGAAGGTCAGTCTTACCGCATGGCCTTCATCCTTTAAAAAGGGGATCTGGTCCCAAAATAACACCAGGGCAAATCCTACCAGCTGCATGATAACACTGCCAACATAACCAAAGGAGAATCCTCTTGCGCTGATGCGGTCACGGTCTTTTTCTGCCGCTATTTCGGGGAGATAAGAATTATAAAATACCAGGCTGCCATAAAAACCATAGGCGGCTATCATCATACAAATGACACCTGTTGAAAAATGATCCTTATCAAAAAAATACAGGCAGCTGCAGGAAAGAGCGCCAACAAAACAAAATACCTGCATGAAACGTTTCTTATTTCCTTTATAGTCCGCAATTGAAGAAAGAATGGGAAGTGTAATTGCTACCAGCAAATAAGAAAAGGCGAGTGCATAATTATAAAGCGCCGTATTCACAAATGTCCTTCCAAGAAATGTTACTGTTCCGTTGAACGGGGGTTCTTTGGATATCTCTGTAAAATAGATCGGGAAAAAAGTGGTTGTGATCACCAGGTTGTAAACCGAATTGGCCCAGTCATACATTGCCCAGCCATTGATCACTTTTTTAGAAGCAGTTTGCATGTTCTTTATTAAGGAAGAATGAAAATACTAAATATCATTGTATTCACTGCAACCCCGCAGGATCTGCAGGGTTTATCTTAAAGAATGGCGTGAATCATTTAAGCGCTGATATAACCCGTGTATATCAGTATCAATAAAATAATGCCTGCGATAATGCGGTAATAACCCCAGATCTTAAAACCATATTTTTTTAAGAACCCTATAAAGAATTTAATGGCCAGTAAAGCAACAATAAAAGCAACGATATTTCCAATGGCCAGTTGTTTTATTTCATCGGAAGAAAACCCACCGGTCTCTTTATAATACTTTAATAATTTATATCCCGTGGCTGCCAGCATGGTGGGTACCGCCAAAAAAAAAGAGAATTCAGCAGCCGCACTGCGGGTTAATTTTTGCTGCATGCCGCCGATGATCGAAGCGGCGCTCCTGCTTACGCCCGGTATCATGGCAATACATTGCCAGATGCCGATAATGATGGCCCTGCGGGATGATACTTCTTTTTCGGTATGAATGGTGGGATGCTTAAAAACATTGTCAATGAACAAAAGAACAATACCACCTGCCAGCATGGTAATGGCAACCGTTGTAGAACTTTCCAGTAAGTCATCGATCTTATCCGAAAAAAGAAAGCCTACCAGCAACGCAGGTATCACAGCAGCTATAAGTTTGATATAGAACTGCCAGTTCTTAAAGTCAAAAAATTTTTTCCAGTACAGAACAACTACTGCAAGGATGGCCCCAAACTGTATGGCTACGGTAAATACTTTACTGAAATCAGTGGAGGTAAGGTTCAGTATTTTTTCTGTTATGATCATATGCCCGGTGGAAGAGATGGGCAGGAATTCTGTAAGTCCTTCTACGATCGCGATAATTATACTTTGTATGGTATCCATAATCAATTTGAAGATTTGGTAATTTGAAAATAAAAAACCGATTTAAAAATCTGAATCAATCTTCAAATTTTCAAACCGGTAAATTTTCAAATTATTTATTTTAATTCGTTTTCGATTTTTTCATGATGGCGAAGATCTCGATCACGAAACCTGCAATGATCAGGATCGGGGCAACAGTGATACGTATCGGGCTGTACACATCGCTGTCGTTAAAAACCTTGGGGTCTGGACTTTTACCACCCGACATTAAAAAGAAGCCCAATGCCAGCACACCCAGGCCGATCAGCATCCACATATAATTCTCTCTTCCGAACAGGCTGTTGGATGTACCACTTGCAGCACCTTGTTTTTTGTCTTTGATCATGCTTTTGTAATTGAGGCTGCAAATTAATATAAATCATCCAATTTCATGCGCAGGTATTTTATTACCGAGCGGTGTGTGCTTATGAGGGTGATGCTGATACCCAGTATAATGATGACCAGGAATAAAAGTAACATGCTCGTGTTATCGTGCAATACCTTAAAGCTAGGGGCAAAATTCTCTACGAGCAACACGGTACCCCAAACTGCTGCAATGGCTATCCCCGACGCGATCAGGCCGTTAATCACAGCCCTTAGATTTATGGGCTTTGCAATAAACCACCGGGTGGCCCCAACCATCTGCATTGTTTTAATTAAGAACCGGTTACTGTACATCGCCAGGCGTATGGTATTATCTATGGAAAACACCACCAGTATGGTCAGGAGGATGGCTGCGCCCAAAAAGATATAGGCCGCAGTCTTCACAAATTTGCTAACCTGGGTTATTGTCTCTGTGGGGAACTGGAATTCCTTGATCAGCCCCGGGTATCTTGATATAAGATCAACGGACAAATTATCCAGGCTGTCCTTTTGAACATAGTCTGCCCTTATATAAAAATCAATGCTCTCGGGTAAAGGGTTTTCGTCAAGAAATTTTTTCCAGGTGGTATCATTGTCTGCATTCCACTTTTCCATCGCCATTTCCTTGGTAACATATTCTGTATTCTTTGCAAAGGGAAGGGCGGTGATATAATTCTTCAGGCTGTCGATCTTAATTTTTTTGGCATCGGGGTTCAGCCAGGCATGCACCTGGATATTTTCCTTTACATAATCACCGGTCTTGCGAAGATTCAAAAAGAACCAGCCCACGATACCAAATAAGAACAATACCAGCGAAACACCAATAATGGCATAGGCATATGTTGGTTTACCACGTTTACTGCTTGCTTTTCCGAATTGAGCCATGCCTGAGTAATATTTAAAGGTTAGTGTGTATTGATTAAGAGTTTGCAAATTAATTCAATTTGCGGGTATTACATTATTTTTGCCTGCTACAAAACGATTGCCTGCCTCATTTATTTTTATAAACGGATGTGAAGTTGTGTGAATGAGCATTAAATAACTTTTCTTTCACATTTTGGCGCAGGTTAAAAAGAGAAGAAGAAAAAATATTCAATAAACAGATGGAATACGACTTTAGAAAAATTGAACAGGACTGGCAAAAGAAATGGAAAGATGCAGGTGCTTATAAAGTAAGTAATGATTTTTCGAGGCCCAAATATTATGTGCTGGATATGTTCCCTTATCCCAGTGGTGCCGGCCTGCACGTTGGTCACCCGCTTGGTTATATTGCCAGCGATATTTACAGCCGTTACAAACGATTAAAGGGTTTTAATGTTTTGCACCCCATGGGCTTTGATAGTTTTGGCTTACCCGCCGAGCAATATGCTTTGGAAACAGGACAGCACCCGGCGGAGACGACGAAAAAAAATATTGCCACATTCAAAAGCCAGCTCGATAAGATCGGTTTTTGTTTTGACTGGGACAGGGAAGTGCAAACCAGTGATCCTGCTTTTTACAAATGGACACAATGGATATTCCTGCAATTGTTCAACAGTTATTTCTGTCACACAGAGAAAAAGGCATTACCCATTTCATTGCTGGTAAAAAAGTATCAAACAAGGGGAGCCATGCCCAAAACCGGTGAACCCATACCTGGCAAACATTTTACGGCAGAACAATGGAATACCTTTTCAAAAAAAGAACAGGAAGACATTTTAATGAAGCGCCGCCTTGTGTTCAGTGCTTATGGAGAAGTGAACTGGTGCGAGGCATTGGGTACCGTACTGGCAAACGATGAAGTGGTGAATGGGGTTAGTGAGCGGGGCGGCTTCCCGGTAGAAAAAAAGAAGATGCGGCAGTGGTTCCTGAGAATAACAGAATATGCTGATCGTTTGCTGGAAGGCCTGGAAAAAGTGGAATTCAGCGATGCGATGAAAGAGATGCAGAAGAACTGGATAGGAAAGAGCGAGGGAGCAGAGATGGATTTTGAAATTAAGACGACAGACGACAGACGACAGGCCACAGACAATGGGCAACAGTCGTCGGTGGTCCGTGGTCCGTGGACCTTACGGGTTTATACAACAAGGCCCGATACCATCTTTGGTGTTGATTTTATGGTTGTGGCCCCGGAACACGGGATCGTTTCTCAAATAGCTTCATCAGGACAAAAAACAGAGGTCGAAAATTACCTCACGTATGTAAAAAGCCGCAGCGAAAGAGAACGCCTTGCCGAAGCAAAGACCATCACGGGTTGTTTTACCGGCGCTTATGCGATAAATCCTTTTGATAAACGAGAGATACCCATATGGATAGCAGAATATGTACTCGCTGGCT
>Ga0193706_1001447_pt1 | contig 10609 bp, 10 predicted proteins | sample U3c1metaG_FD_160130 | JGI IMG/M metagenome (GOLD analysis project Ga0193706, IMG submission 160130) | Soil microbial communities from a riparian zone of the East river system, Colorado, United States - U3c1 | ecosystem: Environmental > Terrestrial > Soil > Riparian zone | place: USA: East River... | reverse complement strand
GTTGGTGGCCGCGAGCCGGGTGACCGCGCCGTCGGAGGTGTTGTCGGTGCCGAGGACGAAGGGGTCGCCGGGCGCGGCGGCGGCCGGCTGGCCCGAGACGACCACCCCGGCGACCCCGGCGGCGGCCGCGCCGACGCCCCCGACCAGCAGGCGGCGGCGCCCCATGCCGGACCCGGCCGGAGGAGCGGATGGGATCGCCCCCGCCGGCGCCACCGGCGGAGCCGGGTCCGCCGGGTCGAGCCGCTCCCGCAGGGCGGTGATCTCGGCCTCCTGGGCCTCGACCCGCGCCGCCAGCGCCCGCACCACCTCACCCAGGTCGTCGGTGGGCAACGCCCCACCGTCAGCCGTCCCGTCCATGGCGAACCTCCAGGTCCCTCGCTCCGTCGTCGTGCCCGAAACTACACGGAGAGCGGCGCGGCCGGCACGCTGCGGAGGGGTCAGCCCGAGGCCTCGAGGAGGCTGCGGGCCGCCGGGTAGTCGGCCTTGCCCGACGGCATCCGGGGGACGACGCCGACGGTGACGATCTGCTTGGGCAGCTTGTAGGACGCCAGGCGGGAGCGGGCCTCGGCCAGGAGGTCCTCGACGGGGACGTCGGTGTCGACCTGCGACACGACGGCCGCCACCCGCTGGCCGAAGCGCTCGTCGGCCACGCCGAAGACGAGGCAGTCCTCGACGGCGGGGAGGGCCTTGAAGACCTCCTCCACCTCCTCGGGGAAGACCTTCTCGCCGGCGGTGTTGATGCACTGCGACCCGCGGCCCAGCAGGGTGAGCGATCCGTCGGCGTCGACCGTGGCCCAGTCGCCCGGGAGCGTGTAGCGCACGCCGTCGATGACGCGGAAGGTGGCCGCCGTCTTGGCCTCGTCCTTGAAGTAGCCGGCGGCGCCGCCGGGGAGGGCGACGATGCCGGCCTCGTCGCTCCGGGGTGCGATCACCCGGTCGTCCTCGGCCAGCACCAGCACGCCGGGGCCGGGCATGAACCGACCGGTGGGGGCGACGTTGCCGGCCACCGAGATCGACATGCCCATGCCGCCCTCGCTGGCGGCGATGAGGTCGATGATGGCCATCCCCGGGATGTGGCCGAGCAGGCCCTCCTTGACCTCGGTCGAGAACATGGCGCCGGCCGAGGCGAGGATGGAGACCGACGCCAGGTCCCGCGCCCCGGGCCGCTGGTCGAGCGTCTTCAGCATCGGGCGGGCGAAGGCGTCGCCCACGACGATGATCGACACCGCCCGCTCGCGCTCGGCCAGGTCCCACAGCTCGTCGAGGTCGAGCTTGCGCCCCTCGAGCAGCGCCAGGCAGCCCCCGAAGGCCAGCGTCGGCAGGGCGGCCATGCCCATGGCCGTGTTGTGCATCAGGGGCGGGGCGGCGATGCAGACGAACGGGGTGCCGGCCTCGCGGGCCTTGACGGCCAGGGCCACCGCCTCCTCGGGGGTGGTGCCCGGCGTCTCGCCGAGGAGCGGCGGGATCGTGCCGAGCAGCTCCTGCACGTTCGGGCCGATCCTGGCCATCACGCCCTTGGGCATGCCCGTCGTGCCGCCCGTGTAGATCATGGTGATGTCGTCGGGGTCGCGGGTGATCCGGGCGGCCGGCGCGTGGGCGGCGATGGTGTCCTCGTAGCCGACGGCCACGGGGTGGTGCTCGCCGCCGTCGTCGACCTCGAGCGCCAGCTTCAGCCGGGGCAGGCCCTCGAGCACGTCGCCCAGGTTCTCGCGCAGGCTGGAGTGGAAGACGAGCGCCTCGGCGTCGGCGTCGTCGAGCAGGTACGCCAGCTCGGCCTCGACGTAGCGGTAGTTGACGTTGAACGGGACGGCCCGGATCTTCAGGGCCGCGAAGTATCCCTCCATGAACTCGGGCGAGTTGTAGAGGAGCAGGCCGACCTTGGAGCCCTCGCCCAGCCCGGCGTCGAGGAGGGCGGCGGCCAGCCGGCTGGCCCGGTCGTCGAGGTCGCGCCACGTCCGGCGGACGTCCCCCTGGACGAGGGCGTCGGCGTCACCGAGGGCGTCGGCGATCGCCTCCCAGAGGGTGGCGTGGTGGGCTTCCACGGAGCGGCTCCGATGCGGGACGGCGGGCGGGACACGAGCCCCGCCAGCATGCCCTGCCCCCCGCCGCCGACGCGCGGCACCCCGCGCCGGTCAGCAGGGGCGGCCGTCGGGCTGGACGAGCGAGGGGGTGAACCGGGCCAGGGGGTCCTCGGCCGTCGGTGCCGCCGTCGGCGGAGGAGCCGTCGTCGAGGGCGGGACGGTCGGCGTGGTCATCGACGGAGCGGTCGTCGGCGTGGTCGTCGGCGTGGCCGTCGGCGGGGCCCGGAAGCGGTCGAGGATCGTCTCGTTGGTGGTCGAGTCGACCAGGTCGAGGATCATCTGGCCCTCGCGCCGGGCGTCGGCCACCGCCAGGGCGTGGGTGGTCACGGCCTCGACGTCGACCCCGCGCAGCGCCTGGGCCAGGTCGAGCAGGTCGGGCAACGAGAGGGCGTCGTCGAGCGTCACCCGGGCGACGGCGTCGGTGACCATCGAGCGCAGCGCGACCGGGTTGCGCAGGCCCCGGTCGATGGCCGCGCTGAGGGCGGCCCGCAGGACGACCTGCTGACGCCGGATGCGGCCCAGCTCCGAGGTCGGGTCCCGGGTCCACTCGCCGTCGACCAGGGCGTCGTAGTAGCGGGACCGGACCAGGTGGAACGCGCTGTCGCCGTCGAGATGGGCGCAGGCGGGGCCGTCGAGGTCGAGCCCGGCGTGGCGGTCGCGGGCGGGCGCGGGGACGAACAGGTCGATGCCCCCCACGTGGTCGACGAGGTCGACGAAGGCGGCGAAGTCCACCTGCACGTAGTGGTTGACCACCAGGCCGTAGCGCTGGCGGATCGTCTCGATCAGCAGCGCCGGGCCCGCCCCGGCGCCACCGTCGGCGGCGCCGTAGGCCATGGCGGCGTTGAGCTTGGCCTCGCCGTGGCCGGGGATCTCGCCCCACAGGTCGCGGGGGAGGGGCAGGACCTCGGCCCCGGTCGGCGTCGTGCGGACGATCATCATCGAGTCGGCCAGGACGTTGCGGGCGCCGCTGCCGTCGTCCCGACTCCCGTCCACGCCATCGACCCCGACGACCAGGAAGCTCAGGGCCGGAACCGGCCCGTCCTCGCCGTCGACCCCGTCCGCCCGGGTGGTCGGCGGGTCGAGCGTCCGGGTGAGCGGCACCCGGTCGATCGAGGCCGTGACCCGGGCCACCTCGCCCAGCCCGACGGCGACGAGGGCGCTGCCGAGCGACGCCAGCGCCAGCAGGGCGATCACCGCCCGCTGCCCCCAGCTCCGCCGCGTCCGCTCTCGTCCCACCCCCCTGACGACCGACGGACGACCGGGAACGTGCCCGTGGGGCAGGATCCCGGCCGTGGAGACGATCGCGAGCGGGTACCAGCTGGCCGAGGCCCCGGTGGCCACCGACGACGGGGGCGTGGCCTTCTCCGACGTCCTCGGGGGTGGCGTCCGGGCCTGGTCGCCGGCGACGGGAGCGGTCGTCGATGTCGTCCCCAAGCGCCGGGGCATCGGCGGCATGGCCCGCCACGCCGACGGCGGCCTGGTGATGTCGGGTCGGGACGTCGTCCACGTGCGCGCCGGCGAGAGCCGCACCGTCTACGCCCCGCCCGAGGGCGTCGCCGGCCTCAACGACCTCACCGTCGACCCCGAGGGCCGCGTCGTCGTGGGCCAGCTCCGCTTCCGCCCCTTCGCCGGCGAGACGCCCGTGCCGGGCGAGGCCGTGGTCGTCGCCGCCGACGGCTCCACGACCGTCGCCCTCGACGGGATCGAGTGGGCCAACGGCTGCGCCTTCAGCCCCGACCGCCGCACGCTCTACCTGTGCGACTACCACCGGGGTGTGGTCGTCGCCGCCGACCGGCACGACGACGGGAGCTACGGGCCCAGCCGGGTGGTGGTGACGTCGCCGAGCGGCGGGGCCGACGGGATGGCGGTCGACGAGGTCGGCGCCCTGTGGGTGGCCCTCGGCCCCAGCGGCACGGTCGGTCGCTTCACCCCCGACGGCGCCCTCGACACCGAGCTCGAGGTGCCGGCCCCGTTCGTCGCCAGCCTCTGCTTCGGCGGCACCGACGGCCGGGACCTCTTCGTCACCACCGCCCAGGGCGCCGACGGCACGCCGGGGGCCGTCTTCCGCACCCGGGTCGACGTGGCCGGTGCCCCGGTGGGGGCGGTGACGATCTGACGATCAGGCCGACGCCGTCTCGGGGGCGGCGAAGCGGGCCCGGATCTCGGCGAAGTACCCGTCGACCAGCTCGCCCACCGCGGCGCGGGTGAGGACGACGGCGGCGCCCGGTCCGAGGCCGGTGATCGTCCGGGCCGGGTCGAGGCGGATCTGCTTGTCGGCCGGCATGACGCCGCCGCCCTCGGTGAGGGCCCGGCCGATCAGGCGGACCTCGTTGCACGGGTTGCCGTCCTTGCCCTCGGCGGCCCGGGCCCGGTGGACGAAGAGCTGGTCGAGGACCAGCACCACCGAGGCCAGGTACCGGGGCTCGAAGGCGGCCCGCGCCGTCCGGCCCGCGGGGGTGGTGGTCGCCGCGGCCAGGGCGTCGTAGGCGGCCAGCTGGTCGTCGACCAGACGGCGGGCGTCGTCGATGGTGGCCGGGGTGTAGTCGGTGCGGGACAGCATGGGATCGCTCCTCGGGTCGTGGGTCTGCCCGGTTGACGCCACCGGCCCGCCCGGTGTGACCGCGCCCGGTCCGGAGTCGCCCTGACCCGGTGCCGTCCAGCGCCCGCCCCCACCGATCACATCCCTCGCTCCGCCGTCCACCCGTTCATGCTACCCGAAACTCGGGTGAGACCCGTCCTTGTCGGCTGATGGATCTCAAGTAGGATACTCAGTATGGTCAGATCCGGGAGCCGCCCGGCCCGACGGGCGATCGCCCGCTGGGCGCTGCGTCTCCTGCGCCGCGAGTGGCGTCAGCAGGCCCTGGTGGGGGTGCTGGTCGCGCTGGTCGTGGCCGGCTCGATCCTCTTCACCGCCGGCACCTCGTCCGCCGCCACCGCCACCGACGCCGCCACCTTCGGGACCGCGACCCACCGCTACGAGGCGGAGGTGGCCGGCCCCGCCGACATCCCCGCGGCGGCGGCCGCCATCGCCGACCTCGACGTCCCCGCCGAGGTGACGGCCACCTGGTCCCGGCCCATCGCCGGCCTGGCCGACGAGGTCGAGCTGCGCGCCGCCGATCCCGAGGGCCCGTTCAGCCGTGACCTCCTGGCCCGGCGGGCGGGCCGGTTCCCGGTCGCCGCCGCCGAGGTGGCGCTCACCGACGATCTGGCCGCCGTGCTGGGCGTCGACCTCGGCGACGTCGTCGACCTCGACGGCACCGACCGGCGCGTCGTCGGGCTCGTGGAGGAGCCCGCGGACCTGTCCGCCGACCTCGCCCTGGTCGCCCCGACCGAGACGGCGGCGGCCGAGGAGGTCGTCGTCCTGGTCGGCGGCCCCGGCGACCCACCCCCGGCGGAGCTCGTCCTGGGCGGTTCCCGGGCCGGGACCTCGGTGTCGACCCGATCGTCCAGCACGGCCGCCGCCGTGGTCGCCCCCGTCGTCGGGGTCACCGCCGTCGCCCTCGTGCTCGTCGCCCTGGTCGCGGCGGCCGGCTTCCTCGCCCTGGCCCAGCGCCGGCTGCGCTCGATGGGCGTCCTGGCCTCGCTCGGCGCCACCGAGCGCGACCTGCGGCGGGTCGTCGTGGCCAACGGGCTGGCCGTCGGCGTCGCGGCCGCCACCGCCGGGGCGGTGGCCGGGCTGGGCGCCTGGGTCGTGGTCGCCGCCCGGCTGGAGGAGGCGGTCGGGCATCGCATCGACCCCTCGGCCCTGCCTTGGTGGACCGTCGCCGCCCCCGTCGGGCTGGCGGTCGTCGCCACCACCGGGGCGGCGTGGTGGCCGGCGCGGGTCGTCGCCGCCGTGCCCGTCACCCAGGCCCTGTCGGGGCGGCCGCCCGTGCCCCGGCCGGTCCATCGCTCGGCGGCGACGGCGGCCGTCCTCGTCGGTGCCGGCATGGCCGCCCTCGGCCGGGGGGGCGGCCAGCCCGTCCTGGCCGTGGCCGGCACCATCGCCGTGGCCGGCGGGGTGCTCGTCGTCGCCCCGGTGGCCCTCCGCACCCTCGCCCGTCTGGCCGCCCCGCTGCCCGTGGCCGTCAGGCTCGCCACCCGCGACCTCGGCCGCCAGCAGGCGCGGGCCGGCACCGCCCTCGCTGCCGTCAGCCTCAGCCTCGGCATCCCCGCCGCCGTGGTGGTGGCCTCGACGGCGGCCGAGGCGGACCGCCCGTACGCCAACGTGGCCGACGACCAGGTGCTGGTCTGGACGCGGGACGGCTCCCAGCCCGAGGGCGTCTCGCCGTACTACACCGAGGATCCCCACGACGATGGCTTCTCGCCCTACCTGCCCGGGCTCGACGACGGCCAGCGCACGGCCATGGCGGCCGCCGCCGACCGCATCGCCGAGGGCCTCGACGGCGAGGCCGTGCCCCTCGAGCTGGTGACGGACCCGGCCGCGCCGGTGACGCCCGACGGGCGTCTGGCCGTCACCCTCGCACTCCCCACCGACGACGGCGGAGCGCTCGACGCGGCGCCGGTCTTCGTGGCCTCCGACCGCCTGCTGGCCGTCTACGGCCTCGAGCCCGACGACGTCGCCCCCGGGCCCGATCTGCTCAGCGTGACCGATCTGGCGGCGCGCCTGCCCGGCGAGGTCCGCCAGCTGCTCGCCGGCGACGAGCTCCTCCTCGCCGGCACCGCCGGTCGGGCCGGGCCGGCGGGGCCGGTGGGCGACCTGCCGCGCCGCGAGTCCTCGCTGCCGGCCGCGCTGGTGACGCCGGCCGGGCTCGAGGAGAGGGGGTGGGAGCCGGTGGTCGTCGGGTGGCTCGTCGACGCCTCCGGCCCGGTCACCCCGGCCGAGGTGGGCAACGCCCGTGACGTGGCGGTGGACGCCGGGCTGCTGGTCGAGCCGCCCGAACGCCGGCCCAGCCTGGCCCGAGCCCGGTGGATCACGACCGGGGCCGGCACCGTCGTCGCCCTCGGCGTGCTGGCGGCGACGATCGGGCTGCTGCGGCGAGAGGGGGAGGGAGATCTCCGGACGCTGGTGGCCGCCGGGGCGACCCGCCACACCCGGCGCCTGCTGGCGGCCACGACGAGCGGGGCCCTGGCCCTCCTCGGCGCCCTGCTGGGGACCGCCGGTGCCTACGCCGTGCTGGCGGCGAGGGACTGGGCCGACCTCGATCGGCTCCTCCCCGTGCCGGCGGTGCCCCTCCTGGCCCTGGTGCTCGGCGCCCCGGTGGCCGCGGCCCTCGTGAGCGCCCTCTTCGTCGGGAGACGTGTTCAACCAACTGGTTGACAAAGAGGGAGGGCGGGCGTACGGTCGTGTTCAACCAAACGGTTGAACGACGGAAGGACCCGGACCGATGGGCGCAGCAGATCCGCTCGACCGTGTGTTCTCGGCTCTGGCCGACCCCACCCGGCGCGACATCGTGGCCCGCCTCTGCGACGGGGACGCCACGGTCAACGAGCTGGCCGAGCCCTACGACGTCAGCCTCCAGGCCGTGTCCAAGCACCTCAAGGTGCTCGAGGACGCCGGCCTGGTGACCCGGACGCGGGAGGCCCAGCGCCGCCCCGTCCACCTGGAAGCGGAGGTCTTCGACCTGATGACCAAGTGGATCGAGCGCTACCGCCGCCAGGCCGAGGAGCGCTACCGCCGCCTCGACGACGTCCTCCGGTCGCTGCCGGACGACGACCCCACCACCCCGCCCACCCCCACCTGACCCAGGAGCCCATCATGAGCACCACCTCCACCCGCGAGGCCGACATCCACGTCGACCCCGACGTGCCCCTCGTCCGCATCACCCGGGACTTCGACTTCCCGGTCGACAAGGTCTTCCGGGCCCACGTCGAGCCCGACCTCTTCACCCGCTGGATGGGGCCCCGGGACCTCGAGATGACGGTCGAGGCCTTCGACTGCCGCACCGGCGGCGGCTACCGCTACTCCCACGCCGACGAGAACGGCGTGTACGCCTTCTACGGCTCCTTCCACGAGGTCCGTCCCGGCGAGCTCATCGTCCAGACCTTCACCTTCGAGGGCTTCCCCGACGGCGTCGCCCTGGAGCGGCTCACCTTCGAGGATCTCGGCGACGGCCGCTGCCGGCTCACCACCACGTCGCTGGTCGACAGCTTCGAGGGCCGCGACGCCTTCGTGGCCAGCGGCATGGAGGTCGGGATCCAGGAGGGCTACCAGAAGCTCGACGAGCTTCTGGCCGCCCAGGCGTAGCCTCGGTCGCCATGGCGGCGACCGAGCACACGCAGGTCCCCGGCGAGGTGGTCGACCGGCTGCGGGCGATCTGCGGGGACCTGCCCGAGGTGATCGAGGAGCCGGCGTGGGTCGGGACCCGGTGGCGGATCCGGACCAAGACGTTCGCCCACGTGGCCTTCGTCGACGAGGACTGGCCGCCGGCCTACGTCCGGGCCCTCGGCCACGGCGGCCCGGCGTGCGTCCTCACCTTCCGGTCGGCGGGCGACGAGCTGGCCGTGCTCCAGCACGCCGGGCCGCCGTTCTTCGCCCCGGTGTGGTTCGAGGACGTCGTCGGGCTGGAGATCGACGACGCCACCGACTGGGGCGAGGTGGCCGAGCTCTGCACCGAGTCCTACTGCCTCCTGGCCCCCCAGAAGCTGGTGGCCCGGGTCCGCGAGGGTCAGGACTTGCCGTAGTCGACGGTGAGCCACGTCTCCGGCGTGAGCACCAGGGCGGTGGCGTCGCCGCCGTCGGTGTCGGCCACGTAGGCCTCGCCCACCTCGGGCCCGAGGTAGCGGGAGGCGATGTCGAGCCGCAGCTCGCGGGTGGCCTCGGTGAGGGCGACCGGGCCCTCGACGGTGACGTAGGCGTAGGGGTACTCCTCGCGCTGGACGCACAGCGAGGCCCGGGCGGCGGGCCGCAGGGCCCGGGCCTTCAGGCTTTCGGTGGCGACGGTCATCTCGACCACCCCGCCCTCGTAGCGGTACCAGATCGGCGCCGTCAGCGGCGGGCGATCGGATCGCTCGATGGCCAGCACCCCCACGTGGAGATCGGCCAGGAAGGCCTCGCGCTCGGACGGGGACATCGACAGCTTGCCCATGCCTCGACGGTACCGTCGCCGTCGTGACATCCATACGGCCGGCCAGGACCGACGGTCGGACCCTCAGTCGACACGTCCGATCAGTATGAAGGCGTCGAGCGGCCCGAGCCGGTCGCGGAACAGGGCATCGAGCTCGGCGTTGCCGCTCGTCGGCAGCTCGCCGTAGAGCTCGTCGAGGGTGTCGTAGGCGCCGCGGATCGTGAGCGAGCCGGCGTCGAAGAGCCGCAGCTGTCCGAGCCACCACGCCAGCAGCCGGCCGCACTCGACGATGTCGCCGGGCACCTCGGCTTCGGGATGGGGGTGGAGCGGATGCGTCAGGAGCCCGCGCATGAGCCGGTGGAACACAGGGCTCTCGCTGCGCGCCGCCAGGTAGACCGGCTTGTCGAGGACCGAGGTGAGACGAACGAGGTCAGGCACCCGGCGGTGCAGCACCTCTCGCATGACGCCTCGGGACTGCTGGCGGGAGACCATCCCCGTCGAGTCGATGTAGACGATGGTGCGGTCGTCGAAGGGCAGGACGTGAAAGCTGGTCCACCCGACCATCGCCCCGTCGGCGTCTGCGACCAGCACCAGCTCGGTCAGTCGCTCGAGATAGCCCTCCAGGCTCCGCTGGGCCCAGTAGGGCGACATGTCGGCGGCGAAGCTGTCGGTGCTCACGGGCACCAGCGCGTCGTAGATCCGGCGCTGGGTCGAGATCGACAGGATGCGCCCCGGATGGCGGAGGGCGCGAGCGACGAGCCTCTGGCCGACGGTGAACGTCTCCCACCGCTCGACCGTCGGGCCCAGCACATCGGCCAGCAGAGGTGGAACGTCGCCGGCGAGGGCGTCGAGGGGCTGTTCGACTGTCGTCATGGATCCTCCGTAGGGTCCGGGAAGGCGATGCCGTGGTCTGCGGCGGTGCTGCCCGCCAGCTCGCCACCGTCGATGACGATCTCCTGGCCGGTGATGTAGCTGGCCTCGGCCGACGCCAGGTAGGCGAAGGCGGCGGCCACCTCGTCGGGGTTGGCATGGCGCCGCGCCGGGATCCGCCGGTTCAAGGCGTCCAGCTGGGCGTCGCTGTACTCGGTCCGCTGCATGGGGGTCAGCACGTAGCCAGGGCTCACGCACGCGGTGCGAACGTGCGGCGCCAGCTCGAGGGCCAGGGTCCGGGACAGGGCGAGGACGGCGGCCTTGGTCGCGTTGTAGTCGGCGTAGCGGGGGTAGCCGGCCGAACCGTTGGTCGAGGCCGTGGCCAACAGCACCCCGCGCCGCGCCCGAACCATGTGGCGCGCCGCGGCCTGCCACAGGGCCATCACGCCGAGGAGGTTGACGTCGATGACCGACTGGACGTCCTTCGCCGACATCTCGAGGAACGGGCGCCGGACGCTTATCCCGGCGTTGGCGATGACCACGTCGATGGCGCCGGTCCGGTTGACGATGCGGTCGACGGCGTCGCTCACGGCCTCCCAATCGGTGACGTCGACCCGCTCCCATGCGTCGATTGCGGCGGCGGCCGGCGGT
>Ga0193706_1001446_pt1 | contig 10610 bp, 7 predicted proteins | sample U3c1metaG_FD_160130 | JGI IMG/M metagenome (GOLD analysis project Ga0193706, IMG submission 160130) | Soil microbial communities from a riparian zone of the East river system, Colorado, United States - U3c1 | ecosystem: Environmental > Terrestrial > Soil > Riparian zone | place: USA: East River... | reverse complement strand
AGAAATGAAGAGCTCGAGAGCTCGCTCACCACACCCGAGTCCGACGAGATCGCGCGCGTCATGGCGCGCGTGCGTGCGCGGGGCGGGACGCACCTGGTGATGGAAGTCTCGAGCCATGCGCTCTCCCAGGCGCGCGTGGACGGCGTGCAATTTCGCGTCGCTGCATTCACGAATTTGACGCAAGACCACCTCGACTATCACGAGGACATGGCGGCGTACGGCGCCGCCAAAGAGCGGCTGTTTCGGGAGCTCGCGCCCGGCAGCGCCGTCATCAACATCGACGATCCGTTCGGCAAGGAGCTGGCGGAGCGTTGCTCCGCGCCGGTGCTGCGCGTCTCGCGCAGTCAGCCCGCGGACGTGACGTGTGAGCGTGTCGCCGTGAGTGCGCGCGGCATCTCGGCGTCCGTGCGGCTTCCGAGCGGCTCGGTCGAGCTCGAAAGTCCGCTGGTGGGCGCGCACAACCTCGACAACTTGCTTTTGGCGCTGGCTATCGTGGAAGCGGCGGGGCTCGACGTCGAGGCCGGCGCGCGCGGCCTTTCGCGCGTGCACGCGGTGCCGGGTCGGCTCGAACGCTGCGATCTGCCGTGCGACGACGTGACCGTGCTCGTGGACTACGCGCACACGCCGGATGCTCTCGAACGCGTGCTGACCACCTGCCGCGCTCTCACCAACGGTCGGGTGCTGTGCGTGTTCGGCTGCGGCGGTGACCGGGACAAGCTCAAGCGACCGAAAATGGGTGAAGTCGTCGCCCGGCTTGCCGACTTCGCGCTCGTCACCAGCGACAATCCGCGCTCCGAAGCGCCCGAGCAGATCGCACGCGACATCGAGCCCGGCCTCGCCGAGCACGCGACGCCCTACGCCATCGAGCTCGATCGCAAGACAGCGATCGAACGCGCGGTGCTCGAGGCCGAGCCGGGCGACGTCGTGCTGGTCGCCGGCAAGGGGCACGAGCCGTATCAGCTGGTGGGCGCCGAGGTACGGCGCTTCGACGACCGCGTGGAAGTGCGGCGCGCGCTGGCCTTGCGCCGGGAAAGGCTCGGCCGCTGATGGCAACGCCCATCCCTGCGAACGCGTGCCGGTTCAGCCTGGACGAGGTGCTGCGCGCCACGTCGGCAACGCTGTCGGGCAACCGCCAGGCTGTCTTCGAGGGTGTGACGACGGACAGCCGCGGAGACGTGCGCGGCAAGCTGTTCATCGCGCTCGAGGGCGAAAACTTCGATGGTCACCGCTTCGCGGCGGACGCGGTGCGCGCGGGAGCGCGCGGCGTGCTCTCGAGCCGCGACGTCTCCGTGAGTGGAGACGCCAGCCTGCTTCGGGTGCCGAGCACGCTCGACGCGCTCGGCGCACTCGCGCGAGCTCACCGCCGCCGCTGGCAGGGCCAGCTGATCGCCGTCGCTGGATCCGCCGGCAAGACCACCACCAAGAGCGCGATCGGCGCCGTGCTCGCGGCTTGTGCGCCCGGCGCGGTTCACGTCACTCCCGGCAATCTGAACAATCGCGTGGGCGTGCCGCACGTGCTGTTCGGTCTCATGCCCGAGCATCGCTTCGCGGTGATCGAAGTCGGCACGAATCAGACCGGTGAAGTGCGCGAGCTCGCCGGCGTGTGCGAGGCCGATCTCGGCGTATTGACCTTGATCGCGCTCGAACACACGGCCGGGCTCGGGAATCTCGATGCCATCGAGCTGGAAGAGGGAAGCCTGCTCGAGCAGCTCGGCAGCGAGGCTCTGGCCATCGCCAATGCCGACGATGCACGCTGTGCGCGCCAGCTCGCGCGCTCCTCGGCCGCTACGAAGCTCTCGTACGGTAATGCCCCGAACGCAGACTATCGGATCAGCGCGCGCACGCCGCTCGGAGCAGATCGCTCGCGGGTCAGCATCACGCCACGAGGACGAGCGCCGTTCGTCGTCGAGACGGCGTTGCTCGGCGACGCCGGTGCCCTGGCGCTCTCTGCTGCCCTTGCGGTCGCGGAACGCGCGCTCGGAAGAAACCTGGACGCGAGCCTGTTCGCCGAGGTGTGTGCGCGGCTGCCGATCGGCGAGCCGGGCCGCCTCTGTCCGGTGACGTTGAAGGACGGAACAATCGTCCTCGACGATACCTACAACGCGAACCCGGCCAGCGTGAAGAGCTCGCTCACCGCGGCGTGGGAAGTGGCAGAGGGACTCGGCGCGCGGCTCGTGCTCGTGCTCGGGGAGATGCGTGAGCTCGGCGCGGAGTCGCAACGTCTGCACCGTGAAGCCGGAGATCTCGCGGCAGACAGCCGCGCGGCGGCATTGATCGCGGTCGGCGGAGATGCGCGCTTCATGGCAGAGGCGGCCGTGGCGCGCGGCGTTTCAGCGGAATTCGCCGAGGACGCAGAGGCCGCGCTCCAGATCACGCTGGCGCGAGTGCAGCCGGGTGACGTCGTGCTCGTCAAGGCATCCCGCGGGGTGCGCGCCGAGCGAGTCGTGGACGGCCTCTTGGCCAATAAAGGCAGGGCAGCATGATTTACGAGCTGCTCTATCCGCTGAGCCAGAAGTACGGCTGGGCGAGCGCGCTCAACGTGCTTCGCTACACGCCGTTTCGCGCCATCATGGCCACCATCACGGCCATGCTGCTGTGCTTTCTGGTCGCGCCCTGGTTCATCAAGAAGCTGCGCGGCAAACAGATCAGTCAGATCATCCGCGAAGAAGGGCCGGAGTCGCACCAGCTCAAGGCCGGCACGCCGACCATGGGCGGCTCGCTCATCCTGCTCGCCGTGCTCTTGCCCACCATGCTGTGGGCGGACGTGAAGAACGTGTTCGTGCTCAGCACCGCGGCCGTCACCGCAGGCTACGGCGCCATCGGTTATCTCGACGATCGCTTGAAGATCGAAGGTCTGAACACGCGCGGCCTTCCAGGCCGCTACAAGCTGCTCGGGCAGTTCGTGATCGGCGGCGCGGCGCTCGGGTTTCTTTACTTCGATACGCCGCAGATGCCTGCGACGTGGGTCGCGCTGCGCACGCGGCTGGCGATTCCGTTTCTCGCCTTCGACAAGCATCCCATCGAGCTGCCGGCCTGGCTGTACATGGTGTTTGCGTTGATCGTGGTCGTGGCCATGAGCAACGCGGTCAACCTGACTGATGGGCTGGATGGTCTGGCGATCGGGCCCGTGATGATCAACGCGGGCACGTACATGATCTGGGCCTACATCGCGGGCTCGATTCTATTCGGCCGGCCGCTGGCGGATTACCTGGACATCGCCGGCATCCCGGAGATGACCGAGCTCAGCGTATTCGGTGCGGCGGTGATCGGCGCCGGCATCGGCTTCCTTTGGTACAACACGTACCCCGCGCAGGTCTTCATGGGGGACGTGGGCTCGCTCGCGCTCGGAGGGGGCCTCGGCATGATGGCCGTGCTCACCAAGACCGAGCTCTTGAGCCTGCTGATCGGCGGCATCTTCGTGGTCGAGATGGTGAGCGTGGTCACGCAGGTGGTCTCGTTCAAGCTGTTCAAGAAGCGCGTGTTCTTGATGGCTCCCATTCACCATCACTTCGAGAAGAAGGGCTGGCCCGAGCCGCGCATCATCGTGCGTTTTTGGATCATCTCCGTGCTTCTGGCGCTCGTGGCTCTGTCTTCGCTGAAACTCAGGTAGGCATGGATATCGCGGGCAAACTCGTCGTGATCGTGGGTCTCGGAAAGAGCGGCATGGCCGCGGCCCGAGTCTGCTCACGGCTGGGCGCGCGCGTGCTCGGCACCGACAGCCGCCCGCGCGCCGAGCTGTCCGAGGCGCTCGCGCTCGGTATCGAGGTCGTCGCCGGCGGCCACCAAGATGTGCCCTTCGCGTCCGCGGCCTACGTCGTGGTCTCGCCGGGAGTGCCGGCTTTCCCCGAGCTCGACGCTGCCGCCGGCGCCGGGGCCGAAGTCATCGGCGAGCTCGAGCTCGCGTGCCGGCTGCTGAGCGAGCGGCGGCCCAGAATCGTCGCCGTGGGCGGCACGAACGGCAAGAGCACCACCACGTTGCTCGTTTACGAGCTGCTGGGTGGCGCGGCAGCGGGCGTGTTCGTCGGCGGCAATTTCGGCACTCCCGCGTGCGAAGCCGTGTTCGGCGACGCGACGACGTTGGTGCTCGAAGTCTCGAGCTTCCAACTCGAGCGCGCCCCGCGCTTTCGGCCGAACGTGAGCGTGCTCCTGAACGTCACCGACGATCACCTGGATCGTTACGCCTCGTTCGAGGAATACGCGCGCGCCAAGGGCAACGCCTTCGCGAATCAGGAGCCCGGCGACGTCGCCGTGATTCCGGCTTCGGACCCGGGGTGCCGCGCGCAGGCTCAGCGCGGTCGGGGCCGGCAGGTCACGTTCGGCGAGGCTTCGGACTACTTCGCCGCCGGTGATGAGCTCGTGGAAGCCGCGAGCGGCGCGCGTGTTGCGCTTCACGGAGCCAAGCTCCACGGGGCGCACAACTTGAACAACGCAGCGGCCGCGTTTGCGGCGGCGCGCGCGCTCGGCGCGTCGCTCGAGGGGATCAGCGCGGGACTCGCTCGCTTCGAACCGCTCGGGCACCGCATGGCGCTCGCGGGTGAGCTCTCCGGCGTGCGCTTCTACGACGATTCGAAGGCCACCAACGTCGGGGCGGCGGTGACGGCGCTGCTCGGCTTGCGTGAGAGCCGCGCGGTGCTCATCGCCGGCGGGCGCGACAAACTCGGCTCCTACGAGCCGCTGGTCAGCGCCTTACGGCAAAAGGGCAGGGCGGTAGTGTTGATCGGCGAAGCGAGCGATCGCATCGCCGGCGCCATCGGCGACGCTCTGCCGCTGGTGCGCGCCCGCAGCATGGACGAAGCGGTCGCGCGCGCGCGCGAATTGGCCCAGCCCGGCGACGCCGTGCTGCTCAGCCCGGCTTGCTCGAGCTTCGACATGTTCCGGAGCTACGCCGATCGAGGCGATCACTTCGTGCGGGCCGTCGAGGCTCTGAGCGGCGTGCCCAGCACAGGCAGGAGCGCATGAACCTACGCGAGCGGCTGCAGCGTTTTTACCCGCGCATCGTGGCGCGTCCGCAGGGCGCGCCGGATGTCGCGCTGTTCGCGATCGTGGTCGCGTTGATGGGCTTCGGCGTGGTCATGGTCTACAGCGCGAGCGCCATCGAAGCCACGGTGGTGTTCCGCGATCCGCAGTACTTCGTCAAACGCCAGGCTATCTTCGCGCTCGTGTCGTTCGGCCTGATGCTCGGCGTCTCGCGCTTCGACTATCACCGTTACCGCGCCTTCACGTATCCGGTGCTCGGCGTCGTGACGGCGCTGATGCTGCTCAGCGTGATCGGGTTCGGTCACACGGGCGGCGGCGCGGCGCGCTGGCTCAAGCTCGGTCCGATCAATATCCAGCCCTCGGAGATGTCGAAGCTCGCGCTGGTGCTCTGGCTCGGCTACTCGCTCGAAAAGAAGAAGGAGCAGGTCAGGAGCTTTTCGATCGGCATGCTGCCGCATCTCATCATGGCCTCGGGGCTGATGCTGCTGTGCCTGAAGCAGCCCGACTTCGGCGGCGCCCTGGTGCTGTTGTTCCTGACCTTCACGCTGCTGTTCGTGGCCGGCGCGCGGCTCGGCTATTTGCTCGGAGCCGCGATGCTGGGTGGCATCCTGGCTGCGTGGGCCGTGCGCTTCACCGCGTACCGCTGGGAACGCATGCTCGCCTGGTTCAACATGAGCGAGCACCGCCAGGATCTCGCATACCAGCCGTTCCAATCGGTGATGAGCTTCGGCTCGGGCGAGCTCAGCGGCCTCGGCCTCGGCAAGGGTCTGCAGGTGCTCTACCTACCGGAAGCGCACACCGACTTCGTGGCGGCGATCATCGGTGAAGAGCTCGGCTTTTTCGGCATCCTGGCGCTGTGTACGGTGTACCTGGTGATCGTCGCCCGGGGCGTGCGAGTCGCGCTCGCTGCAGAGGACGAGTACGGCGCCTACATCGCGTTCGGCATTTCCGTGCTGTTCGGTGTGCAGGCGCTGGTGAACATGGCCGTGGCCATGGCCATGCTGCCCACGAAGGGGCTGACGCTGCCGTTCGTGAGTTATGGCGGCTCGTCCTTGCTCGTGTGCGGTGTGGCGATGGGCATTCTGCTCAACATTTCGCGCCAGCGTGGTGCGGCGCCCGCCGCCAGCGCTCGAAGCAGCGCGCGCGGGACGGCCGAAGCGAGCGCGCTGCTCGTCGCAGAGGCCGACTATGCAGCGCCGGCGCGCGCTCGCCGAGCGGAGGCGCGCGGATGAGCATCTTGCTCGCTGGAGGCGGCACGGGCGGTCACGTCTATCCCTTGCTGGCGCTCGCGGATGCGCTGCTCGCATTGCGTCCCGGGCTTCGGGTCGTGTTCGTGGGTACGGATCGCGGCCTGGAAAAGCAGGTGGTGCCCGCACGCGGTTACGAGCTCGAGCTCGTGCGCGTCGTACCGATTCGCGGGAGCGGCGTGCGCGGCGCGCTGCTCGGCGCCGTGCGAGCGTTCGGTTCGATTCCGGAGTCCCGCGCGCTGCTTCGGCGTCACGCTCCGCGCGCGGTGTGTTCCATCGGCGGCTACGCAGCCGGGCCCATAGCGGTGGTGGCGCGTGCGCTCGGCATTCCGCTGGCGGTGATCGAACCCAACAGCGTGATCGGCCTCACGAACCGCTGGACGGCGCGTTTCGCCCGACGCGCGTACACGGCATTCCCCGAGACCGACGTGCACTTTGCAGCCGCCGCCCTGCGGCGCACCGGCGTGCCGCTGCGCCCGGGTTTCACTCCGCAGCCGTACGCGCGCGCCGGCGGTCCGCTCTCGATCCTCGTGCTCGGCGGTAGTCAGGGCGCACGCGCGCTCAACGAAACCGTTCCCGAGGCGCTGGCGCGTCTGAGTTTCCCGGTGCGCGTCCTGCATCAGACGGGCAAGGCGCATGCTGCCGGAGTGCGCGAGCGGTACGCGGCGCTCGGGCTCTCGCCGGCCCTGGTAGTGCCGTTCATCGATGACGTGCCCGCGTCGCTCGCCGCAGCCGAGCTCGTGATCGGCCGCGCCGGCGCGAGCACGCTGAGTGAAATTTGCGCCGTAGGGCGGCCGAGCCTGCTCGTGCCGTACCCTTTCGCCGCCGACAATCATCAGCTCGAGAACGCCGAGTCTCTGGTGCGCGCGGGAGCGGCACGCTGCGTGCCGCAAGCCGAGGCTACGCCGGAGCGCATCGCCAGCGAGGTGACCTCACTGGTGCAAGACGACCGGCTGCCGCTGATGGCGGAACGAGCGCGCGCCTGGGGACGTCCGGATGCCGCGCGGGACGTTGCGCGCGACCTGCTTTCCTGGGTCGGCCTTTACGAGAATCGGAGCGTGGCCTGATGTTCCGCGGTCGCGTCCGGCACGTTCATTTCATCGGCGTCGGCGGCATCGGCATGAGCGGCCTGGCCGAGATCTTGCGGAGCCTCGATTTCGGCGTGTCGGGCTCCGATTTGCGCGACGGTGACACCACACGCCGCCTGCGCCGGCTCGGTGTGCGCATCGACCTCGGACACCGCGCCGAGAACGTGCACGGCGCCGACGTGGTCGTGTACTCGAGCGCCATCCACGATGACAACCCCGAGATCCGCGAGGCGCGCGCGCTCAGCATCCCGGTGATTGCCCGAGCCGAGATGCTCGCGGAGCTCATGCGCGTGAAGTACGGCATCGCCATCGCCGGCTCCCACGGCAAGACCACGACCACTTCACTGGTGGCGACGATCTTGCGTGCGGCGGGGCTCGATCCCACGGTGGTGGTGGGTGGACGCATGGAAGCGCTCGGCACGAACGCCCAGCTCGGCGCCGGCGATTTGATGGTCGCGGAGGCCGACGAAAGCGACGGCTCGTTCTTGCGCCTCTCGCCCACGATCGCCGTCGTCACGAACATCGATCCCGAGCACCTCGATCACTACAAGACGCACGCGGCGCTCAAGGCAGCCTTTCTCGAGTTCATCGAGACCGTGCCTTTTTACGGCCTGGCCGTGCTTTGTCTCGATCACCCCGCCGTACAGGACCTGCTGCCGAACGTGGCCCGGCGCCACGTCACGTACGGGCTGTCCCCACAAGCCGACTACTTTGCGCGCTCGATCAGCTATCGCGGGATCTTCACGAGCTTCGTCGCGTACAAGCGCGGGGAACCGCTCGGCGAGTTCACCGTGCGCATGCCGGGCCAGCACAACGTGCTCAATTGTCTGGCCGCGATCGCGGTGGCCGACGAGCTCGAAGTGCCGCTCGACGTCATGAAGGACGCGCTCTCCACCTTTCACGGAGTGGCCCGGCGCTTCAGTGTCGTGGCAGAGGTGGCGGGGGTCACGTTGATCGATGACTACGGGCATCACCCGGCCGAAATCGTCGCCACGCTGGAAGCGGCGCGCGGCGCGTACAACCAGCGCGTGCTCGTGGCGTTTCAACCTCATCGCTACACCCGCACGGAATCGCTGTTCGAGGACTTCACGCGCGCCTTCAACAAGGCGGACACCGTGCTGCTCGCGGACATCTATGCCGCTGGCGAGAAACCGATTCCGGGGATCACCTCCGAGCGCCTGGCGCGCGCCATCGCCGAGCACGGGCACCACGGCGTGCGCTACGTGTCCGAACGGGCCGATCTCGCCGAGCAGCTGGCGCGCGAAGCGCGCACGGGGGACGTGGTGATCGCGCTCGGAGCCGGCGACATCAACCGCGTCCTCAAGGACGTGGCCGCGCGCCTGGCGCTGCTGCGCGCGGACGAGGAGAAAAAGCCGTGAAAGAACCGGCGAAGAAGAACCGCCACGGCGCCGTGCTCGACGCCCCCGACGAGGCATTCGAAGCGGGCGAAAAACCCACGCCTCGTGGAAACCGCCTGCGAGCTCGGCCGGCCGCGAGCAGAGACCCGCACGGTGTCGGGCAGCGCCTGTGGGCGGCGTTGAAGGTGGCCTCCGGCATCGTCCTGGTCGTGCTGGCGTCGTCGACGGTGGCCTGGGGAGTCTATCGCTACGCGCTCACCACTCCGCGCTTCGCGGTTCGCAAGCTCGAGATCGAAGGGTCGCGCCGCCTGACCGAGGAACGCGTGGCCAAGCTGGCCGGCATCGAGCTCGGCCGGAATATTTTTCAATTCGACACCGCACGAGCCGAGCAGGACTTGCTCGCGGACCCCTGGGTGCGTGAGGTGAAAATGACCCGCCAGCTGCCGAGCACGCTGCGGGTCGAGCTGGTCGAACGCGAAGCCTCTGCCGTGGCCGTCATCTCGGATGAGCTCTACCTCGTGACGCAGGCTGGCGAGCCGTTCAAGCGCCTGGAGCCGAGCGATCCGTTCGATCTGCCGGTGGTGACGGGCATCTCGGCAGCCGCGCTGCTCAATGATCGAAAGCTCGAAATCGAGCGTATCGGCGAGGGGCTCGAGCTCCTGCGCAGCTACGAGCGCATGCCCGAGAGCAAGGTCCACCCCGCGCAGGAGGTGAACCTGAGCGAGGACGGCGCGGCACAGCTGGTGATTGGAGAAAAGGCCATCAGCCTGCAGCTCGGCAAGGCGCCCTGGCGCAAAAAGCTGCTGATGGCGAGTCGCGTGCTCGATCAGCTGTCTCGCAAGGGCCGCGCGCCGGGCGTGGTGTTCCTCGACAATCAGGCGCATCCCGAGCGGGTCGTGGTGAGGCTCAGATGACGCGGATTACGCTCGTGAAAACTTGGCCCCCTGGAAGCGTGCATGGCAGCGTCGTGCACAGGCCGTTGCTGCCCAGTCTCGCAGCAGCGCGGTGCCACTCACGGCAGTCGGTTTCCCGATCCTCGAGCCCATTTTCGGACACACCATGAGAACCCCGCTTGCTTCTCCCGAGATCGTCGTCGGCCTGGACCTGGGTACCACCAAGGTGTCCGCCGTCGTCGGTGAAGTGGACGCTGACGGCATCACCATTCTGGGTGTCGGCAACGTGCCGTGCCGCGGCCTCCGCAAAGGCGTGGTGTCGAACATCGAGTGGACGGTGCGTTCGATTCGCGAGGCAATCGAAGCGGCGCAAACCATGGCCGGCGTGGAGATCACCACCGTTTTTGCCGGTATCGCCGGAAGCCACATCCGCAGCCACGTCTCCGACGGCGTGTGCGCCATCAGCGGGCGTGAGGTGACGCGCATGGATCTCGAGCGCGTGCTCGAGGGCGCGCGCGCCATCCCGGTCGATGCGGATCGCATGATCTTGCACGCGCTGCCGCGCGAGTACGTGGTGGACAATCAAGACGGCATTCGCGACCCCATCGGCATGAGCGGCGTGCGCCTGCAGGTGCGCGTCAACCTGGTGACGGCGGCGACGTCCTGCGTGCAGAACGTCGTGCGCTGCGTCGAGCGCTGCGGGCTCAACGTCGCGGACGTGGTGCTCGAGCCGCTGGCCAGCGCGGACGCGGTGCTCAGCGAAGACGAGAAAGAAATCGGCGTCGCCGTGATCGACATCGGCGGCGGCACCACGGACCTGATCTTGTACGCAGACGGCGGAATCGCCCACACCAGCGTGATCCCTGCCGGAGGTAACAACGTCACGAGCGACGTCGCTGCCGGCTTGCGCACGCCCATGGCCGAGGCCGAGCGCTTGAAGCGCAACTACGGCTGTGCCCTGGGCCGCATGATCGCCGACGACGAAGAAATCGAAGTGCCCGGCGTGGGCGGTCACCCGCCGCGGCGCGCAGCGCGCCGCCTGCTGAG
>Ga0193706_1001445_pt1 | contig 10610 bp, 10 predicted proteins | sample U3c1metaG_FD_160130 | JGI IMG/M metagenome (GOLD analysis project Ga0193706, IMG submission 160130) | Soil microbial communities from a riparian zone of the East river system, Colorado, United States - U3c1 | ecosystem: Environmental > Terrestrial > Soil > Riparian zone | place: USA: East River... | reverse complement strand
AAAAATAAAATTAGGAAAAAGAATAAAATAATTAACCATTGCTCCTGTCAGTAAAAGATGAACAACCTGATGCCAAATATCCGTACAGAACAATGCAATATTCATCCTGCATTACGTTCGCTAATACGGCATATCGTTATTATTGAAGCTGATTTTGGCAATATTCCTGTTAGTATTGAAGGTAATTTTATGCCCTCGCCCGACCAGGCAATGTTCATCAATCTTTATACCCGGCTTAAATCCAAAAAATCAGGCGAGAACAATTTCAATACTGTTACGTCTTGTACATTGATGGGGGCACAAATTACTCACTTCAAACTATTGGCAGAAGAAAGCCATAAAACCGTATCAATTATTTTTCAGCCCGGAGGGCTAAACCGGTTTTTGAATATTCCGATGACAGAAATATTTAACAATGGTTACAGTGCCAGAGAAGTTATAGGCAGAGAGATAGAAGAACTTTTAGACAAATCTCACGACACTATTTTTTTAGAGGAATTGGATAGTATTGTACAGTCATATTTTCTCAGCAAACTATCTCAGATAAAAGAACCGTTACCCATTGATTTCGCCCTGCAACACCTCTTGATAAACCACAATACGAATATGGACAAGATTGCAGGAATGGCTTGTATGAGTATCCGGAACTTTGAACGAAAATGCAAAGAACGATTAGGTATGCCTGCCAAGATGTATGCCCGAATAGCCAGATTTCATAAAGCATATAAAATTCTTGAAAGCAGACCAATAATCTCTTGGACAGATTTGACATATGAAGTAGGATATTACGATCAAACACACTTTATTAAAGATTTTAAGGAATTTGCCAAACTCACGCCTACGCTCCTACACAAAGAATTATCGAACGAACATTTACAGTTTCAGTTGGATTGGGACAGGATCTGATTTTGTCGTTTTTTTACTATCACAGCTCTTTTCTCATAGATAGCTTTGTAGAAATAAAAATGACGAAATATGAAAAAAATAGTTCTATACGCATCCGTTGCGTTTTCAAGCGGATTGTTTTTTGCCAATATCTACAATTCCATAGTTAATGCAGCCAACTGGGAAAGCAATATCCCTCAATCCATAACCGCAACCAGAAATTTTTTTGTAGTTGCCAATCCGGGGACTTTCTTTAGGTTGATAGACCCAACAAATATGCTTTTGATTGTGCTGGCATTGATTTTATTCTGGAAAAAAGCTTCTTCCATTCGGTTGTTTTTGGGCATTGCTTTACTTTGTTATGTGTCATCTATGATTTTAACTTTTACCTATTTTTATCCCAGAAATGAAGTGATGTTTCTTTCCGAACAACTTCCCGGTACAGAAACACTCAAAAAAGTAGCATCTGAATGGGGAAGAATGAACTGGGTAAGGACTTTAATATGGCTGGCAGGTCTTGTCTGTTCTTTCTTAGCTTTGGACAAAGCCACTTCAAGCACACAAAAACTATCTTAATTACAGAAAGAATCTACTTAAAAACACTATCCGAAACGAAATGACTGGCGCTAACAAGGGGTTTTGTGCAACTTGGGCAACACAAACAATCTTCAAATGGGTTCGCTACCAATCATTGGCTATGGGTGCGACCGTTTGCTAATTATCTTTAATATCAATTTATAAATTTCGTTTCTTATTTTACATCATGGCCGGGGCGGACACAGCATCAAACACCTAAGCTGCAAAGCCCTGGACGTTGTAGGCTATGCTAAAATAGACGTTCATCCTAATTAAAAATTTCTATTTGGACACTTTACAGATATCAAAATTTAATACTTATGTCTAAAGTTATATTAATACTGGTATTGTTTATATGTCCTATGAAAGCGCTTTACGCACAGGACTATCTTTCCTATGTCCGCAAATTTGCAGATACTTTGCTGACTTACGGTACAGATAAATATGGCAGCAAACAGCTTCCCATGTGGGCTGGCCTCATAGACACCCGTGATTATTCTGTACCAAGGGGTACTGCTGAAGAAGCCGAACGTACAAAGGGAGGCGGGGGATATATGGATGTATTTGACAGGAGGGCAGTTGGAGGTGCAAATATTTATCATGATTTTGAGACCCTCAAGGTCTTTGAAATTCTAAGTTTAATTACCCGTGATTCAAAATATAGTAAGGCTACTAAGGATTACGTAACTGCATTTCTCAACAACACGCAAAATGAATACACGGGTTTGCTGGGATGGGGCGAACACATGTACTATGATTTTTACAAAGATGAAGTAACCGTTGGGGGCATGGATCCCGCAAACCCAGACTATACTCATGAATTACTACCCAAAAAACCCATTTGGGAGGAATTGTGGAAGGTAAGCCCGGAACGAACTGCAAAGGCCATTGAGGGTTTGAAATATCATTTTGATGGACCTAACACGCAAACATTCATTTTTAACAGGCATGCTAACTGGCATAAAATAAATAAAACCATACTAGGGGCTGAAGGACTTGAACAATATCAATATGATTGGAAGGCATCCTTTATTGCCCATGCCGTGTTATTCACTTACTCATTCATGTTTCTGCATTCAAAGACAAATGATCCACGATGGTTAAAATGGTCAAATGGTGTTGGTAACCTTCACTGGACATACCGCAATAAAACCACTAACCTTACCTCATGGAATCTCACATCCTATGGACAACCTGAACCTCAGTTTGGTCAAACTACGCATTTTGCATACCGGCTCTATCAGGCATATGAATTAAAACCAACAGAAAAGGAGATGCGGAACCATGCGCTTATATTATTTAAGGCGGCGGAAAAGTATGCATGGCAGTCCAAGGATAAGTTCTATGTTAATGAATTGAATATGGATGGCAGCCTGGTGAAACCTGATGACCCACGGTATAACAAGCCTGTATTATTTCGTGGCGACCAAGTTAAAACACTGCCTGTAAAACCTCAGTTCAGAGCACCCATTGGCCGGGTGGCTGCCTATTTATATCAACGGGAAAAAGATCCACATTTCCTGGTTATTGCTAAGCGTATGGTTGACATTATGAAACGGGATACTTTGAAGAAAAATTTCCAGGCTCGTGAAGTTGGAGACAGAATACATTTTCTGATGGATGTTTATGACTTGACAAAAGAGAAATCGCTTTTGAATTTAGCGAAGGATTATGCGAACAAAGGTATAGCGGGTCTATGGAGGAATGGGCTCTTTGCACGCCGAGTGAATGAACCCTATTATGAGAGCTTAGGGGGTGTGGGAAATTTCGTTGGTGGGCTACTAAGGCTTCATCTGGAAGGAGAATCAAAGGGAGGAGTAAACAACATTGATTGGAGTTATTAGTCAAACTTTAATAATCTAACAGTAAATCGAGGAAGCACAAGCCTATAACATGGATATTGCCAAAATGCAGGCTGACGGGAGCCGTATTTCAACTGTAGTAATTCTGTTGGGCCGTATATCCAGCCTGACATATCTATTTAACCATATCCATATCATCATCTTTTTTATCTTTACTCAAGCATCAGTTAGCTGGGGTAGACGGAATTCTATTCCCTGCACTCCGGCAATACCTTGCCGTTAGCAGCAAACAATCGATAAATTTTACGTCATGAACATTTCAATACCACGTATTCCTCCTCCTGCTTTCTTTATAACAGCAGTCGTAGCAATGATTCTACTTAATCAATTTGTTCCATTTGGACGCTGGTTGGATTATCCTTGGAGATATTTTGGAATTATCATAATTGCTCTTGGATTTTCTCTCAGCCTTGGAAGCGGTATTTTCTTTCGAAAGCTTGGCACAAACCCTCGACCAGGAAGCAAAGCAAATCTCATTGTTACAAAAGGTCCATTTAAATACACCAGAAATCCAATGTATTTAGGACTTATCAGCATGCTTATTGGTATTTCAATACTTCTAGGTACATTCTCTCCTCTTTTTGTAATTCCAATCCTTTTTATAATACTACATACTCAATTCGTACTTCGAGAAGAAAAATGGATGGAAGAATGGTTCGGCGAATCGTATTTAGAATATAAAAGCAAGACCCCAAGATGGCTTTTATAAGTAGCATTATAAGCGCCTGTTGCTAACATAGCATTACCGCAATTCGGGCCGGCAGTTATATTCTCGACATTATCTCGCTACCAATCTTTAGTCATCGGCTTGACCGACTATTAATAGGCTTCTAGGTCTCAATAAATTTTCGTTCCTTTATTGCATCGTCACCGGGCGGACACAGCATCAGATACCCAAACTGCGGCAAGCCCCGGACGTTAGGGGCAAGGCTTGGGCGACACCGCGAACTTTCAAATTAAAACAAATTCAAAAATTCTTATGAGCAAGATTAAGGTAACAAATTTTACAATCTCCTTAGATGGGTTCGGGGCAGGAACTAATCAAAGCATGAAAGAACCGTTAGGTAAAGGAGGTGAGGAACTTCACACATGGATGTTCCCAACAAAAAGGTTTCGTGCAATGGGCGGTAAGAATGATGGAACTGAAGGAATTGACAATAACTTAGTGGAAAAAGCATTTGAAAATGTAGGTGCATGGATTATGGGACGGAATATGTTTGGACCAATTCGTGGGAATTGGACAGATGATGAGTGGAAGGGCTGGTGGGGCGAAAACCCACCATACCATGTTCCTGTTTTTGTTTTAACTCACTATGAAAGAAAACCTGTGAAGATGAAAGGTGGAACGACATTTCATTTTGTTACCACAGGAGTAAAATCGGCATTGGAAGAAGCAATAAAAGCAGCAAATGGAAAAGATATACGAATTGGAGGAGGGGTTTCTACTATCCGACAATTCTTGCAAGCGGGTTATATTGATGAAATACATCTTGCTATATCACCTCTTTTCCTCGGCTCAGGAGAACATTTATTTTCAGGCATTGATATGCTCAACCTAGGGTTCAACAAAGTACAAAGAATGGAAGGAGAGCAAGCAACGCACATCATCATAACTAAAAGCTAATGTAGCCAAGAATAGCCCAGCCGCTAACATGGGGTTTTGTGCCAACTTGGGCAAGACAAACAATCTTCAGCAGCAGTTTGCTACCAATCATTGGCTATGGGTTTGACCGTTAATTAAGTATTTTTATTTTCAGTTTATAAAATCCGTTTCTTAATTTACATCGTCACAGGGGCGGACACAGCATCAAATACCCAGCCTGCGGCAAGCCCCGGACGTTGGGCGTCATGCTTAATTATATCTTATTATTAAACCAGTTTTATCTATGTCTTACAAAATACTTCTTATTTCCTTCATTCTTTGTTCTTGTTCAACTTCTCGAATGGTAGAAACTGATTTGTATTTTGCACAAACAAGACCCGATGGCAGTATAATTACAGATGTTGAATGGAATAATTTTAGAGAAAATCAAATAGCAAAGGTCTTCAAATATGGTTGTACAGTCATTAAAGCCTCAGGAAATTGGCTTGATCCCGTAACCCATAAGTTAATAACTGAGCCTAGCCATGTTGTTATATGTTATTATAAAAAATCTCCGCAAATGTCACAACAAATTGACAGCCTCAGATATTGGTATAAGAATATGTTTCAACAACAGTCGGTATTGCGAGTTGACAAGAAAGCAAAAGCGAGTTTTTAAGTCATCATATAGCAGCACTAACGCCCAACAAGGGCTTGGCGCAAGCGGGGCATGACCTTGTAACTTCAGCTCTTGAGCATATCTAAACTGCAATTGGGGCGTGACCGTTTAATAATAATATTTTCGTGTAACTTCAAACAAACAAATACTAACGGGTTGACCGACCAGGCAGACGGAATTTTAATACCCCGTCTGACGCTAAGCCCCGGACGTTGTGTGCAACTAATTGACAGAGTACTAAAATTTAAACTGCTTAAGAATACCAATGGTCAATAAATTATTACTACTTCTTCTGCTTCATGCATCTTCATTTTGTGATGCGCAAAGAATACAGGGCAAAAGAACTATTCTTTTTGTGGGGGCACATCCTGATGATGAAACTGCCATCAGTGAAGTGCTGCATAAATATGCAAGATTGGGAAATAAAGTTTTTGTAATAATTGCAACGGATGGTAAAGATGGTACAAGGGTTACAAAAATTCCTGCCGGAGATTCATTGGGTACGCTAAGAAGGGTGGAGTCAGTATGCGGTTGTAAGTCATTAGGCGTAGAACCACCGATATTCCTGGGCATAGAAAGATTGGATACAAAAATCGGAACCGGCAAATACTTTAAAGAACATCAGCGATTCATTGATTCATTAAGAGTGAGAATTCTTTTAATTAACCCTGATGTCATAATTACGGCCGGACCTGACGGTGATACTCATCATTCAGAACACATTGTCGTGGGCGCCACTGTAACTGAATTGCTTCTTGCTGAAGGCTGGGTGGAAAAATATCCCTTATATCATTTTGCCTGGAAAAAAGGCGCAGAATCGGTAGACCCCGGAAGTTATATGGATGACCAATACGTTAATGTAAAAGTTAGCTATACAATGGAAGATGAAAAGAAAGCAATAGAAGCGTTGAATTGCTATGTGACTCAATATACCCCCGAAGAATTAAAAGAAGAAGCCGCTAATAAGCTAAAAGACCCATACAACAATATCAACTTCAGAAAATTTGTAGTGAAAAAGGGATTGAAGAATGATTTTTAATAAGCTCATGGATTAGTTGCACACAACATGGGTTTGCCGCAAGCTGGGCAGGACAAACTTTCTTCAACATTTTATCGCTATCAATCATTGGCTACGGGTTGACCGTTTAATAATTCGCTTTACAATTTAAATAAAATTTGCAGACACTCTACTATGGCAAAAATGTTCATAAATATCGTTTTCTTTCTTACACCGGCGATAGGATATTCGCAGGTAGACACAAGTTCATCTTTTGATTTCAATAAAAGATATTCAGCTTATGAACTGAAAATAGACTTAGCTATTTTAAAAGACAGTCTAAAAATTATTCACCCGGCACTTTATAGATATACCAACAAATCAAGCTTTGACCTGGCATTTAAGAAAGCAAATAAATTAATTGACAGACCTTTAACTCAAACACAGTTTTATGCTATTGTTGCACCTTTTATTAGCAAAGTGGGTGACATTCATACAACGATAGAGCTACCCAACGAATTATATAGTCATTTAGCCACCCAAGGCAAGCTTTTTCCATTTGATATAAGAATTATTGATAAAAAGGTTTTTATCGCAAGTAATAATAGTAATGACAGCAGCATCCGGGTGGGAAGCATGATTCTAAAAATCAATAATCAGCCCATCGGGGACGTACTTGATAAAATGGCAAACTGTTTTTCAGACGAAGGAACAAATGAAACATTAAAGATAAAAAGGACTGAACAGAGATTTGCTTTTCACTACCATTTAATTTACGGTTATTCGAAAGCTTTTAAATTAGAGTACAGTTTAAACAATAAACCGCCACAAATCAAAACAGTTGGTTCGCAGCCTTTCTCTGCAATAAAGAAGAAACGAATTGAAAATCAACTGAAGTACCCTAATTTAAAGCCATTGTTTCCCCAAAGCCCCTATCTGACTTTATCTACTGACACTAAAAAAAATATTGCCCTGATAACAATCAAATGGTTTCAAAATGATGTTTTGCAGGAAGCGAATGAACAATTCAAGCCTTTTATTGATTCCGCTTTTAATGAAATCAAAGTAAATAAAATTGATAACCTGATAATTGACATTAGAAACAATGGAGGTGGGGAAAGTGAAAACGCAAGTTACTTGTACTCTTACCTCACAAATAAACCTTTTAGATTTCTCTATGCGATGGAAACTAATCTAAAAACCTATAATGAGGATGCAGGAAGAGGCGTGAAATATACATTTGTGAAAAGCACAGGTAGATATGAAACCCTCGATTCCACCTCCATTCATCAGCAATTTTTTGGGCTTAATTACCAATCACCCATGCCAAATAGCTTTTCAGGTAAGCTGTATGTTTTGATTGACGGGCTCACAACATCTGCAGCACCGCAATTTGCATCATTGGTTAAACAAAATAACAGAGGAATCTTGATTGGTGAAAACGCTCCTGGTTCACTGTTGGGAGGTTCCGGCAGAGGGTATAGCCACTTTTACTTACCAAATTCAGGACTTCTAACAATGATTTCTAAGTATCGTCTGTATCTAGCCAGCTTAACTCAAAAAAAGAAAGACGAATGTATTATTCCTGATTATAAACCTGTAAAATCATTTAGTAACGCTCTTTACGGAATTGACAAAGACATAGAATTCACCATAGACCTAATAACTACAACAAAATAAACTACACACAACATAGCATCGCCGCAATTTGGACGGATATTTATATTTTCTTATATTTTCTGCATTAACTCGCTCCCAATCTTCAGTTTGGGCTTGACCTTTCATTAATTCGCTTTGCCGCCATAAGAAAATTTCGTTCCTTTAAGCAGCATCGGCACCGGGCGGACACAGCATCAAATTCCCAAACTGCGGCAAGCCCGGACGTTGTGCGTAATTTAAGACGCTCTAAATGACAAAAAATATTTTGCAACATTTAAGGATTAAAGAATATAGACCTAGTCTTGAATATTTACAAGAATTAATTACTGCATATTGTACAATTGTCCCATGGGAAAGTATATCCAAAATTGTAAAAAAAGCAATGTGCAAAAATCCTGAAGATTGCTTAAGATTAGAAAATGAATTTTGGACACAATCATTTAAATATGGAACGGGAGGAACTTGCTATGAAAGTAATTGGGCTTTTTACAAACTTTTAAAGTCTTTAGGATTTGATAGTTATTTAACAATTAATAAAATTGTTGACAAAAGCAGTGTGCACTCTGCCATTGTAGTTATAATAAACAAAGCCAAATACATTGTTGACATTGGCTATCCGTTGTATGCACCTATTCCACTTGTTAAATATAGCATCAGTTACGCAAATTATCAACTCATAAAGTATTGTTCAAGCTATATTGGATTAAATGAATATTTAATAGAGAATTTTCCTAATCCCAAACCATATCTTTACCACTTAACGGACATCCCAGTTAGTGAGAGTGATTACTTAAATATATCCATTGCTGACTATTGTGAAACAGGACTATTTCTGGACAGAATTATTATTCGTAAAATAATAGACAATACGCCAACAAGATTTGACAGCGAAGACCTTCCTTATAATATTCACCAACTTCAAAATGGAACAAAAACAAAAAATAATCTTAGGGACGAAAATCTTATGAATACACTGAGTGATTATTTTGCTTTAAATATTGATGTTATAAGAAAAGCTTTTGAAGTACTAAAAACTATGCACAACATTGGTATTGCTGCAAGTAGGGCTGGACGTTGAAACTTCGGCTACTTGTATCGCTGTACTTTGGTCCGGGCAGACGGGTTTAAATTTGGCTTTTTGTTGTTAACTTCAACTTTATATTTCCCATTGGGCAGCAGATACGGGCTGGACGTTATAAAATATCCCACCTGCAGCAATACCTGTCCGCTATGCGTCATGCTTCGGCGGCACGGCAACTTGAAACATTTGCAATTCTAATAAACGTAAAAATAATTATTTTTGATAAACGGGAAAGACTGAAACCTGAATTGAGTAGGCAAACAAAATGTGCGGAGTCAGCACTATAATCACTGACGACAATCAAATGGCTAAATTGATAACTGAGTTCACGGTTGAGGATTACGAAAAATGGAAATCAGCCTTTGATACCATGCATTTACTACGCAAAAAATATGGATGCACAAGTGAAACGATTTACCGAGGAAGTGAGAACCCAAATGAAATGGTAACCATATTGCTTTGGGAAAGCCACGAGCACGCAAAAAATTGGATTAACTCTCCTGAATTGGCCGCTATTAAAGCGAAAGCAGGTACCGGTGGAGCACGGAGTTTTTATTTCGTAGACTAAAGTCAAAGAAAATTTCAACCTTTTTCCAAAACAGCACGAACGCATAACAAAAGTATTGCTGCAAGTGAGGCAGGACGTTGAAACATCAACAATTTGCATCGCTGTGCTTAGTTCGGGCTTGACGAATAACTATTTGGCTTTAGTGTTATCTTCAATATTTAAATCATTATTCGGCATTTGTTCCGGGCCGGACACAGCTACAAATACCCAGCCTGCGGCAAGCCCCGGACGTTGTACGCCATTGTAAAAAACGAAACGTCTCTGTTAATTTACATTTTTTTGCTCGGTGGACTTTGACTAAAACAACGGTTTTCTGTATCGACAACTGGACTTACTTTTTTTGCGGTAAACTTGCTCAATAATAAAAGATAATTAAACGGACAGTGAAATACAAATTACCAGCTTTTGTGTAAACGCAAAGTCACTTTCAGGAGACTTTGCGGAGAAGCCGCTCCGAAATTAAGTACACTTTGCGAGGAATGAGGGATAATTCTTTTAATGATACCACATTAGTAGCTCACTACAGCGTTTTACAAATGCCAAATTGAATTCTAATAACATCAGTTCGGAGCGGGAAGATTTTCTTAAGGGCTGATTTCAAGCTTATATCCTTTGCCGCGTATAACAACAATTTTGATATTCGGATCAAATTCCAGTTTTTTTCTAAGTTTTGATATGAACACATCGAGACTGCGGCCTACTATAACACCTTCATCTTCCC
>Ga0193706_1001444_pt1 | contig 10618 bp, 6 predicted proteins | sample U3c1metaG_FD_160130 | JGI IMG/M metagenome (GOLD analysis project Ga0193706, IMG submission 160130) | Soil microbial communities from a riparian zone of the East river system, Colorado, United States - U3c1 | ecosystem: Environmental > Terrestrial > Soil > Riparian zone | place: USA: East River... | reverse complement strand
TGATCAATAATGGCAATGCGAAAAATGTTTTCTGGTACGTGGGAAGTGCAGCAACGATCAATGCGGCGGGTGGAGGTATCATGACAGGAACTATTATTGCTTCTGCTGGTGTTACTTTTTCTACTGCCGGCAACGCGGTTCAAACAGTATTGAATGGCAGGGCGCTTTCACTGAATGCATCCGTGACCCTTGTAAATACAACGATCAACGTACCTAATTAATAAACCATGATCCCGCCTTTTGGTGGGATCATTTTCACAACCAGATAAAACTACTATCATGTTTCAATATATATCAAATCAAAAATTTTTATTCCTTGCGCTGATATTTTCAGCCGCAACGGTACATGCACAACAGGCCCCGCCCACCTGGTGGTTTGGAACATCTGCTGCGGTAAATTTTAATTTTTACCAGGGCACCACCCAGGTGGTAAACAAAGAAGTTACTACACCCACTGCCTTCCATAAAGGGAACGGGGTAAGTCCATACTTTTCTGTATTGACCGAATACCGTCCCAATAAAACATGGGGCGGTATGTTGAACCTTGCATACGATAACCGGAGTGGAAAATTCAGCGAGGTGATGGCGCCCTGCGATTGCCCGGCAACGTTATCAACGAAGCTGTCTTATTTCAGCATTGAACCCAGCCTGCGTTTTGCACCATTCGCTTCTTCCTTTTATTTATTTGCCGGCCCCACTATTGGATTTAATCTAAAAAAAGAATTCACCTATAAGCAGGAGAAGCAATTGGATAAAACCGGACAATGGAGTGATGTTCGCAGCACGGTTATTTCAGCCCAGGCAGGTGCAGGAATTGATATCCCTGTATCTTCCAAAACCAGCGCCATGCAAACAACCCTTTCACCCTTTGTTTCATTCCAGAGCAACCTGGGCCATGATCCCCGCTCAACAGGGTCATGGTCATTGTACACGCTTCGTGCAGGGATAGCGCTGAAGTTTGGCAAAGCCCGGAAAGCAGCAGTAACTACGGTTGTTACCGTACCCCCTGTAGTGGCCGTTGTGCCGGGAGATGTACGATTTTCTATCCGTGCGCCTAAATCGGTCCCGGAAAACCGCCCGGTAAAAGAAACATTCCCTATACGCAATTCCATATTCTTTGATATGGGTTCAGCGGTTATTCCAAACCGTTATATACAATTAAACAGCGGCCAGGCTGCATCCTTTAAAGAAGCCCAATTGCAGGAACGCCAGCCCGGTAATTTAAACAACGGCCGTTCTTCAAGGCAGATGGCAGTGTACCATAATATTTTAAATATAATAGGTGACCGTTTAAGGGCTAACCCCGGGAGTGCAGTTAAATTAAGCGGTGCATCTGATAATAATCCTGCTGAAGGAAAGCTGATGGCCGAAAATGTGAAGCAATACCTGGTGGCTGTATTCGGGATCACTCCTTCGCGGATAATCACCGAAGGAAGGGACAAGCCCGTGATTGCATCAGAGCAACCAGGAGCCACCCATGACATTGCATTATTGCATGAAGGTGACCGCAGGGTGGATATTGAAAGCAATTCTCCCGGATTATTATTGCAGGTCGGCGGGATCAATTCACCTTTCATGAGGCCTGTACAGATAACAGCTTATGATGAGGACCCGTTGGACAGCCATGTATTGTTCAATGCAGATGGCGCAACAGAAATACTTAAATCATGGAATGTAACCGTTACTGATCAGAAGGGTTTGGTACAGCATTATGGACCTTTTACCAATGATCATGCATCTGTGCCTGGTAAAACAATCCTGGGCAATGATACAGAAGGGTATTACAGGATCCTGATGCAGGGTATAACAAATGATAACAGGATCATCCGGCAGGAAAGCAGCCTTAGTCTTGTAAAGGCAACTGATGCAAAGCAGGAAGGATTGCGTTACAGCATCCTGTTTGATTTTGACCGGTCGAAGTCGATTGCCACGTATGAAAAATTCCTCGTGGAAGTGGTTACTCCATTGATACCAGCCAACGGGAAAGTTATCATCCATGGCCATACAGATATTATTGGTGATGCAACCTATAATCATACCTTATCCCATGACAGGGCAACAGGAGCACAACAGATCCTTGAGACTGCCCTGGCAAAGGCAGGAACAAAGGGAGTTGTTTTTGAAACAAATGGTTTTGGTGAAGATGAAGTAACATCACCTTTTGAAAATAAATTGCCGGAAGAAAGGTTTTATAACAGGACCGTGATCATTGATATTATTAAATAAAAAAGATACAGATATAAAAAAGATACAGGCCTGAAAGCCTGTATCTTTTTTTTGTATTCTCACCGTTGAGGGTTGTTCCGTATGAAGATATCCGATACATGTTTTGCTATATAAATTCTTTACCTGCCAAAATTCTGGCAAAACTAAATTTAAAGCCAAAGGGGCAGCCAGAAGTTTGTACCTTTTAAGAATAACCTTTCAACAAATCAACAAATCAACAAATCAACAAATCAACAAATCAACCAATCAACAAATCAACAAATCAACAAATCAACAAATCAACCAATCAACCATTCCCCGGCTCTGGCGCTTCACAATCTTTCCAGTATAAAATAATATTTTTCAACATCCTGGTCAGCTCCTTATACGAGCTTGGTTTAACAAAAAAGCCCTGGATAGATTTTGAATAAGCATCTATTATAGTAGCCTGCGCCCTGGAAGAAGTAAAAAATAAATAAGGGATACACTTCATTTTCAATTCTTCATTATTATACACCTTTTCCCTAAGCTCTATACCGGTTAGCTTAGGCAGGTTAATATCTGAAATAATAATAAAGGGCTTTTCCTTAGTACTATTTAAGAAATCAAGGGCTTCATCACCGTCTCCAAAGAAAATAATCTCATTACTGAAATCAAGCTCCTTTAAGGCATTGGAAAATAATTCCTGGTCATCATGATCATCCTCGATAATAATTATAGGCCCGTTTTTATTCATACTCCGTAATTTGACACAAGAAAGATAGGATATAAAATCTTTACCATGGTTTGCATTTCATGAACCCTAATGAAATAAAATGCATGAGCTGTCTTCCAAAACAGTTATGAAAGAAAGTGTATTGCTGGTATTTTTTGAATATTACCCGGATTTGAGCTCGTTTGATTGTATCATATTCCTGTCAATTATTTGTAGCAACGGCTAAACACAAAGATCGCAAAGTGAATGCACCACAAAGTTCACAGAGCACTGTGTTTTCTTTGTGACTACCTCAGTGTTCTCTGTGGTTAACCGGCTTTATCTTTGAAATGCCCTAATTTTCAAAGCTTATGGCTTTTAACATGCAGCTCTTAGCTATATTTGAATGAATGAAATATGCATGACCATAAAAAAAGTGTTTCTATCCATCATTGGCTTCCTGGTTTTTTCATCTTCATATGCACAGGATTTAAGCGGTTACTGGCAGGGCATTTTTAATTCGGATCTGACAAGGGTACGCGGCTCTTTTTTTTTAAATATGGTCTTACACCAGGAAGGGAAGAAGGTGGAAGGCAGGTTTAGTAATTCGTCCCTGGATGCCAAAAACATTCCCGAAGTCGTATTTGAAATATCCGGTGTTGCAGGAAAAAAAGAAAAAATACCCTCCCGGTTAAGAGCAGGCCACATTTTATATAACATATTACCGCTCGGAATTGCCGAAATATTTTTAGAGTTTGATCAGATTCGTTATTTAAAAAACGATACGATGGAAGTTTTGTATGGCAGGTGGATGGCCAATGGGTATAATGCAGGTGGAACCTTTTGGGTAAGGAAATTACCAGCGAAGGATACCATGCAGAAAAATCAAATGGCATTGGATGCTTCAAAAAAATTGTTAGGCGAAGCCATCCGGGAAACCGATAGGTCCATTCCGGAACAAATGATAACAAGAAAAAATGTAAACCACGGACGAATCGAAGTAAATACAAAACAGGTCACCCTTCAGTTGTATGATAACGGGATAGTAGATAATGATACGGTAAGTATTTTTTTTAATGGAAAATTATTGCTCAGTCACCAGCGGGTCTCTGCCAACCCCATTGTAATTAATGTAGAACTGGATGACAAAAGGAGTAGCAATGAAATGGTGCTTTTCGCGGAAAACCTAGGCAGTATCCCACCCAATACTGCTCTTGTTATTGTAACAGCAGGAAATAAAAGGTATGAGCTGTCTTCCAAAGCCGACCTGAAAGAAAATGCAGTGCTGGTATTTGAATATAAACCGGATTAGAAGAACGAAATACAATTACACGCTTTAAAATGCCCTGGCCTGAGGCTTATTCACAGAACCCTCGTGCATGGCTTCTGATTTTTGTTTACAATATTGGAAGCATTCGTGTAATCCGGGCTTAAAATTCGTGTTATTTTCCTCTTCAGGAAATGTTATTTTTCTCATTGATTTATTACACGAATTAAAATCTGCTAAAGCAGATTCACGAATTACACGAATGGCCCCGTCCAACGGTAGGGAATTGCCTGGCGGCTAACAGCGTTATATTGGCACAAGTTCACAGAGCCCTTGCATCGCTTCTGATATTTGTAAACAAAATTGGAAGCATTCGTGTAATCCGTGCTTAAAATTCGTGTTCTTTACCTCTTCCGGAATTTTTAGAAATCTTTGAAGGATTTATTACACGAATTAAAATCTGCCTGCAGCAGATTCACGAATTACACGAATGGCCCCGTCCAACGGCGAGGAATTGTCTGGCAGCTAAGAGCGTTACATTGGCACAAGTTCACAGAGCCCTTGCATAGCTTCTGATTTTTGTTTACAAAATTGGAAGCATTCGTGTAATCCGTGCTTAAAATTCGTGTTCTTTACCTCTTCCGGAATTTTTAGAAATCTTTGAAGGATTTATGACACGAATTAAAATCTGCTAAAGCAGATTCACGAATTACACGAATTGCCCCGTCCAATGGCGGGGAGTTGCCTGGCGGCTAAGAGCGTTACATTGGCACAAGTTCACAGAGCCTTGCATCGCTTCTGATTTTTGTTTACAAAATTGGAAGCATTCGTGTAATCCGTGTTTAAAATTCGTGTTCTTTACCTCTTCCGGAATTTTTAGAAATTTTTGAAGGATTTTATTACACGAATTAAAATCTACCTGCAGTATAGATTTCTAAAATACTACACGTTTTGAAACAAATGATTTTTCTCCGAAATTGGCAATGATACCTAACTGTAATCCTGAAGATTTTAAATAATTAACAGTTTGCCTCATGAAATTATTATAAATGGAAGGTGTGCTTTTTACTTCAAGCACGATTTGATCATAAACGATAAAATCCGCAAAGAATGAATGTGGAAGAATATAACCCTTATAATTTATTACAAATTTTGTTTCTCTCTTATAGGGAATATTATTTTTCATGAACTCATATTCAAGAGCATCTTTGTATACAACTTCTCTAAAACCCATACCCAGCTCTCTATGGATCTCCATACATAATCCTATAATTTTGAAAGATTCGTTTTTTAAAATTAAAACGTGCATCGCTTCTGATTTTTTGTTTACAAAAATTAGAAGCATTCGTGTAATCAGTGCTTAAAATTCGTGTTATTTTCCTCTTCAGGAAATGTTATTTTTCCCATTGATTTATTACAACGAATTATCAATCTGCTAAAGCAGATTCACGAATTACACGAATTGCCCAGTCCAACGGTAGGGAATTGTCTGGAGGCTAAGAGCGTACATTGGCACAAGTTCACAGAACCTTTGCGCATGGCTTCTGATTTTTGTTTACAAAAATTAGAAGCATTCGTATAATCAGTGCTTAAAATTCGTGTTATTTTCCTCTTCAGGAAATGTTATTTTTCCCATTGATTTATTACAACGAATTATCAATCTGCTAAAGCAGATCCACGAATTACACGAATTGCCCAGTCCAACGGTAGGGAATTGTCTGGAGGCTAAGAGCGTACATTGGCACAAGTTCACAGAACCTTTGCGCATGGCTTCTGATTTTTGTTTACAAAAATTGGAAGCATTCGTGTAATCCGTGCTTAAAATTCGTGTTATTTACTTCTTCCGGAATTTTTAGAAATTTTTGAAGGATTTATTACACGAATTATCAATCTGCTAAAGCAGATTCACGAATTACACGAATTGCCCCGTCCAACAGCGCGGAATTGCCTTGCCACGCAGGAGGTCAAAAGTTCGCAAGGCTGCGCAAGGAATGCAATAGGTTTGAGGATCAGTTCATTGGAATTAACACAAATCGATGCTAAACAATCCAAACCTTCGGATCAACATCGTCTTTACATTTTTCCGGCTAAAAATATCCGCATTTGCCAATAATATTATACATTTATAACGCTAACTGGCAATCCTCAAAAAAAATTATTGTATCACTTGTTCTCCTTCCAATTAAAATAAATTCCGGGAGGTCAACTGTACCCTTTCGTCCGGGTCTATGAGTACGATTACTAAAAAATTAAAATTGTATAATTAAAATCAAACACATGCGCAAAGTTCTACTTCCCGTACTAATGGCTTTGATCACGACTGCAGGGTTTTCACAGGACCAATACTGGTCGGCTAACAATGAGGTCCGCAGCAATATTCTTCCCGACAAAGCGGTTGCAAGGCTTTCTTTTCCCACAACTTTTAAATTATTCAACCTTAATGCAGCTCCTTTCAGGCAGGAATTGTTTTCAATTGCAGGGAGTAATGCAATAAACCAATCTACCGTTATTACCTTACCAAATGCCGATGGAAACCTGGAACAATTTGTAGTAGTGGAAGCGTCTAACTTTGAACCGGCGCTGCAATCAAGGTTCCCACAGATAAGGTCATATTCAGGTAAGGGGATCACGGATCCATATGCTACTTTAAAACTCAGCATTTCCCCCCAGGGAATTCAAACAATGGTTTTCAGAACCGGGATGGATAATGAATTCATTGAACCATATTCCCGCGACCATACCGTGTATTCAGTCTATCGTTCACACAGGGATAGGGGAAACCTCCCATGGACCTGCAGTACAGAGGACAGGCAAATTGATGCCGGGTTAAGATCCCAGGTGCCTGTTTCAAATGCAACCGGCAGCTCATCCGGCACCTTAAAGACATTGCGCCTTGCCCAGTCATGCAACGCGGAGTATTCAAATTATTTTGGTGCATTCAGCTCAGCGGATGTAGCCAGGGTGCTGGCTGCATTTAATGCTACCCTCACCCGTTGCAACGGGGTGTATGAAAAAGACCTCGCCTTACACCTCAACCTTATTGCAAATACAACCGCTGTTATTTATTATAACCCGTCAACAGATCCTTATTCCACTAATATGAGCAGCTGGAACTCCCAGTTGCAATCCACCTTAACCTCTGTTATCGGGGAAGCCAATTATGATATAGGCCATATGTTCGGCGCAAGTGGCGGTGGTGGAAATGCAGGTTGTATAGGTTGTGTATGTACCAATGGTTCCAAGGGAAGTGGAATCACCTCACCTGCTGATGCCATTCCGCAGGGTGATAATTTCGATATTGATTATGTGGTGCATGAAGTAGGCCACCAGTTGGGCGCCAACCATACTTTCTCTATGTCACTGGAAGGTACCGGTGTAAATAAAGAAATTGGTTCCGGCATTACTATCATGGGTTATGCAGGTATCACGAGCCAGGATGTGGCCCCTCATTCCATTGATATATTCCATGAAGCATCCATTTCACAGATACAATCTAATTTAGCCGGTAAGAGTTGCCCGGTCACTACCAACATTACCGCTAATAATGTGGCTCCTGTTATTGGAGCAGTCAGCAATTATACCATTCCCATCAGCACACCCTTTGCGCTCACGGGCGCTGCCAGTGATGCAAACGGCGATGCACTTACTTTTTGCTGGGAGCAAAATGATAATTCCACTACATCCGGTGCAAGCAGTGTAGCATCTCCCACCAAAGCCACCGGGCCAAACTGGTTATCCTTTAGCCCTTTAGCGTCGGGTACCAGGTTATTTCCAAAACTGTCAACCATACTGGCGGGTTTAAATGTCAGCGGCCCATTGCCAGGTGGTGATGCCGGTGCCAACACAGAAGCATTGAGCTCGGTTTCAAGGACATTGAATTTCAGGCTAACGGTTAGGGATAACCATGTTTTCAGTTCATCCGCTCCCGTATCCGTTGGCCAGACCGCATTTACGGATGTAGTCGTTACCGTTAGTAACACCTCCGGGCCGTTCCAGGTTACCTCCCCTAATACCAATATTACCTGGGCAGGAGGCGGATCTGCAACAGTAACATGGAATGTAAACAATACCACCGCAAGCCCTGTAAGCTGCAGCAGTGTAAATATTTTATTATCTACCGATGGTGGAAATACCTTTCCTACTGTATTAGCAGCGGCAACTGCCAATGATGGTACCCAGGTCATCACTGTTCCTTCCACAGCCGGAACAACCAACAGGATAAAAGTGCAGGCTGCCAATAATATCTTCTTTGACATTTCCAATACGAATTTCACGATCAGTGCACCGGTAGGTTGTGCAAGCCCGGCAGGCCTGTCTTCATCAGCCATTACAGAAACTTCTGCAACAGTCAGCTGGAATGCCGTAAGCGGCGCCATCAGCTATGATGTAGATTACAAAGCCGTATCATCCGGAACATGGATCAATGCAGCAACGGCCACCACCAATTTATCTGTTGCACTTTCGGGATTGACTGCCGCTACAGTTTACGACTGGAGGGTAAGGGCAACCTGCACTTCCGGACCCGGAAGTTATTCGCAGGCACAGTTCACTACCGCTACACCGCCTCCTCCATGCCCGAACCCAACAGGCTTAACCGCATTTCCAATAGCAGAGACCACTGCAACTGTGAGCTGGACTTCAGTGAGCGGTGCCACCAGCTATGATATAGATTTTAAGGATGCATCATCCGGTATATGGACAAATGTTGCAACGGGCACGACAGCTACTTCCGTTAACCTCGTAGGCTTAACAGGCGGCACATTATACGACTGGAGGGTGAGAGCAACCTGCCCTTCCGGAACTGGAAGTTATGCACAATCACAGTTTACAACCACCGCAACTCCATCAACCTGCCCCGGTATTTATGATATAAGCAGCAATGGCACTACGAGCGGGGCTGCCCAAATTCCTTTAAATACGAATGTATATGGCCTGATAAATCCAAAGGGTGATAATGATTATTACAAATTCTCTATTACTACCGGCGGCACCATATCATTAACCTTAACAACCCTTCCTGTAGATTACCAGCTTGCCTTGCTCAGCAACAGCGGTGCAACATTGCAAACATCTGCCAATAGCGGCACGGCTAATGAAACCATTAATGCAACAGTAACGGCAGGCACATACTATGCTAGGGTTTATCCAAGGAACAACGGGCAGTCGAGTGCCAGTAGTTGCTACACTTTAAAAGTGCAAACTGGAACAGCTACTAAAGTTGATCCTGCTATAGTACAATCTACAAGGCTGCTGGTATCTCCCAACCCCGCGGGATATATAGTTAATCTTTCCTTTGCTGCAGATGCCGGTGGCCTTGCTACTATTTCGGTGATCAGCCAGACAGGAAAATTGATGTCACACAAAACCATTGCAGTGAATGAAGGTTTCAACAACCCGTCGCTGGATGTAAGCAAATTGTCGAACGGAATGTACTTTATAAAAATACAGACAGGTAAAGTCATCCAGATGGCGAAGCTTGTTGTAGGAAAATAATTTTAACCGGGATTAAGAAAAAGAGGTTGTAGGAATGCAGCCTCTTTTTTTGTAAATACAGGAGGCGCGGAGATAAATTATAACGGGTAGCCTTCCTGTTTTTGTTAACAAAAAAAGGAAGAATTCGTGTCATTCGTGCTTTAAAATTCGTGTCACCTGTTTTCTTCTATGCGAGTTATTTTTTACTTCGTTTTCACTAAAAACATGATTATTATTTATTGAGTTTTGAAGAATTCTATTACACGAATTATTAAATCTGCTTTCAGCAGATTCACGAATTACACGAATTCCAATCTTGCAGATTGTTGTGTACGAGTTCCTGCCTGGTTAAAGCCATTGCAGCAATTAACAAAGCCATTTTAATTTATTTTTCAACTGCCGGGTACTACTGGATAGAAATTCTCTTGGATGCAAGTCATTGGTGGTTCTGGTGTTTCCGGATGGGCCCTGCAGAATGGCTATGGCGCTCGATTACTTATTGGAAGAGACAACCAATCTACCAAACCGGCCCTTTGATTCACAAACTATTATAATAATGAATCATTTCTCCGGGAGGCCAATCAACCAATCACAACTCCAGGTATTTTATACCGGTCGGGGTTATATAAAAGCGCAGTACCCTCTTCCCGTTTTTCCAATAATTGCCGGGTATAATCAACCCATGTCTTAAAAGGGGTTTAAGGTGCATCGTTCTGCGAATGGTCAGCGCGGGTTCCAGCTCCAGTGTTTCGGCTTCAAAACATTCCTTTAATAATTGTGCCTGATATGCTGTTAATTTTATTTCCATTTTTTACTTTTTTTAAATGGATGTAATAATTATTAGTTACCTGGTATATTATTATTTACTACAATTAATTAATTAATCATTTAATTTTTCGAATATGTATTATGAAACTTTTGTTGGTTCGTGTGGAAACAGAGGTATATTCTATAAATACAATCCTTGTGCCATTTTAAGA
>Ga0193706_1001443_pt1 | contig 10626 bp, 12 predicted proteins | sample U3c1metaG_FD_160130 | JGI IMG/M metagenome (GOLD analysis project Ga0193706, IMG submission 160130) | Soil microbial communities from a riparian zone of the East river system, Colorado, United States - U3c1 | ecosystem: Environmental > Terrestrial > Soil > Riparian zone | place: USA: East River... | reverse complement strand
TCGGCCAAGAACGTCAATGGCGTACCGCAATGCGGGCAGAACGAACGCAGCCGCCCAGCCCATCGCAGCTCTCGCGGTTCACCAGTGGTGAACCGAAAGCCGCTCCGGCGAAACGATGCCCACGTCACGAACGGTGCGCCACTGCTCCGGCGACAATCTGAACAGTGGCAGTGGGTAATATCGTAAGGCGGTCCGGCCGCCTCATAACGCACCAAGCCGCACAAACAACCGCCGCAGATGACGTTTGTATTCATAAAAATGCGAGACGCGCACGCACCGCCAATCGATCAAGCTCAGCGACCCGGCGCACGGGACGCAACGATTGCCACCGCGACGCTCCCGCCGGGTTCCTTGCAGCGCATAGTTATACGCCAGCCACGCCTTTACCCGAGCTGCTCGGCAAGCGCGACAATGATGCCCTCTGGCCCGCGGATGTAGGCTAGTCGGTATGTGTCCTCGTACTGCATTTGGCCAATGAGCTCAGCCCCGTGGCCGCGCATGTGCGCAACGACAGCGTCGATGTCATCGACGGCGAACATGACGCGACGTATGCCCAGCGTGTTCATCGGCGCGTCCTCGGGCCCAAACCTGATCGCGTTGGGCGTGTGGAACTTGTCCAGCTCAATTCCCTGGCCATCGGGAGTCCGCATCATCGCGAGGGTGGCCCGGACATCCTTGAGCCCGATCAGGCTCCCGACCAAAGGCCCTTCGACTGTCGTCTCGCCCTCGAGCTTGAGGCCCAATTCGATGAAGAACGCCTTGGTGACTTCGAGATCGTTGACAACGATCAGGACGTTGTCCATCCGTTTAACTGTCATATCATTTCTTTCCTCGTTTCACTGCTGATGCCCGTACTTGCCGCACGTGGCGTATGACCAAGTGGCGAGCCAAATCGGCTTTGGCCTACCAGGACGTGGTTTGGCCGAGCGGGTTCATTTCCGCTGATTTACGCTTGTTTGGGTAAAACTGACAAGGAGCGCTTCGCCGTGGCGTCACCCAGGGAATGCACCGAAAGAGGAGCTCTGTCGCTGTTCAACGCAGCGACCATCGCATTGAGTTGAGCGCGGGTGTGTTCGCTGGAAATCATGAAGCGGAAGTGGCCGTCGCTGTCCGCGTAGCGGATGAGGCTTGGGAACACGGCGTGTTTCAGTAGGCGCGTGCTGAGGCGTTTGGCTTCCGCACCATCGCGGGGAGTGATGGAAATGATGGGGCCGGGGTGGTCCGGTATCTCGCGTCCGGCGGAACGAAGCGCGCCTTTTACCCACGCGGCGTTTGCATTCATGCGTTCGCGCCATTGCGGATGTTTTTCCAACAACTGCACTGACGCGAGCGCCGCGTTCGCGAACGGTAGCGGGAGCGGCGTGTTGCCATTGAAAAGGCGGCTGCGTTCGATGATGCGGTCGCGAAGCTTGCGCGAACAAAGCACGGCCCCGCCGTAACAGCCGAACGCTTTGCTCAATGCGATGGTTTGGATGACGCGTTGACGCCCAACACCTCCATGCTCGATCGCTCCCCCGCCCTGCGCGCCGAGCACGCCAGCGCCGTGTGCGTCATCGACCAGCAACATTGCGGAGCGCGGCAGCACACGAAGGTATTCGCGCAGCGGCGCGACGGAGCCATCATGCGAATACATGCCGTCGGTGATCACCAGCAGCTTTGCGCGTGAATTCAACCTGCGCACTTTGGCGGCAAGATCGTTTGCATCACGATGATGGAAGGTGGCATTCGGGCAATCCAGGAACCGCGCCGCATCCGACACGCTGGAGTGCGAGCGCGCGTCAATCAGCACATGAGTAAACTCACCGGCGAGGGACTGGCACACGCCGTAGTTCGTCACGTAGCCATTGCTGAACACGAGGGCCGCATCGACGCGGAAGAACTTAGCCAGCGCGGATTCGAGCTGACCGTAGAGCACGTGGTTGCCCGTGGTGCTGCGCGATGCCGCGACGTTCAGTCCAAACTTCTCCGCGCCTACGCGCAGCGCGCGCATGACTTTCGGATGACTCGCGAGGCGGAAGTAATCGCAACCGCCGAAGTAGCTGAGTTTCCTCCCGCGATGCAGGACGTAAGTGCGGTCAACTTGTTGCAGGGGTTCAGCGAGCACGTGGAAGAAGTGTCGAAGGTTGAATGTCGAACGTCGAGAACAAGACCTACCACCACACGCGCTTGCGCAATCGGGAGATGCGCTCGCGAATGGAGTCAGCGAGGCGGCGGCTGTCCTCGACGAGTTTCGGGTAACGCTCATCGCCGGTCTGGTCGTGAAGCTGTTCGAGCATCTCGCGACAGAACTCGCAGTCGCTCAATGCCCAGCGACACTTCACGATGTTGCCGCAGATGCTTTCGTCGTCATAGCCGAGGCCGTGACCGCCGGCGAGATTTGCGCCGACTTTGCCCGCGGATAAAAAAAGCAGTTCTGGATTTCCAGGGACATCTTCGCCGAGGTCGAACACGTTGCGAGCGAAGCGGCGCGCCTGTATCGAGACGCCAGCGTAGCTCTCGTTCACCTCGGGATCTTCGTCGGGATCGTCGGAATCGACTTCCTCTTCATCCGCGTCCTCAGCTTCGTCTTTGATCTCATCCTCGACTTCTTCTGCCTCACCAAGCCAGTCGGGCGCGGGTTCTTCTTCTTCAGAGCGCGGCGGGGGATCGATGTCGAAGTGGACTTTGTTGTAGAGGTCTTCCGGGTTCTGCCATTTGTCCCAATCGGGATTATCGCCGAGCACGGCCATGTACTTGTCCATGAGCTTCTCGTTGCGGTGCAACTCTCGCTCCCACCACATCTCATCCGGCGGACGCTCGGAATCAAATGACTGCTGCTCGTCGTCCATGCGGATAAATTCATCTGAAACAGCGCCGGTGAAAAGCGCATTTCCACGAGATGCACAAATTTTGCGCACGAGTAGATTGAGGCCGAGGAGGGAATTTGAAGGAGGAAAGGAAATCGCGGGGCGGGTTCTGGCGCCGTTTTTCGAAAACGACATGGACGATCATTGCCGTGCTCGCATTGCTGGCCATCGGCTTGCGGCTCGCGATGCCGGGACTCGTGAAGCGCTACGTGAATCAAACGTTGCAGAAACTGCCGGGCTACGGTGGCAGCATCGGCGATGTGGACATCCATCTCTGGCGCGGCGCTTACACGATCCACGACGTCAATGTGGTGAAGCAGACGAACAGTGTGCCGGTGCCATTCCTCGCGGCGCAACAGGTGGACTTCTCCGTGCAGTGGAAGGAGATCCGCAATCGCGCGCTCGTCGGCGAAGTGGTGGTGGATCGCGCGCAGCTCAATTTCGCCAAAGGGAAATCAAAGAACGAAGACCAGACGAGCATCGACAAGAGCTGGACTGAAGTGGTGGGGGATTTGTTTCCCTTCAAGATCAACCGCTTCGAGCTCCGCGACAGCGAAGTGTGGTTCCACGATTTCGGGACGAAGCCGAAGGTGGAATTGTTCGTCACCAACTGCCACATCGTTTGCTCGAACATCACGAACAGCCGCAACTCGACCAACGAATTGCCCACGCCATTCCGGCTCACGGGGACTGTACTCGGCGGCGGCAACGTGGCGGTAAGTGGACGGCTGAATCCATTCAGCGAGTCGCCGCGATTCGACGTGGACGCCAAGCTGGAAAACACCGATCTCACGGCGTTGAATGACTTCTTCAAGGCTTACGCCAATGTCGATATCGAGCGCGGCACGTTGCAGTTCTATACCGAGATGGCGGCGGCGAATGGCAGGTTCAAAGGCTACGTGAAACCGCTGCTACAAGACCTCGATATCGTGGATCTCAAGGACGCGAGGAACCCACTGAAGTTGTTTTGGGAATCATTCGTTGCCGGCGTCGTGAAGGTTTTCAAGAACCAGAACAAGGACCAGTTCGGCACCAAAGTTCCGCTCGAAGGCGCGATTGAAAATCCGAACGCCGACATTCTGTCGGCGATCGGAAACGTCCTGCGCAACGCATTCGTGAAGGCGCTCTCGCCGCGAGTGGAAGGCGAGGTGGGCATCAACAGCGTGAAGCCATCCTCAGACCGGCCTCCGGTGGAACGTGACACGAGGAAGGATGAGAAGTAACGCAACAGGGCGGGCGCGATCTTGTGGACCGCACCGACGGGAGCGCAGCGACGAACGTGCTCCCAGCGTCTCGCCGGTTCAGGAAGTCCGCTAAACCAGCGGCACCTGACCTTCCTTAAGTTCAACCCGGCAAGATGCCGGGCGCACGTTTCAAAAAACATTTGCCGCTGGTGAATCGCTGCTGCTACTGCACGTCAGAGCAAGGAACTCAAACGATTATGCTTTCACGACGCACATTCAGTAAACGCACCGCGTACTTCACCTTCGGTCTCGCCGCAGCTCCTTTGGTTCGGCGCGTGCGTGCGGCAGCAAGCCCGGGCAACAAAATTCTCGTCGGCGTACTCGGTCTCGGGCGCGGTGGCGATCACGTTCGGGCGCTGCAACAGATCGAGAACGTCGAGGTCGCCTACATCTGCGATGTTGATGACAACCGCGCCGCGAACGCAGCGAAGCTTTTCGCCAAGGCACCACGGCAGCCGAAGACCGCGAAGGATTTCCGTCGCATCCTCGATGACAAAACCATCGACGCGATCACCATCGCGACACCGAACCATTGGCACGCGCCTGCCGCCATCCTCGCGTGCGCCGCCGGCAAACATGTCTATGTCGAGAAGCCCGGCTCGCACAATGCGCGCGAAGGCGAGTTGTTGGTGGAAGCGGCACGCAAACACAATCGCGTCGTCCAAATGGGCAACCAACGCCGCAGTTGGCCGGGCGTGATCGAAGCCGTGGAGAAACTGCGGGCGGGAGCGATAGGGAAAGTTTTCTCGGCGCGCTGTTGGTACAACAATACGCGAGCTTCGATCGGTCGCGGCCAACCAGTGCCCGTTCCCGCCACGCTCGATTATTCCATGTGGCAAGGTCCGGCGCCCGAGCGGCCCTACGTCAGCAATCTCATTCCGTACAACTGGCATTGGCGCTGGCATTGGGGCGGCGGCGAACTCGCGAACAATGGCATTCACGCACTCGACGTGGCGCGCTGGGGACTCGGCGCGGAAGTGCCATCCCGCGTCACGTGTAACGGTGGCCGTTATCATTTCGATGACGACCAGGAAACCCCGGACACGACGTTTGCAAGTTATCACTTCGGCGATCGCGCGATCCTTTGGGACAACAGCAGTTGCAACCCACGCGGCAGCGACAAGCTCCCGTTCGTGGAGTGGTACGGTGAGAACGGCACGCTCGCGCAGATCGGCAACGGCTACAAAATTTATGACCCGAAAGGCAAAGTCCTCGGCGAAGGCACCGGCCCAGCCGGAGACAAAAGTCATTTCGAGAATTTCCTGAACGCCATTCGCGGCGAAGCGAAGCTGACCTCCGAGATCGCCGTGGGCCAGACCAGCACCCTGCTCTGCCATCTCGGCAACATCGCGTATCGGACCGGTCACACGATCCACGTCGATCCGCAGTCGCGGAAGATCGTGAATGACAAAGACGCGGAGAAACTCTGGGGACGCGAGTATCGCAAGGGTTGGGAGCCACGGGTCTAGCTGCATTTTACTCATCCTGTGCTACGATAAAAGCGAACAAGGGGGAAAGGGTCATGATGAAAGTATTATGGATAGCACTACTTGCCGCAGGCGTTCTGGTTGGCTGCGATAAGGACAAACAAATTATCGAGTCGAACAAGGACGCGCTTCAGAAGTCCATCGACGAGCAAAAGGACGCGGTGGGCGCCGCGGCGAAGGACGCGAAGAAACAAGCGGAAGCGACCAAGGACGCCACTCAGGCGCAACTCGATGCCGAGAAAAAGAAACTCGAAGCGCAGGCTGAGGCGGACAAAGCCAAGGTAGACGCGCAGAAAAAGTAATCTCGGATACTCGATGCGGCACAGGATTTTATACCTGTGCCGCTTTCTTGTCACTTCACCGCCGCCGCCTTCTGCATCTCCGTCGCGAAATCTTGCACAGGCCATTCGTTGCCGACGAAGATTTTCTGCAATCGACCGCGCGTATCGAAGACGGCGGTGCGCAGGTTGTGATTGATGCTGTTGTCCTGTTTCCAAAATTGCAGGCCGACTTGTTCCGTCAACCCGTCCAGGTTCCAGTAATCACCCACCACGAACTGCCAATGGTTGGAGTCGGGCTTGTAGCTTTTGGAGTACGCGGCCAGCGTCTTCGGCCTGTCGAACTCGGGATCGATCGACACGGACAGCAACGCCCAGTTCGTCGGTCCGCCCGCCGCGAGCAACTTCTGCTGCGCACCGGCGAAGTTATTGTTCATGCGAGGGCAATACGTCGGGAACGGACAGCGCGTGAAAACAAAGGTCACGCCCAGCGCGCGTCCGCGGAACTGCGCGAAGCTGATCGCCTCGCCCCAATGGTTGGTGAACTTGTAGTCCGGCACCTGGTCTCCGATTTCGAGCGGTTCGACGATCGGCGACTTGCGGAATTTCATCGGCCCTTCGTTCGTGGTGTTGATCGTAATGTTCGCCGGATGCGAGTTCGTGTTCTGCGGCGCGATCTTCCGCACACGTTCGATCCAGCCGTCGTTGGACGTGACGACCATGTCGAACCCCACTGAGTCGCCGGGCTTCAGTCCGCTCATGTCGGAAGGAGTCTTCACCGTGAAGTCCATCGTCATCGCCGCCATGTAATCAGGAATTTCTTCGTGCGCGATCTCGGCGGACTTGCCGTTGTCCATGATCTTTTTGATCACACCTTTGACCTGATAAACGGTGCGGTTCGTATCGGTCGCGGACGAAGAAGCGGGACTGGAATTATCTTTGCAGCCGCACAATACGGCTGTGGCGACAATCACAACTGAAGTGGCAATGGACTTCCAACACATGCGCAAACGAATGCCGCTTCGGGAGCCGTAACGCAACCTCAACCACACATCACGGTGCGTTCTGTTGTCACCGCGAACGCCCGCCGTTACATTCCGCCGCGATGAGCCGCCCGGTGAAATGTCCGTCATGCAGGAAAACAGGTGATTGGTTTGCCACACCGTTCGGTCCTTTCTGTTCCAAGCGCTGCAAGCTCGTCGATCTCGGCAAGTGGTTCAGCGAAGAACACAAGGTTTCCGAACCGCTGCGACCGGAACATTTCAAGGGCTACGAGGAACTGCCGCCGGGCCAGCAACTGGACAAGCCGGAGTCGGAATAAGGTTATTTGCGCCGGTGAATATCACCGGACCCATCAAGCCTTTTCTGCCTTCTTGGTGCCTTCGTGGTTTCACTTCTCCGTCTTCCTGAAAACGATGATGTGCTGCCACGGCAACACACGGATAGTCTGGTCGAACTTCAGTGGATGCGGCGTCATCTCTTTCTTCACCTGCGCTTCGCTCATCTTGTGAACGCGCTTGATCGGCACGCTCTCATCTTCGGCCCGATACTCCACAAACACCATGCGCCCACCAGGCTTCAAGGCACGGCACATTGACTCGACCATCTCGAACGGAAAGTCGAACTCGTGATACACATCCACCATCAGGATCGTGTCGATGCCCGCGGCCGGCAGCTTCGGGTCCTGCACCGTGCCGAGCACCGGCACGACATTCGTGATCCCCTGCCCGGCCAGCTTGTTGGTCAGCACGTCCAGCATCTCCTGCTGAATCTCGACGGCGAAAACTTTGCCACCCGGCGTGATGCGCGTCGCTATCCGCCGCGTGAAGTAACCGGTGCCCGCGCCGATGTCCGCGACCATTTCGCCAGGCTTGAACTTCAGCGACTCGACGAGCAGCGCCGTGTTTTCTTCGCGATCGCGTTCGGGCCGTTCGAGCCAGTCCGCCGCCTGATGTCCCATGACATGCGCGATCTCGCGGCCCATGTAAAACTTCCCGATGCCATCGCGGTCATGCTCACGGCGGACTTCGTAGCGATTCGTTTCCGCGCCCCATGCGAGCGCGGTGGCAAAGACCAATAGCAGTTGAACAACAGGTTTCATTTCAGCGGAATCTCCAGCGGTTTCACGCGCGCTTCATACTCGGTCAACTTGTCGGCCACGATACCGCGCTTGATCAACTCCTGTTCGGAGATCGCGCCCATGTCGTGCGTGTCTTCAATCCATTTCTCCAGCCCCGCGCGATGTTCGTTCAGCGCCGTCAGATGTTTCGGGTCAGTGGCGAGGTTGCGGACCTCGTGCGGGTCCGCGTTCACGTCGTAGAATTCCTCGGCCGGCTTGCTGGGTTGGAAGAACAGCTTCTGCGTCGCGTTCAGCTTTCCATCGAGGTTCATCTGTCGCCAGACCCGCATCGTCGGCATCTCTTCCATGTAATCGATGCGCTGCGCGTACGGCAGCTCGGGACGGAAGTTGCGAATGTAATGAAAATCCTTTGAGCGCACTGAGCGAATGCGGTCCAGCGCTTCATCCATTCGATCGCGCGCAGCGAAAACATACTTACGCTCGGTGGCGCGCTTCGCACCGAGGAACACCTGGCCGTGCATGTTGGTGGGCACCGGCGCGCCGGCGAGAGCGAGCATCGTGGGCGCAAAGTCGATGAAGCTCACCAGATCCTCGCGCACGGTTCCCGGCTTGATCTGCCCCGGCCAGCGCACGAGCAACGGCACGTGTGCGCCGCTATCATAAATCCATCGCTTGCTTCGCGGCAAACCGCGCCCGTGATCGCCGAAGAACACCACGATCGTGTTCGTCGCAAGACCCTTCTCGTCCAACTCACGCAGGATGTCGCCCACCTGATAATCCAGCGCGGTGGCCACGTTGTAATAGTTCGCGAGATCGCGCCGCGTATCGGGCGTGTCTGGATGATACGGCGGCAACACCATCTTCGAGGGATCACGGAACTCATTCGGTTTCAGGCGAGCGAGATTCCTCTCCGTCTGCGCTCGCGTCGCACGGAGCTGGCTCTCGTGCGTCACGTTGAGATTCACGTAGGCGAAGAACGGCTGGCGCGGCGTGTTACTGCGCCAATTGGCCGTCGAGTCGAAGGCATCCTTCGAAATCTTGAAATTGAAATCTGTCTTTCCCGGCCACGCCACGAAGTAACCCAATTCACGCAGATGGCTCGTGAAGGTGCGCGGCGGGTTCAACAGCTCCGAGCGCATGTGATGCGATCCCATACTCGTCGGATACATGCCCGTGATCAGCCCCGAACGCGCCGGAGCACAAACCGGCGCATGCGTGAACGCGCGTGTGAACCGCGCTCCTTCGCGGGCGAAGCGATCGAGGTTTGGCGTAATGGAATTCGTGTCGCCATAGCAACCGAGCTCTGGCCCGAGATCATCGCCGACGATCCAAATGATGTTCGGATGCGCAGCGGCTGCATCGTCCGCACCAGGAAGCGTCGCCGTCGCGAAGACAAACGCGAGCAGGGCAATGATGACGAAGGGCTTGCGCATGGGGCGAGCATTCCAGACAGAGACGCGCTCGCAAATTAAAACTTGAACCCTGCGAAATCGCGGGCGAACGATGCCTCAGCTTTTGGAGGACATCCTTATGGACGAGGCAAATACCGGCGCTCCGGCGGAGCAAATCATCTGGTCGGGAAGTTCATCGCAAGTTCGGAACCTTCACATCTATCTCCTCTGCCTGCTCGTCGCGGGCGGCGTGATCGCGCTGAGTTATTTCCAACAGCAACCTCTCATCGCGATTGGCGCGGCGGTGCCGTTTCTTTATGCGGCGTGGCGCTGGTTCGTTCTCCGTTCGCGCCATTACGAGCTCACCACGCAGCGAGTTCGCGTGCGTCAGGGCATCATGTCCAAGTGCACCGACGAACTTGAACTCTACCGGGTAAAGGACGTGACGGTGTTCGAACCGTTCTGGCAACGGCTCTTCGGTCTCGGCAACATCATCGTCACCACGCACGACGCCAGCACGCCCAACCTGACGATGGAAGCCTTGCCCGGCGCTTCGCAAACTCGTGAAGCGCTGCGCAACGCGATCGAAGATTGCCGCGACCGCAAGCGGGTCAGGATCGCGGAACTGGAGTGACGTTATTCGCGGCGTCTTCCCCTGCCGGACATGTGCCCTGCTCCGTCAGAGGTCGCGGAATTCTCGTGAACGGGACACTGCAACAAAGGCGCGGGCTCTGCCGGAACATCTGCTCCCGGCAGGAGCAGTTTGTAACTGGCATTGGCCGGCGTGAACGTGCTCCAGTCTGCTGTTTTCTCAGTACCCTTGTCCGTCGGGCAAAAGAGGATTTTCGGGTTCGAGAGCTCGTTGGACATGCTAAGGAAATCCGGCGGAAACTTGTTTCCATGTACGTTCGCGTAGGTGCGTGCGGCGAGCGCGACTTGCTTGAGGTTGTTCATACACTGAACTTGTTGAGCGCGCGCTTTCGCTTTAGCCAAGGCGGGCAGCATCGTTGCCGGCAGCAACAGAACTCCAAGGACGAGACTGACATACCCCAGGATCAGACCAGCCTTCGCCATGCCTTTCCCACCGAACTCGCCCGGTGATTTCTTGGCGCGATTGAGCGCGATGTGACCGGTAATAATCGCCGGGATTCCCGTGAAGAGCGAACACGGGACAATCGCGAGGATGCCGAGCACGAGGCTCGTGATGCTCAGTCCGGTTTTGGCCGGCGGCAGAGAAGGCGGTTGATCATTCATGGGTGTGCTTTGGTTTGGTGGCTTGTGTAGCAATGCGGACGCACTC